>Ga0193696_1000021_pt1 | contig 76545 bp, 67 predicted proteins | sample L3m1metaG_FD_145074 | JGI IMG/M metagenome (GOLD analysis project Ga0193696, IMG submission 145074) | Soil microbial communities from a riparian zone of the East river system, Colorado, United States - L3m1 | ecosystem: Environmental > Terrestrial > Soil > Riparian zone | place: USA: East River... | reverse complement strand
AAGCCGGCGCCCATCGACGCGGGGATCGAGCCGGGGCCGTTCTCGGTGCAGTCCATGATCAGCATCAGCGTGTGGCGGGCCCACGGCGTTTCGCACGAGTCGGTTGCCTTCACGCGATAGATCTGCGGGCTCTTGGCGATGATCCGCTTGCCGTCGAGGACGACGAAGAAGTATTCGATCTCGTCGTTGGTATCGAACTTCGGCAGGGTGATGCTCGACATCTTGCCGAGGTTCGTTCCCTCGACCGAGCACCAGTCGGTGGTGTTCGTGCGGCGGAAGTAGGCGCGGAGCGTCCCCTTGTCCTCGACCTGCACCTGCAGCACCGGCATCTCTCCGCCGCGGAGGCAGAGGAGCGGCGTGTGATCGATGCGTCCGGGCTGCGCGTGGGCTACGACGGCTGCAGCGGTGAGAAGGAGTGCAATGGCGAGTTTTTTCATGGGGAGCCTCAGGCGAAAATTTTACTCTTTTCCGAGGATCTTCGCCTTGTACAGCGAAGTCTCACGTGTGACCGGCAGCGCCGGAAGGGCGCGGGTCAGAAAGTCGCGAGCGGCGATGATGTCGCCAAGCTCGTAACGGTTCACTGCCTCGTAGAACTGGTGGAGCTCTTCGCCGGCGCGGAACGGCATCGCCTTCTGATAAGCGAGCGATGACTCGCGCCATGCGGATGTCTGGTTCAACCCTTTGGCTACGTCGAGCGCCGTCGCGCGGCTCAGCCCCTCGACCATCCCGAGCCGGACGTAGATCTGGCGAGCGGCGAGGATCTTTCCTTCGTTCAACAGCCGTTGCGCTTCGGCGATCTGGATCGTCGGGTCAGTCGTCATCATCGTCGAGGCCTGCGAAGGCTGGTGTTTCGCTGCCGCGACGAGCGGGCTTTCGTTGACCGGCTTTTCGACGACCGGCGCAGGCCGCGGAGCGACTGTGGCGGGCGCCGGTTTGGCCACGCTCGTGATGGTCACAGGCGGCGGAGTGCTTTTCGGAGTCGACTTCACAGGTGTCGTCACCACTGGTGCCGGAGGCGGCGGTGTCTGTGTCTTCGGCGTGCTCACGACGACGGCTGGAGGAGGAGGTTGAACAACCGCCACGGGCTTCTGCTGAACGGGTGCAGGCGCAGGCGCCGGAACGACCGGGGCCGGCTGCGAGCCACGCCGGAACGACGGCACCATCGCCAGCTGCTCGGGACGCAGCGATTTCGCGGCCAGTGCTTCGAACGCCGTTCGCGTGTCGGGATCGATCGCTACGCTTGCGTAACCGCCGTGGATCCGCTCCGCCTTCGACGCCTTGTCGACCGCGACCGCGGCCTCGCCGTGCTGCCCGAGCTTTTCGAGCGCCTGCGCCAGGTAGACCTGCGCGCGGAGATACTGACCCGGCTCGTCGACCGTGCCGAAGGCAGCGATGCGGAGCTCCTTCACGGCCCGGTAGTAGTCGCCGCGCTGAGCGTCGGCGACGCCGCGCGTGAGCAGTGACGTGTAGAATGGATCGCTCGCCTGCGCTACGGCGGCAAGAACGACCAGAGCAGTCGCGACAGCGCTAATGCGAACGATCTTCACGATGACCAAATAACTCCCGCACCCGTTTCAAAAATCCGCCACTCCTCGCCACTTGCGGTTCGGGCTCCCACACCAGGCCACGCCCTTCGATCACCGCGGCAGGGTTCGAGCGCGTGAGGTACTCCGCGACTCGAGCCCCGGCGACTTGCTGCACTCTCTCGATTGCTTCACGCGTACGCGGCGGCCTGCGGCTCGTGTTGTGCGCGTCTGTCGACATGATATGCACGAGTCCGGACGTAATCCACTCCAGCGACGCCCTTTCCGCCTCCGGGCCGAAGCCGCCGGTGACGCTGTCGCAAGTGACTTGCGTCCGTGCTCCGAGCTCGATCAGCCGCCTCAGCAGCTCCGGTTTCGACTGGAAAACGCTGTTCCGCTCGGGATGCGCGATGATCGGTGTCCAGCCCTCGAGCTGTGCATGGTAGAAGGGCTGCTCGACCAGCGGCGGGATGGCGTGCGCGGCGAACTCGACCAGCACGTAGCGTGAGTCGGCCAGCGGGATGATGCCGCCGTTCGTGCGCAGCACTTCCGGCATGTCATGAGCGAAGAAGTACTCCGACCCGAGGAGGATGCGCGGGTTGTTGCCGGTCTTCTCGCGCAGCGTCTCGGCGAGACCCTCGAGCTTCGGTCGCGAGGTGTTCTGCCAGCGTCCGCGCAGCACGTGAGGCGTGGCGACGATCGTCTCGATCCCCGCGTCGCGCGCCATCGCGCAGAGATCCACCGCTTCGGCCCAGTCGCGGGGACCGTCGTCGACTCCCGGCAGGCAGTGGTGGTGGATGTCGATCAACTACGTCATCCGGACTTGCGTACCGGCTCCTTCGCATTGGCGCCAGTCTCGGAGTCGTAGTAGTCGTAGTAGCTCTTCTTGAAGGTGTAGCCGTACTGCTGCAGGTCGAGGTTGTTGAGGATCGCGCCGAGGACCGGGATGTTGCTCTGGCGCAGACGCTCGGCCGCGCGCTGCACGATGTCGCGCGGAGTCTGACCGCCGTGCACGCAGAGGACGACGCCGTCGGCGCTCGCCGCGAGCACGATCGAGTCGGTCACCGCCATCACCGGAGGCGAGTCGAAGATCACGTACGCGAACTTCGAGCGCACTTCGTGGATGAGGTGCTTCATCCGATCCGACGCGAGCAGCTCGGACGGATTGGGAGGCGTGGGGCCGGAGAGGACGACCGACAGATGCGGGACTTCCGTCTCCTGGATGACGTCTTCCAGCGGAATGTTCGTGGCCAGGTAGTTCACCAGGCCGACGTTCATCTTTCCTTTGAAGACTTTCTGCAGACGCGGACGGCGAAGGTCGGCGTCGAGCAGGAGCACCGGCTTGCCCATCTGCGCGAGCACGGTGGCGAGGTTCACTGCGGTGGTCGTCTTTCCCTCGCGTGCGAACGTCGAGGTGATGACGATGACCTTCGGCGAGTTTGCCGAGGCGAGCAGCAGCGACGTGCGGAACGCGCGATAGGCCTCGGAGATCGGGGAGCGGCTGTCGACATGCGGCAGCAGATCGATCCCTTTCGAAGGCTCGATCGGATCTTTCTCGACCGCGCGCAGATTCGAGCGCGAGCCGTAGTAGCGATAGCCGTAGCCGCGGCCGACGGAGCTCGCCGCCGGGATGACACCGAGTGAGGCGAAGTGCGTCACGCGCTCCAGCTCTTCCGGCGTCTTGATGGAGCGATCCATGTACTCGAGGAAGAAGATCGAGGCGAGGCCGAGGAGGATGCCGAGAGGTAAGGCGCTCTGCAGGTTCTTCTTCATCGTCACGTTGAAGCGCTCCTTCGGCACTTCAGCGTGATCGACCCAGTGGACGTTCGACGTCGTCGAGCCGCGCAGGATCGCGCCGACCTCGGTGTCGCTCTGCTTGCGCGTGAGCTGCTGGAGGAGCTGTTCCTTGCTGTCGATCTCCGCGCGGAGGTCGATGTACTTCGTGACGCTGGCGTTCTGCACCTGCATCTCGCGCTTGGACCCTTCGAACGCGGAGGACATCTCGTTCTCGCGTCCCGCGGCGGCGAGGACGGCGTTGTGCGCCGCTTCCTTCCGCTTCCCGTACGCATCGAGCAGAGCGGCCTGGCGTGCCTGCCGCGTCTTATCGATGTTCTGCTTGAGCTGGAGCATTGCCGGATGCTCCGCCTTGAACGTGGAGAGCTTCTGGTTGTAGTCGCGCTGGAGATTCGCTTCCTGAGCGCCGAGGTTGCGAACCAGATCGTCGTCGCCGGCGACCGCCTCGGGGCTCGTCCGGAGCAGCGCTTCGTAGTCGCTCTGTTTCTGACGACGCTCGTTCTGCGCGTTCGTCATGTCCTGGTTCAGCTTGAACATGCGCTGCGAGACGATGTTGTTCGGGTCGGTGGTCGAGACGATGTCTTTGCTCTCGCCGTAGCGCTGTAGTTGTCCGCGCAGGATCTCGAGATCGCCTTTCACCTGTGCGATCTGCTTGGAGAGGACGTCCTTCGCCTGGTGGACCGTGTCGATCTTGTTCTCGACGGTCAGCCGCATGTACGAATCGCCCACGCCCTCGGCCACCTTCGCGGCCAGCCTCGGCGATGAGGCGATGTACGAGATCTGGACGAGGTTCGTCGCCAGGCCGCTCGGTCCCTTCACCGGCTCCACGGTCAGGCGGCCGGTGATCGCCGGGACCATGCTGTTGCGGATCTCATCGACGTCTTTCTTCGATTTCCCTTCGATGCCGGGGGGATAGAACTCCGGATCGCTGAGCAGCTTCTGATCGTCGATGAGACGCCCGGCAAGACCGCGGCTCTTCACCAGGATGTATTGCGTCTGCAGAAACTCCTGGTCGGAGGCCTGGATGCCGAAGAGATCCTCGATCGTGATCTGGTTCGGGTTCTCGCGCTCGATCTGGATCTGGATCGTCGACTTGAACAGCGGCTTCGAGAAGTAGCTGGCGAGAAACGTTCCGAGGAGTACGACCGCGAGGACCGACAGCGCCACCTTCCATCGTTTGTAGATGACGTTCCAGTAATGGGAAAGGTGGACTTCTTCGGATGCTGTATTCAGATCCATGATTTCGATCCCTCGCCCCACGCGGCGGGGAGAGGGTGCCGCAGGCGGGTGAGGGGCCGTGTTAGGTGCGGGAACTTCCCCTCATCCGCCTGCGGCACCTTCTCCCCGCGGTGGGGGAGAAGGCAATGATCGTTAGAAGAAGCTCTCGCTCACGTACAGCGTGTCGTTGTCCATCAGCACTTCGTCGTTGCGGCCGCCGGAGAGAATCCGTTTGTAGTCGACCGGAATCGTCATCTCCTTGCCGTTCAACATACGCTTGATGACGACCTTCTTGGAAGCGCGATCGGTCGGTCCGCCGGCGCCGGCGAGAGCCTGCAGGAGCGTCGGCGTCTGCGAGCGGCGGAACTGCACCGTTCCGGGATGCATGACCTCGCCGAGGACGTAGACCGTGAGCGGCGTGTCGACCGGGACGTTGATCACGTCATTCGGCGCGAGCGGGAGATTCAGGTCGGGGTTGCCGTTGACCATCAGGTCTTCGATGTCGATGTCGATCCGCTCCGTCAGGCCGTTGGACGCGGTGCGGAGAACGTACAGGGAACGGCCGTATCCGCCCGCCAGTCCGCCTGCCTGTGTGATCGCCTGAAGCAAGGTGATGTTTCCGGATGCGCCGATCGTGCCGGGATGGACCACGGCGCCGATGACGGAGATCGGCTTGTTGCCGTACTCCAGGACCTGCAGCACGACGTCGGCCTTGGTCATGTACTTCGATTCGAGCAGCGACTTGATGTGCTGTTCGGCCTGAGTGGCGGTCATGCCGGTGACGTCGACCTTGCCGAGGAGCGGCATGGTCAGCTTGCCGTCGTCGCCGATCGTCGTCTTGGTGTTGAGATTCGAATCCTGGAGGACCTTGATGTCGACCACGTCACGCGCGCCGAGCGGCGCGTCGGCCGACGAAGGTGCGTTCTGCGCCATCGCTGCTGCGGCGGCGAAGAGAAGAGCGGCTGCGAGTGTCGAGATGCGTTTCATCGATCCCTTCGATTCAAATTGCATTCAATGTTCAACGGCCGCTGCCCTCCTGCGGGAGCAGCGGCCGCTTTTCACTAACTTCCTCAACCCTTGGACTATTGGACCTTGTGAGAAGTTTACGAAGCGGCCGTCAACCCGGTGTGGGCATTGGCATCAACAACGCGCAAAAGGTTATGCGCATTGCCTCCGCTCGGTTATTTTAAGTTACGTTACGGTCTGAGAGACAACCTCAAAGTACCCCGTATTCCACTGTCCTGATCAGCGAGATCGGAGTTCGATTTCCGCTGGAAATAGCCGATGTCGAAGCCGCCGGAGATGTGCTTGAGGCTGTAGAGCCAGCCTACGGCGACATACTCCAGTGTGTCGCGGCGGCGTAGTCCGTTCAGAAGCACGTCATAGCGGTCGCGGCCGTAGTTCCCGATCAGGTGCAGCGTCAGCTTGCGGGTCGTCGCCCAGCTCAGCTCGCTCGCGAGCCGGTCGGTGACGTAGTACGGATTGTTCGGGAAGAGCGAGAAGTCGATGTCGCGCCCGGCGGAAGCGTTGAGTGAGAACACGTTCGACAGGCGGTGCGACGTCTGGACGCTGCCGAGGATGCCGCGGAAATCGTGCTGCAGACCGTTCTTGAACTCGAGGCGGCCCGGGCCCGCTTCGACCGTCAGCGTGTGCCGGCCGTCATCGAACGCGAATCCCGCCGCGGCGTAGCTGCGCCGGGAGTCAGACGTCCTCGCCGTGGCGAACTGGTAGTCGCTCCGTTCCGCGACGAGCATCAGCGACGTCAGCGGAAACGTCTTGTGCTGGAACGCCACGCGGTAGTCGTGCTGGTCGCGGGCGAGACGCTCGATGGCGATGCCGACCGGCTGCAGGCGCGACTTCGGATAATCGATCTTGCGGAAGGTGGCGTTCCCCTTCACGCTCGTCCTGCTCGAGTATTTCAGTTCCGCGTTGACGCCGTAGTCGGTCTCGCGCGCGGTGGTCAGGCGGTTGATGTCGCCGACGTTCGCTCGCAGCTCATCGGAGCGCCCGACGAAACCGTCGAGGAAGAGATGGTTGAGCAGCAGACGCGCGTCGGTCCGCAGGTTGTAGCCGAGCTGATTGCGCCCCGTTCCATGGCTCACGATCGCGTACGACGGCGTGGCATCGACGGAGAAGATGACTTTCTTCTGCGGCACGAAGTAGAGCTTGTGCGGCGCGCGGACGTTGAAGGAGAACCCGGTACTCTGGTCGGCGGTGGGAACGAAGAACGACTGGTTGTAGCCGATGTCGGAGAGGTCGAAGCTCGAGAGGATGTAGAACGGACCGTTGTGAAAATTGGCGTTGGAAAGATCGTTCGCGATGGCCCGCGCCTCATCGATTTCGCGGTCGCGGTCCCGAAGGCCTTCTTGCGCGAATACGGTCGTCGCACAGAGCACGGCGATCGACGCCGCAACCCGAAGAAACCAACTCCCACCTCGCACATTCGCCTCCAATTGCCAAGCGTGGACTTGCCGGAAGTCTAGCACGGTGTTGCCGTTACAATGCCCGAGAGCCATGCATGCCGAATTCCGGAACCGCGCCGCGGAGGGTGCTCTGGTCGTGGTGTTTCTGGCATGGCTGGTGTGGCTGCCGATGCCGTTCGGATCGGTGATCGAGCGTGCCCGGATGCCTCTCATCGCCGTGCCGCTCGCGCTCTGCTCGATCGTCTTGCTGCTGCGGCTCATTCGAGGCATCGAGGCGGTGCAGATGACGGCGTGGCGCATCTGGACCATCGGTTCCGTGCTATTGCTCGGGCTGATCGCGTTTCAGCTCCTGCCGCTTCCGATGTCGCTGCTTCGCGTGCTCTCGCCGCAATCGGCGACGATCTGGGCCGGCAGCGATCGCGTCGCCGCACTCCTCGGCAAGGCGATGTCGCACACGCACCCGGCATCGATCAATCCGAACGCGACGGCGCGCGAATGGTTCCGCATCCTCGCGCTCTTCGCGACGTTCCAAACCGCCGCTCTGCTGATCCGCACACACCGGCGGCGGCTTGCGCTCGCCGTCGCACTCATCGCCTCTGCTTCGTTCGAGTTTCTCTACGGCGTGAACGAGGCCGCGCTCCGCCGCTACGAGATCTGGGGCTGGAAGAACAAGCTGATCTTCAACCGCGTCACCGGCACGTTCGTCAACCCGAATCACTTCGCACACTACCTGGCGATCATCTTCCCGGTCTGCCTCTTTCTGGCTGCATGGGCGTGGCACCAGGCCGCTGCCGGGGCGCCGTTCGGCCGCCGCGTGGCGCGGCTGATCGAGAAATACGTGCTGCCGTTCGGCGTCGCCATCCTCGGCGCGATCGGCTGTCTGGCGGGGATTCTCGTCGGACAGTCGCGCGGAGCATTGCTCGCACTCTTCTCCGGCATGGCCGTCATGGCGATGGTGGCCATGTCTCGCATGCAGTTTTTTCGCTCCTCCCGCCGCCGCCGTGCGTTGCTCGTCGCGGGTGGCGCACTTTCGAGCGCAGTGATCCTCACGTTGCTCGTGATCTATCTCGGTAGCGCGCGGACGATTCAGCGCTTCACGCCGGATGAAGGAGAGACGATCACGCTGGTCGGACGCACCGTCGGCGCGAAGATCGCGTTCGGCGTCTGGCGGCAGTTCCCGATCGCCGGCAGCGGCGCCGGCACGTTCGTCAACGTCTCCGGCATGGCGCAGACCGACAACTTCAAGAATCTCTTCGACCACGCGCACGACGACTACCTCGAGATCGCCGCGACGACCGGTACGATCGGATTCGCGGTCTGCGTCATCGCGCTCGTCGCCGGATGGTGGTCGCTCGTGCGCGCGACGTTCGGCGCCGCCGCCGATGGAAGCTTCCGCCGCCGTGCTTTTCAGGCCGCGGCGCTGACCAGCATCACGGTGGCGATGGTCCACGCGCTGTTCGATTTCAACTTCTTCATCCCGGCGAATCCGGCGACGCTGGCAGCCATCGCCGGCGCGGCGGTTGCGGCGCACTTCCGCTCATTCGATCCGGATTCGTCGATGAATCGCGTTACGCGTCATCGGGTTCACCAGTCGCAGGTCGATCCGGTGGATTCCGCGTAGCAGCTCCGCGCGCGCCACGAGCGACGGCGATACCGGTCCCTCGGCTGTCAGCTCGTCATCGGCGTAAAGCTCGGCGTAGGGCGGGACTTCATCGCTCTGTACCGTCGCGAGCTTCAGCGTGAACGGCGCTCCTTCGCTCCACAAACTTCCGCGAGCCCCGTTACAGACGTCGTCGCCGCATTTGCCGAACCATTGCTCGATCTTGTTTGCACGCGCCACGAGCGTCGCATGCACGGCCGCTGCTTCCGCCGTGTTTCCCGCCGTCCGCTGCATCTCCTCGGCGGCGGCGATCGCGTCGGCAGTCCGTTCGCCGGCCTTCTGCAGATACTGCAACGCGCGTAATGACTCGTGCCGGTGCATCTCCGCGACCGCACGCTCGACGTAATAGCGATGCCACTGCGCCTGATCGGATACCGGGCTCGCGCTCTCGATATCGGCGGCTCTTTCGAGGTCGCCGAGGCGGAGCGCAAGGCGCGCGCGTTGCGGATCGCCCGCCGCGCCGGCGATGTGCATCGCCGGTTCGAGACCGTCGAGCGGCTGCATGTCGTGATCGAGCGCGAAATCGATCAGCTCAGTCGTGCCGGACGAGTCGGGCTTGCCGTTGTCGATCGGCCGAAGGTGCAGCTCATCGAGGATTCCCTGCAGCAGTGGCTTGTCCGCCATGGTCGCGGGAATTGGGACGAGCGCGATCAACTCGGCGGGCGTAGCGCTCTTGCGCGTTGCCACGAACGTCAACATGCGTCGTCTCCGCAGTTGCTCGCGGAAGAAGCGATAGTCGTCGAAGTGACCGTTGATGACGGCCATCGACCCGAGCTTCCAGAGCACCCCTTCCGTGCCGGGATTCGCGTGTCGAAGAATCGCGAAGTCGCCGGTGAGCTGGTAGAGCGGTTGCACCATCGCGTCGAAGAATGCGCCGTCGTGGAGCAGCGGCTCGATCGCGAGGATCACGCTCCGGCGGTCCGTCGCGCTCAGCTCGTACCAGTGAAAGAGACCGCTGCGGACGAATGCGCTCGACGCCGCCGGCCGGTTCGGATCGAGCCGCATGACCTGCTCGTGCGCGCCATGCCACAACTCGAATCGTTTCGGCGCACTCGAATCGAGCGCCTGCTCGACGATCCTCTCGAACGCTGCTTTGTTCGAGGGACTCTGTCCTGGTTGCGGATCGGCGAGGAACAGCGCGAGCCCCGCCGCCATCGCGGCCGAGAGCACGCCGAGGAAGATCCGATCACGCATCGCTGAGAATCTTCTCCCATTGTGGCAGCGCGATGTCCGGCGCGAAACGCGATTCGTACAACGCACGTGCGCGCCGTCCCATCTCCGCGCGCTTCTGCGCATTCGACGCCAGCTCGCGGATCGCATTCGCCAGCGTGACGCTCTCGCCCGGCTCGATCACGTAGCCGAGGCCGTGATCGATCACCAATCGCGCCAGCTCTCCATCGGGCGAACCGACGTAGAGCACCGGACGCGCGACGGCGATGACTCCGTAAAACTTCGAAGGGACGATGAGCCCTTCGAGCTTGGGATTGAGCGTGACGAGATGCGCGTCGGCGGATGAAAGGCTCTCGCTCAGACGGTCGCGCGCGGCATACGGCTCGAAGCGGACGTTCGGCAGGTTCTCCCTGCGCACCTCCTCGAGCTTCGCGCCGCCGCCGGTGAACGAGAAGACGATGCTCGGATCGTCGCGCAGCAGGCGCATCGCGCCGATGATCGTCGCGACGTCGTGAGCGCGCCCGAGGTTGCCGGAGTAGCCGACGACGAACTTGTGGTGCGGGACGTCGACCGGATGCAGCGCCGCGTCCGCCCAGTTGTGCTGCACGACCGCATTGGGCACACGCGCGGCCATCTGCTCGCCGATCGCCACGTTCCTGCGCGCGCGGCGGAGCGACCAGTCGCGCAAGCCGTGCATCCAACGCGGCGCACGCACGCCGAGCGCCTCGGCGACGTCGGGGAAGAGATCCTGAATCCAGTTCACATACGGCCTGCGGCTGATCGCCGCGAGCACGGAGGTGAGCGGTGGATCGGTCATGGCGACGAGCAGCGAGCGCTTCTGCCTGCTCATCAGCCAGAGCGCGCTGAAGGCGAACGTGACGTAGTCGATGGCGCGGCCCCACAGCGACGCGCGTCCGAAGCTCGTCGAGCCTGCGCGGATGATCTGCACGCCGCGGACGTTCTCGCGCCGCGGCAGTTGCGCTTCAGGCTCGTCGTACAACTGGCGGCTGGTGATCGCCGCGACTTCGAATCCGCGCGAGGCGAGATGAAAGGCGAGATCGGAGACCATCTGACTTGTTGCAGAATGATCGGGATGGAAGTAGCGATTCACGAAGACGACGCGCATGTTGGTGCTTGGTGCTTGGTGCTGGGTGCTGAGACCTCCGCCCCACTCAGCACTCAGCACTCAGGGCTCAGCACTTTATGCTGATTCTAGGCATCAATGCCCATCACGCCGACGCCTCCGCGTGCATCGTCGTCGACGGCAGGCTCGTTGCGGCAGCGGAGGAAGAGCGCTTCCGGCGCGTCAAACACTGGGCGGGGTTTCCGTCGGTGGCCATCGAATACTGCCTGCGCGAGGCGGGCGTCGGCCTCAACGACGTCGATCACGTCGCGGTCAATCGCGATCCGCGCGCGCGTCTCGCGCAGCGGCTGAAATTCATCATCGCCAAGCGTCCGTCGATCGCCGCGATCAAGCGGCGGCTGGAGAATCGCTCAAAGATCAAGAGCCTGGCGGACGATTTGTCAGAGGCGTTCAACGTCACGTCACTGAAGCCGAAGCTGCATCACGTCGAGCATCACCGCGCGCATGTCGCGTCGGCGTTTTTCGTCGCGCCGTTCGACGACGCGGCGATCCTCTCCGTCGACGGCTTCGGCGATTTCGTCAGCTCGATGTGGGCCACGGGCGACGGCCATTCGATCGACGTGATGGGAGAAATCGGCTTCCCGCACTCCCTCGGCATCTTCTACACCGCGATCACGCAATACCTCGGATTCCCGCATTACGGTGACGAATACAAAGTCATGGGACTCGCGCCGTACGGCAAGCCATCGCTGATGGAGAAGATGCGGCAGATCGTTCACGTGACCGACGGCGGCTTCGCGCTCAACCTCGATTACTTCACGCATCACAGCGTCGGCCTCGACATGGTGTGGCAGGGCGGCTCGCCGGTGATCGGTCCCGTTTTTTCGCCCGCTCTGATCGACCTCCTCGGCCCGGCGCGTGCGCCGCAGGATCCGATCGAACAACATCACAAAGACCTCGCCGCATCGATGCAGGCGATGTTCGAGGAAGCGTTCTTTTCGCTGGTCAATGCGCTGCACAAGAAGACGGGGAAGACGCGCCTCTGCGTCGCCGGCGGCTGCGGCTACAACAGCGTGGCGAACGGCCTGATCTTCGACCGCTCGCCGTTTCGCGACGTTTACATCCAGGCCGCGGCGGGCGATGCCGGCGGCGCGATCGGCGCGGCGTACTGGGTCTGGAATCAGGAGCTCGGCAAGCCGCGGTCGTTCGTCATGGACCACGCCTACTGGGGCCCGCAATACGACGACGGCGCAATCGATCACGCAGTCACATTGCGCCACACCGATCTCGAAGAGGCGCAATGCCGCATCGAGCGCGTGACCGACGAGCGCGAGCTCTGCCGACGCACCGCCGAGCACGTGGCAAAAGGAAATGTCGTCGGCTGGTTTCAGGGACGGATGGAATGGGGCCCGCGCGCATTGGGCAATCGCTCAATCGTCTGCGATCCACGACGCGCCGACATGAAGGACATCCTCAACCACAAGATCAAGCGCCGCGAATCGTTCCGCCCCTTCGCCCCGTCGATCCTGCGCGAAGCAGTCGGCGAATGGTTCGAGACCGACTACGACGTCCCGTTCATGCTGCAGGTCTACCAGATCCGCGAAGAGAAACGCGCTCAGATCCCCGCCGTGACGCACGTCAACGGCTCGGGACGATTGCAGTCCGTCACCGAGTCGCAGAACCCGCGCTACTACCACCTCATCGAAGCGGTGCGCGACCTCACCGGCATCCCGATCGTGCTCAATACGTCATTCAACGAAAACGAGCCGGTGGTGAACACGCCGCACGAGGCGCTCGATTGTTTCCTGCGCACGAAGATGGATTTGCTGGTCATGGGCGATCTGATGATCGAGCGGGTGTGAGCGATGGCGAACCGCCCGCTACTCGCGCGCGCCATCGACGCATCGCTGCGGATGTACAGCCACATCGCGCCGACGGGACGCGGCGGATACCGATTAGCGCGGCTTGCGCGAAGGTTCCACGGGCCCGACGATCAGATCGCGCAGTTCCGGACGCCGGATGAGCTGCGGTTCAACCTCGACCTCCGGACGTACCCCGACTGCTGCATGGCCTTCGGGTTGTACGAGCTCGACACCGCGCGCGCCATCAAGCGTGCCTTGCGGCCCGGCGACACGTTCGTCGACGGCGGCGCGAATATCGGCTACTTCACGCTCATGGCGGCGAAAGCAGTCGGACCATCGGGACGCGTGCACGCGTTCGAGCCGCAGCCCGACAACCGTCGCCGTCTGGCCGAGCACGTTGCGATGAACGGACTCGGTCACGTCGTCACGATTCATCCCGTCGCGCTCTCCGATCGTCACGGCGAGGTCGAGCTGCACACATTCGAGAACCCGGCTGCGAATCACGGGCAGTCGACGTTCTTCGTCACTCCGGACGTTGCCACGCGCAAGGTGACGGTGGAGAGCGTCCGGCTCGACGACTACCTGCCGTCGGTCGTACCGCGTCTGATCAAGCTCGACATCGAAGGGGCGGAACCGCTGGCGATCTCCGGGATGAAGGAGACGCTGCGCGCGCATCGCCCCGAGGTCATCGTCGAGCTGAACGCGACCACGCTGGCCCGAGGAGGGTTCGCCACGCGCGAGCCGCTCGATCGCCTGCTCGCTGCGGTGCCGGAGTACGAGCCGTACGTCATCGCCTGGCGTATGAAGCGCCTCGATCCGGCGAAGATCGAACATCTCGGCGAAGTGAATCTGCTTTTCACTGTGGGTGCGCGATGACCGCGCTCGCGTTGTTCGGCGACCGCAACGTCGTGCCGGCGCTGCATGTGGCGTTGGCGTCCACACTCGGCTCCTGGCTCGGACCGGAGCCGCTCGAGATCCACCTCTTTCGTCGCGACATCACTCCCGCGGATCTCGCGCTGATGCGGAAGACCGTCGACCTGGCGAAGACGCCGGCGATTTTTCACGACGCGCCGTTCGACATCACGCGGATCCGCCACTGGCGGGCGCTGTACGGCAGCCACATGCCGTACGGGCGTCTCTTTCTCCCGCGCCTGCTGCCGGATCACGATGAAGTCTTCTATCTCGATGCCGACGTCATCGTCGACCTCGATATCCGCAGGTTGCGCGTCCCACTCGCCAACCACGACCTGGCCGCGGCGATGCCGGCGTGGGATTTCGCGCACTCTCATGACGCGGAGGTGGCGGCGGAAGTCGGGATCACGCCGGACGAGCAGTACTTCCACTCCGGCATCCTGGTGATGCCGCTCGAGCGCTGGCGACGGGAGAACGTCCTCGATCACTGCCTGGAGCTCGGCGACCGTTTCGCCGATCGTCTCCGCTCGCACGATCAGACGCTGCTCAACCTCGTCTGCCATCGGCGCATCGCGAAGATCCCACTCGATCTGACGTCGCATCTCTATCCGACGATGTCGACCGATGCCGGCTATCCGGCCGAAAGCATCCGCAACTGCCGTCGAAAGCATCGGCTTCACGATCCGCTCGGCAATGTGCTGAACATCCACTTCGACCTCTTCAACCAGTGGCTCGGGCGCACGGCGCTGGCGGGATGGTCGCCGAACAGCGTGCAGCAGTTGTCGCAGCTCAGGCGCAATCTGCGGATCGTGAAGCCGATGCTTTCGACGGCGGCGAAGATGCTGCTCAAGAAATTCGGCCGCTAACGTCTGAACAGCGCGATCGACAGGATCGCTTCGGCGAGAAATCGCTCCAGCACGTAGCGAAGCCCGGCGCGGCCGTCGAGCACGAGGCCTTTCGCGAACAGCAGGTAGGGGACGACGACGAACGGCGCGACGACGCGGAGGCGTCGCAAGCGCGCGGCCGCGTTGAGCGTGCGCGGATCGGCGGTCCGCAACTTCGCGGCCTCGTCGCGCATGTAGCGACGCTGGCGGGCGAGGAAGCTGCGCATGCTCTTGCGGTCGTCGTGCACGATCCGCTCGCGGAGCGGAACGACGCCCCCGTCGACGCGCACGCGCTGCGTATGGCCGTCCATGTAGAACGTCGAACGGTCGCGGCGCAGCAGCACCGCGCGCGGCGTGTAGAGCGTGGCGCGCAACGGACGGCCGTTGATGGCGTAGATGAAGCTCGCCTCGTAGCCGTCGGCGGCCGCGTCGAGCCGCGACAGCTCGTCGGCGAACGCCTGCGGGACGAAGTAGTCGGCGTCGAGCGTCAGCACCCAATCGGTCTTCGCCTGATCAACCGCGAAGGTCCATTGGTCCGCCAGCGTGTCGAGCGCGCGCTCCACGACGCGCACGTTCAGGAATCGCCGCGCGATCTCCAGCGTCGCATCACTGCTGCCGCTGTCGCAGACGATCACCTCACGCGCCCACGCGAGACGTTCCAGCGTCCGGGCGATGTTCGGCTCCTCGTCGCGCGTGAGGATGACCGGCGTCACGCGATCGAGCATTGGTATTCCCGCTCCATCCGTTCGGCGACGGAATCCCAGGTGAACCTCGCTTCGACCAGCGCGCGGCCGTTTCGGCCGTAATCGCCGGGATCGCGCAGCACTGCGGCGATCGCGGTGGCGAAGTCGCTCGTGACGACCCCGGCGCCTGCCGCTTCGATGTCGCTCGCCACGCCCACTTCCGGCGAGACGACCACCGGCGTCGACATGCTCATCGCCTCGACGATCACGTTGCCGAAATTCTCCGACAGCGACGGCAGCGCGACGACGCTCGCCCGCGCCAGCAGCTCCCATTTCGCGTCGCCGTAGACCGGCCCGGGAAATTCGACGTTGCGTCCGCGCGCGAGCTCGCGCAGTTTCGGCGTGAGGTTCTCCTCGTCGTTGCCGGCGACGATCAGCTTCGCGTTGCGCGGCGTCGTCTCGATCAGCCGGTCGAGCTGTTTTTTCCAGTTGATCCGTCCGAGGTAGACGACCGTGTTCGCGTCGCGCGGGACGTCGGGTCTTGCGATGAGATCGATGCCGTTCGGCACGATGAACGAGCGTGGAATCGGAATGCCGGTCACTCGCGCGTCTTCGCGCTCGCGTTCCGAGGTGAAGTGAATCGCCGCGGCACCGGCGAAGTTGCGCCGCTCGATCAGGCGGATCCAGGCGCTCTTCAGGAAGCGGCTTTTCCGGCGAATGAGCTCGCGTACCAGCATGCCGCGGGGCGAGATCACGTACGGCACGCCGTTCCCCTTCGCGGCGCGCGCCGCCGCGGCGGTCGGCCAGAGGAACACCGAGTGGTTGTGCACGAGGTCGAACGAGGCGACTGACGCGAGCGCCTTCCGCATCGAGCCGGAGAGGTAGAGGCGGGGGAACGATGACGCGAAATAGCGGACGCGCACGCCGTCGAGCATCACCTCGCGATCGAGCGGCACGTCGGAGACCGAATCGCCGTCGACGTTCGTGGTGAATACCGTGACGTCGTGGCCGCGTCGCACGAGTGCGCGACAGAGTCCGTGCACCGCGACGATCGGTCCGCCGTAGCGGCGCGCGGGCAGATACGTCGGCACGACGTGCAGGATCTTCACGCGGTGATCGGGACGAGTCGTGAGGCGGCCTGCGGTAGGGCAGCCGTCCGTTCATCGAGCGTGACGGTGGCGAAGAGACAGCCGGTGAAGAAGCAGGCCAGGATCGTGAGCACCGGATCGGAATAGGTCTGCGCCGAGGCCATGAAGTTGACCATGTTGGCGACGACGATGCCGAACAGCGCGGCGCGTCCGACCTGCGACGTTGACGGATGATCGGGAAGGCCGGAGATGCGGATCATCATCCGGATGGCCGTGAAGGCGAGCAGCGCAACGGCGAGCAGTCCCGGTAGCCCCAGCTCGATGGCCAGTTTTCCGAGCCCGCCCTCCTGCCACGAAAGGCTTCTCTCCGGGCCCAGGACGTGCTGCACGCCCTGGGTGGCGGTGCCGAGACCTGCGCCGAGGATGCCGAACTGCCGGATCGTCTCCATGACGCCGCCTTCCAGTCGGCCCGTCAATTCGCTGCTCGAGGCGACGGCAGCGGCGGCGTAGATCTTCGATCCCTCGTCGGCTTTGAGCTGATGGATGACGAGGATCATGACCACGCCGGCCATCGCGAACGCGGCGAACTCCGGCGCGCGCAAGCGCTTGAAGTAACGCCAGACGAATGCCACGGCGAACGCCGCGACGTAGTAGATCGCCTTGCGGCGTCCGCAGATCATGCAGTTGTAGAAGCCCCACGCCGCCGCGAGCATCCAAGGCCACGAGCGCTTGCTCATCTCGTAGCGGACCATCATCGCCACCGAGATCGCCGTGAGCGTGGCGGCGTGCCATCCCATGATGTCCGGCGCGCGATAGAAGCCGGAGAGCATGCGCACTTCCATGCCCGGCAGGAAGCGGATGTAATCGCCGACCTGCAGGACCATGCCGAGAGCGGGGAAGTTGATGCGGTAGTACTCGAGCGGCGTGCCGATGAGGGCGATCGACGTGACCACCGCGTAGAAGCGGAAGAACGCGAAGAGCTTATCCTCGCTGTCGAGATACATGTAACCGATGAGGATGGCCGGCAGCGGCGCGACGTAGATGAAGAGGCTGAGCAGCGGGGCCTTCCACAACGCGATGCCGTAGGTCATCAGGCCGTTGATCGCCGCGAGCACCATGAAGAGCATCACCACGCCGAACACACCCCAGAGATTCGCGAAGCGGTTGGAGAAATCGCGAAGGGCGCGCTGCATCCGCTGCTGCGTGGCGAAGAGGATGGCGATGTAGACGCCGACGATGCTGAACGTGAGGTAGACCGGCGAGCCGGCGACGAGCTTGCGCACCGGATCCTGCAGGATGCCGACGACGATCGCGAGCAGCCAGCCGCGCCGCCAGTCGGCGAGCGAGACGATGGCCGCGAAGGCCACGAACGACAGGAATCCGATGGTGATCATGCTGCTGCTTCCGAACGCGGCACGGGAAAAGGTTACTCCCCTCGGGTCATCCGCCGCGCCAGCAGATATCCGCGAATCTCCGCGATCGCCTTGATCGGGATGAGGTACGGATGAGCCAGGGTGTAACGGGTGAAGACGTTTTGCCGGAAGCGCTGCAACGCGTAACGTCGGAACGACGGCACATGCCGCAGCGCGAAGAAATAGTCGCCGACCGAATGCGCCGGCGCGGCCGTGCGGCGCGGATCGCCATGCGCGCGAACGCCGCCCGTCGGCGCTTGCAAGTGATGCAGAGATGCGCGCGGCTCGTAGCGGATGCGACCGCCGGCAGCGATCACGCGCCGCGCGAAATCGGTCTCGAAGCGATACGCCGCGCCGGTGAAGCGCTCGTCGAAGCCGCCGATGGAGAGCGCCTTTTCGCGATCGACGGAGAGGTTGCCGGCCATCACGTTCTCGACGTCGCACGCCTCGTCGTGATTGAAACGGAAGGCGAGATCGCGCAGCGCGCCGCGATGCAGTTGCGATTCGTCGAAATGCTTCGGCGTCTGTCCCGGCTGGAGCACCTGGCCGACCACCGCCCACGGTTTTCCGCCGTGCGCTCGCCGGTGCTCCTCGACCAGCGTGGGCGACGGAATCACGTCGTCGTCGATGAAGAGCACGATCGGGCTCGACGCCTCTCGCAATGCGATGTTCATCGCATGCGGGATCGACGGCTCGGGCAGGCGGATCCAGCGGATGGGGAAATGCTGCAGCTTCCCTTCGAGCTCCGGCGGATACGACTTGGTCTGATCGACGATCACGATCTCGTCCGCGGGCGGCGTGAGCGCGAGCAGCCGCTCGATCGTCTCGACGAGGATCGCGCCGCGGTTGTATGTCGGGATGGCGATGGTGATCATCGGTTCAGCATCGCTTTCACGCCCTCGACGCCGCGCGCGAAATCCCAGGTGGCGATGATCTCGCGCGAGCGGAGCGCCATCCGTTCTCGAAGCGCGTCGTCGCTGGTCAGGAGGTCCATCTCGCGCGCCAGCACATCCGCATCGCCTGCCGGATAGATGAACGCGTTCTCTCCTTCCAGGACGATGTCGCCGATCGAGCCACAGGCATCGGTGACGATCACCGGCAGTCCGCACGCCATCGCCTCGTTGATCACCGCGCCGCGCGGCTCGTAGAGCGATGGCAGGACGAAGACGTCGCACATCGCGTAATGCCTCGGGATGTCCGCCTGATTGACGAAACCGATGAGATGAATGCCCTCTGACGCCGATTCCTCGATCCGCGGACGCAGCTCGCCGTCACCCATGAAGACGACCGCCGCACGATCGCGATGCCGCATGCGGTTGTATGCGTGGACGAGCGTGAGCGGATCCTTGCGCGGCACGAGCTTCGCGGAGAACAGGAAGATGACGCGATCGCGATCGATGCCGTACCGCGTGCGTAACTCGTCGCGCTCGGCCGCGGTCATGCGGCTCGCTCGTTCAAATCGCTCGTTGTCGACCGCCCATGGAAGGAGAAAGAAGGTCTTCGGATCGCCTCCGTAATGGCGGTAGTACTCCGCGTTGAGGACCCCGGAGGTCATGAAGCCGGAGGCGAGGCGAAACACGGCGCGGATGAACGCGGCGCGAAGTTTTGCGCGGAACGACGTCTCCGGCGGCGGGAAGCTGCTGTCGCCATAGAGAAAGAACGGTGTCTGCGAGATGCGGCAGGCGGCGATGCCGAGGAGCGCGGTGAGTGAGCCCCAGCCGAGCATGAAGATCACGGCGTCGTAGCGGCCACGCACGATCGCCGGCGCGATGCCGGGATTGATCAGGCGCGTGTAGCCGTCGCCGAATCCGAAGTTGTGCAGCGTGACGTGGCGATAGCCCTGCAGCAGGTCGATGTCCCAGCGCAGCGTCGTCTTCATGTCCTCGTCGCGATACGTCTCCGCGCCGGCGGAGGAGCAGTAGATGACGGTGAGCTCGATGCCGGGCTCTTTCGCCAGCAGCCGGAAGAACGGGTCCTGATACTGGATGACGTGAGAGGCGACGATGGCCAGCCGCTTCATGACCGCGACCCGATCACCTGCGCCGGCACTCCCGCGACGATCGCGTACGGCGCGACGTCCTTCGTGACCACCGCGCCCGCGCCGACGATCGCGCCGTCACCGATCGTTACTCCCGCGAGGATGACCGCGTGTGCGCCGATCCAGGCGTCGTTGCCGATCACGACCGGCGCGACGCGATTGCCCTGTTCGTCGAGCCGCTGTGCGCGGGCGTGATTGTGCGTGTGATCGGTGATGAAGACGTTGGGCGCGAGCAGCGTATGCGCCCCGATCGTCACCGATTGCGCGACGTCGATCTCGCAGCCGCGGCCGATGAACGCGAAGTCGCCGATCTGCAGCGCTCCGTCGATGACTTTCAGAAAGACGTCGTGCTCGATCTCGACGCGCGTGCCAAGGGTGAGGCGCTTCGCGTTGCGTACGACGACTCGTGCCGCGATCGAGCTCTTCGCCCCGACCCGCGCGCCACGCAATCGCAGGAACGCAGCGCGAAGGCGACCGCAGATGATGCGAATCACGCCGGCCTCCGCAACACGATGCAGAGGTGATGGGCGAAGGTCCGCGGCGCAATGCGCAGCGTCAGACGGTCGAGTGCGCGCAGCAGCCTCACCGGCACGAACGGATGAATGAAGCGGACGAAGACGTGTCCCGAGATCCACGGCGTCTCGAACCACGACAGCTCGACCACCTCGAGCTCTGCTTCGCGCGCCGCGCCGCGCAGCTCGTCCGGCGTGTAGGCGAAGAAGTGATCGCCGCCGCCCGCGGAGAACTGCTTGTGCTCGTGCTGCTTCGGATCGCCGAGCTCCGTGTAGCTCGGCAGCCCCGCGCGGAAGTAGTCGTGATTCGGCGTGGTGATGACGATGATGCCGCCCGGCTCGGCGTAATTCGCCAGCGTGCGCATGAACGCGGCCGGATAGACGAGGTGCTCGATGATCTGGTTGCCGAAGACGAGGTCGAACGTGCCGAGCGGCGCGTTGTCGAAGACGTTCGCCGCGACGAAGCGAATGTCCCCCTTCTCGTAACGCGTCTTCGCGTAGTCGAGGAACGTCTGGCGGATGTCGACCGCGGTGACCTGCTTCCCTTCCTCGGCCAGCAGCATGGCCAGCGTGGCCTGTGCACAGCCGACGTCGAGCACCGTCTGCGCGCCGAATCTGCGTACCAGGCCGCGGTAGAGATCGAGCTGGTTCTGATACGAGTTGTACGAATGCCGCTCGATGTCGCGGTCCCACATCTCGCGCATGTCATTGCGCCAGATCTCTTCGACCTCGGCCGGCCAGTTCGGATCGGGCAGCGGTCGCTTCATCGGCCGGTGAGCAGGCGCCCCCACGCCCGGAGGTGCAGCGGATTGAGTCGGACGGCGCGCCACGCGTAATGCCTCCAGCGGCGATCGCCGGCGTTTTTCAGTGCGGTGGCGAGGAAGTAGAAACCGTCGGCGTTCGTCTTCGCGCTGGCCGAACGAACCGGAACGATCTCGCTTGCGCGCTGCAGCAACGCCGGGTGTTGGTCGGCCGGAGCATCGCGCAACGCGAGAGCGGTGCGCGCCGACTCGATCTGCTGCTCGCGATGCACACCGCTGATCGCGTTCGGCTCGAAGCGCGCCTCGTACAGCACCTCCGGCACGAACGCGATCCTGCCGCGCTGCGCCATCCGCAGCCAGAGATCGAGGTCCTGGGCGAAGCGGAACTGCGGCCGGTATTCGCCGGCGTCGAAGTACGTGTCGCGGCGGAACATCGCCGTTCCATGATGCGTGAGGCCGCGGATCGAGTCCACGCCGTCGTGCAGCAGGCTGCGCCGGACTTGTTCGCCGTCCGCCGAGACGACGTAGAGCGGCTCGCGATCGGGGCCGACGTATTGCGTGCTGCACGAGACGAGGACGACGTCGTCTTTCATGAGCTCGAGCTGTTTGCGCAGCCGGTCAGGATGCGAACGATCGCCGCAGTCGTGCCGCGCGATGATCGGCGCCTGCGCCGCGCGGCAGCCGGTGATGAGCGAGCGCGTGAGGCCCTGATTCTCCTGATGGATGACGCGGATGTCTTTTGCCGCGTCCAGTATTTCCGCCGTGCCATCGGTCGACCCGTCATCGACGACGATCACTTCGAAGTCGACTCCCTGCTGCCCGAGGATCGAATCGAGCGTTTCGCGCAGCGTTGCCGCGCCGTTGTAGACGCTCATCACGATGGAGACGTTCATCGCAGACGCTCGCCCAGTCTGGCCGCGTTTCGCCAGCCGATCACCCGCGCCGCGAGCGCATAGATCCGCATGTCCCAGCGCGGCGCAATCTCTCCCGCGAGCTCGAGCAGTCGCTTCGCTTCATCGCGCAGTCCCGCGGCGCCGCATTGCCGCGCAAGGTGAAACAGGTCGCGCGCGAAGTGCCGCATCTCGGGCGACTTGGCCGGCACTCCGGCTCGGCGCGCATGCTGCGCGATCAGCTCATGAGCACGGGCGCGATCGCGAAGAAGTCCGCGATCGTGTCCTTCGTCGTGCATGCGGACGTCGATCAGCACCTCCGGCACGAACGTCAGTCGCGTGCCGAGGGCCGCGACGCGTGCGTCGTACTCCCAGTCCTCTTCGATGCGCAGCGAGGTCCATGGACCCGCGGCGTCAGTCACCGAACGCCGATAGAGCGGCGACGGTGTGTCCCACCACCGATGCAGCAGAAACGACGGGAACATCGTCTCCTGCTTCTGATTCGGGTCCTTCCACGTGGCGGCGATCTCGTTCCCCGCGAGATCGCAGTACCGCGTCATCCCATACGCGACGCCGGCCTCGGGATGCTCGCGCAGAGCCGCGATGAGCAGTTCGAAGCGACGCGGACGGAGCAGGTCGTCGCTGTCGAGATGCTGGATGAACTCACCGCGCGCGATATGCCGTCCTGCTTCCCGTGCCGCGCCCGGGCCGCTGTTGTCGATGCGCAGCGTACGGATCTCGGGATGCGCGGACGCGAGCTCCGCGATCGCCGCCGGCGTGTCGTCGGTCGAGCCGTCGTCGACGACGATGATCTCGATCGGCCGGTACGTCTGGGCGACGACGCTGGCCACCGCCTCGCGCAGCAGCGCCGGACGGTTGTAGACCGGGATGATGGTCGACACCAGGCCCGCGTTCACGAAGACGATTGTAGGTGAGCTATTCTCGGCCCCGTGACGATTCACCCGCTCGTTGAACGCATTCTCACCACGCGGCGCAGCGAGTTGCCGGACGGCAGCGTGGTCGACGCCAACTCGTTCATCCCGCGCGACGAGTGCGAGCTCGTGTACGAAGCGGTCACCGCCGCGAAGGCGACGCGCGCGATCGAAGTGGGGATGGCGTTCGGCGTCTCGACGTTGTGCATCGCCGACGCGCTGCAGCGCAACGGACCGAATGGCCGCCTGGTCAGCATCGATTCGCATCAGACCGCCGGATGGAATCGCGCCGGCATTCATCTGATCGGCCGCGCCGGATACGAAGCGATCGTCACGCTGATCGAAGAGCCGTCGCAACTGGCGCTGCCGCGACTTTCGGCCGCGGGAGAACGGTTCGATTTCGGCTTCATCGACGGCTGGCACACGTTCGATCACACACTGATCGATTTTTTCTTCGTCGACCGGATGCTCGAGGACGGCGGCTTCGTGGTGTTCGACGACGTCGGCTATCCCGCCATCAACGCCGTGGTCCGCTTCATCCTCGCCAACCGCGACTACGAGCTGGTGAAGGCGTTGCACTTCGATGCGCCGTCGGCCAGTTTGCGCATTCGCCGCGAGCTCAAGCGGCGCCTTCGGCCGCTGGCCCGCACCGATCGCGATCCGAAGCGGGAGCACGAGGCGCTCTTCCGGCAGATCGAGAACGTCCATGCCGTCGCGCTGCGCAAGCGCGGCTCCGACGCGCGCCGCTTCGATCATTACGAGCGGTTCTGACGCTCCGTGAGCACGCGGATCCGCTCATCAACCGGAATGCGCGAGAGCTCGGCGAAACGCTGCGCGCCACCGCCTGTCTGCGCCGCCGGCTTCTCCGGTTGCGGCGCATGCCAGAGATGAACGAACGGGAGATACCCGAACGTGAACGTGCGGCGCGTCGCCGCGCGCTCCCACAGCTCGTTGTCTTCGCCGCCCCAGCCGACGAATGACTCGTCGAAGCCGCCGATGGCGAAGTAGGCGTCGCGATCGGCGGCGATGCTTCCGCCGAGGAGGTTCTGCGACACGCGCTCGAGCTGTTTCTGTTCGTCGAGATAGAAGAGGAAGCGCTTGAGATCGATGAACTCGTTCCCCTCGCCGTGCCGCTTCAGCAGCTCCGATGCGTACGCGGCGGGCACGAGGATGTCGTTGTCGTGAAGGACGAGCAGCTTCGACTGCGCGACCTTCGCCCCCGCGTTGAACGCCCACGACCGGTTGTACGGCAGTGCGTCCGATTCGATCGGCGTGTGGACGTGCCGCACCCAGGCCGGAAGCGTCGCCATCGGCGCGGACGATTGCTCGACCACGATGCACTCGACCGGCACGTCGCGTTGCGCCGCGATACTGCCCAGAGTCTCGAGCAGAAGCGGCAGGCGCGTCTCGCCGCGATGTCCGATGATGAAGCTGACGCGCGGTGCGCCCGCGACCCGCGGCGCCGGCGCCGATTCGGTCGGCCATTCGCCGAGGGCGCGGCGCATCAATGTCCGTCCCGTCGACGGAAAGACATTGGCGATGTGCAGGTCGCTGGAGAAGACCCACTCGCAGCGCGCGCCGCCGGTCGCCGGATCGATGCTCAGCCGCTCGCCGCGATTGTGAAACGCCACCCACTTCCCGCGTCCCGACATCGCGCGCAGGAAGCGCGGCCAGTCGTACGCGAGCGCGCCGACGCGGTGGCGGAACGTGGCCATCGCGCGGAGGGTAACAGATGGGTAGGGGCGGCCGGTGGCCGCCCCTACTCCGGATCGCGTCAGCGTGTGTAATTGATGGTGAATACTTCCCACGTGATGGCGGACGTGTACATCGCGACAGTGTTACTGCCGCCGCCGTTCACGGCGCTGATGTACTGGCCGTTCATTGCCTTCAGGGCGACCGTGTCGCCGCTGGAGATCTGTCCCGTCCCGTTCATCTTCTCGATCGTGAAGCGCTCCCACCCGACGGGCGTGTCGTACAGCGCGATGACGGTACTGCCGCCGCCGTTGTCGGCGCTGACATAGTTGCCGTTCGCGACCTGAAGCCAGACCACGTCACCGCTCGTCAGGAAGCCGCCGTTGACGACGACCATGCTGAAGGTTTCATTCAGACTCGCGCTCGTCGGCTCGGCGTTGATGTCGCTGCCGCCGCCGTTCCGCGCGCTGAGGTAGTGAGCATTGTCGTAGGTCTTGAACGTCGTGGTGTAGTCCCAGTGCGAGGCATTGAGGTTCGGGCGCGAATACACCCAGTCGTGCCCTATCGTCTTGTAGACCGCCTTGCGGCCGGGACTGAAGAACTGGCAATAGCCGTTGTTGGGGTCGTCGCAGAAGAGCGAGTCATTGAATGTGCTGAAGTCGTAATTCACGCTCGACGGAGCGCCGCCCATGAACGCGTCATAGTAGTCCTTGACCGGAAACATTTCCGGCTGATAGCCGCCCGTCTTTCCGTTGCCATAAAGAGGCTCATAGCAGCCGAACGTCGGGGGATTGGGGCGCACGAGCTCACCGTTCGCCCCCAGGCTGAAGCTGTAGCAATCATCGTTGAACGAATACTGATACGTCGGCTCGTATGAGGTGTGGTGGTCGCCGTTCTTGAAGAGCGACTTCGCGATCGTCAACTGGTCGGACGAATATGTTACGGACTGGCCGATCGCGGCAAGAGCGACATTACCGCTCGCGACGCTGGTCATCAGGCCGATGCCGTACGGCATCGCGTCGCCATTGTGCAATCCAATCGCAACGGCACTACCGTTCGCCACCTCCCCGACGGTCGCGGTACAGGGACCGGCGGCGGGAGCGGGGTTCGCCGGAGGCGCTGTGTCTTTGTGAAGGCAGACGCTTTCGGTCGTGTCGAGCGAGCTCCAGATGGCCGTTCGCGTCGCGCTGTCGTATGGAAACGGATAGTTGTATGCAAACGATCGCCACGCCGCGGTCCAGCCGAAACCGTGTGCGGCAACCGACCAGTCATCCATGCAGCTATTGCCGCTCGTCCAGACCCCGGTCTCTCCGAGGCGATTCGAGGCGAAGCCGCAATGGGCGTCGATATAACCCTGGTAGTCGATCTGACCGAGGAGCGAGTAAAGCGGCCAGGTCAGCGCTCCGTTGGCGCCGAGGCGGAGTGCCGCGGCATAGACGAGGCCGACATTCGCTCCCTCGAGCCATCCCTGGTAAGGTCCGACTGTACGGTTGACGTTGCCGTCATAGTACGCCGGCAAGGCGAGCGTGGCCTTGACTTTCTTGTATAACGCGACATTAGCGGTCTGGGCGCAGTATGGGTCGTTGGCGTCCTCGAAAATGACGCCATAATCGAAAAGATTCGCGTTCGCGTTGGGCTTGCCTTCACCGTTGAGCTTGAGCGACGTAATATCGCCATAGAAGGATGCGACGTCTGTACGGCAGAGTGCGGACGCTTCGGTAATGCCGCACAATGAAACGAGTAATGCGAGCAGCAAGTTCATGTTGCGACGCATAGGGTCTCCTGTCTGGATGTGATTGGTTGACGTATTACGGCGGGAACGCAGTACGTCCGGATGCAAGATCAATAACAGGGTGGCAATGGATTGTTACTCCCGCAATCGATCATCACTGAGCAGTAAACGATTCCGGCGATCGGGCGAGCGCCCGATCGCCGCGGGTCTGTATACTGAGTCCGCTTGACCAGGACTCGCACATCCATCGTCGTCACGACCATCTTCGAGCCGCGTTTCCTCGACGGATACCTGCAGAACATCGAGCGGCACGGCCGGCGCGACAGCGTCGATCTGATCGTCATCATCGACCGCAAAACGCCCCCCACCGTGGCCGCGGCATGCGCCGAGGCGAAGGGTCGCGGCTTTCGCGTCGAGTGCCCGACGCTCGACGAGCAGGAGGCGTTTCTGGCGAAGTTCCCGTCGATGCAGGGACGCGTCCCGTATGACAGTGACAACCGCCGCAACATCGGCTTCCTGATGGCGCTGGAGCGCGGCGCGGAGCTGCTGATCTCGATCGACGACGACAACTATTGTCTGGACGATTCCGACTTCGTCGGCGAGCACGCGGTGGTCGGACAGACGATCGACATCGAGGCGCACGAGGCGAGCGATGGCTGGTTCAACATCGGGGAGTTGCTCGAGACGAATACGCCGGTCGACGTCTATCCGCGCGGGTTTCCGTATTTCGCGCGGCAGCGCGAGCGCCAGCTGACGGCGGTGAAGCAACACGCGCGGGTGGCGATGAACGCGGGGCTCTGGCTGACCGATCCCGACGTCGATGCGTTGACCCGCATCGCCATCGCGCCACGCGTGGCCGAGGCTGATCGCAACGCGCACTTTCTCGGTCCCCGCACCTGGTCGCCGCTCAACACGCAGAACACCGCCATCGCGCGCGACGCGGTCGCCGCTTACTACTACGTCCGGATGGGCTTCTCTCTCGGCGGTCTCTCCATCGATCGTTACGGCGACATCCTCAGCGGCTACTTCTGCCAGGCGTGCGTGAAGCAGCGCGGTGAAGCGATCCGCATCGGCTCGCCCGTGGCCGATCATCGCCGCACGCCGCACAACCTCTTCAAGGACCTCTACCACGAGCTCGCCGGCATCGTGATCATCGACGAGCTGCTGCCGTGGCTGACCGAGGTAAAGCTCAGTGGATCGAGCTACGCGGAGCTGTACGCGTCGCTCGCCGGCGAGCTCGAGGCGCGCGCCGGGTCGTATCGTGGATTCATCTGGGATCAGGGCGGAGGAGCGTTTCTTCGCGACACGGCGCAGCACATGCGCGCCTGGCTCGAGGCGATCCGCGTGATCGAGTCATGACGGAACAGAGCCTGCCGGTCATCGAGATCGCGCCGACCAGCGGCTGGCGCGCGCTCGACCTGCGCGAGATCTGGCAGTACCGCGAGCTCCTGCAGATCCTCACCTGGCGCGACATCAAAGTGCGTTACCGGCAGACGCTCCTCGGCGTGATCTGGGTCGTGGCCCAGCCGCTGATGACCATGATCATCTTCACGCTCCTTTTCAATCGCGTGGCGAAGATCTCGGCCGACCACGGCCTGCCGTATTCGCTCTTCGTCATGGCCGCGCTCGTGCCGTGGACCTTTTTCTCCACCGCCGTCACCGGCTCGGGCAACAGTCTGATCGGCAGCGCGCATCTGATCTCGAAGGTCTACTTTCCGCGGATGATCATCCCGGCGTCGTCGGTGCTCGCCGGTCTGGTCGACATGGCGGTGACGCTCGGCCTCGTGCTGGTGATGTACGTCTGGTACTCGGTGCCGCTGTCGTGGTCGTTGCTCATCGTGCCGCTGCCGATCGTCGTCACCGCGGTGCTGGCGTTCGGATTCGGACTCTGGCTGTCGGCGCTGAACGTCGAGTATCGCGATGTCCGCGTCGTCATCCCGTTCGTCCTGCAGATGTGGATGTACGCCACGCCGGTCGTCTATCCGCTGAAGGCGCTGCCGTTGAAGTACCACTGGATCGTGCGCGTGAATCCGGTCACCGGAATCGTCGACGCGTTCCGCGCCTGCCTCCTCGGCCAGCCGCTGCCGTGGACGTCGCTCGCGTACGCCGCTGTTTTCGGGTTGATCGTGATGATCACCGGCGCGTTCTACTTCCGCCGCGTCGAACGGTTGTTCGCGGATGTGCTCTGACCCATGACCGGAACAACGACCAGACCGTCGATCGAAGTCGAGCATGTCGGCAAGCGCTACCTGATCGGCGGTCACAAGGAGCTGCAGTACAAGACCATCCGCGACACGCTTGCGTCGCTCGTGCGGCGCGGTGAGAAGCGCTCGGCGCGCGAGGCGATCTGGGCGCTCGACGACGTCTCCTTCACCATCAACGCCGGTGAGGCGATCGGCATCATCGGACGCAACGGCGCGGGGAAGTCGACGCTCTTGAAGGTGCTCTCGCGCATCACCGAACCGACGCGCGGACATGCCCGGCTGCACGGACGCGTCGGCTCGCTGCTGGAGGTCGGCACCGGTTTCCATCCCGAGCTCACCGGCCGCGAGAACATCTTCCTCAACGGTGCGATCCTCGGCATGGGACGCGCGGAGATCGCGCGCAAGCTCGACGAGATCGTCGCCTTCTCGGAGATCGAGCAGTTCCTCGACACGCCGGTCAAGCGCTACTCGAGCGGCATGTACGTGCGGCTGGCTTTTGCCGTCGCCGCGCATCTCGATGCCGACATCCTGATCGTCGATGAAGTGCTGGCGGTGGGCGACGCGAGCTTCCAGCGGAAGTGCCTGAAGAAGATGGAGGACATCGGCCAGCACGGACGCACGGTGCTCTTCGTCTCGCACAACCTCTCGTCGATCACCAGGCTCTGCTCGCGCGCGATCCTGCTGGAAAAAGGAAATGTCGTGCGCGATGGCGCGGCACACGAGGTCGTTCGCTTCTATCTCCATTCCGATCTCGGCACCACCGCGGCGCGCGAGTGGCCCGATCTCGACGCGGCTCCCGGGAACGAGGTCGCGCGCCTCCGCGCCATCCGCGTACGGACCGGCGATGGCGAGGTGACGGAAAAGATCGACATCCGCAAACCGGTGCAACTGGAGATGGAGTGGGATGCTTTGCGGCCGGGCCACATGCTCGTCCCGAACCTGCATCTGCATAACGAGGAAGGGCTGGTCATCTTGATTACATCCGATCTCGACGCGAACTGGAGACGACGTGCGCGCGATGCCGGACGCTACGTCAGCACGGTGCAGATCCCGGGCAATTTCTTCGCCGAGGGCTCGATCAGCGTCGGTGCGGCAGTGAGTACAATGGACCCGGTGTTCGTGCACTTCTACGAGCCTGACGCGGTGGCGTTCGAAGTCATCGATGTCCTCGCGGGCGACAGCGCGCGCGGCGACTACGGCGGCCCGATTCCCGGCGTCGTGAGGCCGCTTCTCGACTGGAAGAACGAGTTCACGCCGGCGGGCAAATGAGCGAATTCAAAGCGCTGAGGGTGTGCCGCTCCTGCGGGGCGAACGGTCTGCACCCCATCCTTTCGTTCGGCGAGACGCCTTTGGCCAATGCGCTGGTCACGCCGGGTGAGACGCAGCAGGTCGATGCCGTCTATCCGCTCGACCTCGTCTACTGCCCCTCCTGCACGCTCGTGCAGATCACGGAAGAAGTGCCTCCCGAGGTGCTCTTCCGCGACTACGTCTATCTCTCCAGTTTTTCCGACACCACGGTGGCGAACGCGCGCGCGATCGCCCATCGGTTGATCGATCAGCGGAAGCTCGTCCCGAGCTCGCTGGTGGTGGAGATCGCCAGCAACGACGGATATCTCCTGCAGCACTACCGCGACCGCGGCGTTCCGGTGCTGGGCATCGATCCCGCGCGCAACATCGCCGAGGTCGCGCGCGGCAAAGGGATCGAAACGCTCGACGAATTCTTCACCCTCGAATTCGCGCAGCGGCTCGTCGGCGAGGGACGCAGGGCGGACGTGATCCACGCGAACAACGTCATGGCGCACGTCCCCGACACCAACGGTTTCCTGCGCGGCATCGCCACGTTGTTGCGCGACGACGGCGTCGCGGTGATCGAGGTGCCGTACGTGGTGGAGATGATCGATCGGCTCGAATTCGACACGATCTATCACGAGCACCTCTGCTACTTCTCGCTCACCGCCGTCAATGCGCTGTTCGGCCGCAACGGTCTGCGCGTCGTCGACGTCGAGCTGCTGCCGATTCACGGCGGATCGCTGCGGATCTTCGGGGCGGTTGCTGGCGAGCCGTCCGCGGCGGTGACCAAGATGCTCGACGACGAGCGGGCCTGGGGCGTCTCGTCGGTCGGCGCGTACGACGATTTCTCCCGGCGCGTCGACGCGCTCTCCGAAAACCTGCGCGCGCTTCTCGCGCGGCTGAAATCGGAGGGAAAGCGGATCGCCGCTTACGGTGCATCGGCGAAGGGAACGACGCTGCTCAGCTACACGCACATGGGAGGCGAGACGATCGACTTCGTCGCCGACCGCAGCACGGCGAAGCACGGGAAGCTGACGCCCGGCACGCACATCGAGATCCTGCCGGCCGAGGAGCTGGTGCAGCGGATGCCCGACTACGCGCTGATGCTGGTGTGGAACTTCGCCGAGGAGATCCTGAAGCAGCAGGACGAGTACCGCCGGCGCGGCGGCAAGTTCATCATCCCGCTCCCGGAAGTGACGATCGTCTGATGCGAATCGTCGATACGCCGCTGCCCGGGGTGTACGTCATCGAGCCTGAACCGAATGAGGACGAGCGTGGCCTCTTCGCGCGCGTGCTCGACGGCGAAGAATTCGCGCGGCGCGGCCTGACCGTGCCGTCGACGCAGTGGAGCGTCTCGTTCAATCGCCGGCGCGGGACGATTCGCGGCATGCACTACCAGGCCTCGCCGCACGGCGAGGTGAAGCTCATCCGCTGCACACGCGGCGCGATCTTCGATGTCATCGTCGATCTCGGCGCACGGAGGTGGTTCGGCATCGAGCTGTCGGCGGAGAATCGCCGGTCGCTCTACGTGCCCGCCGGAATGGCGCACGGTTTTCAGTCGCTGAGCGACGACGCCGAGGTGTTTTACGCGATCGATGGACGCTACGTCCCCGAGGCGGCGCGCGGTGTGCGGTGGGATGATGCGGCGTTCGGCATCGAGTGGCCGCAGCCGCCGACTATCATTTCGGAGCGGGACCGGTCGTTTCCGCCGTTCACCTCATGAGCAGCAATCGCATGGCTGTCGCGCTCTTCGCTTCCGATGCCGTCGGCCTCGAGGTGGCGCGCATCTTCCGCGACCGCGGCGATCGCGTGGCGCTGCTCGTGCTCGACCATGGCGACGAGCGCGGCACGAACCAGATGATTCGCGATGTGCTCGCCGGCCGCGTGGACGTCGTAGTCGACGACACGGAGCTGCCGCACGACCTGCTGGCGCAGGTGGACATCGCGCTCCTGGCGTGGTGGCCGCGCATCATCCCGAAAGAGGTCGCCGCGCTTCCGCGCCGGGGCTTCCTCAACTTTCATCCCAGCCTGCTGCCGTTCAATCGCGGCAAGCACTACAACTTCTGGGCGATCGTGGAAGAGGCGCCGTTCGGCGTGAGCATCCACTGGCTCGGCGAGCGTGTCGACGCCGGCGATATCGCCTTTCAGATGCCGATCGCCACGAGCTGGACCGATACCGGCGAGACGCTCTACGCCAAAGCGCGTGCGGCGATGGTCGAGCTGTTCGGCGAAAACTACGAGCGCATCATGCAGGGCGACATCCCGCGCGTACCGCAGGACCTGACCCGCGGCTCGTTCCATCGCGCCGTGGAGCTCGACGACGCGTCGCGCATCGATCTGGAGAAGCAGTACCGCGGACGCGACCTGCTGAACCTCCTGCGAGCGCGGACGTTCCCGCCGCATCCGGCGGCATGGTTCGTCGACGGCGATGAGATGTTCGAGGTGAGAGTGGAGATCCGCAAGGTGGAGAATCGATGAGCGATCCGGTCCGCGAGTTCGATGAGCGCAACCGCGAGAAGATCGCGGAGATGGGACGCGACAGCGAGTTGCGCGACGTCACGCGCGACTGGTTCTCCCGCGTCTCGAGGCACGAGTACTCGTATCACTTCCGCTGGATGGGCCGGCCGGTCATCCAGTTCCCGCAGGACATCATGGCGATGCAGGAGATCATCTGGCGCGTGCAGCCGGACCTCATCATCGAGACCGGCATCGCGCACGGCGGATCGCTGATCTTCAGTGCCTCGATGCTGGAACTGCTGGGCGGTAATGGCCGCGTGGTCGGCATCGACATCGACATCCGCAAGCACAACCGCGAGGCGATCGAAAGCCATCCGATGTTCCGGCGCATCACGATGATCGAAGGGTCGTCCGTCGATGAAGCGATCGTGCAGCAGGTGCGCGACCTCGCGCGCGGCTGCCGGAACGTCCTCGTGGCGCTCGATTCGAATCACACGCACGATCACGTGCTGGCGGAGCTGCGGCTCTACTCCGGTCTCGTGACCGCGGGCAGTTATCTCATCGTCTTCGATACGATCATCGAGGCGATGCCGGAAGAGTTTTCGGCGAACCGGCCGTGGGGACCGGGCAACAACGCGGCGACGGCGCTGCGGCAATTTCTCGGCGAGACGGACCGCTTCGTCGTCGACGAGGAGATCGAAAACAAGCTGCTGATCACCGTCGCGCCGGGCGGATATCTACGATGTGTCAGGTGAACCGATGATTCCAGTTGCCGGTCCGTCGATCACACAGAAGGAGATCGACTACGTCACCGAGGCGGTGACCGAGGGATGGTACGGAAACGCGAGCAAGTACCAGGCGCGTTTCGAGCATGCCTTCGCCGATTACCTCGGCGTCGCGCATGCGGTCTCGCTGCCGTCGTGCACCTCGGCGATCCATCTCGCGCTCGCGGCATTGGGAGTGGGCGAGGGGGACGAGGTGATCGTTCCCGACATCACCTGGATCGCCTCCGCCGCGCCGATCACGTACGTCGGCGCGATTCCGCGTTTCGGCGACATCGACCGCGATTCGTGGTGCCTCTCGCCAGCGTCGTTCGAGTCGCTCATCACGCCGCGGACGAAGGCGGTGATCCCGGTCGATCTGTACGGGAACGTCGCGCGGCTGCAGGAGATCCGCGAGATCGCAGACGCGCACGGCGTGGCGATGATCGAGGACGCGGCCGAGGCCGCGGGGGCGGAGTGCGATGGACGCCGTGCGGGAGCATGGGGACACGCAGGCGTGTTCAGCTTCCACGGCTCGAAGACGCTGACCACGGGCGAGGGAGGCATGCTGGTCACCGACGACGACGCGCTGCACGCGCGCGTGCAGGTGCTGCGCGATCACGGTCGTCGTCCGGGAGACAAGGCGTTCGACAATTCCGAGATCGCCTTCAAATACAAGATGACCTCGATGCAGGCCGCCCTCGGCCAGGCTCAGTTGGAGCGCCTGGACGAGCTGATGGTGGTCAAACGCCGCATCTTCGACTGGTATGCGGAAGAGCTCCGCGATTTCGACGGCGTCGTCTTGAACGCCGAGCGCGAGAACACGAAGAACGCGTTCTGGATGATCACCGTGATTCTCGACCCGCGCTTCGGGATCGATAAAGACACCCTGCAGGCGCGTCTCTACGAGCGCGGCATCGAGTCACGGCCGTTCTTCCGGCCGTTGAGCTCACTCAAGGCATACAAGGATTCACCCGACGCCGCCGCGGCGCGCGAGCGGAATCAGGTGGCGTACGCGATCAGTCCTTATGGCCTGAACCTGCCGTCGGCGTTGAATCTCACGCGCGAAAACGTGCATGAGGTGTGTGCCGCGTTACGGGACATCCTTCGCTAGGCGCCGCACTTCCGCTGCAATCGAAGCCGCCCGCTCGGCGCTTACCGGCTCGGAGCCAGGCCACTCCTCCCACCCGCTTTTATGCGGGAATCTGCGTCCCGTACCCGCGCGGACACGATCCGCGAACGAGGGAAACAACCGGTCGAGACGTCCTGCCGGCGCCTGTTCGACGTTGCGCTCGCGCGGCGCCAGCGGCTCACGCGCGAGGACCTGCTCGAGCACCGCCGTCCATCCTTCATGCATCCGCGTGTCGGTCCAGTCGGCCATGCCGTTCTGCGCCTGCCGCGACAGTCGCGCGAGCAGATCCCGGTCGTTCTGCAGCCGCCGCAAGTGTGCGGCTGCGGACTGCATGTCGCCGACGTCGAAGATCATCGAATTGATCTCCGATCGCAGGACGCCCTCCGCTTCGATGCCCAGGAATCGCGAGACGACCGGCACGACGCCGTGATGCATCGCCTCCCAGACCACGTTGGGACTTCCCTCTGCTTCGGAGAAGAGCAGGAGGACGTCGAGATTCGGATAGGCCTCTTCGTAAAGACGCTGCTTATCGGCGAAGCCGTGGAAGGTCGCGCGCGGCAGTGCGCGCTGCAAGGCGTCGCGATCGGGACCGTCGCCCCAGACGTGCAATTCGATGTCGTCGCCGAGCGGGAGATCGATCAGGTCGAAGACGCGCTTCGACGCCTGCTCCAGGCGCCCCACGAACCCGGCGCGTAGTCTCGGCGACGTCGAGCGACTGTGAGTGGCCGGTGGTTTGACCCCCTGCAGCACGTAGTGCGCGCGGTCGCCGAGATGCGGCTGGAGGAAGCGATGCAGCAGGCGCGCGTTGGCCACGGCGGCATCGACGATGTCGGCGTTGTCGATGATGTTGGCGAGCGTGTCTGCGAAGTACGACAGCACCGGGACCACGAAGCGGATACCGCGTTTTGCCTCGCGCATCGCCGCGTACGACGCTCCGATGCCGACCGGGATGACGATGTCGGGACGCGTCTTCTCGATTGCGTCGAGGACCGCGCGAACGCGGGCCGATTCAGTGCCGACCGATGCGTCCATCACGACGGCGGGAAGCGCCGGATGCAGTTCGCGGTAGGGTCCGGGATCGGAATAGCGCGCCCCTTTCGCCAGCGCCGTATGCACTGTCCATCCGCGATTCAACAGCCATACGCCGAGCTCCTCCACCCACCACTCCATCCCGCCCCACGGCGTATGCGTCTGGGTGAGGAAGAGGACGGAGCTCATGCGGCGAAGGCGATGCGGCGGAACGCGCCCCAGAACATGCGGGAGCGCAGTGCGGGCGGATATTGCGTGCTCCAGCGCGCCATCGTCGACAGGCGGCGCCTGCCCGATTCCTTGAGAATTTCACTGAGCAGATATTCGAGGCGAAGGCGCAGCATCGGGCGGAGCTCATCGTCGAGCGCTTTCGCCACCCGTCGTCTCGTCGGCTCATCGAATGGCGCGGCGTCGAGCTCGCGCGGAAAGCGGCGGTAACGCTCGAGGACGTGATCGCCTTTGAACGGAAACATCCGCTTGTAGTGGTCGAGGTCGTGCGTCATCCGGTAATGGAACAGCGTCTGCGGCACGATCACCACCGGGCCATTGAGGATGGTCGAGAAGAGGTGGTACTTGTCGGATTCGAGCCAGTGATCCGAGGCCGGAATCCGATCGAGCACGGACGAGCGATAGAGGCCGTAGATCGACACGTTGTACATGCAGCGGAAGAAGGCGTGCACTCTTTCCGCCGGATCGTCGCTCGCCGCCCCTTCGTCGTATGCGTGGTCGAGGAACGTCGAGCCGTCGGCACATTCGATCGTCGTCCAGGTGTGCGCGAGGACGGCGCGCTCGTTCGCGATCAACGCGTTTGCAGTCTTCTCGAAATACGTGCGATCGCGGACGTCGTCGTGGGCCGCCCAGGCAAAAAGCTCGCCGCGACGCTGATGCCGCACGAACGCGAAGTTCGCCGTCGGTCCGATGTTTTTCGGCTGGCGGATGTAGCGGATCCGCTCGTCCTGTTCCGCCGCGCGCCGGCAGACGGCCTCGGTTTCATCCGTCGAGGCGTTGTCGCTGATGAGGATGTCGAGGTTCTGCCAGCTCTGCGCGCGGATGGCGTCGAGTGCAGCCTCGAATTGCTTTCCGCCGTTGTAAACGGGGAAGCCGATCGTCACCAGGGGCTCTCTGCTCAACGCATCAACGATAGCATTGCGTCGATGGCCCGCCCGCTCGTCTCGATCATCATCCCCAGCTACAACCAGGGGAAGTTCATTCGCGAGACGATCGATTCCGTTCTCGCCCAGGACTACCACCCGATCGAGGTGCTGGTGATGGACGGCGCATCGAAGGACGAGACCGTCGATGTGCTTCGCAGCTATGGATCCGAGATCCAGTGGTGGTCGGAGCCCGATGGCGGAGTGGTTGACGCGGTGAACAAAGGCCTGGCCCGCGCCAGCGGAACGATCCAGGCGATCCAGAGCTCGGACGACACGTATCTCCCCGGTGCAATCACCGCGGCGGTGAATGCATTCGAGGAAGATCCGTCGCTCGGCATCGTCTACGGCGACGTGGAGTACATCGACGCCTCGTCGAAGCGCTTCGGCCGGACGAATCTCGAGCCGTTCGAGCTCGCGAAGTACGTCGCGAAGCTGACGTACATTCCGCAGCCGGCGGCGTTCTTCACGAAGGCGGCGGCCGATCGCGCCGGCAACTGGCGCCCGGAGATCAGCTACGCCGCCGACGCCGAATTTTTTCTGCGCATTGCGTCGATCGCGAACGTGCGCAAGCTCGACGTATTGCTCGCGCAGTACCGCTATCACGAGGAACAACGCGATCGCGTCGGCGGAAAGATCGCCCGCGACTGGGAGGCGGCAATACGAGGGTGGATCGAGCGCGAGCGGCCGTCGCCGTCGATGCGCCGCCGGGCGATGCTCGGCATTCATCTCGCGCGTGCGCACTACATGACGGACGCACAGTGGCCTCGCCGCACGCTCGAGCTCTATCGCGCGGCGCTGCTGTCACCGTCGGTCATCGCACACCGCGACTTTCCGCGCCGCGAGCTGATCCCGGGACGGACACCGATCTGGCGCGTCCTCTCGCGCATCAAACGCGCCCTCGGGCTCAAGCCGCGATGAGGTTCATCGCGCGCGAATCGGTCTGAGGCGCACGGGCGTCTCCACGATGCGCAACCAGCTGGCCGTCGGCTCGCTCATCAGAAACGACCGCAACTGCGCGGCTCCTTTCAGCGCGCCGGCCTCGGAGAGCGTCTCGCCGTCGGGCTCGAAATCGTCGCGCGTCCAGGTCAGGCCGTCGCTGCGTGGCGTCGTGCCATCGGCCCAGAGGTATGGCCCCCATGTGATCCACGGCGCGCTGCCGCGTTCGTAATTCACGTCGCCGATGCGCGTGTCCCAGAGGTAGCCGGTGCGCATCAGCGTGATCTGCCCGAGGATCGTCCAGCGGACCGTGAGTCCGGCCTCGTACGCGTAGGGCTCGGGGTTCCAGTGCGTCGTCGCGTAGCCGCCGTAGACGCGGCTGGAGAGATACGCGACCTGCAGGTTGGGCCAGCGCTTCTTCATCGCGCGGAGCGATTCGGAGAGGAGTGACTTCAATCGATACGCGTCGCTGTCCTGGATCGGCAGTGGCGAGTAGGGGTTGTCGGTTTCGAGCTCGATCCACGCCGCCTGCACCTGCTTCTCGGTCAATCCCGCGGGGGCGAGCACGCTGTCGCGAACGCGGTCGTAGTTCGGATCGCGGTAGAGGATCCAATGAGCAGCATCGAAGCCGGGAGCGGCGGCGTTCACGAACGTTACGTTCGGCGGCAGATGCGTGTTCGCGCTGAATGCGTTCGCGATACGCGAGGTCTCATCGAAGCCGGCGGCAATGAAGCCGATCCTGCCGTCGGGCGAGGGATTGCCGTTCGCATCGAGCGGCTGAATCAGCGCCGCGCGGCGAAGCCCCGCCGCGGCGTGATCGGCAGGGATCGTGTTCGAGCCCTCTTCCCAGAGGCCGCCGTAGTAGCCGTACGCGTAGGGCGCCGGGCCGAGATCGTTGAGGGGGATGAGCGTGGCGAGAACGAGACTGAGAGCGAACGACATGAGCGTCGTTCGGTGAAAGAACGGTGCCAGAGGGTTGGGGTCGCATCTGGAAACTCAACTTAACGGCCCGTTAAGTTGAGTTTCCAGATGCGACCCCAACCAGCTTCGGGATCAGGTTTGCGAATTTCGTCTGCGCTTCCCACCCGAGGGCCTGCTTCGCTTTCGCGGGGTTGCCGCGGCTGTAGCGGAGATCGGACGGGCGCAGCAGCTCGGGGCGTGTCTCTACGTGATCGCGCCAGTCGAGGCCGTGCGCGGCGAACATCGCGGCGACGAACTCGCGCAGCGTGTGGCTTTCGCCCGTTGCGATCACCAGATCCTCAGGCTCGTCGCGCTGCAGCATCAGCCACATCGCCTCGACGTACTCCGGCGCATAGCCCCAGTCGCGCGCGATCTCGAGGTTGCCGAGCTGCAGCGTCTTCTGTTTGCCGGCGGCGATCGCGGCCGCGGCGTCGGCGACCTTCTTCGTCACGAAGCGCTCTGAGCGGAGCGGCGACTCGTGATTGAAGAGGATGCCGGAGCAGGCGAAGAGGCCGTACGCCTCGCGATAATTCGTCGTCGTCCAGTGCGCCGTCGCTTTCGCCGTCGCGTACGGACTGCGCGGCACGAACGGCGTGTGCTCGTCGCTCGCGGAGCCTTCGGGCGTGTCGCCGAAGCATTCGCTGGAGCCGGAGTTGTAGAGGCGGATCGGGAGGCGGAGGTAGCGGATGGCCTCGAGCACGAGCAGCTCGCCGGTGGCGATCGACTCCATCGTCTCGATCGGCTGCGAGAACGACAGCGCGACGGAGCTCTGTCCCGCGAGGTTGTAGATCTCGTTGGGCTGCACGCTGCTGATCAATTGCAGCAGCTCGCGGAAATCGCGCATGGAGACCGAGTGCATGGTGACGCGGTCGCGGATGCCGAGGAGCTCGAGGCGGTGGAAGGAGCGCATCTCGGCGTCGCGCGAGGTGCCGTGCACTTCGTAGTCGCGGTCGAGCAGGAGGCGCGAGAGGTACGCGCCGTCCTGACCGCTCGCTCCGAGGATGATCGCGCGCTTCATCGGCGGAGCTCGTTGACGATCGTGTGGACTCGCGACGTGAAGTTCGGGAACGAAAAGTAGTCGAGGCCGGGCGGGATCTGCTTGCCGCCGCGCGCGAGGAGCTCGTCGATCGCCAGGCGGATGTCGGCGGAGCTGGCGGGATCGACGAGGATGCCGAGCTCTCCGCCACGCAGCGCCTCGCGTCCGCCGTCGTGGCGGCTGCCGATGGCCGGCACGCCGCAGGCCATCGCCTCCAACAACACGAACCCGAATCCCTCCCCGCGGCTCGGCATCACGTACACGTCGGCCAGATTGTAAAGCGCAGGCTTGTCTGACTCGGGGAAGAGTCCGGTGAAAATCACGCGATCGCCGAGCCCGAGGGCCTCGGCCTTGTTCTTCAGGCGCGGCAGATCGTTGCCGCCGCCGGCGATGAGATAGACGACGTCCTTGGGAAGATCACCGAGCACCTCGATGACTTCGTCGAAGCCTTTGTAGCGCTCCGCCGCGACGATGCGGCCGACCGTCAGCAGAACGCGCTTTCCCTCGAGGCCGTAGCGCGCGACGAGCTGCGGATCGCGCGGCGCGATGGCGTAGTCGTCGAGGTGAATCGCGTTCGGCAGGATGAACGTCTTCCCGTCGAACGAAGACCAGGAGAGGTAGCGTCCGAGCGTGATGTCGCTGATGGAGATCACCGCGCCCGGTCTGTAGCGGCGGTTCCGCGGCTTCCAGGCATCGATCCCGTAGATGAGCAGCGCCGGCCGGTCGGAGATCGTCCGCGCGAACGGCAGCAGGTTGATGTGACCGCAGAAGACGACGTCGAACTTCTCGCGCCGCAGCGCATGGATTGCTCGAAAGTAGGCGAGGTTGTTCCGCGCCGCCTGCGCGATGAAGCGGACCTTCGGTGGAATGCCGTCCGGCTCGTTCGGCACGATGCGCGGAACGACCACCAGCTCCTCGCAGTCGGGATGCGACGCGATCGCCGCGGCGAAGTCGCGGTTGTAGAGCGCGATGCCGCCGTAGCCGCCGTAGATGTCGGTGGTGAGCAGGAGCACTTTCATCAAAAGTTCTCCATCACGCGCTTCGCCCAGCTCCGCATGCGCGTCCCCGTGCCGTCGGGCTCGAGCTGCGCCCAGTCGATCAGCGGCACGACGAAGCCGGTCTTCGGCCGGTTGCGCACGTAGTCGGGGAGCGACGGTTTCGGACTGTCGGCGAAGTACTGCTTCGATGCCTGGCCTTCGTTCGTGAGCAGCGGTGCGAGCTGGCGCAAAAGCCAGGCGTCGACGAGCGGCGTGCGCACTTCGAGCGAGTGGGCCATGCTCGCCCAGTCGGTGTCGCGCAGCAGTTGGTTCCGCATGTAGAGCGTCGCCTCGAGCGTGGCTACGCGTCCGAACGCGCTGCTCGGATCGGGCTCGAGCATCGCCTCAGCTCTTTCGAAAAACTCCAGCCGTTTCAATCCCTCTTCGGCTTCGTCCGCCGCCATCGGCAACTCCCACGGCATGTACAGCCCGCGCTGCACGAGGTACGCGCCGCCCCACGTCTCGCCGTAGCGGGTGACCGCCGGCGCTTTCGGACTGCGCTTCATCATCGCCAGCGCCGCGCGCGCGGCCTGCACGCCGCCCGGGACCCTGCGCGCCATCGACATCCCGCGGACGATGCGCGGCAGCGTGGTGAAGCTCGGGTAGCTGCCGAACAACTCGTCGCCGCCGATGCCGCTGATCGCGACCTTCAGTCCCTGCTCCGCCGTCGCCTTGCTGACGAACCAGGTGTTGACACCGTCGATGGTCGGCTGGTCCATCGCGTCGAAGAAGCGAGGGAGGTCGCGCACGAACTCGTCGCGGGTCACGACGCGGGTGGTGTGCACGCAATGCCTCTCCGCGGCGAAGCGCTCGGCGATGCGCGATTCATCCGATGCGCCTCCCGCGAACGCGTCGAACGACAGCGTCACCGTCCGCATCGGCCGCTTCGCCAGCGCAACCAGTCCCGTCGAATCGATTCCGGCGGAGAGGAACGCGCCGACCGGTACGTCCGACACGAGGTGATAGGCGAGCGATTCGCTCACGAACTCGCACAACTGCATCGCCGGCGGGACGAGCGTCACGAACGCGTGCTGCGAGCAGCCGCGCTGGAACACTTTCGCGATCGAATAATGATCGCGCGCCTTGCCCCGACCGTGGCCGTCGATGAAGAACGCCGTCCCCGCTTCCACCGCGCGGATCGATTCGAAAATCGTGAACGGCTCCGGCACCGTGCCGGTCAGGAAAAATCCGGCCACGCCGGCGGGATCGATCGTGCGCGAGACCGCGCCCCCCGCGAGCAGCGCCTTCACCGTCGACGCGATGCGGATCGTCCGGCCGTCGTCGGCGAAGTAGAGCGGCTTGATGCCATACGGATCGCGCGCCACGAACATCCGCTTTCGCGGTTTGTCCCAGATGCAGAAGGCGAACATGCCGCGCAGCAGCTCGACCATGTCGGCGCCGTGCGCGCGATAGAGCTGCAGCAGGACTTCCGTGTCGCTCGAGGAGTGGAAGCGCGCGCCGCCGCGCTCCAGCCGCGCGCGCAGCTCGCGATGGTTGTAGATCTCGCCGTTGAAGACGATGACCAGCTCGCCCGACGTGTCGGTCAGCGGCTGATCGCCCTCGGGACTCAGGTCGATGATCGCCAGCCGCCGCGCGGCGAAACCGATGCGGCCGTCATCGCTGATCCACGTCCCGCCCGCGTCGGGACCGCGCGGCCGCATCCGCTCGTTGATCGCTTCCAGCTCTTCGCGTCGGATCGATGGTGCGCCGGCGTCGTACGCGAAGAGCGCGGCGATTCCGCACATCAGCGTTTCCCTGATGACGTGTATCGAAGGAACAGCATCGCCAGCAGCCCCACGATGCCGATGCCGTAGCCGTACGGCTTCAGGGCATCGACCACCGTCATCACCGCCGACACCGCGAAGAGGACGGTGATCAGCCAGATCGAGACGATCGTCTTCCCGATGCTGCCGAAGCGCTCCACGAGGATGTGGTGGATGTGCTTGCGGTCGGCGTTGAACATCCGGCCGACGCGCTCGAGCAGCGGCGTCGCCGGTCCCTCGAAGCGCTGCTTCATCACGATCAGCGTGTCGATCACCGGGACGGCGAGTGCGAGCATCGGGCCGCCGATGATCAGCGCGACCGGCGATTTGCTCGGGCGGGCGATGGAGATCGCCGCGAGCAGGAGACCGATGAAGAGGCTGCCGGTGTCGCCCATGAAGATTTTCGCCGGCGGCCGGTTCCACGGGTAGAAGCCGATGAGGCTCCCGGCGAGCGCCGTCATCATCACCAGCGAGAAGGCGTCGCGGCGGATGAAGGCGATGACGGCGAACGTGATGGCGACGGTGAGCGCGACGACGGTGGCCAGCGAATCGATGCCGTCGATGAAGTTCATCGCGTTGATCACGCCGACGATCCAGACGATCGAGGCGAGCGATCCGATGAAGCCGAGGTTGAGGTTGTAGCCGGCGATGGAGATGGAGCCGAAGTGGAAGCCGAAGGAGACGAGGATGATCGCGGCGGCGGTCTGCGCGGCGAACTTGCGCGGCGCGTCGGCGCCGACCACGTCGTCGTACACGCCGAGGCCGACCACGATCGAGCCGGCGGCGAGGACGGCGCAGAGGTACGAGATGTTCTTCGACGCCAGCTCCGCGGCGTGCGAGTTGCCGGTCAGGAGGAGGAGGGGAAAGCCGAAGCCGAAGATGATGGCCAGTCCGCCGAGGCGCGCGGTGATCTTCTCGTGGGAACGGCGGTCGCCGGGATAATCCTGCGCGCCGATTCTGTCGGCGACGTGCCTGACCGCGATCGTCGCCAGAAACGAAGTGACCGCGCTCGAGACCAGAAGCAGGAGCAAGGCGAGGAGCTCTTCAGACATTCGGTCCGGGAGGAAGGATAGCATCCGCTACAATTCGCGCGACTTGCAGGGGGACTGAACCATGGCTGAACTTCCGGGCATCGAACGCGAGACGCTGGACGTCGACGTCGTCATCGTCGGCGCCGGACCGGCGGGCCTCGCCGCCGCCTATCAGCTCGCAACGCTGATCAAGGCGCACAACGAGGGGGCCGCCGAAAAGAAGCTCGAAGGCCTCTCGATCGCGGTGCTCGAAAAAGGAAAAGAGATCGGCTCGCACGGCATTTCCGGCGCGGTCATGGATCCGCGCGGCATCGCCGAGCTGATGCCCGACTGGCTCGAGCGCGGCTGTCCGGTCGAATCCGCCGTGACCAGCGACGCGTTCTGGTACCTCTTCGAGACTTTCAAAATCGCGGCGCCGATCATGCCGCCGCCCCTTCAGAACCATGGCAACTACGTCGTCTCCCTCGGCGAATTCGTCCGCTGGATGGCACCGATCGTCGGCGACATGGGCGTCGACCTCTTCCCCGAGTTTCCCGCGTCGCGTGTGCTGGTCGAGGAAGGACGCGTGGTCGGCGTCCGCACCGGCGACAAGGGGATCGACAAGAACGGCGAGGCGAAGCCGAACTTCGAGCCGGGCGTCGACGTCCGCGCGAAGGTGACGATCCTCGCGGAAGGTCCGCGCGGCACGCTCACCAAACAGCTCGACGGCATGTTCGATCTCTCCGCCGGCAAGAACCCGCAGGTCTACTCGGTCGGCGTGAAGGAGCTCTGGCAGCTCCCCGACGACCGTTTCGCGCCCGGCACCGTGATCCACACGATGGGCTGGCCGCTCGATATGGAGACGTTCGGCGGAGGCTTCATCTACGGGATGAACGACCGCATCGTCGATATCGGACTGGTGGTCGGACTCGATTACCGCAACCCGACGACCGATCCGCATCACGAGTTCCAGCGCTACAAGCTGCACCCCGCGGTGCGCGAGATTCTGCAGGGCGGCAAGATGATCTCGGCCGGCGCGAAGGCGATCCCCGAGGGCGGCTACTTCTCGATGCCGCGGATGTACGGCGAGGGCTTCATGATCGCGGGCGATTCCGCCGGCTACCTCAATGGCGCGCGGCTCAAGGGCATCCACCTCGGCATCAAGTCGGGGATGCTCGCGGCCGAGGCGGCGTTCCACGCGCTGCTCAACGGAGACTACTCATCGAATCAGCTGCGCGAATACGAGGGCCTGTTCGAAGCGTCGTGGGCGCGCGAGGAGCTCTACTCGCAGCGCAATTTCCATCAGGCGTTCGAGCACGGGCAGATCGCCGGCATGGTCAACGCCGGCCTCGGCATGGTCACCGGCGGCCGCGGCTTCGGCGTCGCCGACCGCCTCGAGGGGCACGCCGGACACGAAATGATGACGCGCATCAAGCGCTACTTGGGCGACGAGCATCCGCATCCGCCGGAGAAGATCAAGTTCGACAACACCTACACGTTCGATAAGGTCAGCGACGTTTATTACGGCGGCGTGCTGCACGAGGAGAATCAGCCGGCGCATCTGCTGATCGCCGACACCGAGGTCTGCATCACGCGCTGCACCGAGGAGTACGGCAATCCCTGCCTGCACTTCTGTCCCGCCGCCGTGTACGACCCGCAGCCGACCGCCGACGGACGCGGCAAAGTCCCCTTCCTCAATTTCACCAACTGTTTCCACTGCAAGACGTGCGACATCATGGACCCTTACCAGGTGATCACCTGGGTGCCGCCGGAGGGTGGGGGCGGGCCGAATTACAACAAGTGTTGAGGACCGCCCGCGGAACACCGGCACAGTTTTCGTAGTTGAGCGTCTAAGTAGCGATGGCCAGAGAAGCAATACCGCTGAACCGCTCGCTCGACCGCATCGCCGCGTTACAGGCGAATGTGGAGAAGGTCATCCGCGGGAAGTCGGAGGTCGTGCAGTTCGCGATCGCGTCGCTGCTGGCCAAGGGGCACATCCTGCTCGAGGACGTGCCGGGGGTCGGCAAGACGACGATGGCGCACGCCATCGCCCGCTCGATGTCGCTCCAGTTTCAGCGCATCCAGTTCACCAGCGATCTCCTGCCGGCGGACATCGTCGGCGTGACGATCTTCAACCAGGACGCGCAGGAGTTCGAGTTCGTCTCCGGACCGATCTTCACGAACATCCTCCTCGCGGACGAGATCAATCGCGCCACGCCGAAGTCGCAGTCGGCGCTGCTCGAGGCGATGAACGAGGGGACGATCACAATCGAGAAACGGCGGCTGGCGCTGCCCGATCCGTTCCTGGTGATCGCCACGCAGAATCCGGTCGAGCACGTCGGCACCTATCCGCTGCCGGAGTCGCAGCTCGACCGCTTCCTGATGAAGCTGACGATCGGCTATCCGAACGCGACCGACGAGAAGAAGCTCCTCCGCTCCGGCGGCGCGCAGGACGTGCTCGACCACCTCGAGCCGGTGCTCGATGAGGCCGAAGTGCGCGAGCTGCAGCAGCAGGTTGGCCTCATCCACGTCAACGAATCACTGCTCGAATACCTGATGACGATCGTGCAGACGACGCGCACGCACGTCGAAGTGGCCCTCGGCGTCTCGACCCGCGGCGCGCTGACGTTCTTCAAGGCCTGCCAGGCGCTGGCGATGGTCCAGGGCCGCGACTTCGTCGTCCCCGAGGACATCAAGCGCCTCGCCGTGCCGGTGCTCTCGCACCGCATCATCATGCGCGACCGCCGCGGCGAACGGTCGCCCGAGGCGTTGTTCATCCAGCGGATCGTGAACGAGATTCCGGTTCCGCGGTAGCGAATCGAATGCCCCTCGCCCCGCTTGCGGGGAGAGGGTGCCGCAGGCGGGTGAGGGGTTGTCCCACGAGCGTTGTTCCCCCTCATCCGCCTGCGGCACCTTCTCCCCCACGCGGCGGGGGAGAAGGAAATTGATGAAAGCCCCTCCCTTCGCCTTCGACGGCGTCGTCCGGCTGACCAAAGTCGGCACGAGCTACGTCCTCTTCACCGTCGTCATCGGATTCGCGGCGCTCAACACCGGCAACAACGCGCTCTACATCGGACTGACCTTCCTCCTCGGATGTCTGCTGCTTTCCGGCGTCGCGTCGAAGGGGGGCCTCAAGCATCTGCGCGTCGAGTTCTCGGCGATCGGACAGCCGTGGGTGGGACGTCCCGCGCATGGGATGCTGCGGCTGCACAACGACTCGCGCATCTGGAACGTGCGCGACGTCGTGGTCTGCGGCGGCGAGCTCGAGCCGGTGCTCGTGCCGATCGTCACGCGGCGCAGCACGATCGAGGTGCCGGTCACGTTGCACTTCGACCACCGCGGCATCGTCACGGTCAATCGCCTCGACTTCTACACGCGCTACCCGTTCGGCTTTTTCCTGAAGAAGCGGCGGATCAGGATTCACGGCGAAGTCATCGTCTACCCGCGGCTGCTCGAAGGAGAACGCGATCGCAGACGGATGGAAGCGACGGCCGAAGGGGAGATCGCCACGAACCGCATCGGCATCGGCGGCGAGGTCCATTCGTTCCGCGAATACGTCCGCGGCGATTCGTTGCGCCATGTCGCCTGGAAAAAATCGGCCAGCCTCGGGCGCTGGATCATCAAGCAGACCGAAGCCGAGGCCTCGAAGAGCGTGCATGTCGTCCTCGATCCGTACAAACCGCGAGGCGTCAGCGACGAAGCGTTCGAGGAGATCGTCAGCGCCGCCGCTACCTACATCTACGACTCCCTGCAGCGCGGGCTGGAGGTCATCCTCTCGCTGCCGCGTGTGTCGCTGCATTCGAAGGCTGACGACGCCACGCCGCTTTTCCGCGCGCTCGCGCTGATCGAGCCGGCGCACGAGCCGTTCGCCATTCCGTACGAGCGCAATGCCGTCGTCTTTTCGGTCGGGAGGCACGATGACGCCCGCACGGCGTGAGATCGAAACGCTCCTCCTGACCAGCTTCGCGGCCGTCCCGCTCTACGCGACGAGTGCCGTCGGAGTGCTGCCGCTGATCATGTTCCACGCGATGATGGCGGGGATCATCATCCGCGTGGCGATGGGGAAGAGTCCGGAGCTCATCCCCGCGCCCATCATGCGGACCATCGCGGTCCTCTACATCGGCTTCTACATGGTCGACGCCGCGTTCATCTCGCGCAACGCGATCGCCGCCTCGACGCATCTCGTGCTCTTCATCGCCACCTATCAGCCGATCGAGTCGGCGCGCACGCGCAACTACGCGCAGCGCCTGCTGACCACCGCGCTGATCTTCGTGGCCAGCATCGCCACGTCGACGCACATCACCGTCCTGCTGTTCGTCATCGCGTTCGCTTTCCTGATGTTCCGGCAGCTGATGTACGTCAGCCACATCGAGACCGTGGCCGCTCTCGGACACGAGTATGCCGAGCCGCCGTCGTCGCGCGCGGCGACGTTCTACCTCGCCGGCACCGCGTGCATCGCCGCGCTGCTTTTCCCCGTCGTGCCGCGCGTCCGGAATCCGATGATGCAGGGGATCGGCGGCTCGCTGACCAACGCCAGCACCGGCCTCTCCGACACGATCGATTTCAATCACGAGCGGAGCTCGACGCCCGATCCGGCCGTCGTGGCGCGCGTCTGGATCAGCGCCGACGCCGCGCCGTTCTTCACGCCGATCCGCCTGCGCGGCGCGATCTACGACCGCTTCTCGCGCAATCAGTGGCTGCAGAGCGCGGGCCGGTTCCGGGAGCTCCGTTCGCGCGACGGCGTCTATCGCATCGCCCGGCCGGTCGGCCTCCAGCGCGCCATGACCGTGCAGCAGCATCTTCTGACCAACACGCGCGTCTACCTGCCGACCGGTGCGTATGCGGTCAGCGGTCTGCCGACGCTTTTCGAAGGTCCTCAGAACGAGGCGCTGACCACGATGCCGCTCCGCCGTTCGACCGACATGGTGACGCTCGACGTCTCGGTGGCGCGGGAGATCGAGCCGCTGCGCAGCATCGAGCCGCACGTCGTGAACTACCCGCGCAACGATGATGTGACGGCGATGGCGCGGCAGATCGTCGGCCCCAGCAACGATCCGCTGGAGCAGGCAGGGAAGATCGAGCAGTACCTTTCGACGAAGTTCCGCTACGTCGCCAATCCCGCGGCCATCGGTCACACCATGACCGTCGACCGCTTTTTGCTCCACGATCATGTCGGTCATTGCGAGTACTTCGCCGCCGGGATGGTCGCGCTTCTCAGCGCGCTCGACGTCCCGGCTCGCATCGCCGGCGGTTTTTACGGCGGCCGCTTCAATCCGCTCACCGGTTACTTCGTCATCCGCCGCGAGGATGCGCATGCCTGGGTCGAGGTGTGGAACGGCACGCGCTGGACGACGTTCGATCCGACGCCGGCGACGCTCCGTCCGGGCATGGATCAGCCGGGACTGCTGCGCGCGTACGCTTCCGCGCTCGGCGAATCGGTGACGTACTACTGGGACCGCTATGTCCTGACATACGGCCTCGGCGACCAGGTGGCGATGGCCGCGAACGCGATCACCGCGGTGCGCGACGCGATGCGCGGCGTGAAGACGCGCATGTCGGAGCAGATGACGCGCCTCAAGACGCCGCGCACCGCCGCGTTCATCCTGCTGATCGTCGCGGGAGGAGCGCTGGCCGTCTCCATCGCCGGACGCCGGCGTCCCGTGTTCGACCTGCTCGCGTCGCACCTGCGCAGTTTCGGCATCAACGTCGGTCCGGCGATGACGATGGAGGAGGCGCTCGCCGAGCTGCGGGCGAATCACCCCTACGACGCGCGCGAGCTCGAGCCGCTCATCGCGATGTACGAGGCGGAGCGGTTTTCGCCGCATGCCGATCCAAGACGGCGGAAGACGATCCGCAAGCGGTTGGCCGAGCTGCGGACGTAACTACTTCCTCCGCGGATTGCGCATCAGCGCGATCATCTCCCGCACCGCCGCATCGAGCCCCACCAGCGATGCGCGCGCCACGATCGAGTGGCCGATGTTCAGCTCCTCGATGTCGTCGATGCGCGCGACCGAATCGATGTTGCGGTAGTTCAGCCCATGTCCCGCCAGGACGATGAGGCCGAGCTTTCGCGCGGCGCGCGCGGCGGTGACGATCTTTTCGAGCTCGCTCTGCCACTGCCCCGACATCCACTCGCGCGTGTACGCCTCGGTGTACTTGCCGGTGTTGATCTCGATGCGCGGCGTGCGCAGTTTGCTGCACTGCCGGATCTGCTCCAGGTCGGGATCGACGAAGATCGAGACGTCGATGCCGGCGTCGAGCAGTCCGCGCACGCTCTTCTCGATGTTCCCGGAGTGCAGCACGACGTCGAGCCCACCCTCGGTCGTCACTTCGTCCTTGCGCTCGGGCACCAGCGTCACGCGATGCGGCTTGATCGTCTGCGCGATGCGCACCATCTCCGTCGTGGCGGCCATCTCCACGTTGAGATGCGTGGAGACGACGCGGCGGAGGATCTCCACGTCGCGATCCTGGATGTGCCGGCGGTCGCCGCGCAGATGAACGGTGATCCCCTGCGCGCCGGCGAGCTCGCAGATCACCGCGGCGGCGATCGGATCGGGCTCGTCGGATTTGCGCGCTTCGCGAATTGTTGCGATGTGATCGATGTTGACTGCCAGACGCATGCGATAAGAGTATCGCGAACTTTCTATGCTCTACCGTTTCGATAACGTCGAGAAATCCTACGGACCGCACGACATCCTGCGCGGCGTGACCTGGCAGCACAATCCCGGCGAGCACGTCGGGCTGGTCGGCCGTAACGGCGCCGGCAAGACGACGCTCTTCCGCCTCCTCCTCAAGCAGGAAGAGCCGGACCACGGGCAGATCCTCAGCTCGTCGGGACTGACCGTCGGACATGTCGGACAGCATCTCGATGCCGAACCGGGGATGACGCTCTTCGATTACGTCGAGACCGCGTTCACCGAGGTGCTGGCGATCGAGCGGAAGATGCGAGTCATCGAGCATGACCTGTCGGATCCGTCAAAGGATCACGACAAGCTGCTCGAGAAGTACTCGCAGCTGCAGCACGACTACGAGCATGCGGACGGCTACACGCTGCACGCCGAGGTCGAGCGCGTGCTCACCGGGCTCGGGTTCGATCGGAAGGAAGAGTTCGAGCGCCCGATCGCGGAGTTCAGCGGCGGCCAGCAGAACCGCGCCATGCTCGCGCGCGTGCTGCTGACGCGCGTCGATCTGCTGCTGCTCGACGAGCCGACGAATCACCTCGATCTGAAGGGCATCGAGTTTCTCGAAGAGTTCCTCGAATCGTTCAAGGGGAGCTACATGGTCATCTCGCATGACCGCACGTTCCTCAACAAAACGGTCGGCAAGATCGTCGAGCTCGCGCACGGGAAGCTGATCGAGTACCACGGCAACTACGAGAAGTTCCTCGAGCTGCGCGCGGAACGGATGGAGAAGATGGCCGCCGACTACGAGCGGCAGCAGGAGTTCATCGAGAAGACGCAGGACTTCATCCGCCGCAACCTCGCGGGCCAGAAAACGAAGCAGGCGAAGTCGCGCCGCAAGATGCTGGCGAAGCTCGACGAGCAGGAACGGCCGGAGACGGACGAGACGCTGGCGAACTTCAAGCTCGACGCCGGTCCGCGATCGGGTGCGATCTCATTGACGGCGGACCGACTCACCGCCGGCTACGAGTCGAAGCCGATCGTCAACAACTTGACCATGACCATTCGCCGCGGCGAGCGCTACGCGATCATGGGGCCGAACGGCTCCGGAAAATCGACACTGCTCAAGACCTTCGCCGGACGCCTGCGTCCGATCGGCGGCACGGTTTCCTACGGACACAACGTGCAGGTCGGTTTCTACGACCAGACCCTCGGCGACCTCAATCCGAACGGCGTGGTCATCGACGAGATCTGGAATCTAGACAGGCTGAAGACCGAGCTGCAGATGCGCAGCTACCTCGCGCAGTTCTCCTTCTTCGAAGACGACGTCTTCAAGAAGACGCGCGACCTCTCCGGCGGCGAGAAGGGACGCCTCGCGCTTGCGAAGATCATGTACGTCGGCGGCAACCTGATGCTGCTCGACGAGCCGACGAACCACCTCGACGTCTACACGCGCGAGGCGCTGGAAGAGGCGCTCGAGGCCTACACCGGCGCGCTGATCGTCGTCTCGCACGACCGCTACTTCATCGACCGCGTCGCGGAGAACATCATCCTCGTCGAGGACGGCGCCGCCGAGGTCTACGCCGGCAACTACAGCGATCTCGTCGAGCGCTTCAAGGCCGGACTGGCCGCGCCCGTGAAGCACGAGGTGCCCGCCCCAGTTGCCCCTCGCCCCGCCGAGCGGGGAGAGGGTGGCCGAAGGCCGGGTGAGGGGCCCTCCAAAGAATCGAAGAAGCGCCTCAGGAAAATCAGCGAAGAGATCACCGCCCTCGAGTCACGCATCGCCGCCGCCGAGCGCGAGCGCGAGCGGAACGATCAGCTCCTCTGCTCCGAGGAGATCTACCGCGACGGCGAGCGGATGAAGAAGATCCAGCAGCAGAACCACGACCTGAAGTCGATGATCGACCTGCTGTACGCGAAGTGGGAGACGCTGGCCAAGGAGAAGGAAGAGCTGGAGCTCTCCACGGCGAGCTAGCCGGCGCAGGAGCAGATCGTCTTCTTCACCTCCGGCGTCGACAGCAGCCGGATCACAGCCCGATCGAGCGCGTGGTTGAGCGTCTCCTGATAGTTCTCCACGCTCCCCGCGTAGCCGTAGTTCTCCGAGGCACCCTCGGCATTTCCCTTCCAGCACGACGCGCCGGACGCCGATTGCAGATCGGCGGACAACTGGATTCGCCCCTCGTATCCCGAGCGGTGCAGCACGTTCTCGCCCGTGTTGATCGAATCGATCGTGATCTTCAGCACCGGCGCGCTCGCATTGCCGATCGTCACGCCGCTGCGCTTCAGCACCGCCTCGACGCCCGTCTGCACCCACTGCCCGACGTCGCTCGCCGCCGTGACCGGCGCGACCGCGTTGGCCGCCGTCTTCCCTTCGACGTACCGCTTGCCGAGCGCTTTCTCATCGCGCGCATCGACGACCTCGACCTTCGACACCACCGCGCACGCCGGCAGCGTCGGGAACTCGGCGATGGTGGCCATCGTCTTGTACTGCAGAGGAATCGCGATCGGCGCGACGGTGGAAGGTGTGGAGCAGGCCGCCAGGATGGCGACGGAGAGGATCGTTGAATACCGCATGGTGTGGCCTCCGAGGTGGGCATTCTATGCCCAATTCTTCAATGGTAGAATTTTTACACCATGGCTCTGAACATCAAGAACGACCGGGTCGAGCAGTTAGCTACGGAACTGGCCCGGATGACGGGCGAGTCGAAGACCGCCGCGATCCTGCGGGCGCTTGAGGAGCGGAGGGATCGTGTGGCCGTAGGGCAGTCGGGCAAACGCCGTGTGGAGCACGCACTCGATTTCCTGGAAAAGGAGATCTGGCCGAACATCCCTCGCAAATTTCTCGGTCGTCGCATCACGAAGAAGGAGCGCGAACAGATCCTCGGATACGGAAAGAGCGGCTGGTGATCATCGACAGTTCCGCCGTGCTTGCCATCTTCTTGCGTGAAACGGACGCGGAGGCGCTGTTGTCGACGATCCTCGACGCCGACTTCGCCGGCATCGGCGCTCCGACCGCCACCGAAACGGGACTGGTGCTGACGAGCCGCATGCAACGGAACGCGACCGGCTCGCTGCTGCGCTTTTTCGAAGAGACGGGCATCGAGATCGTGCCGTTTACCGAACGGCACTGGCAGCGGGCGATCGACGCTTTTGCGCGGTTCGGCAAGGGTCGTCACCCGGCCGGCCTGAACTTCGGCGATTGCATGACCTACGCGACCGCTTCCCTCGCACGCCAGCCGCTGCTTTGCCGCGGTGACGATTTCCGAAAGACCGATCTCGAGCTGGCGTGACCGGTTGCGACGTTCCGCTGCCGCAAGTACGCTGCCCCGCATGATCGAAACCGCCGCCATTCTCGCCATCGGCTCCGAGATGCTGGGGCCGACGCGGCTCGATACGAACTCGCTGAAGATCACGGCCGTGCTCGAGGACTACGGGGTCGAGCTCGTGCGGAAATCGATCGTTGGCGACCGGCTGGGGGACGTCGTGTCGGCGATCGAGTTCGCACTGGTGCATGCAGACATGCTGATCGTCACGGGTGGGCTGGGGCCGACCGAGGATGACTTGACGCGCGAGGCGTTGTCGGCGGCGCTGGGGCTGCGGATGGTCGAGGATCCGAACCTCGTGGCGCGGCTCCAGGAGCGGTTCGCCGCGCGCGGCTGGACGATGCCGGAGGTCAACAAGAAGCAGGCGCAGGTCTTCGTCGGACAGACCACGCTGATCAACGACCGCGGCACGGCGCCCGGCTTTCACATCGAGACGCGCGGCAAAGAGATATGGGTCTTTCCCGGCGTGCCGCACGAGATGGAGTGGATGCTCGAAACGTACTTCCAGCCATGGCTCGCGGAGATGATGGGAAGCCTTGCGCGCTACCGCCGCGTGCTGAAGATCGCGGGGATGGGCGAGTCGGCGGTAGAGGAGCATCTCAAGCCGTACTACGACGCGCACAAGGGCGAGCTGGTCACCATCCTCGCGTCGCCCGGCGGCGTGGAGCTGCACCTCGTCGAGACGTCGCGCGACGAGATCGCATCGCGCGAGAAGGAGCTCGTCGCGCTCTTCGGCGATCGCCTCTTCGGCTTCGACGACGACACGATCGAATCGGTCGTCGGCGAGATGCTCGTCGCGCGCAACGCCACGCTGTCGGCGGCGGAGTCGTGCACCGGCGGGATGTTCTCGTCGCGCATCACCGACGTCGCCGGCTCATCGCGCTACTTCATGGGCGGCGGGGTCTGCTACACCGCCGCGGCGAAGACGGCGATCGCCGGCGTCGACCCGGAGCTCATTCGCGCGCATGGCGAGGTGTCGGAGGAAGTGGCCGTCGCGCTGGCGAAGGGAATCCGCGAGCGCTTCGACACCACGTGGGGTGTCGGCATCACCGGCGTGGCAGGACCGGGCGGCGGGAGCGAGGCGAAGCCGATCGGCACGGTGCACATCGCGGTGGCCGGACCGAACGTCGTGGAGCATCGCAAGATGTTCTGGCCCGCGACGCGGAACCTCGTGCGCTGGTTCTCGACGCAGTGGGCGCTCGATCTTCTCCGCAAAACGATGTTGCGCTCGTAACGCCGGCCGTGCCGGTTCAGCCTCGCTTGAGACGCGTGATCTCGCCGAGGATGTCGTTGTAGATCACGACGATCATCAGCGCCGCGAGGAGCGCGAAGCCGAGTTGCTGGATCCGCTCCTTGACCTTGATCGACAGATCGCGGCGCACCACGCCTTCGATCAGCAGCACCATGATGTGACCGCCGTCGAGCACCGGAATCGGCAGTAGGTTCATCACGCCGAGCTGCAGCGAGATCATCGACATCAGCAACACGACCGCGAGCCAGCCGCGGCGGAGCATCTCGCCCGAGATGCGCGCGATCTGCAGCGGTCCGCTCAGCTCCTTCACCGAGCCTTGCGCGGTGAAGAGGCGGCGCAGCGCCGAGCCGGCGAGCTTCAGCATCTTCCAGTTCTGTTCGAGGCTGTCGACAATCGCCGCTCCGAACGTGAACTTGCGGATCGTCGTCGGCGGGAGGAAGCCGCGATAGCTGCCGTTGTCTTTGAGGGGGACCGCGCCGAGGACCGTGTGCACTGTCGAGGCGCCGCGCTGCAGATCGAGTGTGAGCGGGGCGCCTTTCGAATTCACGATCGCGTTCTCGAACTCGGAGTACTGCCGGACCGGCGCGCCGTTGACCCCGACGATGCGATCGCCGGTCTTCAGCCCTGACTTCGCGGCCACAGAGTCGGGAAGGACGCGTCCGACGATCGGCTCCTCGAGCGGCCGGATGCCGGCCAGTCCGACGGGACCGAAGTCGCTCTCTTCGCGGCGCGGCGTCAACATCGTCGCCTGTCTTTGTCCGTTGCGGAGGTACTCCACGCGCAGCGGCGTACCGGCGTGCGTGCTGATGACGAGACGGAGATCGTCGAACTCTTTGACCGCTTCGCCGTTGATCGCGACGATGCGGTCGCCGACCTGCAGGCCGGCCTTCTGCGCGGGGTAGCCCGCGGTTACTTCGCCGATGACCGGCGACACCGTGCGCTGCTCGACGCCGATCATGTCGACCATGGCGAAGATGCCGACGGCGATCAGGATGTTCATGAACGGACCGGCGAAGAGGATCAGGAAGCGCTGCCACTTCGGCTTCGACAGAAACTCGTCGGGATTCGCCGGCGTGTTCTCCTCGGGGTTATCGCCCGCCATCCGCACGTAGCCGCCGAGCGGGATGAGCGAGACGCGATAGTCGGTCCCGCCGGCCTGGAAGCCGAAGAGGCGCTTGCCGAAGCCGAAGGAGAAGACGAGGACGCGGACGCGGAAAAGCTTCGCCACGAGGAAGTGTCCCGCCTCGTGGAAGAAGATCAGCAGTCCGAGGACGAGGACGAAGGCGACAGGGTCGCTCTGGAGGATCCGTTGAATGATGGCCATGGATTCAGATTTCAGCGATTGACTGCAACATCGATTCCGCGCGCTTCATTGCGCGCCCACGCGTCCCAGTGCAACGCGTCGTCCACGCTGTCGATCGGGGAAACCTGACCGGAGTGCCGATCGAGCACGCGGCTCACCATGTCTACGATTCCGGTGAAGGGAAGTTCTCCCGCCAGGAAACGCTCGACCGCGATCTCGTTCGCGGCGTTGAGCACCGCAGGCATCGAGCCGCCCGCGCGGCATGCGGCGTACGCGAGGCCGACCGCGGGGAAACGCCCCGGATCGACAGGGAAGAAATCGAGTGTCCGGATCTTCGCCAGATCGAGTCTGCCGAACGGCGCGGTGACGCGATCGGGATAGAGCAGCGCGTACTGGATCGGGAACTTCATGTCGGTGGTCGAGAGCTGGGCGATGATCGAGCCGTCGACGAACTCGACCATGGAGTGCACGATCGACTGCGGGTGAATCAGGATGTCGATCGCGTCGACCGGCTGCGAGAAGAGGTGATGGGCCTCGATGACCTCGAGCCCCTTGTTCATCATCGTCGCGGAGTCGATGGAGATCTTGTTCCCCATCTTCCAGGTCGGATGCGCGAGCGCCGCCTCGATCGTGATGTCGCCGTAGGTGGAGAGATCGCGGCGCAGGAACGGACCGCCCGACGCGGTGAGGATGATCCGCTGCACTTCCGGATGGACGCCGCAGCGGAGCGCCTGATGGACGGCGTTGTGTTCGGAGTCGACGGGAAGGATCTCGCCGCCGTTCTCGCGCGCCGCGCGGGTCATGACGTCGCCCGCGGCGACGAGCACTTCCTTGTTTGCGATGCCGACGCGCTTGCCGGCTTTGAGCGCGGCGTGCACGGGCGGGATGCCGGCCGCGCCGACGATCGCCGCGATCACGGCATCGGCCGACGAGAGCGCCGCGATCTCGCTCGCCCCCTCGGGGCCGCAGACGATGTTCAGCGGAGTTGTGACCAGCGCGCGCAGGCGCTCGACGTCATCCGCGCTGCGGACCGAGACGAGCTCCGGGCGGTAGCGCTCGACCTGCTCGGCGAGCAGCTCGATGTTGCCGCCGGCAGCGAGTCCGACGACGCGGAGGTCGTCGGGAAATGCATCGACGACGGCGAGCGTGGAGCGGCCGACGGAACCGGTGCTGCCGAGGATGGAGATTCGTTTCATGCCGACATGATCCGCAAACTCGTGAACCCGTTCTGGATCAGCACCCAATACACGTACAGCATCGGCGCGGTGAAGAAGATCGAGTCGAAGCGGTCGAGGAATCCGCCATGTCCCGGGATCAGCGTCCCGGAGTCCTTCACGGCGGCGGAGCGTTTCCACATCGATTCCGCCAGGTCGCCGACCACGCCGGCGAACGAGAGGATCACGCCGGCGATTACGGCGTGGACGAGCGGGAAGCGCGGGAAGAAGGTGAAGTGAATGACGATGGCGGCGATGATCGACGTCGCGATCCCGCCCATCAATCCTTCGATGCTCTTCTTCGGACTGATGCGCGGCGAGAGGCGGTGCTTCCCGAACGTCTTGCCGACGTAGTACGCGCCGGCGTCGCCGAGCCAGACGACGATCAGGAGGAAGAAGACGAGCTTCGGTCCGTCGAGCGGGAAGTCTTTGCGGATGCGGATCAGCGATCCGCCGAGCATGCCGACGTAGAGCGTGGCCATGACGGCGATGGCGCTCGAGGGCAGCGCTTCGTCGAGCACCTGCCCGCGGGTCAGCACGTACGACGCGGGGATGAGCAGCAGCGCGAGGAAGACCCCCATCTCGACGGAGATCGGCTCGAGCACGAAGGCGGCGAGGATGAAGAGCATCACGCCGAGGCAGATCGCCTTCGGAACGCGGTAGCCCTTCTTTTCGCCGAGGACGAGGAACTCGTAAAGCGCGAGTCCGGCGATCAGCGCGACGGTGACGTCGAAGACGTACTCGTGCGACCAGCCGACGATCCAGATGGCGGCGGGTGCGGCGACGAGTGATGTCAGCTCTCGCGCGTATTTCACGTTAGGAGGAGCTCTCGATGAACATCTCGGAATCGGACGGATCGGAAGGATCGACGCCGCCGTAGCGGCGCTCGCGCGACTGGAAATCGATGATCGCTTCGTAGAGGTGCTGCTTCCGGAAGTCGGGCCACAGCACCTTCGTCACGTGGATCTCGGCGTAGGCGATCTGCCAGAGCAGGAAGTTCGAGACGCGCAGCTCGCCGCTCGTGCGGATGAGCAGGTCGGGGTCGTCGACGTTCGCCGTGTAGAGGTGATCGCCGAAGAACGCCTCATCGATGACCGCGTCGCTCATCTCCTTCTCGCGCAGCATGGCCATGATGCGGTTGACGGTGTCGACGATCTCCGCGCGTCCGCCGTAGTTGAGCGCGATCTGGAAGAGGAGCCCCGTGTTGTTCGCGGTCTGCTCCTGCGCGTAGCGGAGCTCGCGTTGCACGCTCGGATCGAGCCCTTCGATGCGGCCGATCGGCATGAAGCGGATGTTGTTCTCCATCAGCGTCTGCAGCTCTTTTCGCAGGTATTCCTTGAGAAGCATCATCAGCGTCGCCACTTCGTAGCGCGGGCGCTTCCAGTTCTCGACGGAGAAGGCGTAGAGCGTGATGACGCCGAGCTCGAGCCGTGCCGCGGTCTCGACGATCTCGCGCACCGAGGCGATGCCGGCGCGGTGGCCTTCGACGCGGGGGAAGTTGCGCGATTTCGCCCAGCGGCCGTTGCCGTCCATGATCACGGCGACGTGGCGGGGGAGCCGGGAGAGATCGATCTTTTCGAGAAGCGTCTCTTCGATCGAGCCCGGTTCGGCCAGTTTGCGCAGGTCGATCATCGCGAATCGCGATAATAGCTCACATCGACGAGGGTCAGACCCTTCGACGGAGCGGTCCAGCGGGCCTCCTCGAAGAGGCGCGCGGGGTCGAGCTTGCCGCGGCCGATCTCGATCAGCGAGCCGGCGATCCGGCGGACCATGTAGCGGAGAAATCCGTCCGCGGAGATGGTGAGCGTGACGGCATCACCGTCGCGCACGAGGTCGATCGCGGAGACCGTGCGAATCGTCGAGCTGACCTCGGGATCGGCGACTGTGAAGATCGCGAAGTCATGCTCGCCGATGAGCCGCGCCGCGGCGTCGCGCATGACGAGGTGATCGAGCTTCTTCGCCACATGCGCATGCGTCTCCGCCGCGAACACGTCCGCGACCTCGGCGTTCCAGATGCGATACACGTACGTCTTCGACTTCGCGTCGAAGCGCGCGTGGAAGTCGTCCGCGACCTCTTCGACGTGCATCACGCGGATGTCCGCCGGCAGGAGCTGGTTGATGCCGAGGAGCAGTCCGCGGGGTGGGATGGTGGAGGGAGCGTCGAAGTGCGCGCGCTGGGCGGCGGCATGGACGCCCGCGTCAGTGCGTCCTGCACCGTGGATGCGCACGGGCGATCCAAAGAGCGTCGCCAGCGCCTTCTCGACCACCTGCTGCACGCCGACGGCATTCGACTGGGTTTGCCAGCCGGCGTAGCGGGTGCCGAGGTATTGGAGGGTGAGAAGTAAGCGCATTAGTTCTGAGTGCTGAGTGCTGTGTCCTGAGGACCTAGCACCCAGCACTCAGCACCCAGCACTATCGTAAGTCTTGCGCGATGATCTGATCCCGCGCAAACCCGCTCACGTTCGTGATGTTATCGACGATACCGACCGAAACTCGATTCAGCCCCGGCTCCATCAGCAGCTCGAGGGTGTAGGTGTAGAACTTCCCGATCGTCTTCGGCATGTCGGCGGCGGTCACGGTGATCTGGTTCGACTTGCGGGCGACGTCCGACATGTCGTTGTCCTTGTTCGCCACGACGACGTAAATGTCGAAGCCGCCGACGTGCAGTCCTTCTTCGCCCTGGGGCAGGAGGGTGATGCTCTCCATCGGGATCTGGATCTCGACCGGCACGCGGAAGAGCTCCTGGTCGGTTGGAATGGGGCGGCTCATGCGCATGAGGACGTGCATGTCGTTCGCCTTCGACGCGTAGAGCAGGTTGGCGATGACGCGGTCGCTCATCTCGGCGTAGGTCGACTTCTCGACGAACGACTGGCGGGCGCGGACGATGTACTGGTTCTTCGGGTTGTTCTTCAGCCGCACGTCGAGCGCCCGCTGGCGGTCGACGCGCTCGGTGTTCGTGGCGCGGTAGCCGATCGAGTAATACGAATCGAGGTCGCGCTGGATGGTGGTGAAGGCCTTGGCGAAATTGTTCGTCTGCACCGAGGCGATGCCCCCGGTCATGTCGGCCATCAGCTGCATCGATTCCGTGGAGTTCGTCTGGATCGCGTTCGACACCATCATCGACGTCGGACGGGAGTTCTCGGCGCTGCTCTCATTGCCGACCGTCAGGCCGCCGGCGTGGATGGTGTACATCGTGATGCCGTTCGCGTTCGCCGTCTTCGCCACCGACTGGATCAGCGACGAGGCGTCGAACGTCATTCCTTCCAGCAGCGTGGAGCCCTGGGCCCAGCCCGGACGCTCGCGCGCCGTGTCCTCGATGAAGTAGAACGCCTCGCGTCCCGGCTGCATGGGGAAGCCTTCCGACGTCAGCACGAGGATCTTCTTTCCCTCGACGCCGGCCAGCGTCGACATCAGCGCGTTGATCGACTCGACGGTCTGACGGAGGTCATGGTCGACCGACTGCGCGTACGTGCGCGCCGTGGCGATGGCATCGTCGTACGACTGCGCGTCGCGGATGCGGTCCTCGATGTCTTTGCGCTCGCTGCGGTTCTGCGGTCCCATCGCCGACTCGCCGGCGATGATGTCGAGCGTCTGGATCAGCTGGACCGGATCGCGCGTGAACGGCACGCGCACTTTCATCGAGCGGTTGAACGTGGCGATCATCGCCTCGTCGCCCGGCCGCATCACGGTCTTCACGAATTCCTTCATCTGCGTGAAGACGCGGTTGCGGTTGAACGGCGCCATGGAGAGGTTGTCGATGAAGAAGATGATGCGGCGGCGCATCTGGTCTTCGTCGACCTGCGCCGGCGCCTGCGCGGCAGGAGCGGCGCCCGACGCGGGCTCGGTGACCGCGACGTCGTCGGTGCTGATCGCCTTGTTGCCGACCACCTCGTAGAAGTTCGAGACCGGCTTCGCGACACCGTTCTCCAGCACCTCGAAGTCGCTCTTCTTCAGGCCGTGAATGGTGTTGCCCTTGCGGTCGGTGACCACCACGTCGATGTTGATGACGCGGATGTCCATCGTCTCGAAGGCGCGCTGGGGCTCACCCTGGGGTTTCTTTTGCTGGGCTGTGGCGACGACGGGAAGGAGAAGAACGGCCGCGAACGTGAGCGCAGCCGCAAGGCGAACAGGCTTCATCAGGCAAAGACCTCCGAGATTTCGACGGCTGAGCGCCGCCGCCGTTTCGCGCAGGCTGGCTTGCTCCATGCGAGAATACGGACCGCCGGTGGGAAACCGCCGCACCGAGTGAATATTTCCCCCTGCTTTAGAGCATGAAGGGCTACGGCCAAGTGGCTGCCACAAAACAAGATCCGCTTTCGTTCGCCAAGATGGCCGGTGCCGGCAATGACTTCGTCGTCATCGACAATCGATCCGGCCGGATCACCGACGCGACCGAGCTGACGCGCCGCATCTGCACCCGCCGTTTGTCGGTCGGCGCAGACGGGCTGATCCTCATCGAAACGTCCGCCAGGGCGACGTTCCGGATGCGCTACCTCAACTCCGACGGCTCGCAGGCCGACTTCTGCGCCAACGGCACCCGCTGCGCGGCCCGCTTCGCCTTCGTGAACGTGATCGCGCCGCGGAAGATGACGATCGAGACCGACGCAGGCGTGATCGGGGCGGAGGTGAGCGAGGGGGGGGCGGTGACGCTCTCGTTGCCGTCGCCGCGCGGCTTCGTCGCAAGCCGTCCTCTCGACGTGAACGGCAGGCGGATCGAGGGGAGCTTCATCACCGTCGGCGTCCCGCATTACGTGATCTTCCTGCGCGGCGATCTCTGGACGCAGCAGATCGAGCCGCTCGGCCGCGCGATCCGGATGCATCGCGACCTCGCGCCCGCAGGCGCGAACGTCAACTTCGTCGTGGTACGCGACTCCGGCTCGATCGACGTGCGGACCTACGAGCGCGGCGTGGAAGGCGAGACCCTAGCCTGCGGCTCCGGCGTCGTGGCCTCGGTGGCGACGAGCGCGTTGTTCGGCAAAGTGCGGACGCCGGTGAATGTGCTGACGCGCAGCGGCATCAGCGTCGAGGTGTCGTTCACCCTCGCCGGCTCCGACCTCCACGACGTGCGGCTCAAGGGCGACGCGCGGCTGATCTACCGCGCCACCATCACGCCCGAGACACTCGAGGGTTTCGATCCCGATTTCGTCCGCGATCCGGTCCAGGCAGCGCTGAGTGCCCGATAGACGCTCACTCGTAATCGCGGTCGTCGCGGCGATCGTCGCCGCGCTTGCGTGCGCCGCCTCCGTTCAGTTCGCCACGCCGGTCGATCGCGCGCTGCCGTTTCTCGCGGTGGTGGTCGTTGTCCTCGCGTTTTTCCGGCCTGCGATTGGTGTCGCCGTGCCGGTGTTGATCGCCGTCGAGAACGTGATCGCCGATGAGCCGACGCGATTGCTGGTGATCGGGATCGTGATGGCGATCGCTTTCGCGTTTGCGTCGGGACGTGCGTGGATCATCGCGCTACTCGCAGCCCTCCTCCTTCGCTGGATCCCATTCCACAACGTCGTGATCTGGCGCGAGCTGATCATCCTCGCTGGCGCCCTCGCGGTCGCCTACGTCATGCAAGGCGCGACATTCGCCGTGCTCCTCGCGCTCTTCTGCCCGGTCTGGCCGGCGAAGATCGCGGTGATGTTGTTCGTCATCGCCATCATCGCGGCGTTCCAGCTGCGGCGCGTGAAGGGGAGCAACGTCGTCGTCGCATTGATCATCGCCTTCTTCCCCTGGAGCGGCCTCATGGCTCGCGGCTGGGGCGCGTTCCTCCGCCCGCCGCATCAGGGCAATCGCCAGTACGTCGGCCAGGCGCTGAAGCCGGGAAGCACGACGACGATCGACGTGCCGGCCGATGCGAAGGCGGTCATCGTCTCGGGCGCCAACGTGCAACACCTTCCGTGCGGCACGATCCTCGGGACGCTCAACGGCAATCCGATCATCGCTCCCGACTGGGGCTTCATGCGCCGCGAGCAGTTCTTCGCCTCGCGCAACTGCTATCCGCGCAATCCGGCGGGCCGCATCCGCGACTACGGCTGGTCGGCGTGGATCGACGGCGCCGAACGGATCGTGCTGCCGCGCGGCACGCGCACGATTCGCGTCGATGTGAATCCGCGGCTCCCGAAAGAGGCCACGCTGCAGGTCGAGGCGTTCGAATGATCGTCGCCGCCGCCATCGTCCTCGCCATCCTCCCATTCGTCTTCTTCCGCGGCCGCGAGCTGGCGCGCGCACTGACCAGCGAGCTCGCGCTCTACGCATTCGCGATCGGCGTCTGGGTCTTCGCAGGAACGGTCGGCGCGACCGACTTCGATCCCTACATCGCGATCGTCTTCGTAGGCGTTGCGCAACTGGTCCTGATCTCGATTCAGATCGCAGCAACCCAGCAACTCAGCAACCCGGCAACCCGCTTCGCCATCGCCGCGGCACTGGTCTACGCCGTCATCCTCCCCACACAATTCCGCAGCGCCCTCGACGGCGACGAGCCGTTCTACCTCCTGGTCACCGAGTCGATCGTGCACGATCACGACCTCGACCTCGCCAACCAGTACCGCGACATCGCCAAGAGCGACACCGGACGTCCCGATCTCGTCCCGCAGCTCGGCGATCCGACCGGTCCGCACGGCGAGCAGTACTCGCGGCACGAGCCGTTCCTGCCGCTGCTGATGGTGCCGGGCTACGTGCTCTTCGGCGTCCCCGGCGCGATCGCCACCATCGCGCTCTTCGGCGTGCTCCTCGTGCGCTCGCTCGTGCGCTGGCTGGAAGACGAAGGCATCTCCGACGCCACGATCCGCGCGCTGATGCCGCTGATCGTCTTCGGACCGCCGGTCGTCTTCTACGCCGTGCGCATCTGGCCCGAGGTCCCGGCCGCGTTCTGCTTCGTCGAGGCGCTGCGAGGCGTGCGGCAGCAGCGCGCGCAACGCTGGATTCCCGCGCTCTTCGCGCTGGTCATGCTGAAGCTGCGCTTCGTATTGATCGGCGTGACGCTCGTGCCGTTCATCCTTCGCGGACGCAATCGCAACGTCGCCGCGCTCGCGTTCGCGATTCTCGCCCTCCCGCTCCTCGTCGTCTGGCTGGTCTCCGGCAGCGCGACAAACGTCCACACATGGCGCGAGCTGATTCCCGTCGCGCCGATGCTGTACGTCAAAGGTCTCTTCGGACTGATCCTCGACGGCGCAGCCGGCATCGCGTTCCAGGCGCCGCTCTTCCTCCTCGGCATCTTCGCTCTTGCGCGCTGGCAGAAGATGCCCGAGGGCTTTCGGCTCGGCGCGATCGCATCGTTGATTTATGTGGTCACGTTGCTGCCGCGATCGGAGTGGCACGGCGGCTGGTCGCCGCCGCTCCGCTACATCGTCGTCTTCATTCCGGTGCTCGCCCTCGGCGCCGCGGCGATGTACGAGCGGTCGAAGTGGTGGCTCGCGCCGATCGCGGTGTGGACCATCGGTATCGCCGTGCACGGCATCGCCGAGCCATGGCGCCTCTTCCACATCGCGAACGGCGAGAATGCGGTAGGGGAGTGGCTGTCAACGATGCAGCACAGCGATTTCTCGAGGATGTTCCCGAGCTACATCCGGCCGAACTACGCGGCGATCGTGGCACCCGCCGTCGTGCTGGCCCTTGTCCTTCTCTCGAAAATCCGCCGCCCCGAAATCGTCTGCGCCGTCGCCCTCGCCCTCTTCTTCCACTTCGGCCGCCTTCCCGGCGACCGCATCGAATTCGAAGACGCGCACGTAGAAGAGAACGTAGCTGAGCTCTATCCCTACGAATACCAGGTCGCGCGCTTCGTCTACCGCGGCGGCTGGCTGATGAAGCACGGCGACTCGCTCTCGTTCCTGGCGAAGCGCGGCAGCTACGTTCTCTTCTACGCCTCGACGCAGCCCGCCGTCATCGACCTCGGCGGCCACGCCTTCCATCTCGACAAGGCGCCGAACTACGCGATGACCGTCGTGGACCTCCCGGACGTAGATAGCGGGGGACGCGTCACGCTGCGCTGCCTCGACGGCAGCATCAACCTCGATCGGATGGACCGCCGTGACTGACGTCGACTTCATCGTCCTGGACGTCGACGGCGGCGCGATGCTGCGCACCTGCATCGACTCGATCAAGCGCCAGACCATCACGCCGCATCGCATCATCGTCTTCGATAACGGCTCGCGTACGCCGGTGGAGCTCAGGGATGCCGAGGTGTTACGCAGCGAAGAGAACCTCGGCTTCGCAGGCGGCGTGAATGCCGCGTTCAAGTACGTCACCGCGCCGTTCGTCGCGCTGATCAACAACGACGTCGTGCTCGATGAAGACTGGCTCTCGACCGTGCTCGATCCGATGCAGGACAAAGGGGTCGCGGCCGTGCAGACGATCCTCCGCCGCAACGCGAAGAAGCTCGACGGCGCCGGCATCGACATCAGCGACGGGACCTACAGGCAGACCCTGCACGTCGAGAACGCGTGGGGCGTCTCCGCCACCGCCGCGCTCTATCGCGTCGCGGCCCTCGGCGATCACGTCTTCGACGAGCGCTTCTTCGCCTACTACGAAGACGTCGAGCTCTGCGCGCGACTGCACGAAGGTGGCTGGCGCACGCACGCCGTGCCGCTGGTGAAGGCAACGCATCGCGGCTCGCAGACCGCGCCGCTCCTGGGGCGCGACGCCGTGCGCCTCCGCACGCGCAACCGCTACTGGGTCGCGCGGATGCATCGCGGCGTGGGATCGATTTCGTCGTTGCTCTGGGAAGACATGAAGCTGCTGGTGCGGGGACGAAGCTCGCTGCGTGGCATCATCGAGGGGCTTTGTTCAACGTTGTCGTAGTGACGCGTGACGCGGTCGGCGAGCGGATGGCGGGCCCGGGCATTCGCGCGACGTACCTCGCGCGCGAGCTCGGGAAGCACTTCCCGACGACGCTCAACGGCGACATCCGCGAGGCCGACGTCATCATCGGGCAACCGGTGCGCGGACTCTTCAAGCGCCGTCGCACGCAACGCATCGTCTACGACCTCTTCGATCCACAGGTCCTCGAGCTGCGCGAGCTGTACGGCAACGCGCCGTCGCCGCGGCAGCGGATCCATCTCGCGGCGGAGTGGTTCCGCCTGATGTTCGCGCTGCGGCATGCGGATCTGCTGATGTGCGCGGCGCCGAAGCAGCGCGAGTTCTACGATCAGCTCAAGAGCAGCGACACGCCGTGGATCGAGGTGCCGTTCGGCATCGATCTGGACGAAACGCGCGGATGTCCCAAACCTCAGGACAACCTCGTGGTGTGGGGCGGCGGCGTGTGGGAGTGGCTCGATCCGGGGCTCGCGGTCGATGCGGTGCTGCAGCTCAACCGCGAAGGATTGCGCTGCCGGCTCCTCTTCATGGGTCGGGCGAGACCGAATCCGCATGCCGTCGATCGGCGCCGCGAGAGCCGCTTCGACGAGCTTCTGGCGCGCGGAAACGGGCTCGTCGATGCGAACGCCGACTGGGTTCCGTACGCGGAGCGATTGTCGTGGCTGCGCGCTGGGAAAGTCGCTATCATGCTCCACCGCCCAACGGCGGAGGCCGACTACTCCATCCGCACGCGTCTCTTCGACGCAATCGCGGCCGGAGTTCCGGTCGTGGCGACAGCAGCGGGCTTCGCGGCCGACCTCGTGGCGCGTGAAGGTCTCGGCATCGTCGTCCCGCCGTCGGACAGGGAGGCGGTCGCCGGCGCGATCCGCCGCCTGCTGACGGACGACGCTTTCCACATGACATGCGTAGAGAATCTGAAGCGCATACGGCCACGATTCGCGTGGGAGGTCGTCACGCGTCCGCTGGTCGATGCGGTGACTCAATGGCAGAAGCAACTCCGATGATCGTCGACGAGCCGGCCCCCGCGCCGGTCCGCCCCGCGCTGCGCAGCCTGCCCCAGCCGGTCGATCTCTCCATCCTCATCGTCACCTGGAACAGCGAACGCTGGATCGAGCGCTGCCTCGCGTCGATCGAAGAGGCGTGCGACGGCGTCGAACACGAGGTCGTGATCTACGACAACGCCTCGACCGACTCGACCATCTCCCGTGTAGGACAGGCGCCCTCGCCTGTCCAGGTCATCCGCGCAACCGGCAACGACGGCTTCGCCGCCGGCACCAATCGCGCCCTCGCCCAGTCGCACGGCCGCTTCGTCTTCTTCCTCAATCCCGATTGCGAGCTCGCGCCGAAGGCGCTCACGCTGCTCGTCAACTTCCTCGATCAGAACCCTCACGCCGCAGCCGCGGCGCCGCTGCTGGAGGACGAGAGCGGCGATTCGCAGCGCGAGTTCCAGTTGCGCCGCCTGCCGACGATGCGCAGTTTCGCCGCGGAAGTGCTCCTCTTCGACAAGCTCTTCCCGCGCAACGCGACGACCGCGCACTACCGCTATCGCGACGCCGACCTCACGCATCCGATCCGCGTCGAGCAGCCTGCCGCCGCGGCGTTCCTCATCCGCCGCGAGGTCTTCGACGAGATCGGTCCGCTCGATGAACGCTTCGCTCCTGCCTGGTTCGAAGACGTCGACTACTGCCGCCGTCTCGCCGCGGCAGGGAAGGAAGTCTTCGCCGTCCCCGCCGCACGCGCGCGGCACTTCGGCGGCGCGAGTCTGGAGCACGTCGGCCTGGCGCGCTTCATCGAGGTCTGGTATCGCAACATGTGGCTCTACGCGCGCAAGTGGTTCACGCCGGCCCAGGCGGAAGGGCTGCGCTGGATGATCATCGCCGGCATGCTGCTCCGCTGCGTGGCGTCGGTCGCCGGCTTCGCGAACGGCCACGGCCGCTGGGCGTCGCTGCGCGCGTACGCGAACGTGGCGAAGAAAGCATTCAATCGATGGGACGAGTCGCTTCCGTCGTCCTAGTGACCTGGAACAGCGCGCAACATCTCCCGCGCTGTCTCGACGCAATCGCACAACAGAGCTGGCCCGACGTCGAGCTGATCGTCGTCGATAACGCCTCCACCGACGGCAGCGCCGACCGCGCCACGATCCGCAACGACACGAACCGCGGTTTCGCCGCCGCCGTGAATCAGGGCCTCGCGGTCGCCCGCGGCGAGCTCGTGCTGCTCTGCAACCCCGACGCGTTCCTCGAGCCCGACTACCTGTCGCGCATCATCGAAGCGCTCGACCAGGCCGGCGAGTCGTTCGGCATGGCCACCGGAAAACTTTTGAGCGCGAACGACAGCAACGTGATCGACTCGAAAGGCATCCGCATGACGCGGACGGGAAGACACTTCGACATCGAGCAGGGCAAACCCAACAACTCAACAACCCAACAACCCAGCGAAGTGTTCGGCGTCTCCGGTGCCGCTGCCATCTACCGCATGTCGTTCCTGCGCGACGTCGCCATCGACGGCGAGGCATTCGACGAAGACTTCTTCACCTACCGCGAAGACGCCGACATCGCGTGGCGCGGACGCCTCTTCGGCTGGCGCGCGCTGTACGTGCCGGGCGCGGTCGCGCATCACGTCCGCACGGTGACGCCGGAAAAACGGCGACAGCTCTCGCCCGTCGTCAACATGCACGGCGTGAAGAACCGCTTTCTCCTGCGGCTCAAGAACGAAGGGCTCTACCTCGCGCTGCGCAACGCGCCGTTCGAGCTGACACGCGACGTCATCGCCATTGCCGCGACGCTGACCATCGAGCGCACGTCGCTGCCCGCGTTCTCCTGGCTCTGGCGCAACCGCAAGCGCGTGCTGGCGAAGCGCCGCGCGATTCAGAGCCGCCGCCGCGTTTCCGACCGCGAGCTCGCCCGGTGGTTCCGTTGAAGCTCGCCATCCTCGGCACGCGCGGAGTCCCGCCGACGTATGGCGGCTTCGAGACCTTCGCCGCGGAGCTCGGGCGGAGGCTCGTGGCGCGGGGACACGACGTGTCGGTGTATTGCCGCGAACGTGGAGCGAGCGAGTACGAAGGCATCCACCGCCTCGTCCTCCCCTCCATCGGCCACAAGTACCTCGAGACCGTCAGCCACGCGATGCTCTCGTCGCTCGACGCGCTGCGCCGCGACTTCGACGCGGTCCTGGTCTGCAACGCCGCGAATGCGTTCGTCCTCCCGCTCCTGCGTGCCGCACGCATTCCCGTCGCCATCAACGTCGACGGCATCGAGCGCAAGCGCCGCAAGTGGAACGTCCTCGGGCGCGCCGTCTACACGATCGGCGAGTCATTCTCCGCCGCGTTCGCGACCGTCGTCGCCGATGCGGAGGTGATCGCCGACTACTACCGGACGAACTACGCCATCGAGCCACACGTAATCACGTACGGCTCAGACTTTCCTGAAGAAGCTGACACCGACGTCCTGCAGCGTCTCGGCATCACGGAGTTCATCCTCTACGTGAGCCGCTTCGAGCCAGAGAACAACCCGCTCGAAGTAGTCGAGGCGTACGAGAAAGCGGGGACGAACATCCCGCTGGTGATGTTGGGCGAGGCGCGCTACGACAAGGCGCTCGGTGCCGCCCTCCTGCGTCACGCATCCGAGAACATCCTCTTCCCCGGCGCGCTCTACGGCGCTGATTACCGCACCCTCCAGCGCAACGCCCTCCTCTACATCCAGGCCACCGAAGTCGGCGGAACCCACCCCGCGCTGATCGAGGCAATGGCCTCGAACGGCTGCGTCCTCGCCCACGACACCCCCGAGAACCGGGAAGTGGGAGGGGACGCCGTCGGTTATTTCAAGCTCCGGCCCGTGCAAACGCTTACGGGCACGCTTCGCGAATGGCTCGCGTCCTCGGATTTGCGCAAGACGCAAATCGGCAGAGCGCGGCGCCGGGCGGCTGAGCGGTACGGCTGGGAAGCCGTCACCGACGCGTACGAAAGACTTTTGTTGAGCCTGGCCTAGACGCTCACGAAGGCAGCTTCGTATACACGACGGCGGCGTTTTGCAGTACATTCCGGGCCGAGGCCAGGACCGAAGGAACTGATGCTCAAACAAAAAGCGAGTTTTATCGCGAGGATCGTCTATCTCGTTGATATCGCATTGACATCCGTTGCTTTCTTCGCGGCCTTCTTCCTCCGCGACAAGGTTCTGCCGCTGATCGATCCGGCCCATTTCCCGACCGGGCTTTTCCCTCTCCAGGACTACCTCAAGATCTTCCCCCTGGTCCTGATCATCTGGTCGGTCCTCCTCTTCACCTACCACAGCTACCACAGCCACCGGACCATCCCGCTGACCCGGGAAGCGCTGACCACCATCCGCGTCGTCATCACCGGCAGCATCCTCCTCGCCACGGTGGCGTATCTGATGCCGCTGCGGCAGTTATCGCGTTCCTGGTTCGTCCTCTTCGGCGCCCTCGCCACCGTTCTCCTCGTCGCCGAGAAGATCGTCCTTCGGCTCGTCGCCCGTTACGTCCGCTCGAAGGGACTGAACTACCGCACCATCGTGATCGTCGGCACCGGCCGCCGCGCCCTCGACGTCGCCCGCATCATCAACGACCACAAATACTGGGGTTACAAGATCCTCGGATTCGTCTCCGACGGGCACCGCCTGTCGAACGGGTGGGGGCGCTACCGCGTCTTCGGCTCCGTTCCTGACCTGCGCCGGCTCCTCGAGACCGGAATGGGCGTAGGCGAGCCGGTCGACGAAATCGTGTTCGCGGTCACGCGCAAGAAGCTCGACGAGATGAAGCAGATCTTCCTCTTCTGCGAGGAGCTCGGCATCCGCGCCCGTGTGGCGATGAACTTCTTCCAGAACCGCGTGGCCCGGATCGAGCTCGAAGAGCTCGAGGGCATCCCCTTCATCACCTTCACCACGACGCCGTCGAACGAGTCGCAGCTCGCGGTCAAGCGCCTGCTCGACATCGCCGTCTCGGCACTCCTGCTGGTCCTTGCCGCGCCGCTCATCCTGCTCGTCGCCGTCGCCATCAAGCTGACGTCGCCCGGCTCGGTCTTCTTCAAGCAGACCCGCATCGGACTGAATGGCCGCATCTTCACGCTCTACAAGTTCCGGACGATGATCGAGGACGCGCACGAGCGCCGCGAAGAGGTTTCGCACCTCAACGAGATGACCGGCCCGGTCTTCAAGATGAAAGACGATCCGCGCGTGACCACGGTCGGCCGGGTCCTCCGGAAGTTCTCGCTCGATGAGATTCCGCAGTTCTGGAACGTCTTCCGCGGCGACATGAGCCTTGTCGGTCCGCGCCCGCCGATCCCCGAGGAAGTGGCGAACTACCACCGGTGGCATCGCCGCCGGCTGTCGATGAAGCCGGGGCTGACCTGCCTCTGGCAGATCAACGGCCGGAACAACGTCGACTTCGACCGCTGGATGCAGCTCGATCTGCAGTACATCGACAACTGGTCGCCGCTGCTCGATCTGAAGATCCTGCTGCGCACGATCCCGGCGGTCCTCTCAGGCCGCGGCGCGTCCTAAAAATCCCCCAAAATCCGCTCCGTCCCCTCGCTGCTATGCTATAACCGCATACCGGTAAGCCTCCGTAGTAACCCCTGGTGACGGACAATGAAACGACCAATCGTTTTCGCTGTCGTTGTTACCCTTTTTGCCGCAATAGGGTTTGCGCAACCCCGTCGCAGCGTCGGCCGTGGACCGCAGCCTCTGCGCGACGCCACGATCGACAACTCGGCGAGCTGCGACATCAGTACCTCTCCCGCCGCGACGCTCCTCCTCCCGTACTTCGAAGTCGAGATCGGGAAGCATGTCTCCGAGGCGCGGAACACGATCTTCACGGTCATCAACACCTCGCGCATGCCGCAGATCGCGCGCGTGACCGTCTGGAGCGACCAGGGCTACCCCGCGCTCTGGTTCAACATCTTCCTCACCGGCTACGCCGTCGAGGGCATCTCGATGTACGACGTCCTCGGGCTCGGCATGATCCCGACCGCGACGTCGCTCGAGCCGCAGGGCGCGAGATCGGCGACCGGCAACCCGCGCATCGTGAATCTCGAAAACTGCGGCGCGGGCGGTGGCGAGCTGCCGAAAGAGCTGCTGACCAGCGTGCAGTCGATCCTCACCAACGGAACCGGGGCGTCGACGGGATGCAAAGTCGGATCGCAGCACGACAACGCCACCGGCTTCGTCACCGTCGACGTCGTGAACAGTTGCTCGAACCTCTCGCCGCTCGACATCAGCTACTACTCGCAGGTGCTGCTGTTCGACAACGTCCTGACAGGCGATTACGAGCGAATCGATCCCGACACGAAGTCGGGCAACTACGCGGGCGGCAATCCGCTGGTGCATCTCAAGGCGATCCCCGAAGGCGGCGGACCGACGAACAACACGGCGCTCCCTTACACGTTCTACGACCGCTACACGCCGGCCGGCGCGCGGAAGATCGATCGCCGCCAGCCGCTGCCCGCGTCGTTCGCCGCGCGCTTCATCCAGGGCGGCAAGGCGCGCTTCTACACCGACTACGTTTTCTGGCGCGAGGGTGCCTCGCCCGGCGCGGCGAATTGCACGAGCGCGAACGAGGCGATGCCGTTCGAGCCGGCGGTGCGCTTCGATGAGAGCGAGAATCCGACGGCGCTCGCAGCGTCGACGTTGAACAACACGCCGATGTCCGCGGCCATCGCCACGACGTCGTCGATGTTCCCGCCGATCACCGGCTACAACGTCACTGGCTGGATGCTGATGAACCTCGACAACAAGGCGGGGACGCACGCGCAGGGGAATCCGTTCTCGTCGTCGCGTCCGAGCCAGAACTGGCTGATCGTGCGGCTCAGCGCCGAGGGACGGTACGCGGTCGACTACGACGCGACGTCGTTGCGCAACGGCTGCGTGAACGATGCCCCGGTGGCGGCGGTCGTCACGCAGGGGAGGGATCAATGAGCGCTGGACAGCGGACAACGGACAGCGGACAGCGGATGACAGTGCAGTTGCTGTCCGCTGTCTGCTGTCTGCTGTCCATTTCGTCGTTCGCCGCTGTCGCCCCCGCGCACGTCGTGACCGCGAACAACGCGAGCTGCGACATCGGCACGTACGCTGCCGCGACGCTGCTCCTCCCATACTTCGAAGTCGACTTCCAGACGACGACGCCGAACGCGGTGAACACCGTCTTCACGGTCATCAACACCTCGCGCCTGCCGCAGATCATCCGCGTCACGGTCTGGACCGATCTCGGATTTCCGGTGATGTGGTTCCCGATGTTCCTCACCGGCTACGACATGGAGACGGTCTCGCTGTACGAGCTGATCGCGCGCGGCTACGTGCCGGTGTCGTATTCGGGTGCGCCGACCGGTTCCGCCTCGGCCGATAGCGACGCGAATCCGAATCATCTGCTGGACATCGTCAACTGCGCGCGCACCGGCGGTTCGATGTCGCCGGAGCTCGTGCATCGGCTGCAGCGCATCCTCACCACCGGCGAGCGCGATACCGAGTGCCGCGTGGGAACGAGGCATCCGCATGCGACCGGCTACGTGACGATCGACGTGACCAACAGCTGCGATCTCACCAGTCCGATGGAGCCGGGCTACTGGAACGACACGATCCTCTTCGACAACGTGCTCACCGGCGATTACGAGCGGATCAATCCTGATTCATCGACCGGCAACTACGCGGGCGGCGCGCCGCTGGTGCACATTCGTGCGATCCCCGAGGGGGGCGCGGCGGCATCACCGGCGAACGTGCCGATGCCGTACACGTTCTACGACCGCTACACGCCTGCCGGCGCCAGGCGGGTCGATCGCCGCCAGCCGTTGCCGGCGGTGTTCGCCGCGCGCTACATCGAAGGCGGCTCGACCGGCTTCCGCACGAACTTCATGATCTGGCGCGAGGGACTGACCGCCGCGACGAGCGACGAGTGCGATTACGCGAAGAACGAGAAGCTCGGCGTCCGCGGCATCGTGCGCTTCGACGAACATGAGAATCCGACGGCGATCGCCACGACGTCGCTCGTCCTCCCGCCCACGTCGGCCACACCGTCGAATGCCGCGACCTTCCCGCCGATGACCGGCGACGATCGCGGCGGCTGGTTCTGGATCGCGCTCGACAACGGCGCGCGCTCGCGCCCGTCGCAGAACTGGGTGACGGTGCAGATGTACGCCGAGGGGCGCTACGCCGTCGACTTCGACGCGACGTGGCTGGCGAATGGCTGCACGATGACGGCGCCAGCGGCGCCCTGACGCGCGATAACATCGCGCGCATGAAGCTCGATCCAACCTCCGCCGACTTCCGCGCCGCGGGCCACAAGCTCATCGACTGGGTCGCGGATTACATCGACAACATCGATTCGTACGACGTCCTATCGCGCGTGCATCCGGGCGACATCGCGAAACAATTCTCCGAAGCGCCGTCCCGCGAGGGACGCGATTACGACGAGCTGATCGCGGACTTCCAGTCGAAGATCCTTCCGGGCATCACGCACTGGAACCATCCGTCGTTCTTCGCCTACTTCTCGATCACCGGCTCGCAGGCCGGCGTCCTCGCTGAGCTGCTGACCGCGGCACTGAACGCGAACGGGATGGTGTGGAAGACGTCGCCGTCGCTGACGGAGCTCGAAGTGGTCGTGCTGCGCTGGCTGGCGCGCGAGCTCGGGCTTCCCGACGGTCTCTTCGGCATGATCAACGACACCGCGTCGACGAACACGTTTCACGCGCTCGTCGCCGCGCGCGAGGCGTTGGGACTCGACATCCGCCGCGCCGGCACGTCGGGCCGCGAGCTGCCGGCTCTGCGGCTCTATTGCTCGAAGCATGCACACGTCTCCGCCGAAAAAGCCGGGCTGGCCCTCGGCATCGGCTACGAGAACGTCGTGAAGATCGCGGCGGACGAGCAGCATCGCGTGCGTGTCGATGCGCTGGAAGAGGCGATCGCGCGCGACCGCGCCGCGGGCATGCTGCCGATGGCCATCGTCGCCACCGCCGGCAACACCTCGACCGGAGCCATCGATCCGACGCGCGCCATCGGCGAGATCGCGGCGCGCGAAAAGATCTGGCTGCATGTCGACGGCGCGTACGCCGGCTCCGCCACGATCTGTCCCGAGCTGCGCGACCTCTGGGACGGCATCGAGTACGCCGATTCGATCGTCACCAATCCGCACAAGTGGATGTTCACGCCGATCGATTGCAGCGTGCTCTACACGCGCAGACCCGAGGTGCTTCGCGCGGCGTTCGCGCCCGCGGAGACGCCGGCGTATCTGACGCTGTCCGACACCGCGGACGTCAACTACATGGATTTCGGCGTGCCGATGGGCCGCCGCTTCCGCGCGCTGAAGCTCTGGATGGTGATGGAGCACTACGGGATGGAGCGGATGCGCGCCGTGATCCGCGACCACATCGCGTGGGCGAAACGGATGGCCGAGGAGATCGAGCGCCGCGACGATTACGAGCTGCTCGCGCCACAGAAATTCAGCCTCGTGGTGTTTCGCAAGGTGGTGCGCGACGATGAGACGGCATCCGAGGCCGCCACGCAGCGCGTGCTCGATGCGATCAACGACTCCCATCAGGCCTACGTCTCCAGCACGCGCCTCGGCGGCAAGTACGGCATCCGCGTCGCGATCGGCAACGGCGCGACGGAGTGGCGGCACGTGGAGCAGATTCTGTCGTTCCTGTGATGCCTGAGTTTATCCCGAGCGTCAGCGAGGGATCATCGGTGGCGCCGCGACGATCGCCCGTTCAGCGCGGTGCCGCCGGTGATCCCTCGCTGCGCTCGGGATAAACTGACGAGAGCAGATCCAGCAACGCCCGTCCGAACGCCTCCAGCTTCGAATCGCCGATACCGTAGACGTCCCGCAACTCGACGAGCGTCGACGGCCGCACGCGCGCGACCTCGCGCAGAGTCCGGTCGCTGAAGATGACGTACGGCGGCACGTTGCGCTCGTCGGCCTCGGCGCGGCGCCAGGTGCGCAGCGCGTCGAAGAGCGAGCGATCGACGCCTTCCCACGACTCGACCGGAATCAAGCCGCCCCGTCGCGACCGCTCCTTCTTCTTCGACGCCGCGATCGGCTGGCGCAGCCGCACCTCGGCCTCGCCGCGCAGCACATTGCGCGCGGACGGCGTGAGCCGGAGTATCGGATACTCGCCGTTGCTCTGCTCGAGGTAACCCTGCCCGACGAGCTGCCAGATCCAGTCGCGCACTTCGTTGCGGCTGCAGCCCTTGAGCAGCGCGTACGTCGACAGCGAGTCGTGCGAGCGCTCGCGGATCTTGTCCGTCTTCTCGCCGCGCAGGACGGAGATCACGTGTCCGATGCCCCATGACTGCCCGACGCGATAGACGCACGACAGGATCTTCTGCGCGACCGTCAGCGCATCCGGCACATCCTCGGTTTCGCCGAGGCAGATGTCGCACGCCGTGCAGCTCTCGAGCGTGTAGTGCTGGCCGAAGTATTCGACGAGCGCGCGATGGCGGCAGGCTGTGCCGGAGCAGTAGCGGTCGATGTCGACGAGATGCTTGATCGCCGTCGCGACATATTCAGGATCGGGCGCGCCGTCGTCGTTGCCGCGCTCGACCATGTTCTTCCAGAAGATGACGTCGGCGCCGGAGTAGAGCAGCACGCACTCCGCCTCCAGCCCGTCGCGGCCGGCGCGTCCCGTCTCCTGCTGATAGTGCTCGATCGACTTCGGCATCGCCGTGTGCAGGATGAAGCGGACGTTCGAGCGGTCGATGCCCATCCCGAACGCCACGGTGGCGACGACGAGGTCGGTCTTTTCCGATGCGAACGCGTCCTGCGCCGTGCGCCGCTCGTCCTGCGACATCCCGGCGTGATAGCCGACCGCGTCGTAGCCCGACTTGCGCAGCTTCGCCGTCAGTTCGTCGACGTCGCGCCGCCGCGTGCAGTAGACGATCCCCGCTTCGTTCTTGTGGCGATCGACCACTTCGACGACCTGCTTCCATTCGTCGCGGCGGGGGAGGATGCGATAGGTGAGGTTCGGGCGGTCGAAGTCGCCGACGAGCTTCAACGGAT
>Ga0193696_1000020_pt1 | contig 76798 bp, 73 predicted proteins | sample L3m1metaG_FD_145074 | JGI IMG/M metagenome (GOLD analysis project Ga0193696, IMG submission 145074) | Soil microbial communities from a riparian zone of the East river system, Colorado, United States - L3m1 | ecosystem: Environmental > Terrestrial > Soil > Riparian zone | place: USA: East River... | reverse complement strand
GCCGGCCTACTGCCAGGTGAAATCCCAAAGGCACTCGGCTCCACCTTCCGCGGCACATGACGTGTGGAAGAGTTTGAGATTCTTCGCCCCTGCGTGCTCGCCGACGACCTCGAACCATCCGCTGATCCGGCCGCATCCGGCGACGCTCGATTGAAAATCGGTGAGGTGAATGCGCGCGCGCTTCTCCGCCGCGTCGACCTTCAAACTCCCACCATCGTAGACACGCGTCCAGATGAACGGCGCCTTCTTCAGCACCGCTTCGACCGACAACACCGCAAGGATGAACTTGTAGACCGACTTCAATCCGAGCTCCGCGCCGAAGCGGCCGGCGCGTTTGGCGAAGCTCTTCAGCGGCTCCTTCTTCAACTCGGCCGAGAACTCGGTGAAGCGATTCACGACCGGCAAGGGGACGACTTCATGCGCGAGCAGATGTCCGGTGAACCATCGCGCATCAGGCCCGAGTTTCTCGAGCACGCCTCGCAACTGCTCCGGGGCGAGCTCTGCCGCGACGAATTGAAAGAGACCATTCACAGGCACTGCTTTCACATGAATTTCGGGCATGAGGCGATTCTACGCCTACCATCCGATGCCGTAGTCTTCGCCGTGGTTGCTCGACGCGCCCCAGAACGTCGCATGCGCGCGATCGATCATGATCGCGTTCACCGGCCCCGAGGTGCGCTCCTCGAACGTCGCGGTGTAGCCCATCTTCTTCAGCTCCGAGCGAACCCACGGCGGCGTCGCGGCATTGAGCAGGATCTTGCCCGGCACCGACGCGTGATCGCCGAACGAGCTGCGCATCTGGAAGCTGTTGAAGTTCGCCGCCTCCGTCGCTTCCTGCGGCGTCATCCCGAACTCCACGACATTCAGGAAAAACTGCAGCAGGTTCTGATCCTGACTGTCGCCTCCCTGCACGGAGAAGACGAGATACGGCGCTCCGTCGCGCAGCGCGAGCGTCGGCGTGAGCGTCACGCGCGGATGCTTCCCCGGCGCGACGACGTTGTACGGCGACTCCGCCGCATCGGTGACGAAGCTCTGCATCCGCTGACTCATGCCGACACCGGTCGTGCCGGCGATGACGGCGGGCACCCAGCCGCCGCTCGGCGTCACCGACACCGCCCACCCTTCCTCATCGGCCGCTTCAACGGAGGTCGTGCCGGCGTAGAAATCCTCGACGTGCTTCAGCTCCGCGTTGAGCGATGGATTCGGCTTCGGCCCGGTGGCGGGCCAGTTCTTCAGGATGTCGGGAAACGGATTCGTGTCGCGCTGATACGGATACGGATCGCCCGGCATGGCGCTCGCGTCGTTCTGCTCGGGATTGATCAGCTTCGCGCGATCACGCGCGTAGTCCTTCGAGAGGAGCCCTAGGACCGGCTCGACCGGATCGACGTAGGGGTCGCCGTAGTAGAAGTCGCGGTCGGCATACGCGAGGTTCATCGCCTGGTAGAGCGTGTGGATGTAGCGCGCGCTGTCGTAGCCCATCGACTTCAGATCGAAGTTCTCCAGGATGTTCAGCGTCTGCAGCAGCACCGGACCCTGCGTCCACGCGGTGAGCTTGTAGACGTCGATCCCCTTGTACGTCGTCTTCACCGGCTCCTCGATGCGCACCTTCCAGTTCGCGAGGTCGTCGGTGGTGATCAGGCCTCCCTGCTCCGGCATCGAGCGGGCGATCTCCTTCGCGATGTCTCCTTTGTAGAAGCGGTCGTACGCGGCGTACATCGCTTCCTTGCGCGACTTCCCTTTCTTCAGCGCCTGCTGCTCGGCATCGACGAGCTTGCGCAGCGTCGCGGCGAGCTCGGGCTGGCGGAACATCTGTCCCGGAGCAGGACCTTTGTCGCCGAACAGCTTGTGCGTGTACGGCCACTGCTTCATCCGCTCGCGCTCCTTGTCGATCCGTCCGATCAGTTGCGCTTCCATCGGATAGCCGTCGGCCATCTGAATCGCCGGCGCGAGTACGTCTTTCAGCGACAGCTTCCCGTACTCCGCGACCATGGTGATGATGCCGCCCGGCGTGCCGGGAGTGACGGCGGCGAGCGGACCGTAGTCGGGTGGATAGCGCATCCCTTTGCTCTTGAAAAACTCCGGAGTGGCGCCGGTCGGGGCGACGCCGAGGGCGTTGATGCCGATGACCTTCTTCGTGTGAGGGTCGTAGATGAGCGCCTGCGTCTCGCCGCCCCAGCTCAGCGTGTCCCACATCGTGCAGGCGGCAGCGATCATCGCGGCCGCGGCGTCGACGGCGTTGCCGCCTTTCTGAAACGTCATCGCCCCGGCGGTCGCGGCGAGCGGCTTTCCGGTGATGGCCATCCAGTGCGCGCCGTGGAGCGGCGGCTTCTGGGTGCGGGGCTGGGCGAAGAGCGGAAGGGAGGCGAGGAGAAGGATGGCGAGCCGTTTCATGACGCGGAAGTGTAACCAGAAGGCTTGACAAACTAATTGATCGAACGTACGTTCAATGAATCATGAGTCCACGCAAGTACGCGATGGAGCGGCGGGACGAGAGCGCATTGGCCACCCGCGAACGGATCGCCCGCGCCACCTCGGAGCTGCATTCCGAAAAAGGGGTGGCCGCCACGACGTTCCGCGACATCGCCGAGCGCGCCGACGTCGGCATCGGCACCGTCTACCACCACTTCCCCTCCTACGAGCACGTCATCACCGCCTGCGGCGCCTACTCCCTCGGCGTCGCCGCGCCTCCCCAGCCGTCGCTCTTCGACGACATCGACGATCCGCGGCAGCGCGTGCGCATCCTGGTGCGGGAGCTGATCGCGTTCTATCTCCGCATCCCCGGTTTCAGCCGCGTGCGCGGAGAACGGCGGCAGTTCCCCGCGCTCGATGCGGCGATGCGCGACGAGGAAGAGCATCGCCGCGTGCTGGTCGATACCGCACTCCGTCCCATCACGCGCAGCATCCGCATCCACGCGGTTGCCTTCGCCCTGCTCGACTTCAGCGTCTATGAAGCACTCGCCGACTGCGGACTTCCGCAAGCCTCCGCGGTCGACGAAATCACCAACACACTCCTCGCCCGCATCCGCGAGGAAAAGAAGAGGAAACGATGATCACCAACAGCCAGTCAGGAACCACCATCCACGAAATCGAATCCGGTATCTACCGGATCAGCACTCCCGTCCCGCCTGAGGCGATGCCGGGCGGCTTCTCCTTCAACCAGTACCTCGTGCTCGACGAAGAGCCGCTCATCTTTCACACCGGGCTGCGCGCGATGTTCGGCCTCGTGCGCGAGGCGATCGAGACCGTGCTTCCCGTCGCACGGTTGCGCTGGATCTCCTTCTCGCATTTCGAAGCGGATGAATGCGGCTCGCTCAACGACTTTCTCGCCGCCGCGCCGAACGCGTCTCCGCTCTGCAGCCGCGTCGGGTCGTTCGTCTCAGTCAACGACACCGCTCTCCGTCCGGCGCGCGCCCTCGGCGATGGCGAGACGATCTCCACCGGCTCGCGCACGCTCGAATGGGTCGATGCGCCGCACGTGCCGCATAACTGGGAGACCGGCTACCTGTTCGATCAGACGACGCGCACGCTCTTCTGCGGCGACCTTTTCACGCAGGGCGGACATCAGACGCCGGCGGTCACCGAGAGCGACCTCCTCGAGCCGACCGAGGCGTTCCGCAACGGCGGCATCGACGGCGGCATGTACGACTACTGGAGCCGTTCCGCCGGAACGGAAGCGGTGATCGAGCGGATCGCGTCGACGAATCCGCTGACGCTCGCCTGCATGCACGGCAGTGCCTGGCGCGGCGCGGACGCGCGGCCGATGCTTCGCGAGCTCGGCCGCCGCGTCAATGCTGCGCCGGAGGAGGTTGGTCGACGTTGACCACCGGCACGTCCGGGATCTCCTTGCCGCGGTGGCAGGTCATGCACGTGACGTCCTGCTTGCGGTCCTTGATCGTCGAGACGTAGTCGGAGTTGATGCGGCTCACCATGCGGATCATGGTGCGGGCGATCTTCTTCTCCGGCTTGGCGTCATTCGGGAAATCGAACTCCGGCTTCGGAGTCTCGGCCGTCTGCACGTGACAGTGATCGCACTTGACGCCGAGGGAGCGGGAGAAGATCCGCATCGTCTTGATCAGTTCCTCCCGTGGCGTGTTCTGCGGGAGGACCTGCAGGTTGTGAAAGTGGAGGTCGTCTGGCTTGCCGGGCTCCGACTTCTGCTGCTGAATAGTCGTGCATCCGAAGAGAATCGCGAGAGCAAAAACGATCGTGCGTCGCATGGGGCGCACTCTAGCAAAGGGCGCGCCCTCAACGATTCAGCGGGTACTCGTTGATCCAGTGAAACCCGCGTGTCGTCAGCAGGAACTTCGGCTTCTCGACGCGGCGAAGCGTGGCGCGCATCGGCTTACCGTCGAGCATCCCCTGCAGGACGAGCGTCGAACGCTGCGGTTGCGCGTACGTGAGGACCATCTTCGACTTCGGCACCAGCCCCGTCATGGTCATCTCTTTCTTCACGGTGTCGAGCTTCGCCACGAAGCGCAGGCGGGCATCATTCATCTGCCGCACGCTGACGCTCGAATAATCGAAGGTGACGTAGCGCCAGCGCGAGGCATCGGTCACCAGCGGCGGATGCGGCTGTCCGTCGATGACGAACTCTTCGACGTCCCACAGTCCGTAGAACGACGATTTCGGCAGGTAGAGAAAGCGCGTTTCGTAGTTGTCCCAGGCCTGGTTGATGGCCACGGTGACGAACCAGAGGACAGCCGCGGTGCGAACGGCCGGGACCGCGACGCGCGTCCAGCTCTCGGGAAAAAGGCGCGGCAGCTCGGCCGGCTCGGTCCCCCGATTGAAGAGGAAGAAATTTGCGAGCCTCTTCGCGTGCGGCGCGGCGAGGAAGAGCGCCATCAGCAGCAGATGCGATGAGTAGAGTTTGACAGGAACGTCGTAGCAGAAGTTAAGCATGACGACATTTGTCATCACGCCCGCGGCGAGGAGCGAACCGAGGAGCGCGGTGCGACGCATGGTCAGCAGAATCGCGGCGGTGACCTCGGCCAGTCCGGTGAACGCCGTGTAAACCGTCGACGCTCCCATGAACGACCAGAGGAGTCCCATCGGCGACTGCTCGCCGAACGTCATGATCATCTTGCCGAGCGACGGCGGCGGGAACTGGCCGGGGATCACTTTCACCGCGCCGTACAGGAGCATTGCCGCGGCGAGCGAGAAGCGGATGTAGGCGCGCAGCCACGCATCGAGGCGCGCGTAGTTCTCGCGCTTGCGATCGAGTAGCGACCAGATCAGCGTCGCGATGAGCGCGATCACGGCGAAGCAGAAGACCTGGACGTAATTGAACGTCGTGTCGCCGCTGCCGTTCGGCAGCACGCTCGTGTCGGCGCCGAAGACCGCCTTCCCCACCGGCCTCACGATCCGCTGCCAGAGTGTGTCGTAGCGCGAGCTCGCCGTTTCGAACCACGACATGACGTTGAACGGAAACGGGATGTTGTAGAGGACGAGATACGCGAACGCGAAGCGGAAAGCGATCCGCCTGGGAAGCGACCACGTGGAGGGCATTCCGGAATTTTAGCGAGAAATGTCAGTGGGGACTACGGTACCGGCGAGGTGTAAATTCCTGAGGAGTACGCCGCGACGTAAATCCGGGTCAGCGTTCCGTTGAGCGCAATGTCGCCCACCGTCGCCCCCTTCAGCCCCACCAGCTGGAACGTGTTGCCGGCGTCGATCGATCGGAAGATGCCGCCGGTCTGGGTGCCGCCGTTGAGGCGTCCGGCGTAGAGCCGCGTCGGCGTGGCCGGATCCATCAGCAGCGAAACGCCGAGGCTCGGATTGGCGGGGCTCGGCGGGATCCACGAATTCCCCATCGTCGAAGAGCCCCAGACACCGTTCCCTTCGGTGAGCGCGTAGACATAGCCGTTCGGCCGCACCGCTGAATCGACGGCGTGCCACGGCAGATTGTTCTTCACGTTCGTCCATGTCATGCCGTTGTTGACGGAGCGCCAGAACGGCGGCTTGTAGGGCTGCGGCAGGTGATCGAAGATCTCCGTCCCGGCGTAGAGGTTGCCGCTCATCGGATCACGCGAGATGGTCCAGACGATGAGGCCCTTGCCGATCGGCTGATTGGCAGCGAAGGGATGGAACGTCATCGCGCCGCCGCCGAGGTTCGAGGTGAAGATGCCGCTGTCGTCGACGTGGTTGTCCCAGCCGAGGCCGATGTAGAGCATGTTCCCCGCGGCGAAGGCGAGCAGCGACGACACCGGTTTGAGAAAGGTGTGGACCGGCACCCAGTTCGCGCCGTGATCGCGCGAGAAATAGAGGATCTTGCCGACGCCTGCATACGCGAACTGATTCTTCGGCTCCCACAACAGCGCGCCCACTTTCCCGCTGAGCGGCTTCTTCCAGCTCACGCCGTTGTCCTTCGTTACGTACACACCGTTGAACCCGCCGACGTACCACGCCAGAGCATTCCCGTTCTCCACCTGGATACGGTTCACGCACGCGTCGTTCATCGGCCGGATCACCGGACCCCAGTTGAATCCCGCGATCTGCTGCGGCGGGATCGTCACCTCGGGGATGTTGAACGGACAGACGGCGGACGCGGAGAGAGCACCGCCCAGGAGGAGGACGGCCCGAATCAGTTGTCGCATGCGATTTAGATACTCCTTCGCGCCGTCATTCACAACTCAGGGGCAGTTCGCGTACGGCGGCGGTCCGTCGGGACCGAGCGAACGAAGCTGGAGCTGCGTGCGGTAATCCGCCAGCACCTGGTTCGTCTGCACGTAGCCGGGATCGGGTTGATAGCCGCCCCAGCGCGAGAAAACCCAGCCCGGCGTGTCGGTAAGCGTCGCGCCGGGATCGCCCTGCACGATCTTCCAGGTCGCTTTGGTCACCGGCGTCGCGAACAGCGACGGATCGATCACCATCCGGATCGAAAACGAGAACGGCCACCACCACCACCGGCGCACGCAGATGGTCGGAGCGACGTGCCAGCCCCAGTTCACGAAACAGTGCGGATTGTTTCGGGTCGGCGTGTGCAGCGAGCCGTCGATCCAGACCTTGTCCGAAGTGGTGCCGGCGTCGAGCATCAGCCGGCGCATCTCGTGCGCGCGTCCCCAGCAGCCATCGTCGGGATACAGGAACGGGATGCATGGCGGCGGGACGGTGAGCGGATCGCAGGTCGTGGCGGCGCAGAGATCGAACAGCTGCTGCGCTCTGCGCTGCGTGACGCAGCAGTAGCCTCGGAACCAGTTCCACGGCCACCAGCACCAGAGCCACCACGCGAGCCTCGGCGGAGGTTCGAGCCGCGGCAGATCGAACGGCGGGTCGTACGGGCGAACGTCGATGATCTCCTGGCGATCGTTCACGGTGACGGCCAGCCAGCGGTCTTTGCCCGCCTCGCGCAACGTGCGCAGCAGCGTTTCGCCTTCGGCATCGCGTTTCACCACGTGCCGCGCATGCGACCGCTCGAACGTGATGGAGGTCTCACCCGCCGGAGACTCGCGGATGCTCTCCACACGCACGAGCTTCGGAAGGTGCACGCGCGTGACGAAGCCGGATGCCGGATCGGTCTCGATGTAGACCGGCATCTTCCGGCGACGAAGATCCTCGAGCAGTGCGATGTACCGCTCCGTGCGCTTGTCGGCCGGATCGAAGCGCGCGGTCCCCCCCGCGAGCGTGATCGCATCGCGCGAGATGTCCGTGATCGGTCCGAAGATCGCGTTTTGGTTCGCCATGGCGTTCCTCCTCAAAAGTAGTGATCAGCGGGGTCGAAGCGTTTCAAGTGATACGCCCCTTCCCACCGCATTTCCACCCTTCCGGGTGTCTGGTACGCGTGAGCGCGCGTTGCGTGGAGGTGACGCACGGCGGTCTGCGGTTCAGAGCGCGGCGCGTGTCCTGCGCTTATGGCGGTCTGTGTGGCAGAGCTAAGTCTGTCGCTGCCTGGACGACGTTTTTCGCCGCGGCGGTTTTTTGAGCTTGTATTTCTCGACGATTGCGCGCGCGCGATCACGGACATTATCCTCGGAACTTGAACCGAGCTTGAGGATCAAGTCGCGAATCGACGGGTCGTCAACGTGCTTCTCGAGAATTTGAAACGCGCCCAATTCACCTAACGGAGCCGCTCGTTTTGCGATGTCCAGAGCTCGCGGATCATCTCGGAGCCAAGTGACTACCGCGGTTACCGCGTTATTTTCATCCGCTCGCGCCATTTCAAACAGCCAATCGCTTACGTCCGGCCGATGACCCATGAATTCCGCGGCGGCATAGATCGGAGCCCAAGCTGTGGAAATCTTCGCAAAATCTTGCAGGTAAGGAAGTACCTGCGAATCGTTCGGCCATCCCGAGGCGAGTGCGTACGGCAAAATCTCATGAGCGTTTCCCATTTGCTGTTGCCGCTGCTGCGCGAGCAGTGCATCGCGTACAGCTGGCAGGTCCGATGAGATGCGGCCAAGGAATTCGCCGATATCGTACGTGACGGGCCCGATTCCACCTTTCGTGCTTCGAAGGATCTCCTCGACCACCCAGCCGCGATTCGGCCACTGCAGTCCGATTCGTTTTGCCGGATCGAGGAGAATGTCCAAATCCCCCAGCCATTGGCCGGCGAACCTTTCAGCGATCACGTCGCATAACAGCCGGAGAAGAGCTGTTGCCTGCGGCTCGATTGTCTCCAGACGGCGTACCTCGCTGAGGCACTCGATTGCGAGCGCGACATTCGCGCGGTCTTCGTCGTCGATCGATCGTAGGTAATCGATCAACTCCCCTGCGTACTGTTCCCCGACCATCCCGCAGATCAGCCGCAGGACTTCCTGCCACGGCTTCTCCCACCAGTGTTTCCCGAAGATCCCGGTCTTCAGCGTCTCCAGCGGCAGCTCGGTCGTCCGCTCGAACTTCGTCTTGATCGCATCCGCGCAGAAGTATTCGAGAAAGGCGCGGTGCACGAAGCCGTAAACACCGGCGCCGTAAAACGACAGGATGAAATTCCGTTCGCGAAACTGCGCGATCATCTCCCGCGCGATGATGACCGCCCGCTCCACCGGCAGCTGGTAACGCTCGCGCAGATACGACACGAACTCCGCCTGCAGTTCCTCGGAGTGGATGTAGTTGCCGGCCAGTCCTCCCTTGCCGCGCTGCATGGCGAAGGCGAGGCGGCGAAGCAGCTCCTTCTTGTCCTCTTCGTCCATCAGCTCCTCGAGCTGCTTGTTCCGAAGATGCCGTTTCACGTCCCAGTGCTGCACGAGGACGCTGGTGGCATGCGCGTAGAGTTTCCATCGCTCGCGCGGCAGCTCCTGATGCTTGCCGATGATGGCCATGATGGTGAGCAGCATCGGGTTGCCCGAAAGCTGGCGGATCGACCGAGATCTGCGGAACGAGTCGCGGATCCGCTCGATCCGGGCCGTCGCTTCGTCCGGCCGGTTGCCGAGGGTGAGCGTGTACCACTGGCGAACGAAGTCGGTGACCTGCTGCTCGTCGAAATCCTGCAGCGTGAAATGCCGGAAGCCGGCCTGGGTCAGAATCGAACGGCGGTAGCCGATGATCCGGCTCGTCACGATGATCCGCGCATGTGGATTCGAATCGGCGAAGGCGGAGATCTGGCGCGTGACCGTCTCCTGCTCCTCCAGATCAAAGATCTCGTCGATCCCGTCGAAGAGCACCACCGCCGGTTGTTTCGACTTGAAGTACGCCGACAGCACGTTCGACGTGACCGGACACTCCTCCTGCTTCGCCAGCACGTCGAAGTAAGCTCCGAACGTCTCGCACTTCCCGTCGCGCCGCAGCGCCGTGTACGCCTTGAGATCGATCAGAAACGGCAGATGTCCCGAGAATGCCGAGCCCAATGCATCCGGATTGTCGAGCAGCGACAGCACCAGATACCGCAGCAGAGTCGACTTCCCAGATCCGGGATCGCCGAGGATGATCGTGCAAGGGTTGTCAGGTTCGGCGAGGACTTGCAGAACGCGCCGCGACGGCTTGTTCGCATAGGCGGCCTGCAATGCGGCCGGCGCCTCTTCGGTGAGCGCGTCCGGCAGTTCCTCTGGCGACACCGACTGGCGCGCGACGAGCAGCGCCCACGCCTCTTTCGGCAGCTCGAGCGGCGGCGAGTCTTCCTTCGCGTTCGGCTCGACGAACACCGACTGCAGCCGGAGCTGTAGATACTCGTCGCGCGCCGGCTCGGTCAGCGCATCGAGATCGAGATTGTTGTAGCGGCGTTTCAGAAAACGCGCGTATGCGGCGACGTCGATACCTGCCGCGAGCATCGGAGCGCCTCCCCGCGTCTCGAGTGCGGCCGACAGCCGCGCTTCCAGTGAATCGGGCGTGGAGAACGTCGCACCGAGCCGGTCTTTCCGGACCGCCGCATGCAACCGGGCGATGTTACTGCGGTCGATGTCCATGAATTTCGCCGGCCAGTCCGCGTCATCATCGATCACGAAGAGCAGACGTGGTTTGTCCAGCTCGACCGCCTTGCGATATTCGAGCTCGGTGATGGAGAGTTTCTTCGGATTGTCCGTCTCGGGCACGAAGCCGTAGCGCCACGCGAAGATGCCGACGTAAAGATCGCAGTCCGCCACATCCCGCAGGCATTTCTCGAGCGGTCGCTCGTCCTCGGCGACGTAGTACTCCATCGCCACGTCCTCGTATCCGAATCGCTTCAGGACGACCTGCGCAATCCGCCGGTGCGCCTGCAAATCCTTGAACGTCGCCGAAACATATGCGCGTGAGGTCATCGCTCTACTCACAACATAGCCGAAACCGGGAGCGACTACCTCGGCACACGGCGAAGGCAGATAAATCCCATCCCGGGTCGAATTCATTGTCCTCCAGACGAGATTCATCCCATCGCCAGTCGAATTCATTGTCCACCAGGCGATATTCATCCCATCGCCGATCGAATTCATTGTCCTCCAGGCGAGATTCATCCCATCCGCGATCGAATGAATCCCATCGCGGGTCGAATTCATTGTCCTCAAAGCGAGACTCATCCCATCCGCGATCACATTAATTCGATCGCGGATGGGATGAATGCGATCTGGCGTGGGATGAACGCGCGGGTACTCGGCGCGTCAGTGCGCCGCGAGCGCGACGTCGAGCCGCCGATACCGCGTCGTCTCGGGCAGACACGACTTGTGCTCGACGTGGTAGAAGTACTCGTCGCGGAACTTCTTCACGCTGGAGATGACCGGGCCGATCGCGGCGTCGCCGAGGGCGCAGAGTGACTTGCCGCCGATGTTGTCGGCCATGTCGAGGAGGAGGTCGGCGTCCTGCTGCCGGCCGTTTCCGCGCTCGAGGCGGTCGAGCACCGACTCCATCCAGTTCGTCCCCTCGCGGCACGGCGTGCACTGGCCGCACGACTCGTGCGCGAAGAACTTCGCCAGGCGCCACACCGCGTCGACGATGCACATCGATTCGTCGATGACGATGATGCCGGCGGAGCCGAGCATCGAGCCGGCCTTCATCACCGCATCGAAGTTGAGCGGGAGGTCGATCTCGTCGGGAAGGAGCATCGGCGCCGAGGCGCCGCCGGGGATGACCGCTTTGAGTTTGCGATCGGCGGTGATGCCGCCGCAGTGGTCGTAGATCAGTTCCTTGAGCGAGATGCCCATCGGGAACTCGTAGACGCCCGGTTTCTTCACCGCGCCGGAGACGCAGTAGAGCTTCGGCCCGGTGTTCTTCGGGCTGCCGAATCCTTTGAACCACTCGGCGCCGTTGTTGACGATCATCGGCACGCAGGCCAGCGTCTCGACGTTCTGCACGACGGTCGGTCCGCCGAAGACGCCGACGACGGCGGGGAACGGCGGCTTCACGCGCGGCTGTCCGCGATGACCTTCAACCGATTCGATCAGTCCCGTCTCCTCGCCGCAGATGTACGCACCGGCGCCGCGATGGACGGTGATGTCGAAGTCGAATCCGCTGCCGAGGATGTTCTTGCCGAGGTAGCCCTTCGCGCGCGCTTCATCCAGCGCTTTGTCGAGCACCGTCGCGCCGTAATAGAACTCGCCGCGGATGTAGATGTACGACATCGGGCAGGAGCCGATGGCATACGCCGCGATGAGCATGCCTTCGATGAGCATGTGCGGATCACGCTCCATGATCACGCGATCCTTGAACGTCCCCGGCTCCGACTCGTCGGCGTTGCAGAGGAGGTAGGTCGGCTTCGGCGCGTTCTTCGGCACGAACGACCATTTCATCCCGGTGGGGAATCCGGCGCCGCCGCGGCCGCGCAGCTCGGAGTCCTTCACGACCTGCACGATCTCCTCCGGCTTCATCTTCAGCGCTTTTTCCGCGGCTTTGTAGCCGCCGCCGTCGATGTAGACGTCGATCGAAGTCGAATTCGGCTTGTCGATGTTGGCCGTGAGGATTTTGATCGGTTCCATCTATTTGAGTGTCTCGAGGAGCGCGTCGACTTTCTCGACGGTCATGTTCTCGTGGTAGTCGTTATTGATCTGCACCACCGGCGCCGTGCCGCACGATCCGAGGCATTCGACTTCGGCGATGGTGAACCTGCCGTCCGGCGTGGTCTGGCCGGGCTGCACGTTCATCTTTTCGCAGAGCCCTTCGTAGATGTCGTACGCGCGGCCGATCATGCACGAGAGGTTCGTGCAGACCTGGACGTGGTACTTCCCGACCGGCTTCTGGTTGTACATGTTGTAGAACGAGACGACACCAAAGACGGTCGCGGGCGACAGGTCGAGCAGCTCGCCGACGTAGTGGACCGACTCGGGTGAGATCCAGCCCCACACTTCCTGCACCAGGTGCAGCACCGGGAGGAGCGCCGCTTCCTTGTTCGGATAGCGCGTCAGGATCCAGTCGAATTTCTTCTTCGCCTCGGGCGGAAATTCGACTTTCTTCGCCGGATCGGCGAACCGTTCGGGAGCGTATGGATTGTCGGGTTGGAGGTCAGCCATAAAAATCAGTGCTGCGTGCTGAGTGCTGGCGAGAGGCGGAGTCTTTCGACTCAGCACTCAGGACGCAGCACTCAGCACTCGTTTTCATTTCCAGTCGAACGCTTTCTTCTTCCAGACGTAGACGTAGCCGACGCCGAGGAGAAGGATGAAGACGAGCATTTCCCCGAAGAGGAACATGCCGGCGTTGCCGCGCGTGGCGCTGCGGTAGATCACCGCCCACGGGTAGAGGAACGCCGCCTCGATGTCGAACAGGATGAAGAGCATCGCGATCTGGTAGAAGCGGACGTTGACGCGCTTGCGGTTGACGTCGAGGAGCGGCACGCCGCTCTCGTACGGCGAAAGCTTTCCCGGCGTCCGCTGGTGACGGCCGATGATCCAGTTCAGTCCGAGAAACACCGCGCCGAGAGCGACAGCGACGATGAGCAGGATGAGGACAGGAATGAAGCTCGTGGTCATAAAGCGAGCGAATGCTAACGGGTGATGGCGCGAGGCGCAAGGCGCCGGGCGCGCGTTATGCGGCGTTGTCGGTGAGATACGCCATCGCGGTCTCGCGCGAGTCGAAGATCTTGAAGACGGTGTCGAGCTTCGTGATCTTCAGCAGGGCGAGGATGCGGTGCGACGGCTTGACCAGCGCCATCTTGCGCTGCCGGTCTTCGAACTTCTGCAGGTAGCCGATCAACTCACCGAGGCCGGTGGAGTCCATGTAGTTGATGGCCTCGAAGTTGATCATCACCGGGCCTGTCTCGTCGTTGAGCACTTTTTCGAGGTAGCTCGAGAACTCGCGTGCGCTCTCTCCCAGCTTGATGACGCCCTGGATGTCGAGCACGGTGACGTCGTTGACTCGGTTCTTGATGATGTTCATGCGATCCGGCGTAGTGTAACGAAGCGATCTCGACGCGTCTACACCGGATCTACTCTTCGCGCGACCTGCCGATGCGCGATGTGACGAGCGAGATGAGGCCGAGGACGATCGCACCGACGATGGCCCAGCCGAAGCTGTCGATCCGGAAGCCCGGAACGACCCATGCCGTCATCTCCAGCATGATGGCGTTCAGGATGACCAGAAAGAGTCCGAGCGTGACGACGGTGAGCGGCAGCGTCAGGACGAAGAGAATCGGCCGCACGATGGTGTTCAGCAGCCCGAGTACCGCCGCGGCGATCGCCAGCGTGACGATCGTGCCGTAGTGAAATCCCGGCACGATGTTGACGACGACGAAGAGCGCCAAGGTGTTGATGATCCAGCGAACGATCAATCCCATGATTCGATCACCTCGATCTTCCGCGCCGCCAACTCATCCATGAATTGCTGCGGCGGAATGCAGCGCTCCTGCGGCAGCGCGCCCTTCGACGTCGTCTGGCCGCGCGCCATCATCAGCGCGACGATCGACGCCGGGAACGCGGTGGTCCGCATCATTGCGGAGAGCCCCGTCTTCATGTCCTGGCGATCGATGATGTCGTAGCGCAGACGCTTGCCACCGCCTGCAACTTCGACGCGCACGAGCACGACGTCGGGCCCGTCATGCGGCAGGTTCTTCACCAGCAGCTCGCCGAGAACGCGGCGCGGCTTCACCGTGACGCCGTCGACTTCCATCGGTGCGCTCGAGCAGAGGCCGAGGTCGATCATCGTCTTGAACTTCGTGCAGTGGCCGGGGTAGCGAATGGTCTTGTAGTCGAGCTCGCGCACTTTGCCGAGGTAGGTCTCGACGAGCGTCGACGTGCCGCCGGAGGTCTGGAACGCTTCCATCCGGCCGAACGGATCGGGAAACTCGAGCAGCTCGATCTCCGTCATCGACTCGATCTCGACGATCTCGCCGTCGCGGATGACGCGAGCAGGTTCGATGTACTCGTTGATCAGGCCTTCGACGGAGAAGACGAGCTGGTAGTCGAGCGGCGGACGCGGATCCTGCGGCAGCCCGCCAACCCGGATGTGCACTTCCTCAGCGTTTTCCACGCGTTCGATCGCATGCGCGACGAGCACCGCGACCATGCCGGGCGCGAGACCGCAGTCGGGGATGATGTTGATCCCCGCCTTCTTCGCCTCTTCGTCGAGCGCGAGCTCCGCGTCGACGACGGAGTTGTTTCCGCCGAGGTCGCAGAAGTTCGTGCCCGCTTCGATGGCGGCGCGCGCGAGGGACTCGTTCAGCCAGTAGTTGACGCAGCTGATCGTCGAGGCGTGTCCGCGCATCAACGCGACGACCGCTTTGAGATCGCTGCAGTCGATCTGCGCGGCGGTGACTTTCTTCCCGACGCGCGTGGCGATCGCCTCCGCGCGCTCGAGGCTCATGTCGGCGACTGTGACGCGCTCGACGTCGGATTGATGAGCGAGATCGTAGACCGCGCCGAGGCCCATGCGGCCGGCGCCCAGAACCAAAATATTCAAGGGTGAGCTCCTACTTGAGATATTGCTCGATCGAGCTGATGAACGTCTTCACGTCGATCGGTTTCGAGATGTAGCCGTCGCAGCCGGCTTCGAGGAAGCGATCTTTGTCGCCCCGCATCGCGTGCGCGGTGAGCGCGAGGATCGGGATGCGCGCGGTGCGGTCATTCGACTTCATCCGCCGCACGACGCTCAGTCCGTCCATCCCCGGAAGATGGATATCCATGAGGATCAGGTCGAACGAGGCGAGGTCGTCGTCGTTGCTCGTGATGGCCAGCGCCTCTTCGCCGCTGGTGGCCTTCACGATGTCGTAGCCCCCCTCTTCCAGGAGGTACTCGACGAGCTGCATATTCATGTCGTTGTCTTCGACAACCAGGATTTTGGCGCTCATGCGGGAGGTGCGGTCAGTGTAGCAGCTACGGCTGAGTTTTCGGACCGGCCGGTTTCTCTTCCGGACCGAAGAACGTCGCATCCATGTCGATCTTCGCGCCGCTCTTGATCCGATCGACCGTTTCCTTCGCCAGCTTCTGCTGAAGCTCCGCTTCGATCTGCGGCCGCATCTGCTCGAACGTCGGCGATTTGCGCTCGCCCACTTTGAAGATGTGCACGCCGAACTGCGTCCGCAGCGGGCGGCTGACCTCTCCGCTCTTCAGCGCGAACACCACCGCGGAGACGTCGGGCGGCAGCGATCCGCGCGGCACGGGACCGAGCGCGCCTCCCTGCTGCCCGCTGCCCACGTCATCGGACTGCGACTTCGCCATCATCGCGAAATCGCCGCCGGCGCGGAGCTGCGCCTCGATCTGGCTCGCCTTCTCCATCGCCGCCGGAAGCGACAGCGGACTGGAGCCCTGACGGGGCGGGACCTGGCCACCCTGGTACGCGATGAGGATGTGCTTCAGATCGACCGACTCGTAGTTCACCTTCTGCTTGTTGTACTCCTCGCGCATCCGCGCGTCGTTCGCGGTGACGAGCTTGCGCAGCGCGGCCATCGCCAGGACGTTCGTCTGATCGGCGTCGAGACGGAGGCGCGTTTCCTTGTCGCTGTCGATCCCCATCTTCCGCCCTTCCTGCGCCAGGGCGATGAGGCTGGCGATCTGGTCGGCGATCATGCGGCGTCCGTGCGGCGTCTGCGCCATCTGCTGCATGTTCTCCGGCATCCCGGAAAGGAAGGTCTGGAACTCCAGATCGGTGACCGGCTCGTCGTTCACACGCATGACCACTTTGCCGCCCGCCGGAGGCGCTGCCTTCGACACCGGCGCGACCGACGCGACCTGCTTGTCGAGGTGGAACGGCTCCGACTTCGGCGGCTCGAACCCGGGGCGCATCTGCGCCAGTCCGAAGCAGAGGGCGACGACGAGAACGACGCCGATCAATGAATAGAGGAGGTCCTTCTTCATAAGTGGGCGTAACGATAACAGAGAGCCGCGGATGAGATAGCAGATAGCGGATAGCAGATAGCAAAGGCGAAAAAACGATTTTGCTATCTGCTATCTGCTATCCGCTATCTAGTTCGTTGACGCCGCGAAACCCGATCAGTATGCTGCGCGCTTGTGAAACTTTTCACGTCGTCCTGGCGTGAAAAGTGCCCGCCGAAACGCAAGCTGCACAAGCACCTATGGCTAAAGTCACCATCGACGGAATCGAAGTCGAAGTCCAGGATGGCATCAACGTCATCGAGGCCGCCAAGGCCGCCGACGTTCATGTTCCTCACTTCTGCTACCACCCCTCTCTCTCTGTCGTCGGCCAGTGCCGCATGTGCCTCGTGGAAGTCGAGGGGATGCCGAAACTCCAGGCCGGCTGCGCCACTCCGATCAAGGACGGGATGAAAGTCCACGTCTGGAACGAGAAAGTGGACAAGGCCCGCAAGGGGCAGATGGAGTTCCTGCTCATCAACCATCCGCTCGACTGTCCGATCTGCGACAAGGCGGGCGAGTGTCCGTTGCAGGACTACGCGTTCAACTACGGCACGGTCGAGTCGCGTTACGGCGAAGTGAAGCGCACCTACCCAGGCATGGACCGCACGCCGATCGGCCCGCACGTCGTGCAGAACATGAACCGCTGCATCCACTGCACGCGCTGCATCCGGTTCACGCAGGAGATCACCGGCACGAGTGAGCTGGCATTCTTCAAGCGCGGCGCGTCGACCGAGGTCGGCGTGTTCGCCGGTGTGCCGCTCGACAACTGGATGTCGGCGTGCGTGACTGACATCTGCCCCACCGGCGCGCTCACCACCCGCGAGTTCCGCTTCGAGTCGCGCGTCTGGAATCTCGATTCCACCGAGTCGGTCTGCAACGGCTGCGACGTCGGCTGCAACATCTTCATCGGACATCGCAACGGCCAGGTCTTTCGCTACCGCCCGCGCGTCAACCCCGAGGTCAACGACCACTGGCTGTGCGACTACGGTCGCTTCTCGCACGAGAAGTACGACACCGATCGCGTGGTCGTTCCGAAGGTCCGTCACGACGACTACCTCGGCATCTCCACCTGGAACGAAGCGATGGAAGCGATCGTCGACGCGGTCCGCGATGCGAAGTCGATCGGCGTCATCGCCTCCGCGCAGATGACGAACGAAGAAGCGTTCATGGCGAAGCAGCTCTTCGTCGACCGGATGAAGGCGAAGGTCAGCGTCAGCGTCGATCCGATCGGTCCGATCAGGATGAAGTCGAGCACCGAGTGGCTCGAAGGAACGCAGGCGGGACCGAATTTCCGCGGCGTCTCCGCAATCCTCGGTGTCGGACAGGCGCCCTCGCCTGTCGACGTCCTCTTCGTCCTCGACTCGCACTTCAGCGAGAAGATCGACGTCGACGCGCTCCGCAAGAGCGCGAAGTTCCTCGTCGTCATTTCGTGGGATGCGAATCATCCGCTTGCCGACGCGGCCGACGTCCTCCTCCCCGGCACGATTCATCCGGAGAAGGAAGGGACGTTCACCAACCTGCAGAACCGCGTGCAGCGCATCCACCAGGCGTTCGCGCCGAAGGGACAGGCGGTCTCCGAGCTCGAGCTCTTCCGCCGCCTCGGCGCGCTGCTCTACCCCGAAGCGGATGAATTCCGCAGTGCCGACACGTACGACATCTTCGCCGCGCTGCGGGAGACGATGCCGGCGATGGCCGAGGCCCTGTAAGAGAACGTAGAGAACGTCGCAATGCCATTCGATCCGACTGACATCGCCCTCTCGATCCTCAAGATCGTCATCGTTCTCGGAGCGCTGCTGAACGTCACCCCGATCATGGTCTGGGTCGAGCGCCGCGGCAGCGCGCTCATTCAGGACCGTCCCGGTCCGAACCGCGTCGGTCCGTTCGGACTCTTCCAGTCGTTCGCCGACGCGCTGAAGTTCATCCTCAAGGAAGACATCATTCCCGAGCAGGCGCACAAGTGGCTCTACACGCTCGCGCCGATGTTCGGGCTCCTTCCCGCGCTCACCACGATCGCGGTCATTCCCTGGGGCCTGCCGTTCCGGCTGCCGGCGAAACGGATCTTCGGCCGGATGTTCTTCGAGGGGAACCGGTTCTTCGAGCCGATCGTCGCCGACGTGAACATCGGCATCCTCCTGATCTTCGCCCTCGCCTCGCTCGGTGTGTACGGCATCGTCACCGCCGGCTGGGCGTCATCGAACAAGTACTCGCTCTTCGGCGCCATCCGCGCCTCGGCGCAGATGATCTCGTACGAGCTCGCGCTGACCCTCGCGGCGGTCAGCACGCTGCTCGCCGCCGGGTCGGTCAAGCTCACCGACATCGTCTGGCAGCAGACGCAGTACTTCTACATCTTCAACGTGATCAAGATCCCGGCGTGGAACGTCTTCTCGCCGTCGATGTGGCTCAGCTTCATCATCTTCGTCGTCGCGGCGTTCGCTGAGACCAACCGCCTGCCGTTCGACTTCGCGGAAGCGGAAGCGGAGCTCGTGGCCGGATACCACACCGAGTATTCGTCGATGAAGTTCGCCCTCTTCTTCATGGCCGAGTACATGGCGATGGCCGCGATGTCGGCGCTGGTGGCGACGCTCTACCTCGGCGGCTGGGACATCCCATGGTGGGACGAGCCGCAGGTCTGGTGGGCGTCGGTCCTGACGATGCTCTTCTTCACCCTCAAGGTCGTCTTTTTGCTGCTCGTCTTCGTCTGGGTGCGCTGGACGATCCCCCGGCTCAAATACGACATCCTCATGCGCCTCGGCTGGAAGGTGTTTCTCCCGCTGGCGTTCGTCAATATTTTGATCGTTGCATTTTTTGTCGCGAAGCATTGGATCTAGTGCCGATGTTCGAATTCGCCATCTTTTTCTTCTTCGCCGCGGTCGCCGTGATCTTCGCGCTCGTGGTCGTCCTGCACCACAACCCGGTGGTCGGGGCGCTGGCGCTCGTCGCGTCGTTCTTCGCCCTGGCGGTGATGTACGTGCTGCTCGAGGCGCCGTTCCTCGCCGCGCTGCAGGTCATCGTCTACGCCGGCGCGATCATGGTGCTCTTCCTCTTCGTCATCATGCTGCTCAACCTGCAGCATCAGCGCGAAGAGCCGACCCGCCCCGTGCAGCAGTTCCTCGGCTACACCGGCAGCGCGGCTTTCCTCATCACGCTCGTCTACTACCTCGTCAAATACGCCGCTTTCCAGTCGTTGCCGGCCGGCCCCTTCAACAGCGACGTACGGATGATCGGCACAGAGCTTTTTCAGGCCTACATCTTCCCGTTCGAGATGGTCTCGATTCTTCTGCTGGCGGCGATCGTCGGCGCTCTGCTCTTGAGCGGCCGGAGTGTGAAGGCAAACGCAGAATGATTCCAACCCACTGGTTCCTGATCCTCAGCGCCGTCCTCTTCGCCATCGGCGTCTGCGGCGTGCTGACGCGGAAGAACGGCATCACCATCTTCATGTCGATCGAGCTGATGGTGAACGCGGTGAACCTGACGTTTCTCGCCTACGCCCGGCAGTTCCATCAGCTCCACGGACTGATCTTCGTCTTTTTCGTGATGGCGATCGCGGCCGCCGAAGCAGCGGTCGGGCTCGCCATCTTCATCTCGCTCTTCCACCACCGCGAAACGATCGATGTGGATGAAGCGAATCTGATGCACTGGTAACGCGCGCCATAACGGCACAGTCGTCGCATCTTCAGCTCGGCAGGAGCTGAAAATGGACAAGACGGAAAAGCTCATTGACTGGCAGGAGAACGAGAGGAAAGACCGGAACCGCAACGGTATCGATGACCGCATCGAGCCGCCGATTCCTGATGTGAGCGCCGGCTCGAGAAAGGTGGCCGACCGCCTCCGCAACGATGGCCTCGCCGATCGCGACGTGACCGGCGGCGACGTCGATGTGCAGCTGGAGTCGGCACAGTTCAGCGGTGACGAATCGGCGGTCAGCTCGATGCCGACCCCGGAGCACAATCAGGTCGACGACATCGGATCGTCGATGGGCATCAACTACGCGGAAGGTGAAGAGCTGAAGGCCGGCGAAAAAGAGCGCGAGCGCGACCGGCATCGTTGGGAGCTCGATCCGGCTTCCTCCGACGACTACCAGGATCGAACGAGAGAACGATAAGCGCGCGGGGATGACCTCCTCGCGCAGGCGAGGAGAGCATCCCCGTAAATGTTGGAAAAACTCTGGCTCATCCCCCTCATTCCGTTCATCGGCTTTCTGCTGAACGGTCTGTTCGGCAACCGCCTCGGCAAGACGTTCGTCACCGCCGTCGCGTTGCTCGCCTCATTCGGCGCGGCGATCGCCGGCACCATCGCCGCCTTCCAGTACCACGCGCTCTACCCTCACGGTGAGCGCTGGGTGAACGAGGTCTTCGACTGGTTCACCTCCGGCAGCATCCACGCCGCGGTCGCCTTCCAACTCGACCCGCTCTCCATCGTCATGCTGATGGTGGTCACCTGGGTCGGCGCATTGATCCACCTCTACTCCGTCGGCTACATGGCACACGAAGAGGGTTACTGGCGCTACTTCGCCTACCTCAACCTCTTCCTCTCCGAGATGCTGATCCTCATCCTCGGGGCGAACTATCTATTGATGTTCGTCGGCTGGGAGGGGGTCGGACTCTGCTCCTACCTCCTCATCGGCTTCTACTACAAGACCGACTACGCGCCGGCCGCGGGCAAGAAGGCGTTCATCGTCAATCGCATCGGCGACTTCGGCTTTCTCATCGCAGTCTTCCTGATGTTCGCCTACCTCGGCAGCGCCGACTTCGGCGACGTGTCGACGCGCGCCGCGGGCGGCGTCGAGCCCTGGCTGACCACCACCATCTGCCTCCTTCTCTTCCTCGGCGCGTGCGGCAAGTCGGCGCAGATCCCGCTCTACGTCTGGCTCCCCGACGCCATGGCCGGCCCCACGCCGGTCTCCGCTCTCATCCACGCCGCGACGATGGTCACCGCGGGCGTCTACATGATCGCCCGCAGCAACGTCCTCTATCGCCTCTCGCCCGACGCCATGATGGCCGTGGCTCTGGTCGGCGCGGTCACCGCACTCTTCGCCGCGACGATCGGCATCCGGCAGTGGGACATCAAGAAGGTCCTCGCCTACTCCACCGTCTCGCAGCTCGGCTTCATGTTCATCGGCGTCGGCGTCGGCGCCTTCACCGCCGGCGTGTTCCACCTCGTCACGCACGCCTTCTTCAAGGCCTGCCTCTTCCTCGGATCGGGCTCGGTGATTCACGCGATGTCGGGCGAGCAGGACATCCGCCAGATGGGCGGCCTGAAGTCGAAGATCCCGATCACCTACTGGACGTTCCTCATCGCCACGATCGCCATCGCCGGCTTCCCGCCGTTCGCCGGCTTCTTCTCCAAGGACGAGATCCTCGGCTCCGCGCTTTCCACGCCGTACCTTCCGGCCGGCGTTCGCTACGTCGTCTGGGGACTCGGCAGCATCGCGGCGCTCTGCACCGCGTACTACATGTTCCGACTGGTGTTCCTCACGTTCTTCGGCAAGTTCCGAGGAACGCACGAGCAGGAGCATCACCTGCATGAATCGCCCGCCACGATGACCATCCCGCTCATCGTCCTGGCGACGCTCTCCACCATCGGCGGCCTCGCGCTGGCGTGGCATCACAACCTCGCGCACTGGCTGGCGCCGATCTACCCCGAGCTCGAAGGACACGTGAGCGAGTTCGAGATCGCGAACGAGTACCTGCTGATGGGCGTGGCGGTCGCCGTCGCCGCCCTCGGCACCTGGCTCGCGTGGGCCCGCTTTTACAAACGCGGACTCGAGGCCGATGTGCAGTTCGAGGCGAACAGCCCGGCACTCGCGCGGGCCATCGAGAACAAGTGGTACGTCGATGAGTTTTACGGTGCCGTCATCGTCCGTCCGCTTGAGAAGCTCTCGCAATTCTTCTGGCGCTTCGTCGACGCCGTCATCGACGGCATCGCCGCCATGCTCGGCTACGTCGTGCAGGGCTTCGGCGATCTCCTTCGCTTCTTCCAGACCGGCAACGTCCGCAATTACGCGTTGATGCTCTTCCTCGGCGTCATCGTCTTCATCTGGGTGATCGCATGATCCTGAGCACCATCCTCTGGCTTCCGATCGTCGCGGCCGTCGTCCTGGCGCTGTTCCCCCGCTCGGCGGAGAACGCGATCAAGATCGTCGGCTTCCTCGCCTCGGCCGCGACCTTCGTCATCTCCATCGGCCTCGCCACCGGTTTCCAGGACGGCATGGCCGGTTATCAGTTCGCCGAGCTCCGGCCCTGGATCCCGCAGTGGGGCATCAACTACGGCCTCGCGGTCGACGGCATCTCGCTCTGGCTCGTGCTGCTGACCACGCTCCTCACGCCGGTCGTCTTCCTCGCGTCGTGGAACTCGATTCACAAGCAGCCGAAGGCATACGTCATCGCCTTCCTGATCATGGAAGCGGCGATGATCGGCGTCTTCGCCGCGACCGATCTCTTCCTCTTCTATGTCTTCTTCGAGCTGACCCTCCTGCCGATGTACCTCGTGATCGGCGTCTGGGGCGGCGTGAACCGGATCTACGCCGCCGTGAAGTTCTTCATCTTCACCGTCGCCGGCTCGCTGCTGATGCTCCTCGGCATCATCTACATCGGCTTCCGCCACTTCCACGACACCGGCGTCCTCACCTTCACCATCACCGAGTTGTACGGGACGTCATTCACGTCGTACGCGCAGACGCTGCTCTTCTTCGCCTTTGCATTGGCGTTCGCGATCAAGGTGCCGCTCTTCCCGCTGCACACCTGGCTCCCCGATGCGCACGTCGAGGCACCGACCGGCGGCTCGATCATCCTCGCGGGCGTCATGCTGAAGATGGGGACGTACGGCTTCCTCCGCTTCGTCCTTCCGCTCTTCCCGGAGAAGTCGGCCAAGTACGCGGGGCTGCTGATCACGCTGAGCGTCATCGGCATCATCTACGGCGCGCTCGTGGCGTGGGTGCAGCCCGACATGAAGAAGCTCGTCGCCTACTCCTCGGTCTCGCATCTCGGCTTCTGCGTGCTCGGCATCTTCGCCCTCAATCAGACCTCGATCGAAGGCTCGATCCTGCAGATGGTCAATCACGGCCTCTCGACCGGCGCGCTCTTCCTGCTCGTCGGCGTGATCTACGAGCGGCGTCACACGCGCCTCCTCGCCGACTACGGAGGCCTCGCGGAGACGATGCCGGTCTACGCCGTCTGCTTCGTCATCGCCATGCTGTCGTCCGTCGGACTACCGGGTCTCAACGGATTCGTCGGCGAGTTCCTGATCCTCAGCGGCTCGTTCCAGACGCATCCCACCGCGACGATCATCGCGTCCAGCGGCGTGATCCTCGCCGCGATCTATCTCCTCTGGCTCATCCAGCGCGTCTTCTACGGACCGATCACCAACGACGAGAACAAGACGGTGAAGGAGATCGCCTGGAACGAGATCGCCGCGCTCGTGCCGCTCGCGGTCTTCATCGTCTGGATCGGCGTGCATCCGAACACCTTCCTGAAGAAGATGTCGCCGAGCGTGCAGCAGTTGCTGTCGCACGTGCAGCATGAGTCGCAGGAAAAAATGATGGTGGCGGGTGTAGGACAGGCGCCCTCGCCTGTCCAGGGTGGTGCGCGATGAATCTCACCCCTCTTCTCGGTGAAGGCTGGATGCAGGCGCTGCTGCCGGAGATGATCCTCTGCGTCGGCGGCATGCTGCTGATCCTCATCGACGCCTTCTCGCCGAAAGCGCGCGGCGTCCTCTCCGCGCTCGCCGTGATCATCTTCGTCGCCACCTCGTGGGCCGAGCGCGTCATTCAGGGCGGCACGTTCTTCGGCGGTTCGTACCAGATCAGCGAGATCACGCAGCTCTTCGACATGACGTTCCTCCTCGCGGCCATCCTGGCGACGCTCTTCGCCGGCGACTACCTGCAGCGCGAAGGGATCGACAGCGGCGAGTTCTACGCCCTGCTGATGTGGGGAACGGTCGGCCTGATGATGATGGCCAAGGGCCTCGATCTGCTGATCGTCATCCTCGGTCTCGAGCTCGTCTCGATCTGCATCTTCATCCTCGCCGGCTTCCACCGCCGCCTCATCATCGCCAACGAGGCGAGTCTCAAGTACTTCCTGATGGGGGCGTTCGCCACCGGCTTCATCCTCTACGGCACCGCGCTCTTCTACGGCGCCACGCAGTCGACGAACTTCACCGTGATGGCGCAGTGGTTCGCCGCGAACGGCTCGTCCCCCACTCCGCTCCTCACCGTCGCCTTCGTCCTGCTGATGTCGGGACTCGGCTTCAAGCTCGCGCTCGCGCCGTTCCACGGCTGGGCGCCCGACGTCTACCAGGGCGCGCCGTCGCCGGTCGCCGGCTGGCTCTCCGTGGCGCCGAAAGCGGCGACGCTCATCGCACTCGTCCGCATCTTCATCGCCATGGGTCCGATGCTCCCACACGTCTCATGGATGAAGATGGTCGCCGCGCTCTCAGTGCTCTCGATGATCGTCGGCAACGCCGTGGCCATCGTGCAGCGCGACCTCAAGCGAATGCTCGCCTACTCCGGCATCGCGCACGTCGGCTACATGATGGTGGCCATGCTGACGATGCGCGACGAGTCGGTCGCCGCAGTCGCCGTCTACACGCTGGTCTACGCGCTGATGAACATCGGCGCCTTCGGCGTCGTCTCGCTGCTGGCGAAGAATCAGAACGACCCGCAGACGCTCGACGACATCGCGGGACTCTTCTGGCGCCGGCCGTTCTACGGCTTCGCCATGACGGTCTGCATGTTCTCCCTGTCGGGACTCCCGCCGACCGCCGGCTTCATGTCGAAGTTCTACATCTTCAAGACGGCGATCGAGTCGGGGCACACCACGATCGCCCTCATCGGCATCATCACCAGCATCGTCTCCGTCTACTACTACCTGCGCGTCGTCTACTTCGTCTTCATGAAGGAAGCGAGCGAGTCCACGCCGGCGACCGTCGGCGGCGTCTTCGCCACCGGCGCGCTGGCCATCGCCGTCATCGGCATCATCGGATTCGGCCTCTTCCCCGCGCCGCTGTTCAACGTTGCAGGACAGGCAGCACAAGCTCTGTTTCCCTGATCACCTTATGGGCTCCGGCGAACGTGAAGCCATTTCGGAACTGACCACCGGGCGGCTCTCCGTCTATCTCCGCTGCCTCACCTATCTCGAGTCGATGGGGCAGCAGACCGTCTCCTCCCACGAGATGGCGGAGCGCTTCCATCTCAACTCCGCGCAGATCCGCAAGGACCTCGCGTTCTTCGGCGAGTTCGGCACGCGCGGCGTCGGCTACAACGTCAGCACGCTGCGCGAGCACCTCGTGCACACGCTCGGCCTCGACCGCACGCGCAAGATCATCATCGCCGGCGCCGGCAACCTCGGCATGGCCCTCGCCGATTACAAAGGATTCAATGAAGGCGGCTTCCACATCGTCGCCCTCGCCGACAACGACCCGGCCAAGATCGGCCGCACCTCGCGCAGCGGCATCCCCGTGTTGTCCTACGACGCCATGGCCCAGGCCGTCCGCGTGAACTCCGTAGAGATCGGCATCATCGCCGTCCCCTCCCCCGCCGCCCAGCAGATCTACGACGCCTTCGTCGACGCCGGCATCTGCGCCGTCCTCAACTTCGCCCCCATCCAGATCCGCCTCCGCCCCGGCGTGAAGCTCAAGTCGGTCGACCTCCGCATCAACCTCGAATCGCTGTCGTTCTACCTGAAGAATGTCGAGGACGGGACGTGCGGGGGGTAGGCGGCAGCAAGCAGATCGCAGGAAAAGAGAGGTTCTCATCCCTCTAAAAGAGTAGTGGGTCAACGTGTCCTGCTTATCGCCGCTTTGCTTGTTGCCGTCGTCGCGGCGAAAGCGAGTGCCGAAGAGAAGCCTGACCTTCGTGTACGCCTCTCGAAGGCGACGCATCGCATTTTCGTGGCGCGAATCGCGGGCGTCGCGTTCCAACCAGGGCCCGTAACGACATTGAGCGGTACCGGCGATGCGGAGCTCATGAAAGCTGTCTTGTACTGGCTGCGTGTCGGCAACCAGTACGAAGCGCGGTTCGGCATTCGCCTGAGGTCTCTTGACGACGTCGCGAGGCTGCGGTTCGAGGACACATCAGACTTCCGCAATATCGAGCCGGAGACGTGGGCCAACATAGCGATCGCCAGGGCCGCCAGTGGAGATTACCGAGGCGGAGCCGAAATGCTGGAAATGGGCCTGCTGCTCCATACGAGCTCCGATCGGAGATTTCTGAAAGCTGCGTTGAGTATGCAGGCTGACGCAGTTGCGGTCCGGATTCAGCAAGCGGAAGCAGACGACGACGTCCGCATACTTCTCGACGCTCTCCCATACCTACAGATAGCGTATCCGCCGACCGCGGAAGGTCACTTCAATCGAGGGCTGATCCTCGAGAAGCTGGGGTTGAACCAGACGGCAATCGAGAATTACAGGCGATCCCTTGTCCGAGGCGATGACAACGGATGGAACGAAGAAGCGACTCGACGAATCAGTCAGCTCTCGCAACCCTCGCGGCAGGATCAATGGCAGGAGGCGCATGCTCGATTGGAAAAGGCAGCGCGTACGGGCAACGTCACGGCGGTGCGTGACGTTGTCCGTTCGTTTCCCGATTTCGCACGCACAGCTGCTGAAAGAGAGCTCCTCGTTCAATGGGCTCGGGCCGCGTTGGCAGGAAACCCCGGCGAGCCCGATCTGCTTGTCGCCCGCACGATCGGCGCTGTCCTGCGAGACTCCTTCGCGGACCCTCTCCTCGCGGACAGCGTCCTGGCCATCGACGAAAGCATCCGGCACAGCGACACACGGCGGATCGAAAGCCTCGCCCGAGGCCACCTGCTCTATGCGCAGGCGCGCGACGCGGCAGCCTTCGAGAACGCGCGAGGCGCATTCGCTGACACCGGAAGCCCGATGGCAAAGGCCGCTGAATACTTCGCCATCACCACACAGTTCGAAACCGTCCCGATCGAGCAGTCGTTAGCGCGGCTCTTACAGCTCGAACGGAACGTCAGCCCGGCTCATCGCGGCTTGCGCGCCATGGTCAATGCCACAATCGGACACTGCCTCGCGGAACGAGGAGACTTCGATCAGGCGCTGGACCTGTACACCTCGGCCCAGCACGTATTCGAGACAACCGGCGAGCCGGACGGCGTCGCAACCATGCGCATTTTCGCCGCACACATGCTCGCGCTCATGGGGCATCCCGTCGAGGCGTGGCGCGTGCGCAGGCCTGCGTTGCGAATGGCTGACGCGAGCGGAGATCTGGCACTCATCGAGTTCGTCATGGGCCGAACTGTGTCGGATGAGCTTTTCAACAGGGAAGAATTCCGAGCGATGGCACTCTACGGATCGGTGCTTCCTCTGCCACCTCTTTATGCGTCACCGGAGCCCGGACACTACGTGAACCAATGGCGCAATCCCGCTCCTCTGCCGTCGAAGCGGACCATGCTGGAAGCGCTGGAGGGCCGGCCGCTACCGCCGACGGTCCAGAACGATGTTCGATTCGCACAGGCAATCAGCCTCTGTCGCCGGCGGCCCGAACAAGCTGAAGAACTGCTCTCAAAATCGATTGAGTTCGCCGAGGCGACGGGCCGTGTCGCGATGCTTCCGTACGTTTACTTCTATCGCGGAATTGCGCGGCGTGAGGCAAAGCGCGAAGACGACGCAATCCACGATTTGAATTACGCCATCTCCCTGCTCGAAGCGCGGCGCAAGAGCATCGGTCGACGAGACTTGCGCAACCTCTGGTTTCGCGTCGCGGACGATCCGTTCCACGAGCTCATGAATCTGTACTGGAGCCGCGGCAACGACAGCGCCGCCTTCGCCGAGGGCGAAGGCGCGGGCTCGTTTTCATGGATGGTGTGACCGCGGCGACGGACGCGGTCGAGCCGCTGACCGCGGAACAAATTTCGAAGCGGTTGGCACCGGGCACCGTAATGATCGTGTTCACGGCGTCGCCGCGATACATCCTGGCAACACTCGTCGAAAAAGACAGCGTCGTAATGTGCCGTCTCCCCCAGGGAACCGGGATCTTCCTCGACCGAAAGAGAAAGGTGCGCACAGCAATCGAGAAAGATCGCCTGCCCGAGATCCAGTCGATCGCTGAAGAGCTGTACGAGTCATTGATTGCGCCGCTCCGGATCGACAGGACCCGCATTCAGCGGCTGGTTGTGGTCGCGGACCAGCCACTTCAAGACCTTCCTTTTGCGGTCCTTCGCGATCGGAAGTCCGGTCAGTATCTGATCGAGCAGTTTGAACTGATCCGCGTTGCGAGTGCGTCCGTTTACGCGCAAACCCAAGCGGCGGTTCTCGCTCCGCTCGACGCAGTGCTGACGATCGGTGATCCCGCCTTCGATCGAAACGTATGTCCATCATGTCCAGCGCTGCCGGCGGCTCGAAACGAGGCGCTTGCTGTGGCGCGGCAATACCCGCGATCTCGAACGCTTGTCGGTTCGGACGCAACCTTCGATCGAATCGCGGCGAGCGTACAGACGGCCGACGTCATCCATATCGGCACTCACACAGTGCCCAGCATCGAAGAGCGCCAGGTCCTGAACCTGCTGCTCGCGCCGTCTGCCCGGCATGCCGGGACGTGCAGCGTGGGAGAGGCCGCCGGTCTGCCGCTGAAAAAAGGCAGCACGGTCGTGGTGTCGGGGTGCCAGACCGCGATCAGTCGCGAGCCCGGCACGCTCAGAGACTTTGCAGGTGCATTCCTCGCAGCCGGTGCGCGAAATGTGGTGGCGACGCTGTGGGACGTCGAAGACGATTCATCGCGTACCTTCGCAGTCGTCTTTCATCGCTCTCTGCGCCGGTGCGGCACCGCCGTCACCGCGGCTCGCGAAGCACAGATTTCGATGCTGCGATCGTCCGATGCTCGTCTTCGCAGTCCGCGCGCCTGGAGCGGGTTTCAGGTTTTCAGCGTTGGATCATAGCCGCGTAGCGCGCTCATCGTCATCGACGCGAATCGCCAGCAGTTGCTCGACAAACATCGCCATCTCTTCCGCCACGCCTTCCGGCGTCGACGCATTCGCACGCCGGACCCTGATCACGACCGTGTCGTCGCTTCGCATCCGCGAGCCGAACAACAGAATGCGTGCGTTTTGTCGATGGGCGAGCCGGAAGAGCGCCGTGGAGATGACCATCGGGCCGTGCTTCGTTTCGACCTGCGCAGTGCGCCGGTCGATTTCGCTGAGGTTGCGATCGACCAGGGCGAGCACCGCCACTCGATCACGCAGGCAACGCCGTACGTTGAAAAAAAGCATCGGCGAAGCCGAGTTCATGATTCTCATCTGCTTTCGCGTGCCCGGAAGCCGAAGGCTCGATCCCCAGATGATGCCCGCCCAATCGACTCCGGCGTCGTCCAGGACTCGCGTGATCAAGGGGCTCAGCATCATGTGCGGGCCGAGGATGACGCACGGGTTCGTGTCCCCCGGACGCGGCAGGCTCTCGATCCCGTCGACCTCCATGATCGGATCGAAAAGAACTCCGCGCCGCGTCAGCTCTTCGAGGATGAGCGAGAGACTCGTCTCCGGCAGCCCGTCCGTCCGCAGCCCGCTGCGTGCGGCGTATGCCCCGGTACGCCGCATGAGCGGCCGCACCAGACGCGAGAATCGCACCGCCGCTCCGAAACGCAGTCGCCGCGGGATGACTCGAAACGCTGAGGAGACGACAGTACGAGCGACTTCGCCGGGGCGCCAGGACACGATTCCATAATCGTGTGTTAGTTCTACCCCGCCGTCAACGCCGATTCGATCCGTCGCGTGAGGTCCTTCAGCGCGTTCTCCAGCAGCGGCGCGAGGGCCTGCGCGTTTTCGAAGTCGCACTCCCGGGCGGCGCGCTCGAGCTGGATCGCCAGCTCCAGCGCGGGGACGCCGGGGAAGTTGCTGACGCTTCCCTTCAGCTTGTGCGCGGCGTGGAAGAGCGTCTCGGCGTCGTGGCGCTCGATCGATTTGCGGATCGTCTCGATGGCGGCGGGCGTCTGCCGGGCGAACGCCTCGTTGACGCGCGCCAGGAGGCGGCGGTTGCCGTCGACGGCGTCCATGATCGGATCGTGTTCGGGCACGGTTGCGCGAAGGATATCGCCGAGCTGGCGCGCATCGATCGGCTTCGTCATCACCGCGTCCATGCCGGCGTCGATGCAACGGTCGCGATCCTCGCGTCGGGTATGCGCGGTGAGCGCCACGATCTTCGTCTGCACGCCGCGGGCGCGGGCGCGGCGCGTGACCTCCAGGCCGTCGATGTCGGGCATCTGCACGTCCATCAGCACGAGATCGAACGACTCGTTCGCCAGCCGGTCGAGCGCTTCACGGCCGTCGGCGACGACGACCACGTTGTGTCCGAGCCGCCGCAGCACTTCCGAGGCGAACTCCTGATTGACGAGGTTATCCTCGGCGACCAGCACGCGGAGCGGACGATCGGTACTGGCGACCGGCGCGATCGTTTCACGCTCGATCGATTCGGTCAGCCCGAGGGCGAGGCCGAGCGTGTCGAGGAGCTCGCGCTCGGCGACCGGTCGAACGAGCTGCAGTCGATCGTCCGCCGACTCCACCAGCGGCGACACGATCCGGATCACCGGCGCGCGCACCATCTCTTTTCCCGCCGTGATCGTGCAATCGAACGAGCCGCGCGGGACGTCTTTCAACGACGCAACCTCTTCCACCTCCACGCCGTGCGCGCGAAGCATCTCGCCGATGAATCGCCGCGCACTCTCGTTCGCCTCCGCGACCAGCACGCGCTTCCCTTCCAGTCCGCTCTCCCATGCCTCGCGCCGCGGCGACGCGTGCGCGCGATCGGTCTCCATCGTCAGCGTGAACGTGAACGCGCTCCCTTTGCCGAGATGGCTGGAGACGGCGATCGAGCCATTCATCGCCTCGACCAGCCGCGCCACGATCGCCAGCCCGAGGCCTGTGCCGCCGAAGCGGCGTGAATGCGACGAGTCGGCCTGCGTGAACGGCTGAAAGATCGCCGTCTTCTTTTCGGGATCGATCCCGATGCCTGTGTCGCGCACATCGAACTGCAGGATCACGCGCCGATCGTCTGCCGCGAGGCGGCTCACGCGCGTGGCGATCTCCCCCGACGGCGTGAACTTCACCGCGTTGCCGACGAGGTTCACGAGCACCTGGCGCAGGCGCAGCGGATCGCCCCACAGCGTCTCCGGCACGTCGTGATCGACGAGGAACGCGAGGCTCAGTCCTTTCTGCGCCGCGGTGACGCCGAGCGGCTTCATCGTGTCGGTGAGCAGATCGCGTAGGCCGAAGTAAACCGGCTCGAGCTCGATTTTCCGGGCTTCGATCTTCGCGAAGTCGAGGATGTCGTCGATGGTCCCGAGCAGCGCCTCGGCGGAATGCCGCGCCAGGTCGAGCTGGCGGATGCGCGCCGGCGAGCGCTCCCCTTCGCGCAGCAGTTGCAGCATGCCGAGGATGCCGTGGAGCGGCGTGCGCATCTCGTGCGACATGTTCGCCAGGAACTCACTCTTCGCCGCGCTCGCCAGCTCGGCGCGCGCGCGCGCCTCGCGCACGGCGACGGAGTAATCCTCGAGCTGGCGGATCAGATCGCGCGACACGCGGATCGCGCCTCCCATCTGCGCGCGCCGCACCTCGGCCGTCCGCGCGGTGAGCGCGATGTAGAGCCCCGCCGCGCCGATGAAGACGAGCTTCACCACGACGACCGCCGGATCGATCGGGCGTCCGTCGACAACGATCACCCAGAACAGCAGACCGCCGTAGCAGGCGGTGACGAGCGCGGCGAATCCGAGGCAGCGGCGGAACGTCGTCTGCGTCTGATCGGCGACGCGCATCAACAGCACGTAGAACAGCCAGCTCCGCTCCGCGCCGGAGGAGTAGACGCAGAACGTCCAGAGCGGGACGTCGAGGACGAGGAAGGCGAGATTGAGATCGAACGGCAGCCACCGCTCGTAGAACAAACGGAGAATGACGGTTGAGAAAACGCAGTACGCCGCGAGGACGATCGCCACGGTCGTCCACGGCAGGATCACCGGCTGGTCGAGAAAGTAGCGATCGTTGAGATAGACGCCGACGATTAGGAAGAACGAGCCGACGAGACGGAGAAGAGGAATCTCGAACGTCGCCAGGTTGATCGCCCGCTCGAGCTTCTTGCGATCGATGTCATCGGCTTGAATGGCCACGACCGCGGCCCGGCGGCGCGCGGAACTGAGCAAACGGGCCGTTCGCGTGGTTTGAGTGGGCTGCATGGAACCCGGCCGCGGTTACAACGCGGCGCGTTCTCTTCTTTGCAGAATGCCACGAATGCGGGGCAGAAGCATTTCCTTGCGGATCGGCTTACGCAGGAAGTCGGCGGCGCCGAGCTCCAGCGAGCGCGCCTCCACTTCCGGGCCGGCGACGCCGGTAATGAAGATCGCCGGAGTGTCGATCCCCTTCTGGATCATGATCTCGAAGAGGCGCAGACCGCTCAGCGTGGGCAGGTTGATGTCGAGGATCAGTACGTCGAAGCCGCGGCGGCCGATCTCGATCAACGCCTCGCCGCCATCGGCGACGGTGACGACCTCGTAGCCCGCCTCCATCAGGAAGCCTTCCACCAGCGCGGACGAAACGGCGTCGTCTTCGACCAGCAGGATGAGCACCGGTCCGTCGACGCGATTGCCCGATACTTCGCGCGGCGCGGGACTGCGGTCGAGCGCGGCGACGATCTCTTCGTGAACTTTTTCCGTCTCCGCGCTCGGCTCACGGTTGAAATCGCGGCGGAGGATGTCGGCGCACTCCTGGTAGCGTCGGAGCGCGGAGTCGGGACGTCCCTGCTCGAGCTGCAGCCGCATCAGCGCGCGATGCACGACTTCCTGCGACGGATCGAGCGACAGCAGCCGGCTCGCGGTATCGACCGCGTTCTCCCACCACCCTGCCTTGATCTGCGCGGCGAGCAGGCGGCCGAAGATCGCCACGCCGGAGCGCCAGTAGCGCAGCCGCTGCTCGGCGAGCCAGTCGTCGAATGACTGGATCTCGCTCGTGAAGCCCTCGAGCAGATTGCCGCGGTAGATCTCCGCCGCCTCGCGGACGGCGTTGATCGACTCGGCGTCGACGAGCTGGTCGAAGCGCTGCGTGTCGACCGTGACGTTGTCGGGATTGAGGCGGATGGTGTCGGCGTCCTCGAGGACGATGTCGGGCGGGAGGAAGCGGAGGGCGTACTGCACGTCGCGCACGAGGCCGCGGACGGCGGCGTCATCGGGCGCGCCGAAAATCAGCTCGCCTGCCTGCGCGATCGAGCCGCGTTCACCGGTCAGCGCGAGGTAGACGATCAGCGCGCGGGCTTTCCGATTTCCGATGGAAAGCGCATCACCCCGATGGTCGATCGCGGACAGCCCACCGAAGAGCCGAATGCGAAGAAGTGTCATGGACGGGACCCATCCGGAGGGTAGCACAGCTCGGTCGCGACGAAGCGAAGTATTTGCCTTAAATCAGGCATGGCCCGACAAGCTGGAGAGCTTGTCCTACGTCTGGCCCGCCTGTTGCTCTTCCAGCCGCAGGAGATATGACATGAAGAAGTCGTTTTTATCCGTACTCGCTGCCCTCTCGCTCGTCGTTTCGATGAGCGCGTGCTCGAACTGGAATCGCATGACGCCGCAGCCCCTGGACAACACGGCGATCGAGACCGAGGTGCGCAAGAACCTGACCGCGGACAACATCACCGGACTGCACATCGACGTGAGCAACGGCGTCGTGACTCTCGACGGTCACCTCAGCGCAAACGACAAGGCGAAAGCACTCGCCGACGCGCAGAAGGTGCCGGGCGTGACGCAGGTGGTTGATCGGATCAGCGTTCCGTAGACGGCCCGGCCGGCAGCGCTGATTGCTCCGCCTTACGGTACGCGTGGCAGCCGTGTCCGGAGTCTCGACTTCGAGCGGCGCAACGCGCCTGAGATCTCGGGTTTGCGAGTTGGCAGTTGGCAGGAGCTCGCGGCCAACTGCCAACGCTCAACGGCCAACTACTTTTCGAACGCCCCCTTCGGCACTTCGCTCGACACCTGCACGTCACCGAGCTCGATGTTCGAGCCCTTTCCGCGGATCTCGCGGCGCGTCGACAGCAGCAGGCCGCCGATCCGTTTGAAGTCGTGGAAGTAGACGGTCATCGGCAGGTCGTCCGCCTTCATGTTCTGCAGGTGCATGTCCCACTCGTCGACGAGGCCGGTGTCGCGGTTCACCCACATCCAGTAGTTGTCGCCCGGCGTGAGGCCGACGCCCTGATCGAACGAGAGCTTCACGACGTCCCACGTATGTCCGCACGAATCGCTGCGCTCGCCGACGTACTCGCGATGGACCCCCGGGTCCATCGACTTGAGCGGCATCAGCAGCCAGTAGGTGTCGTTGATGAAGCGTCGGTAGCCGAGCTCGAAGATCGACGACTCGTTGACCTCGGCGCCGTTCTTCCACGCACGACCCTGCTTCGTGTTCGTGTTCATGATCACGACGAAGTCGTTCCCCTGCTGATCTTTTCCACTCACCCGGTACTCGCCGGTGAAGCGATCCCAGCGTTGCGGAAAGGAGGTCGTAATTCTGCCGCCCGAGACGACGTTGAACGTGAAGGCGATGTAACGCGCTTTCTCCCACGCCGGCCCGGCCAGCATGTCGATCGCCCGGCGGGCGACGTCATCCGCTGATGGCGTGGCGGGCTGTTGCGCGGACGCCGGAATCACAGAAACGAAAAGGAGAATTGCGCTGGCGAGAAGTCGATTACGCATCTCCCGATGCTACCATCCGACTCCTTCGCGGCACGCAAACGAATGGTCGACGATCGCATCGTCATCACCGGACTCGGCGCTCTCAGTCCCAACGGCATCGGGCGCGAGCAATACTTCGCGGCGCTGGCCGCGGGGCGCAGCGGCGTTCGCGGCATCACGCAGTTCGACGCCTCCTCTCTTCCCTGCCGCGTGGCGGGCGAGATCGACTTCGACCTCACCTCCTGGGTCGACGCGAAGAACCTCAAGCACGTCGGCCGCGTCGTGCCGATGGCCATCGCCGCGACGGACGAGGCGCTGCGCGACGCGAAGCTCGACCCTTTAGCCATGGATCTCGAGGGACGCCGCAGCATCGGCGTGATGCTCGGCTCCGGCGGCGGCGCGATCGAGTTCAGCGAGCGGATGTACGAGCTCTGGTATCGCGGCGCGGTGAAGCAGGCCTCGGTCTACGCCATCCCCTCCGGCACGATCGGCACGCTCGCCTCCGAGATCTCGATGGCGTACGACCTCCACGGCTTCTCCCATCTGATCTCCACCGGCTGCACGTCGTCGACCGACGCGATCGGCTACGCCTATCGCAACCTCAAGCTCGGCGTGATCGACTACATGGTCGCCGGCGGCGCCGACGCGACGATCACCGAGGGGATCATGACCGGCTTCTGCATCATGCGGATCGTGTCGAGCTCCTACAACGATTCGCCGGAGATCGCCTCCCGTCCCTTCACCAAAAACCGCGACGGCTTCGTCCTCGGCGAAGGCGCCTGGATGTTCGTGATGGAGCGCGAGTCGACGGCGCGCGCGCGCGGCGCGCAGATCTACGCCGTCGTCTCCGGCTACGGCTCGACCTGCGATGCATACCACCGCGTGCGCATGGACGAGTCGGGCGAAGAGCCGGCGCGCGCGATGCAGCTCGCGCTGAAGGAAGCGGGCGTCGCGCCGGAGCAGATCGGCTATCTCAACTACCACGGCACGTCGACGGAGCTGAACGACCGCATCGAGACGCGCGCCGTGAAGCTGGCGTTCGGCAAACACGCGGAGCGCCTGGCCGGATCGGCGACGAAGTCGATGATCGGACATCCGCAGGGCGCATGCGGCGCCGCCGGCGTCGCCGCGACGCTGATGGCATTCCGCGACGGCATCCTTCCGCCGACGATCAACCTCGATACGCCTGACCCCGAGTGCGATCTCGACTACGTCCCCGACGTCGGCCGGCGCGCCGAGATCGAGGCCGCGGTCTGCAACACGATCGCCTTCGGCTCCAAGAACTCCGCGCTGGTGCTGACTCGAGCGTGAGAAGAATCGACGAACCTGAGCTCCTCGATGAACACGACGCCCCGCGCGCCGATATGGAGCGCTCGCTCCGCGATCTCCGCCGCATCAACAAATACTTCGGCGGCCGCTCGATCTATCGCCGCCTGCTTCATCGCCACGGTGCAGCAAACTCCATCATCGACGTCGGCACCGGCACCTCCGATCTCCTCGAACAGATCGACGGCTTCCGCGTCGGCGTCGATTTCAAGATCGAGCACCTCCGCTACTTCCGCGACACGAGCATCCATCGGGTGGTCGGCGACGCGCTCCGCCTCCCCTTCCGCGACGGCGCCGCCGACGTCGTGACCTCGGCGCACTTCTTCCACCATTTCACGCCCGAGCAGAACGTGCAGATCCTCGGCGAGTCGTTGCGCGTCTCGCGGCGCGGCGTCGTCGTGAACGACACGCGGCGCCACATCCTCCCGCTGCTGTTCATCCTGCTGCTCTGCGCCATCCGCGTCTTCGGTCGCATCACGCGATCCGATGCACCCGGCTCGATCCGCCGCGGCTACACGACCGGGGAGGTGGAGGCCATCGTCGCGCGGGTGAATGCCGCGCGGAAGCAGGTCGTCCGGGCCTGGCCGTTCCGCTTCGGGATCATGCTGTGGAAGTGACGACGCGCAGCGGCGTCATCCTGAGCCGCGAAGACGGCGAAGGATCTCGGCATTTCGACGTCGCGATCGTCGGCGCCGGACCGGGCGGCTCGACGCTCGCCACGCTCCTCGCGATGCGCGGAGTTTCCGTCGCACTGATCGATCGCGACACGTTTCCACGCGACAAGCTGTGCGGCGAGTTCCTCTCTTACGACGCACTCCCCGTCGTCGAAGCGCTCGGCATCGACCTCGGCGACGCGCCGCCGATCGATCGCTGCCGCGTCGTGAGTCGCCATCGCACGTACGAGTTCGCATTCCCCGCCGCCGCGCGAGGCATCTCACGGATGAAGCTCGACGAGTTGCTGTTCCACAAAGCAATCGCCGCCGGCGCGCCCCAGCGTCCCCACGCGCCCGCGACCATCGTCGAACAACATCGCGTGAACGACATCACCGCGAAAGTCGTCGCGGGCGCGTGGGGACGCTGGGGCCGATTCGATCAGCAGCTCGGCCGCGCCTTCGTGCGCGATCACGCGCACCGCAACTTCGGCTTCAAGCGCCATTACCGCGGCCATCATGAGGCGGGCGTCATCGAGCTCTACTCCTTCGCCCGCGGCTACCTCGGCGTCAGCGACGTCGAAGACGGCATCACCAACATCTGCGGCCTGGTGCACGCCGATCGCCTCGCGGGCCACAAGGGAAAGTGGGACGCGTTCATCGAAACCATCCGCGCCGAGGAGCCGCGGCTCGACGCGCTGTACGGCTCGTTCGAGCCGGCGCAGGAGCACTTCCTCTCCAGCGAGCCGGTGATCTTCCGCTCCCGCTCCGCGGTCGAAGGCGGCATCTTCATGATCGGCGACGCATCGGGCGTCATCGATCCGCTGACCGGCAACGGGATGGCGATGGCCATTCAATCTGCGGTCGTTGCCGCGCCCTACATCATGCGTGCGCTGACCGATCGAAGTGCCGAGGATCCGTATCGCGAGGAGCACCGGCGGATGTTCGGGAAACGGATCGGCTGGAGCAGGCGCGTGGCCGCGCTGTTGTCGCGCCCGGCGATGCTCGATCAGGCGCTGCGCATCGCGCGCACGCCGGCGTTCGGCGCGTTCCTGTTGCGGCAAACGCGCGCGCGGCGGGACGAGATGGCGCGGCTGATGGAACGGTGTAAAGTTAACTGATGTCGGTCATGCCCGAGGGGGAGTTCCTGCTCCCGCTGTTCCCTCTCCCCAACATGGTCTTCTTCCCCAACACGCGCGTGCCACTCCATGTCTTCGAGCCGCGCTACCGCCAGATGATCACCGACGCCCTCGAAAGCGATCAACGCGTCGGTATCGTGCTGCTCCGTCCGGGATGGGAAGCGGACTACTTCGGCGCGCCGGCGATTCACATCTGCGGGACGGTCGGCACGATCGAGCAGGCGGTGCCGCTCGACGACGGACGCTTCAACATCCTCCTGCGCGGCGACGTGCGCTTCCGCGTCGTCGGCGAAGTGTCGACGCAGCCGTATCGCACGGCGCGCGTCATCGCGCAGCCCGAAACGCAGCGCACCGTCGACGAGTCGTACGCGCAACGCGAATGGCTCGCCGATCTGTCGCGGCAATACCTCCGCTATCTCCCCGAGCAGTCGTCCGTGCCGGAGATCGAGATGGTGGGACTCGACGCGCTGACCAACGCGCTGATCATGTCGCTCAACCTGGAAGTGGAAGAGAAGCAGCGGCTGCTGGAGATCGACGACATGATCGTCCGCGCCGAACAGGTCGGGAACGAGCTGACGTCGCGCATCGAGAGCCTGCGGTTCCTCGCGCCGTACCGACGCGGCGGCGATCCGGCGACGAACTGAGAGTCACTTCTTGATCTTGAACGTGTACTCCCGCTCGATGTTCATCCCCCAGAAGCACTGCGCGTGATACTCGCCCGGCGCGAGCTTCGTCGTATCGAGCTTGAACGTCGCCACCTTCTCGCCGTTCATCTGCTTGCGCGGCCAGTCGATCTGCTTCCCCTTCGCATCGCTGAACAGCACGCTGGTCTGCAGGCCGCCGGGCGATTCCTTCAGCCACATCGTCACGTAGACAGGCTGTCCCGGCTTGAAGACCTCCTGCGACTCGTAGACCGTGCCGTCCTTGGCCAGCTTCGTCCCCATCGATGAGCGCTCGAGCACTTCGAGACCCATCGGCAGGACCTTGTCGATCTTCACGTTACGGCCGTCGTTCGGGACGACGACGGTCTTCACCTTCACGGTTTTCTTCGGGGCCTCGACGACATTCTTCTGACAGGCGGCGAGGCTGAGGAGCGCGGCGACAACGAACAACTTTCGCATCGAGCGAATATTATTGCGCGCCACATGCCCGGTCGTCCTTCCATTCTCTATCCGCGGTTCGATCACCCTGCCATCGAGGAGCGCTACGCCTCCTGGCAGACGCAGATGCTGCTGCGCGCCTCCGGTGGCGAGCTGTTCTTCTACGATCCGGAAGAGCCGGCCTCGCTCGCGGCGGCGCTGGTGGAGAGCGACGACGTCCTCGTGGTGACCGATCCGATCGTCGTTCCGCCTGCGAATCTCGCGGCGCGGCTGTCCGAAGTCCTCGATGCGACCGGCGCGGCCGCGGCGCTGCCCGTGTCGAATGAAGCGAACCACGACAAGCAGCGGCGTCCGCCGTTGTCGCCGTATCTCACGTTGCGCGAATTGCAGGACGTCGCCGCCGACATGCAGAGGCGGACCGACGACATCGAAAAGGTGAAGTGGGACAAATCCGATCCGGCCATCTACCTCTGCCCCACCGCGTTTCTGGAAGAAGCGGATGAAGTGCCGCGGCGCGCGTTGTCGGGACTGGAAGTGGCGATCTCGGCGAACGATTACGTCCACCGCTGGAGCTCGTTGCGCGGTCAGGCGCGGCTCGATCTCCTCGCGCGCATCGGCACCGACGCGAAGTCGATCCTCGAATTCGGTTGCGGCGAAGCGCCCCTCGGCGAAGCGCTGAAGAAACGGCAGAAGTGCCGCGTCGTCGGCATCGAGCTCGATCAGCGCGCCGCCGCCATCGCCCGCAAGCGGATCGACAACGTCTTCTGCGGCGACGTCCGCGAGATCGTGGCCCTGGTCCGCGAGCGCTTCGACTGGATCATCGGCGGCGACATCGTCGAACACCTCGACGAGCCGTGGTCGTTCCTCGCCGACCTGCGCAAGATCGCCGCGCCCGGCGGCAAGCTGCTGCTCTCGCTGCCGAACGTCGCCAACGCCGCGGTGATCAACGACCTGCTGCACGGCCGCTTCGACTACGTCTACATGGGCCTGACCTGCGTCGGCCATCTCCGCTTCTTCACGAAGCGGACGATCGAGGAGATGCTGACCATCGCGGGCTGGGAGGTCGTCTCGATCGAGCCGCAGGAAGTGGTGGCGACGAACGGGCGCGACAGCCTGCTGCGCGCGCTCGACCACGCGCGGATGCACTACTCGAAAGAGGATGTGCTGCCCTCGGGCTACTACGTCACCGCGCAGAATCCGGGCTGACGAATATCGTATCGTGCGCCGCGGAGCGCTCCTCTTCTGGCCGCCCCGTCGTGTAGTAGTAGAGCGATACCGACTTACGCGTCACTCCCTCCGGCGACGTCAGCGGATGCGGATGCCCGTGATACGAGCGGTCGCTGGTCGAGAAGACGACCGTGCGATTGAACAACGGCAGGACCCGTTTGCGGCACTCGCGCATCTCCGCATCCCACAGCTCGAGATGCCCGCCGTACTCCTCGCGCCAATCCTTGTTCATGTAGATCAGCATGTTCAGCCGGCGATCGAGCTTCAGCTTCGGATGGACGTTGAAGTCGGCGTGTATTTTCAGAAAACCGCCCGGCTCGATCTGATGCAGTCCGCCGCCGCCGAAGTACGGATTCTTCTCCTGCGCGTTGTCGAAGCGCATCCACTTCATCTCCTCCGGCGACGGAACTCGCGCAGCGTGGAGGGATCGAAGTGCAGTTTCATCGGCGATCGAAGTTCACGGCGTGCCGGGTCTTCATGTCGAGGCGCAGGTCGGGAGAATACGTCATCCATCCGGCGGGCGAGTCGTAGCGGATACGGATGGTGAGCGCGTCGATGTTGGGGAAACGGAAGCCGGCGTCTGGCCTCACCTCGTAGGCGATGTCGTCGCCGAGGACGAAGACGTAACGCCCGTCGCGATAGGGGCCGAGCGTCCAGTAGAACGCGCCGTCGTCGCCGAAGACGAAGTGCGCGAAGAGCGGCGCGGTACGGATGCTGGCGCAGTCTTTCGCCAGCGCGTTCGTCTCGCGCTCTTCGCGCCGCGTCGCGTCGTATTCGAACGTTCGATGCGGCTTTGGATCGGCGCAGAGCGACAGCTCGTCGTAGATCGCGTGGGCTGACGCATGTGTGTAGCGCGCGAGCTCCTGCATCGTCACCGGCGGAGTCTCGGCGTGCAGCAGCACGTCGTTCGCGCCGAGCTGTGCGAAGACGCGCGCTTCGTCGCTCATGCGGAGGAAGTGCCGCAACGCGCGCGGCCATTCGACGCGGAACGACACGAGCGCGGTGATCAGCGCGAGCCCGATGACGACCCGGAGCTGGACGAACGCAATCGCACTCGCCGACACGAGCCAGAGCGCGAACGACCAGCGCGGCTGCAGTTGCGCGGCGACCGGGACGATCGGCAGCAGCGCGGCGAGCCCGCACGCGATGATGATCAGCCGCGACTCGCGCATCCGCACGAACACGATCGCGATGCAGACCGCGATCAGAATCGCCGGCAGCATTCCGAACTGGCTGAACGCGCGGAATGGCAGCGTGGCGATCATCTTCCACCGCTCCTGCGGTCTCACCACGAAGTCGTAGGCCTCGGCGTTCGCGCCGACGAGCGAGATGCCAGTACGGCGTAAACGATCCCGGCGACGATCTGCGGGATCAGATATTTCTTTCGCGACATCGCGAAAAAGATCAGCGGTAGCGGGACGAAGATCTCCTTGCAGAGCGCCGCTGCGAGATAGAGCAGCGCCGAGGCGATGGCGAGACCCATCCGCTGACGGCGCAGGGCGAGCGCGTACAGAATCACGGCCGCGAACGCCAGCACCGCCCCTTCGACGTAATGCCGAGCATCAGCACCGGCACGACGTTCATCATCGGGATACCGATCATCGTCACCAGCGCCGCGGCGAACGACGCGGCGCGCGAGCACCAGAGCCGCAGCATCGCGTATTGCATCGGCGCGAGGAACAGGAAGGCAATCAGTTGATGCAGATACCAGGCACGCGCGTTCGCGCCGAATTGCATCAGGTCGAATTTGAGCGAGAGGAAGAGCAGCGGCGTGAAGAGCGGCTTGCCGAATTGCCGCGAGAACTGCCGCGTGAAGAGATCGCGCAGCGCGACCGCCCCATCCATCCAGCGTTGTTTCACGGCGTCAATTTACAATGCGCGCCAATGTCCCTGCCGTACCGCGATTTCTACTATCCCCTCAACGTCTTCATGCACGTCCTCACACGCGAGCACGGCTCCGTGTCTTACCTCCATTACGGGCTCTTCGAAAACGCAAACGAACCGCTGACCGTCGCGCAGGAACGCTCGACGCAACTGCTGCTCGCGCGGCTCCCCCAACCGCCCGCCCGCCTCCTCGACGCCGGCACCGGCCTCGGCACCACGCTCGCCCGCCTCACCTCCCTCGGCTACGACGCGCTCGGCATCACGCCCGACGACAAACAGATCGGATTTCTCGATCCATCGCTCAACGCCCGCTGCATTGCTTTCCAGCACATGGGGAGCGAGCCGTTCGACACCGTGATCTTCCAGGAGTCGTCGCAGTACATCCCGACCGAGGCGCTCTTCGCGAAGGCCGCCGAGATCACGCGGCACGTCATCGTGCTCGACGAATTCACGATCGCGAACGACGGCACGCTGCATCGTCTCGATGAGTTCCTCGCCGTCGCGCAGCAGCACGGCTTCGCGAAAACCGAGGAGCTCGATCTGACGCGGCAGGCCGCGCCGACGATCACGTACGTCTCCTCCCTCATCGACAAACACCGAACCGCGCTGCGCGACGACCTCGGCATCACCGGCGAACAGATCGCGGAGCTGATCGAGAGCGGCGCGCGCTACGCCGATTCCTATCGCCGCGGCACGTACGGCTACCGCCTGCTGCAATTCACCCGATGATGCGCATCGCTTATCTGCTCGAAGACACCGAGATGGCGGGCGGCATCCGCGTCGCCGTCGCGCACGCCGACGTTCTCACCGCGCGCGGCCACGACGTGACGCTGGTGACGAAAGGCGGTCCGCTCACCTGGCGCCGCTCGCGCGCGCGCTGGCAGCACGTGGCGTCGTTCGAAGAGGCCGAGCTGACTTCATTCGACTTCGTCGTCGCCACCTTCTGGCGGACCGTCGAGCCGGCGTTCCGCATCGCGGGCGAGCGCACGATCCATTTCTGTCAGGGCTACGAAGGCTCGTTCACCGCGTACGCCGATCTGAAGCCGCAGATCGATGCCGTCTATCGACTGCCGATCCCGAAGATCACCGTCTCGCCGCATCTCGTCGACATCTGCCGGCAGTTCCACGACGACGCGACATACGTCGGCCAGATCGTCGACGACGATTTCTATCAGCCGCATGCGCCGCGCGGCGGAAAACCGCGCGTGCTGCTCGTCGGTCCGATGCAGGCCGATTTCAAGGGGATCGATGTGGGGTACGAAGCGGTGCGACAGGCTGCGGTGGACTTCGATCTGATTCGCGTGTCGCAATGGGTTCCCGCTGATGACGAACCGTCGCAGCTTGCGGCGGAGTTTCATGTCGGACTTCCGACCGCGGAGATGGCGAAGCTCGTCGCGTCATGCGATGTCTTCCTCGGGCCGAGCCGTCATCAGGAAGGATTCGGACTGCCGGCCGCCGAGGCGATGGCGTCGGGCGTGCCGGCGATCCTGTCGGCGATTCCGTCGTTTCGATCGTGGGGAGGGGACTTTGCGCTCTTCGTCGATGAAGACGATGGCGCGGCGATGGGCGATGCGCTCGTCTCGTTGCTCGGCGATGCTGCTCGTCGCGAGCGGCTCGCGCATCGCGGACGCGAAGTCGCGGAGCAGTTTCGCGCGGATGTGACTGGAGAGCGATTGGAGCGTTATTTCAGCGCTCGATTGCCCAGACGCACGTCCGGCAGATGAAATCGTCGGGCGCCTCTTCCACGCCGTACGCCCAGCGCCGCATCTTCGCCATCTCATCGCTCGCCAGCACTTCACCGATCGAGTGCGTGCTCAGATCGCCGACGACGTAGTTCTCGTCGTAGTCCTGGCAGCAGAGGATGCATGCGCCGCGCGGCGTGATGTGCAGGTGCTGGATCGGGCGCGAGCCGATCAGGTCGCAGCCGGCAAGGTTCTTCTTCGGCGTCATCGTCTTGATGCCGACGTCGAGCCAGCCCGCGCGGTCCTGCGCTTGCGCCAGCTCGATCTCGAAGCGGCTGCCGGCGAAGCGCTCGCGGATCGCCTCGTAGTCGGCGCGATGCGCGTCGGTCATCTCGCCGAGGACCACGATGCGCATCTGCTCGGCGATCTTTTTGTCGCGGATGTGATCGAGATTGCGCAACACGACGTTGAGGTGATCCTCGCCGCGCTCCGCTTTGTAGCGCTCGTGATCGAGCGTCGAGAGATTGATGCAGAGGTAGCGCAGCGTTCCCGCCGCCATCAGCGCATCCGCCTTCTTCGGCGTCAGTCCCGAGCCGTTGCTCAGCACCGCCACCGGCAATCCCGCCGCGAACAGCGCGCTGACGTACTCGACGAAGCGGCGGTCGAGCGTCGGCTCGTTGTAGCTCTGCAGGAAAACGCCCTCGATGGTCGAACGGTAAGTCGTCAACTGGTTGACGATCGACGCGAACAGCTCGTCCGGCATCGACTCGTCCTCGCGCGGCGCGATGGAGACGGGGCAGAAGTAGCACTTCTGGTTGCACGTGGTCATCGTCTCCAGCGAGACGATCTTCAGCAGCGAGCGGCGCGAGAGGTCGGTCTCACCGTCGACGATCCACTCATCGCGCACCAGCGATTCGTCCGCCGGACCGCCGTCGAGAAAACGCCGCAGCGCCGCCCAGGCCGGATCGGCCGGTGTGAGAGCCCTGTCGTTGAGCGGGTTGTAGATGCGGTCGCTCGCGTAGTGGAGGTAAGGATTCGCGGTCAGCACGTGCCCACCCCCAACGCCTCGGCGCATTGCCTTCTTCCGGGAGGACGACCGGGGCGCCTCCGGCGGGCGGGCCCGCCCTAAAGACAAACGCTGCGGGCCGGGCCCGCCCGCCGGAGGCGCCCTCGTCGTTCCCCCACGGCATTGTGTAGAATGCGGCCTCCTGCCAGCCGTCATCCGACGGCGATTGCGAAAGCTAAGTTATGCCAATGCAAAAGATTGAACATCCCGACTCGATCATCCCCCGCAAGGCCGGCGTGGCCCCCGGCGAGGGGGCGGAAAAGGGGCTGATCACCCTCCCCGGCGAGACCGAGCGCGAGACCGAAGATCTCGCCGGCGGCACCTACCTGACCACGAAGCTCGACACGATGGTCAATTGGGCGCGCGGCAACTCGCTCTGGCCCCTCCCCTTCGGCACGGCCTGCTGCGCCATCGAGTTCATGTCGATGGTCTCGTCGCACTACGACGTCGCGCGCTTCGGCGCCGAGGTCGTGCGCTTCTCGCCGAGACAGGCCGACCTCCTCATCGTCGCCGGCACGATCGTCGACAAGATGGGACCGGTTCTCAAGAAGATTTACGACCAGATGCCCGAGCCGAAGTACGTGCTGGCCATGGGCGCCTGCGCCACCTCCGGCGGCTTCTATCGCGTCTACCACGTCATGCAGGGAATCGATGAAGTCGTCCCGGTCGACATCTGGGTCCCCGGCTGCCCGCCGACTCCTGATGGGTTGATGTACGGGATCCTGAAGTTGAAAGAGAAGATCCAGAGAGGCGAGATAAAAAGAGGATGAGCACCCTCACAAAGTTCTCCGCCATCCCCTACACCGGTCCTGCTCCGACGAATCGCGAGCCGTACGTTCCGGCCAACGCGGCGCAGGCCGACACGCGCGGCGAAGAGATCTCCGCGAAGATCAACAACCCGGCGATGCAGCAGGAGCGCGGGCAGGACATGCCGACGTTCGTCGTCGACAAGAACGCCATCACCGACGTCCTCACCGCGCTGAAGAACGACAGCTTCACGCTGCCGCTCGACCTCTTCGGCGCCGACTATCCGCGCCGGGACGGCGATTCGCGTCGCGAGGGCGGCCGCTTCGACGTCATCTATCAGCTCTACTCGCTGAAGAACAACGAGCGCGTGCGCCTCAAGGTACGGGTCGGCGAGGACGAAGCGGTTCCGACCTCCACGAAGATCTTCAAGGCCACCGACTGGTTCGAGCGCGAGGTCTTCGACATGTTCGGCGTGAAGTTCGACGGGCATCCGAACCTCCGCCGCATCCTCACCCACGAGATGTTCCAGGGCCACCCATTGCGCAAAGACTACGATCCGGCGCAGCGCTGGCTCCTCACCGAACAGGGCGTCGCGAAGCTGACTCCGAAGATCGATCCCCGCTTCGAAGACGTCGACACCGACTTCGAGCGCGTCACGCTGAACCTCGGGCCTTCCCATCCCGCCACGCACGGCACTCTACGCATCGTGGTCACGCTTGACGGCGAGACCATCATCGGGGCAGACAGCGAGATCGGTTACCTCCACCGCTGCTTCGAGAAGATGTCGGAGACGCACACCTACCAGCAGGTCATCCCCTTCACCGATCGCCTCAACTATTGCTCGGCGATCATCAACAACGTCGGCTACTGCATGACCATCGAGCGGATGCTCGGCATCGAGGCCCCACCGCGCGCGCAGCACATCCGCCTGATGCTGTCGGAGTTCATGCGTCTCTCCGATCACATCATCTGCATCGGCACGAACCTCGTCGACATGGGCGCGCTGACGAACTTCTGGTACCTCTTCCAGCCGCGCGAAGAGATCCTCGGGCTGGTCGAGCAGTGCTGCGGCGCGCGCCTGCTTCCGACCTACACGCGGGTGGGCGGCCTGGCCGTCGACGCTCCGGACGACTTCCTCGCCAACTCGCAGCGACTGGTCAACATGTTGCCGAAGTTCATCGACGACGTCGAAAAGCTGATCATGAAGAACCGCATCTTCCTCGACCGCGTGCAGGGCGTCTGCCCCATCTCGCAGGAAGACGCGATCAGCTTCGGCTTCACCGGTCCCTGCCTCCGCGCCACCGGCGTTCCCTACGACGTGCGCAAGGCCTCCCCGTACCTCGGCTACGACACGTACGACTGGGACGTGCCGATCGCCGACGGCGGCGACACCTACGCGCGCTTCCTGGTGCGCCTCGAGGAGATGCGGCAGTCGTTGCGCATCCTGCAGCAGGCCATCAATCGCGGTCTGCCGCCGGGACCGGTCATCGTCGACAACCCGTACGTGGCCCTTCCGCCGAAGTCGAAGGTGTACAACGAGATGGAGTCGCTCATCTATCACTTCAAGCTGATCATGCACGGCATCCAGCCGCCGGTCGGCGAAGCGTACTTCCAGGTCGAGGGAGGCAACGGAGAGCTCGGCTTCTACGTCGTCTCCGACGGCACGAAGAACCCCTACCGCGTCCGCGTCCGCCCCCCCTGCTTCCCGATCTTCGAGGCCTATACGCAGATGATCACGGGGCAGACCATTCCCGACGCAATCGCCGGACTCGGATCGCTCAACATCATTGCCGGGGAGCTCGATCACTGATGGCCATCACACGCATCGCACCGGGCATCATCAAGGTGGAGCGCGCGCCGCTCACGATCAGCGACCGCCTCTACCTCCCGCAGGTCATCAAGGGGATGTTCATCACCCTGCGCCACCTGCTGAAGAATCTGTTCAATCTCAAAGGGCTGCCGATCATCTCGTACCCCGAGGTGAAGCGCGTTTACTCCGAGCGCTTCCGCGGACGGCACATCCTGACGACGCGCGAGGACGGCACCACGCGCTGCGTCGCCTGCTACATGTGCTCGACCGCCTGTCCCGCCGAGTGCATCACCATCGAGGCGGGCGAGGACGAGCGGACGCGCGAGAAGTTCCCGGTGCGCTACGACATCGATCTGCTGCGCTGCATCTTCTGCGGCTACTGCGTCGACGCGTGTCCCGAGGATGCGATCTACATGACCCGCGATTACGAGATGGCCATCGACACGCGTGCCCGCGCCGTCGTCGGTCTGCGCGATCTCGTCGTTCCGCCGAACTTCCCCGAGGCTCCGATGGGCTGGCGTCCGTACTACGGCGGGATCGACAAGAAGGGCTGGGCCGGCGGAACCGGACTCGGCCAGCCGATCCGCAGCGCGCCGTTCGAGGATGACGCGCCGCCCAACGCCGATGTCTTCCACGGCGAGCCTCGGCAAACCGTATAATCGCCAGTCGGGTCAGCCGACACATGAAACCCCTCGAGACCACCATCGAAGAGGTCCTTCGGAACGCCATTCATTCCGAGGTCGAGACGCGGGTTTACTACCAGCGGATGGCCGAGCGCTCGGGCGCACCCGAAGTGCGGAAACGGATGCTCTCGCTCGCCGACGGAGAGCTCGTCCATCGCGCGAAACTCGAGCGCCGTTATCGCGAGATCATCGGCCATGAGCCGCCCGATCCCGCGCCGGTGACCGTCGACATCCCGCCCGAGATCTCCAACCTCGACATGGGCAAGGCGCTCAAGCTCGCCCTCGAGCGGGAGCGCGATTCCGAGAGCTACTACCGCTTCATGGCCGAGCGCGTGCCGAACACCGAGCTCGGACGTCTCTTCATGGAGCTCGCCGAAATGGAGTGGAAGCACAAGACCGATCTGCAGGCGGAGTACGACACGACGTTCGCCGATCCGGAGCGCTTCCTTCTCGACATTTGATCCAGCGCGACCTCTTCTCGCACATGGCGTGGGCCGACGCGATCATCTTCCGCGCGGCACGCGCGTGCGCACCGGCGGCGAACGATCCGGTCATCCGCGAGAAGGTGCATCACATCCACCTCGTGCAGCGCGCGTTTCTCCATCTCTGGACGCGCTCGCCGTTCGCGCTGCCGGAGGCGTCGGAGTTCAGCGACCTCGCGGCGCTGGAGAAATGGGCGCGCGAGTATCACGCCGAGTTGCATTCGTTCGTCGAGGCGATCGGCGATCGCGCGCTCGATGAGGTGGTCCCGATTCCCTGGGCCGAGGAGATCCTGAAGCAGATGGGCGTCGCTTCCCCCGCTCCCGTCACGCTCGGCACGACCATGCTCCAGGTCGCCATGCACAGCGGCTATCACCGCGGCCAGGTGAACCTGCGGCTGCGCGAGCTCGGCAGTACGCCGCCACTCACGGATTTCATCGCCTGGCACTGGATGGGAAAGCCTGAGCCCGCCTGGGCAACCTGAAGAGGTTGCCCATATTTGTGATTCGGCCATAAACAGTCAGGCGGATGGCGCTCTCGCAGCAACCATCCGCCTGCCCGTCTCTCTCACAACGCGCTGACCGGGGGAGAATCCCTTGCGCTTTGTGATGATTAATGTAGGACCGGCTCCATCAGCGACGCGTCGTGAAGACCGTCAAAGAGACGCAAAAAGATGATCTACCTCGACAACAACGCCACCACCCGCGTCATCGACGAAGTGCTCGCCGCGATGGAGCCCTACTACCGCGAGCTCTACGGCAACGCGCACGCCGCGCACTCGCTCGGCCGCCGCTCGCATGACGCCGTCGAAGAGGCGCGCGCCTCGGTCGCCCGCCTCATGGACTGCAGCGACGGCGAGGTGATCTTCACCAGTTGCGGCACCGAGGGGAACGCGCTGGTGATCCGCGGCCTCATCGACGCCGCGACGTCACGCCGCAAGATCGTCACGACCGCCGTCGAGCATCCCTCGGTCCTGCTGCTCCTGCGCGCACTGGAGAGCCGCGGCGACCTCGAGCTCGCGATCGTCGACGTCGATCAAAACGGCGCACTCGACCTCGATCAGTTGCGAGCGACCGTCGATGACCGCACGCTCCTTGTCACCGTGATGCTCGCGCAGAACGAGACCGGCGTCATTCATCCGATCGCCGAGATCTCCGAGCTCGCGCATGCGCGCGGCGCGCTGTTCCACGTCGACGCGGTGCAGGCGGCGGGAAAAATCGCAGTCTCGCACGACGGCGTCGACTTCATGACCATCTCCGGACACAAGCTGCACGCGCCGAAAGGCGTCGGCGCGCTGTCGATCCATCGCGGACTGAAGCTCACGCCGCTCTGGTATGGCGGCGGTCAGGAGCTCGGCCTCCGCTCCGGCACCGAGCCGGTCCCCTCGATCGTCGGCTTCGGCGTCGCCGCGCGGCTCGCGCTCGAATCGCTGCCGGCATTCGAATGCGTGCGCGAGCTGCGCGACCGCTTCGAGTCGGAGATGCGCGCGCGATTCGGCGTACAGATCGCCGGTGCATCGCAGCCACGGCTGCCGAATACATCGAGTGTGATCTTCCGCGATCACGCGGCCGAGGTCGTGGCGGCGCTCGATGCGCAGGGCGTCAGCGTCTCCGCGGGCGCCGCGTGCAACACGGGACTGGAGCCGAGCGGCACGATGAAGGCGATGGGGTTGCCGGCGGCGGTGCGCTTCTCGCTGTCGCGATTCACGACGGCGGGCGAGATCGACGAAGCGGTGAAGATCGTCGGCGCCGCGCTCACAAAATGATCGTGTAGCCCAGCGTCTTCAGATCGGGCATCCGGTCGAGATACACATGCCCGTCGGTGTGATCGACCTCGTGCTGGAAGATGCGCGCGGTGAAGCCTTCGATCTCGATCGTCGCCTCTTCGCCCTCGTGATCGATCCCCTTGAGCCGCACCTTGCGGAAGCGCGGCACTTCGCCGCCGAGGAAGGGGACGCTGAGGCAACCCTCCCAGTCGGTGATCATCGAATCGCCGATCCCCTCGTACGTCGCGTTGAAGAAAACGCCCGCGCCGACCTGCTGGATGTTGCGCCGTTTCGCCGCGCGCTCCGGCACCTCGAAGACGAAGATCCGTAGCGGGAGATGGATCTGCGGACCGGCCAGGCCGACGCCGTCGTACGCGTGCATCGTCTCGACCATGTCGTCGATCAGCGCGCGGAACTTGCCTGCCTTGATGTCCTTCACCTCGACGTCGGACGCCTTCTCGCGGAGCACCGGATGTCCGAGCCGCGAAACCTTCAGGATCGCCAAATCAAGCCTCCATGAGCGGCAGCCGCCGCATCATCAACGACACCGCGAACGCCGCCGCGGTGAGGATCGCGCCGCCGTAAAACGCGCCGCGCGCCTGGGCCAGATCGTACAGGAAGCCTATGAAGATCGGCCCCACGAAGCGCGCCAGCGATCCGACCGCGGTGGCGATGCCGAGCATGCTCCCCTGCTCGTTCGCGGAGACGGTCTTCGACACCATCGACGTGAGCGACGGATAGCAAAGCCCCGTTCCGATGGCGACCAGAAACGCGACGACGTAGAGCATCGGCACGCGCCACACCGACGGCACGAGGAGCAGTCCGAGCGTGTACGACGCCGTGCCGATCGAGATCAGCGTCCGCTCCCCCACCGCGCGCGCGAGCTTCCCGATCAAGCCGCCCTGAATCACCGCGACGATCACGCCCATGAACAGGAAAAAGTACGCGAGATCGAGCTGCGTGAAATGGAAGCGATCGCGCGCATGCAGCGTGACGCTCGTCTCCATCCCGGCGACCGCGAGCAACTGCAGGAAAAGGGTGATCATGATCGCGCCGAGCATCCGCCGATGGGTCAGCGCCGACCAGACCCGCTTATCGAACTGCGGCGGAATGCCGCTGCGGATCGTCACGTCGGCCGGCTTCGACTCGCCGAGGACGAAGAAGGCGATGGTGAGGGCGATGAACGACATCGAGGCGGCCGCGAGGCCCGGGAGGAGATTGCCCGGCATGTGGTGATTCGTCCCGACGTGCGACAGCACGCCCGAAAGCGGCGGCCCGAGGATGAAGCCCATGCCGAACGCGGCGCCGATGAGGCCCATCCCCTTCGCGCGATTCTCGTGCGTCGTCGAGTCGGCGATATACGCCTGCGCCGTTCCGATGTTCGCCCCTCCCGCGCCGGCGATCACGCGCGACACGAACAGCACGATGTAGCTGTGTGCGAAGGCGAAGAGGAGGTAGCCGACACACGACCCCGTGACGCTGATCAGGATCACGGGACGGCGTCCGATGCGATCCGAAAGACGGCCCCAGATCGGCGCGAAGAAGAACTGCATGATCGAGTAGACGCCGACCACCGCGCCGACCGCGACGCCGCTCGCCCCGTACTCCCGCGCATAGAACGAGAGGAACGGGATGACCATCCCGAACCCGATGAGATCGATGAAGACCGTGAGGAAGAGGACCAGGAGGGACGCACGGCGCATAGGCGGGCGAAGAATACCGTACGTCACACCGCGGCTCCGCCGTCCGCTGTCTGCTGTCCGCTGTCCATCACACCCGACTATGGGAACCAGTCACACCCCGCGCGGGCCCCGAGACACTACAAATTGCCTCGGAGGGCAACACGCTCATGAAGAAAACCATCCTCATCACCATGCTTCTGTCACTCGTCTTCGCCACCGTCGCGTTCGCCGCTGAAGACGGCGCCGCGCTCTACAAATCGAAATGCGCCGCCTGCCACGGACCGGACGGCAAGAAGATGGCGAAAGCCGATCTCAGCTCCGCCCCGATCCAGGGCAAGGCCGACGCCGACCTGGTGAAGTTCGTCGGTGAGAACCCGAAGCACAACTTCACGAAGAAAGGCCTGACCGAGGACCAGATCAAGGCCGTCGTCACCTTCCTTCGCACGTTGAAGTAGACAGCCGCGCATCCGATTTCGCTTCACGTTCGTAAATCGGACGTGAAGCGAATCGCCGCCGTCGTCATCGCAGTCGCCGCCCAGACCGCCGTCGCGCACGCTCACGACTTCTGGATCGAGCCGTCCACCTTCCGCCCCGCCGTCGGACAGATGGTCTCCGCCTCTCTCCGCGTCGGCCAGGAATTCGAGGGCGACCCGATCCCGCGCAGCGCGCAGTTCATCGACTCCTTCACCGTCCGCGAAGGGACGAAAGAGAAGGACGTCGTCGGCTTCGAGAATCGCGATCCCGCCGGCTACGTCCGCGTCGAGCAGCCGGGACTCGCGGTCATCGGCTATCGCAGCAAGGCCAATCCGCTGCAGCTCGACGCCGCGAAATTCGAGGAGTTCCTGAAGCACGAAGGGCTCGAGCGGATCAGCGCGATCCGCGCGCAGCGTCACGAGACGGCGAAGCCCGACCGCGAGCGCTTCTATCGGTTCGCGAAGTCGGTGCTGAACGCCGGCATGAACGGTGGCGCGAACGGCGGCGCGCGATTCGATCAGCCGTTCGGCTATCGATTCGAGATCGTTCCGGAGACGAACCCCTGCGCATCGACGCCGCTCCGCGTCCGATTGCTGTTCGAAGGAAAGCCGCTCGCCGGCGCGCTGGTGACCGCGATGCATCGCGATGACGCGAGCGCACGCATTCGGATCCGCAGCGACAAGTCGGGCCGGGTCACGCTCAACCTGCCGAAGAACGGCGTCTGGATGATCAAGTCGGTGCAGATGGTCCCGGCGCCCGCGGGCACCGACGCCGACTGGGAGAGCATGTGGGCCTCGCTCACGTTCGAGCGCTGACGCTCGCGCTGCTGATCGCGTCCGTCGCATCGGCGCACGAGATCGGCACGACGCAGGTCACCGCGCGCTTCAATCGCGATCACACGTACGAGATCGACGTCGTGACGCTTCGTCATTCGAACGATTTCGCGCAGGCCGCGGAAATCCGATTCGGCGGCGTCCGCGTGAATCCCGAAGTCGTCGTCCTCCCGAACAACACGATCCGCTTCCGCGGCGACATCCCGAAAAACGCAGGCCCCTTCACCTGGCGCTGGAAGCTGACCTACGCCTCGTACGCACTCACCATCGGCGCTCGCCAGGAATGGCTCGACGCCGACGCCACGTCGACGCCGTTCCCGCTCTCCGCCGACGTGCTTCCTCCCTCCCGCATGGACGTCGTGCGGCAATACCTGAAGCTCGGCTTCACGCACATCGTCCCCGGCGGACTCGATCACATCCTCTTCGTCCTCGGCATCTTCCTGCTGTCGACGAAGCTCCGTCCGGTGCTGACGCAGGTCACCGCGTTCACCATCGCCCACTCCATCACCCTCGGCCTCACGATCTACGGACTCGTCTCCGTTTCGCCGCGCATCGTCGAGCCGATGATCGCGCTCTCCATCGCTTACGTCGCCATCGAGAACATGACGACGTCGCAGCTCAAGCCGTGGCGCGTGGCGATCGTCTTCGCCTTCGGACTGCTGCACGGCATGGGCTTCGCGGGTGTACTGAAGGAGCTGGGCCTGCCGCGCTCCGAGTTCCTCACCGCGCTGGTGACCTTCAACGTCGGCGTCGAATTCGGGCAGCTCGCCGTGATCGCCGCGGCGTTCGCGCTCGTCGCATGGTGGGCGCGGACGAAGCCGTGGTATCGGCCGCGCTTCGTCGTCCCCGCCTCCGCCGCCATTGCCGCGACCGGGATTTTCTGGACCGTTCAACGATTGATGTAGAGTCGGCGCGCCTTGCGCAGACGCCTCGTCCTCTTCGACATCGACGGCACGCTGATCACCGACCACGGCGCTGCGCGGCACGCCTTCGCCACCGCCCTCGCCGCGACCTTCGACTACACCGGCGACCTCGCGCGCTACGACTTCTCCGGCCGCACCGATCCGCAGATCGCGTTCATGATCCTGCGCGATGCGGGGTGGAACGACGACGGCATCACCGCGCGCCTTCCGAACCTCTGGTCGCTCTACATCGTCGAGCTGGCAAAGAACGCGACCCCCGGCCGTGTCGAAGCGCTTCCCGGAATCACGCCGCTCCTCGACGCGCTCGCATCGCAGGAACGGGTCACGCTCGCGCTCCTCACCGGCAACATCGAGCCGGGCGCGCGGATCAAGCTCGGAGGGGCGAGCCTGAACGAGTTTTTCCCGTTCGGCGCGTTCGGCAGCGACTCCGCGAAACGCGAGGAGCTGCCGCCAATCGCGGTCGAGCGCGCGTCGAAGATCGACGGCTATCGATTCACCGGACGCGACGTCGTGATCATCGGCGACTCGATCTACGACGTCCGCTGCGGCATTCCGCACGACGCGACGACGATCGCCATCGCCTCGGGGAAAACGTCAGCGGACAGATTGCGCGCCGAGAATCCGCACCACTTCTTCGAGAGCGCGGAGCCGCTGGACGAGCTGTTGCACGCGATATTGCCCTAGTGTTTGGGAGGTACCGACACCTTGCCGCCGATCCGCTCGTAGTCGACGTGCCCGCTCCCCTTCTTCTGCACGGTGAAGTCGCCGCGCACATCCTTGACCGTGACCGCTCCCGAGCCATCCTCGGTGATCGTCACGCTGCCCGTCACCTTCTCCACTTCGATCGAGCCGGAGCTGTCGGCGATGCGGACGTTGCCGGTCACGCCGTCGATGTCGATCGACCCGGAGCTGTCCTTCACATCGAGCTCACCGACATTCTTCACCGTCATCTCGCCGCTGCTGTCGTGGATCACGACCGGGACGCCGGCCGGCAGCGAGACCTTGAAATCGAGCTGCGGCGACGAGAGGAGGAACGTCCCGTCCGGAATCTGCGCCTCGATCGTCACCTGTGTTCCGCTGCGCGTGGCGACGAGCTGCACCTTCTTCAGCACGTCATCCGACGGCGCGTCGGCCGTGCCATTCGCCTTGATCTCCGTCGCGCCGGCGACGCCGTTCACTTCGAGCGATCCGGCGCGCGCGACGATCACCACTTTCGTGACTCCGTTGGCGGACGTCGACACGGCGCGCGGGGCCGACGTCGAAGCGAGTGCGAGGGCGGCGAAGATCGGCAGAATCATTTGCCTACTCTAACGCTGACAGCCGTCTTCCCGTCATTTGCGACGTAGACCGCCACCCGCCGCCCCGACGTCAACTCCGTCCGCGCCACCTGCGCGCCGTCGCGCGTGACCGCGGTCGTGCTCGTCATCACGAACTCCGCATCCTTCCCCGCGGTCGTCGTGATCACGAGCTCCGCGTCGGTCAGCGATTTCACTGTCCCGAGAAATTGATGCTGGTGCCCGCCGTGCGCAAACGCGGTGGCGGCCCCGAGGAGACTGACGAAGAGAAGGGCAAGGGCAAGGAATCGTTTCATCCCACCTAGCAACCCAGGAACCGAGCAACCGCTTCCAACTGGCAACCGTCGTGCACTGCCGAGTCAGGCACGATGACGTTCTTCGTGACAAAGTCTCTCGCTACCGGACCGATACGCTTCGGCGTCGCGCCACGCCGCCCTGTCGAGGAGATCGATGACGATCCCTCCCTCAGCACGGGACCGGACGGTTCCTTCGTGCGCCGGCGGAAGGAATCGTTCTTCTTCTCCGACTCGCGCACCGTCGCCTCGGCGGGCGCGCTCCCGCGGCGGCACGCCGAGCAGACCCTGATCGATCAGGTGCTCGCCCTGCCGAAGCCGCTCCTCGCTCTCATCCCGATCGGCGGGGTCTTCCTCTTCCTCGGCTTCGCCGTCCTCTTCACCAAAGGAGCACAGGGTTGGGTCGAGATCATCTTCGGCCTCGCCATGATCGCCGTCCCGATCGTGCTCACCGCGCAACAACGACGTGCGGTCCGCGAGCGCGAGGAACAAGAACGCGCCACACGCGAAGAGCGCGAGCGCCGTGATTCCGAGCTTCTCGGCAAATACGTCGCCGCGCTCGAGCAGATGCGCACCAACCCTGACCAGGCGTCACTCGATGCGGTCGCTCGCGAACGCGCGGCGATCGATCTCCCCGACCCTGTCTGGTCCCCCGCAGCGCGGCTCGCCGTGCTGCAGATCGGACTCGAAGCACTGCATCGACTCGGAACGGAGAAGGCCAGAGAAGTCGCGCAGATCATGGCGGAGGCGGGAGGCGCGGCCGGACTGCACGGCGACGCGAAGATCTCGCTGCGCGAGGATCTCTACCTCGTCATCCTCTGGCATCTCCTCGCCGACGACCGCCTCGGACCGGCGCAGGCCGCGCTACTCGAGACGTTGCGCAAAGGCTGGGACATCGACATCACCGACCCGGCGCAGGATCAATTCGAGCGGCTGCGCGGAATCGGCGTACGCAACCTGCCGCGCGCCGAATGCAACGTCCGGCTCGCCTTCCACGAGTACTGCATCCACGCCACGAAAGAGCTCTTCGTGACGAACAAGCGCGTGCTTTTTCCGTCGCTGAAGCCGTCCGAGATCAGCCTGCCGAAGATCGACGACGTCGCCGTCGATGCCGACACGTCGACGATGGTGCTCAAAGTCGCGGGCGTGAAAAAACCGATCAGTCTCACGCTCGACGACCCGATCTTCATCGCCTGCATCATCGACATCGCGACGACGCTCAACGAGCGGCCGCGCGGATTTGCGTGACCGTCACCGGCGGCACCCCACACGCTCAACGATAATTCGGCCCCATGAAATGGATTGCCGTCGCGCTCTTCCTTGCGCTCTCCGCCCATGCGCAGCTGCCGAGTTACTCCGAGCCGTCCCTCTCTCCCTCCGGCGACATCGCGTTCGTCTCCGGCGGCGACATCTGGACGGTGCCGCTCGCGGGCGGTGACGCGCGCCTGATCGTCTCGAATCCTGCAAACGACGCGCGTCCCGTCTGGTCGCCCGACGGCCGGCAGCTCGCCTTCGTCTCCACCCGCACCGGCAACGGCGACATCTACGTCCTCGATCTCGCGTCGGGTGCCACGCGCCGCGTGACGTTCGACGACGGGCAGGACAAGCTCGACGGATGGTCGCGTGATGGCAAGTGGCTCTACTTCGATTCGACGAGCCGCGAGATCGCCGGCATGAACGACGTCTACCGCGTCGCTTCGACCGGCGGTACGCCGATGCAGGTCGTCGCCGAGCGCTACGTCAACGAATTCTTCGCCGCTCCCTCTCCCGACGGCGCGCGCCTCGCTATCACCGCGCGCGGCCTCGGATCGGCGCAATGGTGGCGGCACGGCCACAGCCACATCGACGAATCGCAGATCTGGATCGTCGATGGTGCGGGCCACTACGAACCGGTCACCGCCGACGGCGCGCGCGAGGTCTGGCCGATGTGGTCGGCCGACGGCAAGCGCCTCTGGTACGCCTCGAATCGCGGCAGCGCGGAGAATATCTGGACGATCGTCCCCGGCGGACCGCCACAGCAGGTCACGAAGTTCACCAGCGGCCGCGTGCTCTGGCCGTCGATTTCGTACGACGGCAAGACGATCGTCTTCGAGCGCGACTTCGCGATCTGGAAGCTCGACACATCGACGAACAACGCCTCCGAGGTAAAGATCGCGAGAGTCGGATCGCCCTCGGTGCCGGCGATCGAGCATCGCAAGCTGAATGATCGCTTCACCGACTTCGCACTTTCGCCCGACGGCAAGAAGGTCGCGTTCGTGGCGCGCGGCGAGGTCTGGGCCGCGAGTGCGAAAGACGGCGGCGATGCGGTCCGCATCACGAACACCAGCGGCGCCGAGGCCGAGGTCATGTGGAGTCCCGACAGCAAAACGATCGTCTACACCTCCGATCGCAACGGCGCGCGGCACCTCTATCAATATGAATTCGCCGGCGAGCGCGAGACCGAGCTCACCAGCGGCAACGCATCCGATTACACGCCCCGCTTCTCGCCCGACGGAAAGCTCATCGCGTTTCAGCGCGGCATCCGCGAGCTCGCGGTGCTCGACCTCGCGTCGAAGCAGATCCGCACCGTGGCGAAGGCGTCGTTCGACGCGCCGCCGCTCGGCTCGACGCGCCCGTTCGAGTGGTCGCCGGACAGCAAATGGATCGCCTACCTCGCGTTCGGCATGCCCGAGCGCTTCCGCAACGCATTCGTCGTCAGCGCGGCGGGCGGCGACGCGAAGCCGGTCTCGTTCCTCGCCAACGTCTTCACCGACACGATCTCCTGGAGCCGCGAGGGCAAGTTCCTCCTGATCTCGACCGGCCAGCGCACGGAGAGCGGCCAGCTCGCGCGCATCGATCTCGTTCCGCAGACGCCGAAGTTCCGCGAGGAGCAGTTCCGCGAGCTCTTCCAGGCGAAACCGGAAGAGAAGAAGGAGGGCGAGAAGAAAGTCGCCGACGTCTCGATCGAATTCGCCGGCATCCGCGATCGCCTCCACCTTCTCCCGCTCGGACTCGACGCGGGCGAGAACGCGATCAGTCCCGACGGCAAGTGGGTCGCCTTCATCGCCACGACCGGCGCCGACGAGAACGTCTACGTCTATTCGATCGACGAGCTGGCAACCGAGCCGGCGACGCCGAAGCAGCTCAGCGCGACGACCGGACGCAAGGGCGCGCTGCAGTTCTCATCCGACAACAAGGAAGTCTGGTACCTCGACGGCGGCAAGATCGCGTCGGCCACGATCGATCCGGTCAAGGCGAAGACGCTCGGCGTCACCGCGGAGATGGACGTCGACTTCGTGCGCGAGCGCGATGAAGCGTTCCGCCAGGGCTGGACCTGGCTGCGCGACAACTTCTTCGACGCGAAGATGAACGGCGTCGACTGGTCCGCGATGCGCGAGATCTACTCGAAGCGCGTCGCGTCGGCATCGACCCCCGACGAGTTCCGCCGGCTCATGAATTTAATGATCGGGGAGCTCAATGCGTCGCACACCGGCGCCAATCCGCCGCGCGGGTTCATCGTGCCGGCGACCGGAAGGATCGGCGTCCGCTTCGATCGCGCGGCGTACGAAAAAGACGGCACGCTGAAGGTCAGCGAAGTCATCCCGCTGTCGCCCGCCGACGTCGCGAAGATCAAGGCGGGCGACGTCATCACGGCGGTCGATCGCAGGCCGGTCGTGAATATCGATGAGCTGCTCGAGCATCGCACCGGCAAGCGGACCATCATCACGCTCGCTCCCGGACGCGACGTCATCGTGCAGCCGATCTCCTCCGGCGACGAGAAGGAGCTCACCTACCGCGCGTGGGTGAACGCGAATCGCGATTACGTCGATCTCGTCAGCAATCACCGCCTCGGCTACGTGCACATGTTCGATATGACCTTCGAGTCGCTGCAGCAGCTCTTCGTCGATCTCGACGCCGAGAATCGCAACCGCGACGGCGTGGTCATCGACGTCCGCAACAACAACGGCGGCTTCGTGAACGTCTACGCGATCGACGTCCTCGCGCGCCGCAGCTACCTCAACATGACCTTCCGCGACGAGCCCGCCGCCCCCGCCCGTTCGATCCTCGGGCAACGTGCGCTCGAGCGGCCGACGGTGCTGGTCACGAATCGCCATTCGCTGTCGGATGCCGAGGATTTCACCGAGGGGTATCGAAGCCTCGGATTGGGGAAGGTCGTCGGCGAGCCGACCGCGGGGTGGATCATCTACACCTCAGACGTTCCGCTGATCGACGGGACGATGCTTCGCATGCCGCACATCCGCGTCACCGACGCGAAGGGCCGGGACATGGAGATGAATCCGCGGCCGGTCGACGTGTTCGTGCAACGACCGATCGGTGAAGGGCTCGCCGGACGCGACTCGCAGCTCGACACGGCGGTGCAGACGCTGTTGCAATCATTGAAGTGAAGCGCCGCCGCTTTCATCGCATCACCTTCGCCCTCGCGGGCACCTACAACATTCTGTGGGGCGCGTTCTCCATGGCGCGCCCGCAATGGCTGTTCGATTTCGCGCGCATGCCGCGCTCGAACTATCCGGAGATCTTCGCCTGCCTCGGCATGGTCATCGGCCTCTACGGAATTCTCTACTGGCAGGTGGCGCGCGATCCTGAGCATGGACGCCTCATCGCCACAGTCGGACTCATCGGCAAAATCCTCGGGCCGATCGGACTGGCACAATTGCTGATCTCCGGCGCGTGGCCCCCGCGGACACTCATTCTCTGTCTGACGAACGATTTCCTATGGTGGGTACCATTCGCGCTCTATCTCTACGACGCTTCCGTATTTGCCCGTTGCGTCTCTCCCGATCGCAATACATATTGATGGGCGCATGAAGAAAATTGCCTTCCTTGCTCTCTCTCTTCTTTTCATCGCCGCCGTCGCGCACTCGGACTGCTCGACACTCACGAACATCACCGAAGTCGTGCCGGAATTCACGGTCGGACAGCCGGTGAATTTTCAGTTCGAGTACATCGGCGGAACGCCGCCGTACACGTTCTCGATCTACAGCGGAACGCTCCCCAAGGGTCTGCACCTCAATCAGAACGGTGCGCTGCACGGAGTGCCGAAAGAGGTGGCGGATACGACGGTCCTGATCCTGGTGACCGATTCCGCCGGATGCACCCTGGGGGTTGCGTATCCGATCCGCGTGAATCCGTGAGGCGGGCCGGCACAGTGTCCGGCAGAAGGCATACTTCAGGCGAGCCTCCTGAAGAAGCCTTGGGCAACCAACGCAGCCGGCCGTGCCGGCCGTGATGAGGCTGCCTAAAGTCCACGGCGTGATCAGACGGCGGTTGCTCGTCAACTACCGGCTCGATCCCGCCGTGGCCCGGCGGCAGCTGCCCGCCGCATTTCGTCCGAAGCTGCACGACGGCTACGCGATCGCCGGCATCTGCCTGATCCGCCTGGAGCAGATCCGTCCGAAGCGATTTCCGGCGCTGCTCGGCATCTCCAGCGAGAACGCCGCGCATCGCTTCGCCGTGACCTGGGACGACGCGTCGGGATCGCATGAAGGCGTCTACATCCCGCGCCGCGATTCGGATTCGCTGCTCAATCACCTCGCGGGCGGCCGCCTCTTCCCCGGCGAGCATCAGCGCGCGAGCTTCACCGTCACGGACGACGGCACGCACGTCGATCTCGCCATGCGCTCCGACGACGGCGCGGTCAACGTGTCCGTTCGCGGCGAGACAGCAACGCAATTACCGGCGGACTCGGTCTTCGATTCGATCGAAGCGGCGTCGTCGTTCTTCGAAGGCGGCTCGCTCGGATACTCCGCCACGCGCGACGGCCACAAGCTCGACGGCATCGTCCTCCACACGAAATCGTGGCGCGTCGAGCCGCTGCAGGTCGACACGGTTGCGTCGAGCTACTTCGCGGATGAATCGCGCTTCCCCCGCGGCAGCGCGACGTTCGACTGCGCGCTGATCATGCGGAACATCGAGCATGACTGGGAGTCAGCGGCGGAGATGTACGCGTGAGAAGATTGAAGTCGATGAGCGCACTGTTTGCCACCGCCCTCCTCATCATCACCGCCTGCTCCACCACGACCACGAAAACACCCGCCGAAGAGCCTCCAATCGGCTCGAGCACGACCGCGAACGTGAACGGTCAGCGCATCACGGACGAGATGATCGGACGCAGACGCGGCGAGATGTCGCTGACGCGCACTTCCGGCAGCGATGCATACGGCTGGTCGCAGATGATGCCGGTGAAAGTCGGCGGCGGCTTCGGCGAGGGGGGCAATCGCACCTACCAGTTTCTCAACACCCTGCGCGGCCCGAACGGCGAGGATGTGCATTACGACCGCGCCGGCACCTGCTGTGCGTTCAAGTCGCCGAAGTCGCCGTTCGAAGACGGCGGCGCGCTGCTCGAGGTCTACGTGGTCTCGTACAAGGGAATGGAGACGCCGCGCCGCCTCTACTTCAACTGGTACGACGAGGGCGAGATGATGATCCCGAAGGGGCTGACGGCGGCGCATTCGCATTGACTAGTGGCTCTTCAATCTTGAATCACTGGGGTCCACCTTAACCCAACCTTAACCCTCATCAACAATGGTGTCACTGCAGCAGGATGGGTGCGCACGTGTCCACGGGGTTGTAACAGTGCAGCACGGCAGGTGTAGCAGTGCGGGGCGGGGGGACCGCAGTGCGGCGCAGGGTGGCCGCAGTGCGGCATGGCAGATGCGCACGTGTACACCGGGCGTACGACTCTGCCACACGGGCGAGGCGCATGGAGGAGTCATCGCCCGCGCGCTGCCGCATCGTTGGATCCAGGTTGGACCCAGTAAGTTGGCCAGGGTGTCCTGTGGGGGGGCAGCCGCCCTCGCCTGTCCACGGTGCAGTCACTCGCTGCGCTCGCGACCGTACAGGCGGGGGCGGCCTGTACCCCCACTGGATCCGATTCACCCAACGTTTCGAAATTGAATGTCCACCAGGAGTGCGGCGGCCATGCAGAACGGCATGGCCGCGCTCCACGGAATCGTGAATCACCCCTCCCCGTTGCAACTCTCGATGAATCCCACCTTCTGGACCGCCGTCCGCCGCGGACTCAGCCGCCGTTGTCCGCGTTGCGGCGAGGGAAAGCTCTTCCGCCGCTGGATCTCCGCCTATCAGCGCTGTTCCGCGTGCGGGCTGGAGTTTCAGTCGAACCACGGCAACACGTGGATGTTCATCGTGATCACCGACCGCATTCCGCTTCTCTTCGGCATCGGCGCGCTCTTCCTCGGCCTGCGCCCGCACGGAGTCCTGCAGAACAGCGCGTTTCTCTTCCTCCTCGCGGTGCCGCTGATCGTGACCATGCCGCATCGCCAGGGGATGGCGATGGCGCTCGACTACGTGCTCGGGCGCTCGATGAGCGGCGGCGATCTCATAGACTGATCGGATGAGCTCTCGAACCGCTGCGCGCGAGTCTGCCGTCGCGCTGCTGTTCATCGTCCTGGCGATCGCGATGACCTGGCCGCTGGCGCCGAACATCAGCCAGGCGGTCTCCGATCCCGGCGATCCGTTCTACCTGACCTGGACGCTCGACTGGGACTATTACGCGACCGTTCATCGCCTCCCGCTCTTTCAGGCGAATTCGTTTCATCCGTCGAAATACACGCTGGCATTCGGCGAGCACCTCTACGGCATCGCGCTCTTCCTCTTTCCCCTCTTCGCCGCCGGCATCGCGCCGCTCACGATTCACAACATCGCGATCCTTCTCGGCTTTGCCGGCTGCGGTTACGCGATGTACGCGCTCGGGCGATGGGCGACCGGCTCAATTGCGGCCGGAATCATCGGCGGCATTGCGTACGCATTAGTCGGCATCCGTTTTCATCACCTGCCGCATGTGGCCTACATCTGGTCGATGTGGCTCCCATTGCTGCTGCTCGCACTGCTCGCATTCGTACAGAACCCGGACTGGCGTCGCGCGGCGCTGCTCGCCGCGGCAGCGACGATCAACGGACTGACGACGCTGCACTGGCTGGCATTCGGATCGGTGGCGCTGGCCATTACGGCGATCGTCCTCGCCGTCGTTACGGGGCGGGCGCGCGAAAAACGATTCTGGCTGCTGTTGATCGCCGCGGGCGTCGTCACCTTGATCGTTCTCGCGCCGTTCCTGACGCCGTATTGGAGCGTGTCGCGGCTTTATGGGATGCATCGCGCCTATTCCGAAGCGCTGCCCAATTCGTCCGCGGAATGGCGCGACTGGCTGCAACCGAATTATCAGAACAAGCTCTATGGACGCTTCAGCCCCGGCGCCGCATATGGACATGAACGGACGTTGCTGGCAGGCATCGGCGTCTACCTCTTGGCAATCATCGGACTGACATCGAAACGCACGCCTGCCTGGCTCGCCGCGCTTCTATGGATCGTCATCGGCGTCCTCGGCTCGCGCGGTCTGTACGGACTCTTCGGCTCGATATTGTTCGAGCTCGTCCCCGGCTTCGAGGGAATTCGCGTTCCCGCGCGGTGGGCGATGGTGGCGTTCGCCGGCATCGCACTGTTCGCGTCGTTCGGAATGGAACGGTTGCTGCGCGGCCGTTCGACGACAACAGGCATTGTGCTCAGCAGCGCGGTTGCACTTGCGCTCTTGTTTGAAATGCGCACGGCACCATTGCGCTGGTATCTCGTACCAACCGAGCCGCGTCCCGTCTATGACTGGCTGCGCACGGCGCCGGCCGCGGGCGCGATCCTCGAATTGCCTATGACGCAACACGCCGCCTATGAATATCTCTGGCGCGCGACGGTCCATCACCGGCCACTGATCAATGGCGTGTCGAGTTATCTCCCGCCCGATTACACGCGGCTTACCGCGATGTATGACGCGCAGCCGATCGCGCCGTCGCTGTACGACGAGCTGGAACGAATCGGTTGTTCCCTGATCGTCGTACACGAAGCGGCAATTCGCGATCGCGGCGACGACATCCGCGCATGGCTGCGCCAAGGCATCGACACGCAGCGCCTCGCCTTCGTCAGACGCTTCGAAGCGGGACGTCATGGCGACTTCGTCTTCGCGCTGTCGCACGACGCGCGTCCAATCCCGCCGGAGGCGGACATCTTTCTCAGCGGCGGCATCAATCGCTTCGACAACACGTGCGGAAAGGTCGACGTAGGCCCCGCGCTTGTGCAGCGCGGCGACCTGGACGTCATCGGCTGGGCGACCTCCGCTGCCGGCATCGACCACGTGAATCTCCGTTTCGCGAACGGACGCCGCGTCGTTCGCGCCGATTCCAACGAGCGCGAGGACGTCCGCGCCGTACTTTCGTGGCATCCCGCCATCTACGGTTTTCACAAGACGTTGAAGCCGCTCATCGAAGGCGACACCGACATGCAGGTCGAGATCGTCGACAGAGCCGGCGCCCGCATCCGGATGGCGCCGTTCCTCTTCCGCTGGCACCGCGATCTCATCACCGGCCTGACGTGGCGCGAAGATCGTCTCGATGCGCTGCTGCAACGCCTGGGAGAAGATCCGGCGCAGGTGCGTCCCCGAATCATCAGCGGCCATGCGTCGATTCTCGATTTCACGCCGCGCCTGCTCTCCGATCCGTATGACGAGACCGACTCCGCCTTCGCAGCGCGCCTCGTGCAGACGCTCCTCGACCGCCCGCCGGAACCGGCGCTGATCAGCCCATATCTAAGGATGCTGACCAACGGCGTCGCCCGCGAACGGGTGATCGAAGCGGTCGCGACGTCGAAGGAATTCGCGGAGCTGTATTACGCGGGCCCGAACTGATCACTTCCCCGACTTGATCAAATCGCGCGCGTCGTCGAGCTTTTTGTCGATCGCTTCCTGCCGCTGAACGATGTCGCCCGGCGGCGGGGTGCCGTTGCGCAACGCGCCTTCGAGATCGTTGGCCAGGCCGCGCAGCTCGCTCATCGCGCTCCGCACCTTCTCGCACGATTCCGCGACGCACGCGCACTGCCCCTCGGCATTCGCGATCTTCGAATCGACGTCGGAGCGGAACACGGTCCACGCGTCCATGTCGTACGGCGGATTGACGAATTTGCCGACGCCGCTCCCCCATGCCGACGACGCCTTGTCCGCCGCGCCGATGCACGAGCTGTTGACGAACGTCCCGTCGCCCGCCGGCGTGGTCTCTTTCTTCAGGAACTTCGGCGAGAGGTACTTCCAGGCGAGGAAGGCGACGATGAGGATGACCAGCCACTTGACGATGCGCGATAAATCCATTTGCTTACTCCGCCAGTCCCCGCATCTCCGCGAGGTGTTCCGAGTCGTGGGTGATCCAGCGTTCGAGCAGGTCGCGCAGCGTCACGCGGCCGACCGTTTCCAGCTCCGCGGTCCGATCGAGCGCCGACTCATCGAGCGTCCGCAGCAGCGCGATCGACGCGGCGCGCGAGCGCTCCAGTTCCGCCAGCTCCGGCTCGACCGGCAGCGTCGCGTACGCGCGCTCGACGGCGATCCGCGCGCCGTCGACGTCGGCGAGTGTCGGATGCTCCTCGCTGACGATCAGGCGGATGCGCTGCTCGTATCCGAGGATGTCGATGTCGCGGAGATGGGCAACGCTCTCGCGGATGGAGAAGAAGTCGCCGTTCCTGCGATCGACGTCGGGCGCCGTGTCGACGAGCTCGCGCACGAGGCGGGGTGTCTGTTCGAGCGTGTCGATGTAGTGCTTCATCCGCCCGTCACGCAGTTCCGGCCGTTCGTCTTCGATTGATACAGAAGCTCGTCGGCGCGCCCGAGGAGCGCGTCGGCCGGTTCGGCGGGAGTGGTGGAGGCGCAGACGCCGAAGGAGGCGGTGAAATGGATCGGTTGTCCGCTCACCTCGAACTTCCGCTCGGAGAGCGCCATGCGGATCTCCTCGGCGATGTCGCACGCGCGAGCGATCGGCGTCTCGGGAAGGACGATCACGAACTCCTCGCCGCCCATCCGTCCGAAGAGATCGCCCGGACGGATGCAGCACTCGCGGATCAGCGTCGCGCTGTCGCGCAGCACCTGGTCGCCGGCGGCGTGTCCGAAGCGGTCGTTGACCGCCTTGAATTCGTCGTAGTCGAAGGCGATGACGCTCACCGGACGCGACTCGCTCGCCGTGTCGAGCACGAACGCGAGGCGGGCCACGATGTACGACTGATTGAACGTGCCGGTGAGCTGATCGGTGATGCCGCGCGAGTGAAGCGACTCGGTGAACTCGACCTCGAGCAGCGAGTCGACGTAACGGAGGACGCAGTTGCCGATGCGGAGGAGGTTGCCGGGATTGAGCGGGGTCGGCTGCTTGATGCGCGAGCCGTTGACCAGCGTGCCGTTCGTCGAGGCGAGATCGTGGATCGTCACCTCGTCGCCGACGCGGATGATCTCTGCATGGATGCCGCTGACCGCCCGCTCGCGGAGCCGGATGTCCGACTCCGGGCGGCGGCCGACGATCTGCCGTCCCTGCCGCAACCGGAACACCTGGCCGGGAAGATCGCCGTGCAGCAGCACCAGCGCCGGCTCCGAGATGCGCGAGCGCGCCAGCGTGTCGCCCCCAGTGATGATCGGATCAACCGAGACTTCCGAAGTCGTCCGCACCACCCGAAGCGTCGCGTTGCGCGCGGCGTTCTTGATCTTTTCGATCATGAAGGAAAGAAGTGTAAATCAAGTTGCCGGTTACCAGTTGCCGGTAACCGGCAACCGGCAACCCTACGGCGCCAACTCCGGCTGATACATCGCCGCGTACCCCAGCCTCTGCTTCGCGAAATCGCGCGGGTACTTCATCGTCACCGTCTTCCCCTTCGACAGCTCGGCGTTGATGCCGTGCCAGAAGGTCGGGAGATTCAGCGTCTTGAAGCGCTCGACCACCTCGTCGCGGAGCTTCGGGTCGAAGTGGACACCGTACTTGTTCACCAGCTCCTTGACCGCCTCGTAGTCGCCTTCGCCCTTGATGCGCATCAGCTCGGCCAGCAGCATGCCGACGCCCTGGTGCATCTTCTGGAAGTCGAGGATGTGCATGTAGGTCTTGCCGTCCTTCTGCACGCGCTCGATCGAGCCCGGGACCTTATCCATGATGTATTCGACGATCATCTGGCGGTCGCGCTGGTGGTCTTCCTCCAGCTGCTCGCCGCGCTTGTTCGAGTTCAACTGCGTGAGCGGCGCGCGGGCGGCCTGGTAGTACATCGCCTTCGCCACGCCTTCGTTCTCCGAGATGATGCCGAGCTCCTTGAGGTGCGGATCCCAGACATTCCAGTACGCCATCAGGTCGGCGCGTGCTTCTTCCAGAGTCGAGTAGTACTCCTTCAGATACGTCGACGGATCCTGCGTCAGCTTCGGATTCACCTTGCCCGAGCCGTGGCCGATCACCTCGTGCAGGGCGGTGGTGAGGTCGCTCGCCTCCTGGCCGTACTTCTTCAGGATCTCTTCCTCTGTCTTGTCGTACGAGAACTCACCGCGCGAGCCGGCGCCGCGGGCGGCGTTCAGCGCGCGGGTCGAGCCGGTGAAGAAGTACGACTTCGTCCCGTACTTCTCGCGGATCTCGTTCTCGTTCGGCAGGTTGTCGCCGACGATCGTCACGGCGAAGTCGCCCGTCTCGATCACCGTCTCCACCGCCTTCGCCAGCGGCGGCTGCACGCCCTGCTTCTTGTACATCTCGGCCCACGGCGCGTGGTTCTCGAAGTACTGCGCGTCGTTGGCGATCTTGATCATCATCCGGTTCAACTGTTCGTCGGTGACGGAGACGAAGCTCTGCGACGTACCCTTCGCGCCGCGCGCGTCGCGATAGACCTCGATGAAGCCGTTGGCGAAGTCGACCTGCTTGTTGTTGCCGACCCACTTGATCCCGAAGTCGATCCAGTCGCGGTACTCGCCGGTCTGGTAGTAGTGGATCAGCGCGTCGATGACTTCGCCCTGTCCCTCCTCCGCGAACGGCTTCGCCTTCTGCAGGTACTCGATCGCCTTCGCCAGGTAGATCGAGTCGCGTCCCGGCGGAACCGAGCCGTCGGGCGTTCCGGCGCGCAGGACCTCTTCCTTCAGCGTGCCGTCGGCGCTCTTCACCACGCGCGAGTTGAGCGGATGCTGCTCCTTGAAGCCCTCGACGTCCTTGAGCGTGACGTCATGTCCGTAGAAGTTGTTAGCGCTCCCCTGGATGATGTCGAGGCCGCCCTGCGGGTTCTTCGCCGTGAGCTGCGGCTCGAAGGCCGGATCGAAGATCGCCGGCCGCAGCGACTCGAGCTCCCGCTTGAATCCCTCGACGCGAAGCTCGTTATCGAGCTGCTCTTCCGGAAGGCGCCCCTTCTTCAGCGTCGTGCGAAAGGCCGCGACGGCCGCCGTCTCCAGCTCCTCGGGCGTGAATTCCGGGAGGATCTTCTGCGCCGTGATGTCGTTGTGATTTCCGTGATTCGCCCAGAAGACCTTCGTGTAATCGAGCATCTTCTTTCGCACCGCCGGATCTACCGATTGTGGATGCGAGGCGATCAGCTCCAGCACGTACTTCTCGCGCAGACCGTTCCGTCCCAGCTGGTCATAGATGATCGGATCGATCGCGATCGAGGCGCGGGTCAGCCACCAGACCAGCTCCTTCTGCCGAGGAGAAAGGGCGCGGAACCCTTCGGCCTGGACCTCGATGAAAGCGTCGGCGCCGATCCTCTCGATGAGTGAGCTCTTCGGAGCGGGATCCGCGGCGAAGGAAGGAAGAGCGAGGAGAAGCGTAAACAGCGTGATCAGAAGGCGTTTCATGCCGGGGAAGATAGCAGAGGCGGCAGATAGCGGATAGCAGATAGCAAAAGCAGCAACCCATCTTTCCTGCTATCTGCTATCTGCTGTCTGCTATCTATGTAGAAATCGTGACAAGCAAAAGTTCCCGAAGTAATATGATCGCCATCGGGTCCAACCACTGATCTAGTTCCCGCTCCCGGTTTCTCGAAGCATTCACGACACGTCCCTAGCTCTGTCACGGAGGGTTGACGATGTTTTTGACCGCACGCAAGCGGCTGCTTCTCTCATTCCTGGTTGCGCTCGCCCTCGCCATTCCGGCGTTCGGCGACGTCACCATCAGCGGCACCACCACGTTCGCCGCGATCGACGGTTCCGCACTCGACGACGATGGCGTCGCGAACGGCACCTTTACCGTCAACAGCAACTTGACCGTCCTCGGGACGATCAACTGCAATGACGAGGGACCGAACGAGGCATCGGCCTGTCCGATGCAGTTCGTCGTCAGCGGAAATCTCACCCTTGCTTCCGGCAGCGCCATCTTCGCGGAGAACCGCGTGAAAGACGGCAACGGCGGAGACATCACGTTCACCGTCGGAGGCAACGTCATCGTGCAGGGGCCGAGCGGTGCGCTCGCCGGTGCGCTCGTCTCCAGCGCGAAGCTGACCAGCGGAAACGCCGGCGTCTTCCACGGCGGCGACATCACGGTGAGCGCGGGCGGCACGTTCACGCAGGCCGCGGGATCGACCTTCAGCTCCGCCGCGCTCGACAGCCGGGCCGGAGCGATCTCGATCACCAGCGGCGGAGCGTCGGCGCCGGGCGGTAACATCCTCGCCGGACCGAGCCGCACGATCTCGGCGGCGACGATTTACACCGGGTCCATCATGACCGGCGGTTCAGGAAACGGCATCGGCGGTCCGATCACGATCACCGCCACGACCCACTCCGAACCGGGAATCGTGGTCGGGAGCGGCGCCATCATCGCCTCGCAAGGCAATGACGGCGGCGCAGGCACCGTCCGACTCGAAGGCTGCAACGTGCAGGTCAACGGCCTCGTCGCCTCCATCGCCAGACGCGGCCCCGGAGTGCGCGTGGTGGTTCGCAGCGGCTCCGCCCTCACCGTCGACGGAAGCGATCTCGCCGGCGTCGGCGGCATCCATCGCGGCCGCGTCCGCGCGGATGCAACTCGCGAAAGCGCGGCGGATTATCGCGCCGACCTCTTCGCCCGAAATGCGATCACCGTCATCGGTCCGGCGACCTCCACGAACGTCGCCGTCACTTCGAACGCGGGCGACGCCAACGGCGAAAACGCGGGCACCATCAACGTCATCTCCACCACGGGTGTCGTTACGGCGAGCGGAAACGCCTTCGCCGCCAACGCGACTGAAAAAGACGATCACGGCGGCACGGTCAACGTCTCCGCGTCGGGCAACGTCACGCTGAACAGCGCGTCGATCAGCGCCACCGGCGGCACAACCGGCTCCGACCGCGCCGGCGGCCACATCAACGTCCGCTCCTACTCCGGTGCGGTCAGCTGGCAGGTCGGCGTCGGTGACGTCCGTCCGGTCGGCAGCGCCTCCGGCGTTCCGTCGGGGCAGCAGGGCACGATCAGCCTGACCTACTGCACGACCGTCTCGACCGCCGGCACGTCGTTCCCGACGAACGGCTCGCCGGTCGGCACCTTCCCCACTACCACCCAGACCTGCTCGCCGGCCGCACCTACGCTGCCGTCGGGTGAGTCGCTCCCCGACTGCAACGATCCTCCGGTCGCGGTCAACGATGCCTACACGGTGGCCGAAGGCGGCACGCTCAACGTGCCGCCTCCGGGCGTCCTCGGCAACGACGTCGACCCCGAGGCCCAGCCGATCACCGCGATCCTGGTGACCGGACCGCTGCATGCGTCGAGCTTCACCTTCAACAGCGACGGCTCCTTCAACTACGTGCACGACGGCTCCGAGACCTTGAGCGACTCGTTCACCTACAAGGCGAACGACGGCTCGCTCGACTCGAACGTCGCGACCGTGAACATCACCATCACGCCGGTCAACGACGCGCCGGTCGCGGTCAATGACGCCTACTCGGTCAACGAAGACACGCTGCTGAGCGTCGCCGCGCCGGGCGTCCTGGCCAACGACAGCGATCCGGACGGCCCGACCGCCATCGCGGTCCTGGTCAGTGGTCCGTTGCACGCCTCGAGCTTCGCGCTCAACCCGGACGGCTCGTTCACCTACCAGGCCACTCTGAACTACAACGGCAGCGACTCGTTCACCTACCAGCGCTCCGACGGCTCGCTGCTGTCGAACGTGGCGACGGTCAACATCACCGTCGTCGCGGTCAATGACGCGCCGGTGGCGGTCGCCGACAGCTACTCGACGAACGAAGACACTCCGCTGACCGTGAACGCGACGCTCGGCGTGCTGGCCAACGACACCGACGTCGACACGCCGCACAGCTCCCTCACCGCGGTGCTGGTCAGCGGTCCGTCGAACGCCTCGTCGTTCACTCTCAACGCCGACGGTTCGTTCAGCTACACGCCGAACACGAACTTCAACGGCAGCGATTCGTTCCAGTACAAGGCGAACGACGGCTCGCTCGACTCGAACACCGTCACCGTTTCGCTCACGATCAACGCCGTGAACGACGCGCCGGTGGCGGTCGCCGACGCCTACTCGACGGCCGAAGACACTCCGCTCAACGTGAACGCGGCATCCGGCGTGCTGGCCAACGACACCGACGTCGACACGCCGCACAGCTCCCTCACCGCGGTGCTGGTCAGCGGCCCGTCGAACGCCGCCTCGTTCTTCCTCAACGCGGACGGCTCGTTCAGTTACACGCCGAACCCCAACTTCAGCGGCAGCGACTCGTTCCAGTACAAGGCGAACGACGGCTCGCTCGACTCGAACACCGTCACCGTTTCGCTCACCGTCACCGCGGTCAACGACGCGCCGTTCATCACGGCGCCCGCCTCCGCCTCGACGAATGAAGACTCGGCGCTGGTGTTCAACAGCATCTCGGTCAACGACGTCGATGCAGGCGCCGGCAACGTCACCGTCACGCTCGCCGTGACCAACGGCACGCTGACGCTCGCCTCGACCTCCGGCCTCACGGTCAGCGGCAACGGCACGGCGTCGGTCTCCGCGACCGGCACGCTGGCCGACCTCAACGCCGCGCTCAACGGCCTCTCCTACGCACCGAACGCGAACTACAACGGCTCCGACTCGCTCGCCATCACGGCGAACGACAACGGCAACACCGGAGCGGGCGGTCCGCTGACGGATGCGGAGGCGGTCGCCATCACGGTCAACGCGGTCAACGACGCGCCGGTCAACAGCGTGCCGGGAACGCAGACCGTGGCCGAGGATACGAACCTCGTCTTCTCGACGGCGAACGGCAATGCCATCACCACGTCGGACGTCGACGCGGGCGCTAACTCGGTTCAGGTCACGCTGACCTCGACCAACGGCACGCTCGCCACCGGCTCGACGCTCAACGTCACGGTGACCGGCAACGGCACGTCGTCGGTGACGATCGTCGGCGCGATCAGCGACATCAACGCCGCGCTCGAAGGGACGACGTTCACCCCGAACGCCAACTTCAACGGCTCGGCGTCGATCACGATGACCACCAACGATCTTGGCTTCACCGGATCGGGCGGCCCGCAGAGCGACACCGACACGATCTCCATCAACGTCACGGCCGTGAATGACGCGCCGGTGGCGAACAACGACGGTCCGTACATCGTGCCGACCGGCGGCTCGTTCACCCTTCCGGCGCCGGGCGTCCTGGCGAACGACACCGACGTCGACACGCCGCCCGCCTCCCTCTCCGCGGTGCTCGTGACCGGCCCGGCCAACGCGACGTTCTTCGTCCTGAACGCCGACGGCTCCTTCACCTACACCAACAACGGCACCTCGGGTCCCGACTCGTTCACCTACAAGGTCAACGACGGCTCGCTCGACTCGAACGTCGCCACCGTCCAGCTGAACGTCCAGACGCAGCCGCCGGTCGCGGCCAACGACGCCTACGTCGGCGTCGGCAACACCGAGCTGCGCGTCGGCCTCGGCGCCGGCGTCACCCCGGCCGCGGTCGTCTCCGGCTCGGTGCTCGACAACGACACCGACGCCGATACGCCGCACGCCTCGCTCGTGGTCAGCGCCTTCGATCTGACCTCGGCCAACGGCGGCTCGGTGACCATGACGCCCGCCGGCAACTTCACCTACATCCCGGCCGTCGGCTTCACCGGCGTCGACTCCTTCAACTACACCGTCAGCGACGGAACGCAGACCGACGTCGGCACGGTGGTCATCACGATCACCGAGCGCGTCTGGTACGTGAACAACGCCGGCCTGAACGGCAGCGGCCGTTCGAACACGCCGTTCAACAACCTCGGCAACGCGCAGTCGGCGTCCGCGGTGAACGACTGGATCTACGTCCACACCGGCGCCGGCACCTACAGCGGCGGCATCGTGCTGAAGAACAACCAGAAGCTCGTCGGCAACGGCGTGGCCCTGGTCGTCTCCGGCTACACGCTGAACGGCGCGGGCGCGCGTCCGACGATCGGCGGCACCGGCGTCACGCTGGCCAACGGCAACCTCGTCACCGGTCTCAACGTGGCGTCGTCCGGCTTCGGCATCGCCGGCTCGCTCACCGCCGGCGCCACGATCTCGCAGGTCGACGTCACCGGCGGCTCCGACGGCATCAGCCTCACGAGCCCGAGCGGCACGATCGCCATCAGCAACGTCAACCTCGTGCCGGGCGGCGCGGGCCTCGTGATCAGCGGCGGCACGGCAACCGTGAATGCCACGACCCTGTCGGTCAGCACGACGACCGGCAAGGGCATCATCGGCACGGGCGGCACGCTGAACGTCTCCGGCTCCAGCAGCGTCACCTCGAGCGCCGCGTCGGCGATCGATCTCTCCGGCATGACCCTCGGCGCGACGTTCACCAGCGTCAGCTCGTCGAACGACGCCATCGGCATCCGCCTCAACAACACCACCGGCAGCTTCACCTCCAACGGCGGCACGATCTCCAATCAGACCACCGCGGGCCTGAAGGCGACGAGCGCGACGAACATCTCGCTCTCGAACATGACCTTCACCAACGCGGCCACGACGAACGGCGACACCGCCGCGAACTGCAGCAACATCTCGGGCGGCTCGAACCTCACCTGCAACGCGGCGATCTACCTCGCCAGCGTCAGCGGCGCGAGCTTCTCCAACGTGACGGTCGACGGTTCGGCGCAGGTCGGCATCAACGGCACCAGCGTCTCCGGCTTCTCGCTCACGAATTCGGAAGTGAAGAACGCCGGTAACGAGCTCGGTGAGAGCGGCATCCAGTTCCAGAACCTCAGCGGAACGTCGACCATCACCGGCTCGAACATTCACAACAACTTCGCGCGGCAGATGACCGTCTTCAACACCGCGGGCAGCGGCACAACGACTGTGACCGGCACGACGTTCGCCAACTCGACGGCGCCGAACGGACAGCAGGGCATCCTGTGGCAGACGTCCGGCGCGGCGAACAACACGCTGACGGTCAACGGCTCCACGTTCAGCAGCAACGCCTCGACGGCCATCCAGGCCGACGTCATCAATGCGGTCGCGCTGCTCAACGTGAACGTCGGCACAAGCACGTTCACCTCGAACGGCAACGCGGTCGTCCTCGACGCGAGCGGCGGCACGATGAACTTCGACGTGCACGACAACCCGACGATCACGAACAACCTGGCCTCGGCGATCGTCGTCTTCAAGACCGCGGGCGCCAGCAGCACAGGCTTCATTCGTAACAACGTGATCGGTACGAACGGCGTGCCCAACTCCGGCGCGGTCTGCGGCGGCGGCTGCGACGGCATCAAGCTGACGAGCACCGGCACCGGCACGCTCGCCGCGACAGTCACGGGCAACACCGTGCAGCAGGTGGACGAGATCGGCATCCGTGGTCTGGCCAACGCCGGCAGCAGCTCGATGCAGCTCAACATCTCCAGCAACACCATTCGCCAGCCGGTCGCCGGTGCGCTCCGGGCCATCCTGGTGGAATCGGGCGGTGTAGCGGGCGACACGACGTCGGTCTGCGCGAACATCGTCAGCAACGCGATCAGCGGCGTATGGATTGGCGACATCCGCGTCCGCCACGTCAACGCCACCGCGCTCTTCCGCCTCCCGGGTTACGCCGGAGCGATTGGCGACACCACGGCCGTAGCGGCCTTCCTGTCGGCGAACAACGGCGGCGCGAGCGCCACGGCAACGCGCGTTTCGCCGGGCGGCTTCACCGGCGGCGCGGCCTGCGCCACGCCGTAGTCATCATCAGCATCGAATCGAAAGGGGCGCCCGCGAGGGCGCCCCTTTTGCTTTCCGATAGACTCGCGCGAATGGACGTCCCAGTCTCCTCCTGGCTCGAGCTGCAGGAAGCGCTCTTCACCGGCTCCTGGCAGTCGAACATCGCGCGCCACCGCTCGAACTTCGTCTATCGCGGCGCGCCGCGCGTGACGCACGGCCTCGAGACCTCGCTGCAGACCGGCGGCCTCGAGACGCACGAGCTGCGTCTCCTCACCAGCTTCCGCAAATACGCGATGCGCCATCCGGTGCATGGCGACTGGGTCTGGAACTGGCTCTCCCTCGCCAAGCACCACGGCCTCCCTACCCGCCTTCTCGACTGGACCTACTCGCCGTACGTGGCCATGCACTTCGCCACGCACAAGCTGCAGGATTTCGACGTCGACGGCGCGATCTGGTGCGTCGACTACCGCGCCACGAACGACCTGCTGCCGAAGCCGTTCCGCACGATGCTGAAGAAAGACGAAGCGAACATCTTCACCACCGAGATGCTCAACCATGTCGCCACGAGCATCTCGGTGGTG
>Ga0193696_1000019_pt1 | contig 77810 bp, 104 predicted proteins | sample L3m1metaG_FD_145074 | JGI IMG/M metagenome (GOLD analysis project Ga0193696, IMG submission 145074) | Soil microbial communities from a riparian zone of the East river system, Colorado, United States - L3m1 | ecosystem: Environmental > Terrestrial > Soil > Riparian zone | place: USA: East... | reverse complement strand
CGACACCCTGAACAATTTATCAGCCGACACCCTGAACAATTTATCAGCCGACACCCTGAACAATTTATCAGCCGACACCCTGAACAATTTATCAGCCTACACCCTGAACAATTTATCAGCCTACACCCTGAACAAACTGAAAGAGTATCAGGAGTTGGTGGATGCAATTCCGGTTCTTAGTAAGCCATATACACAATTACTGAATGACATAAAGGAAAACAAACGAACATTTAAACAATCCGTGTGGGGCAACATAGAAACCTGGGAGCAGGCTTGCGATGCAAAGAATAATATCTGTAACACTCCAATGTGTCAGGCAGGGGCTTTGATTCACATGGCAGGCAAGGCTGGCTATGAATTAAAACAATATTTGAACTCATGGGAGCGGGCGGCAACAATAATTTTTAAGAAAGCTAATCCTGATCTGAGAGAGCCAAACTTCTTAAATACATCACAGGAAAGCGCCCTGGTTTTCATTGAAGAGACTGCCAAGCTGGAAAAGTAACTGATGGAAAAATTTTTTGAAACCGCTTCCTTCCACATTGTCAAGCCGTGTAACATGGCCTGCCGGTATTGTTATGCTACCTTCAATGACATGAAGCTGGAACGACAGCCACCGATTAAGGATGTGCACAACATCCTGGACAAGCTCAAAGCGGCAGGGCTGGAAAAAATCACGTTCGCAGGCGGGGAACCGCTCTTGTACAAATACCTGTACAGTGCGTTGGAATACTCCAAGCACCTGGGACTGGTAACAAGCATAATCACCAACGGAACTCTGCTCGATGATGAAAAGCTGGAAGCCTATGCAGGCATACCCGTGGATTGGATTGGTGTGTCGATTGATTCAGTGGATGTACAGACGAACAGACACCATGGAACTCCTTGATTCACGCGAAGGGCATATTAATTTTTATGATGAAATAAAAAAAACATGGGAGGATTAACCTACACAGATGAAATATATCAACGACTTGTTGACCTGCCAATGGGGAAAAAGATTTTTTTCGATCCGGCGAGAAAAACACAAGAGGAATGGAACGCCTTCACTGAAATCGTAAAGCAGTTCATCCGTGATGACTATGGTAATTATTATACACCAAAGTTTTATATTCAGCTTTCAACTGATGGACTAAGTGTTTTTAAGTTTGAGTTTTTCTCGGCGGATAAAAAAGAATCTGAACAATCGGCTGTTGAAAAATAAATAAAAATAAATTTGGATTGCGTATGAATTTGTTATACATTTGTTCCCATGAAAGATAAAACACCAATGGAATTTGTTGCAGTCAGAATAGAATCTGCAATTTTAAGCAAAGTAAAAATGATCGCAAAGAATAGCGATATGAGTGTGAGTGCAGTAATTCGCCAAGCGATAAAAAAACACATTGTTAAAAATTCTAAATAATCCGCCGACAATAATGAACCTAATCAGAAACGAAGTCATCCACTCTGGCATAACAGAGATCGGGAGGTTGATAGAGAAGGATATTTTTACTTTAAGGGATTTGAATGGTCGTCCGCATCCGTTCGCCTACCTGCGCAGATTGGCGAAGACACGGTACACCTGTAAAACTGTATATCCAAAATGAAGCACAAAGTATTTTACTTCGATTGCAATGGGCGGCCTTTACCATATTCGGAATGTTATGATATGGCAGAGGAGATAGATGATGCTCGGGCGGAAAAATGGGAATCGGAAAGAGAAGATTCTTTTGAAGCCGCCGAAGAAAATGAATCTGAAAATAATCTAACCCTATAACACAAGAACGAAAATGGAAGAAACTATTCAATCCACCGAACTAACGGTATCATCAGAATTAAATGAAGTGGTATCTATTTCAAAAGTAGAGCACACGCTTGCACAGAAACACGCTCTTGCATTTGCGCCAAGCATGAGGAGGGTACATGAATTGTCGGAGGCTCTGACAACCATCGACAAAGAGAACCCTACTGCCGAACAGAGTGCGACGGCAAGGCGTAACCGGCTGGACATGGTGAAGAACCGGACGGCAGCGGCAGCGATCAAAGACGAACGCAAGGCTACGCTGATTGTGGAGGGCAAACTGATTGACAACTTGTACGGTGTGGTCAAACATACCTCCGAGCTTACAGAGGCAGAATACGAGAAGATCGAAAAATTTGCGGAGATCCGGGAGAAGGAACACAAGGATAAGATTCGCACCGAACGATTGGAATTATTGAAGGCGTACACCGACCAGGGAGCCATCTATCCTCTTGCCGATATGACACAGGAAGCATTTGATCAGTTGCTTGCTGGATTGAAGATGCTTGATGAACAGAAAAAGGAAACAGCAAAAAAAGCAGAGGAAGCGAGAATTGAAAATGAACGAAAAGAAAAACTCCGTGCCGAGCAGGAAAAAATCCGTCAGGAGAACGAGCGGTTGAAAAAAGAAAAGGAAGAGGCCGATGCCAAAGCAGCAGCCGACGCAAAAATTAAAGAGACACGAAACATGGAACTGCGTCCGTACATCGTATTCATTCGCGATTATAACAAGATGCTTGCGCTTCCGGAAGCAGAGTACAAAAAAGAATTGTCCGACGTGAAAGAGGCCGCTAAACTGCAATGGGAATTCGATGCGAAAGAGGAACGGCGCAAAGCTAAAGAACAGGCTGACAAGGATGCTTTGCTTGCCGCCGAGAAAAAAGAAAAGGAGAAAGCACAAGCAGCACTGAAAGCCAAGCAGGATGCCGAAGCGAAGTTGAAAGCCGATGCAGAGAAAAAGGATAAGGAACGCATTGCTGCTGAAAAGAAAGCAGCGAAGGCCCCAGACAAGGAGAAGCTGAATGCTCTGGCAGTAACGATAGGAACCATCGTTTACCCGGTTATGAAAAGCGATGAAGGAAAAAAGATACTTGAAAATGTAGAGGTCCTCCTGGATAAAGTTGTTGCATATATTAAAGAAAAATCATCAGAACTGTAATTGTCGCTGGACTCCTTTGCGTCCGCCGAAGATAATTTCCCCACCACTAAACACTAAACTAAGATGAACACACTACTATCATTTCATTCAGATCAGGCGATTAAAGATAAATACATTGCAAGAGTTAAGGCTCATGCGGCAGCCGATGAAATCGTCAAAGGACAATATTGGGAAGATGGGAAGGGCTGCGCGGTTGGTTGCACAATCCATTCACCTCACCATGACAACTATGAATCAGAATTGGGAATTTCATGGAGGCTTGCGTTGCTTGAAGATTCGCTCTTTGAAAAACTCCCAAACGATCAGGCGAAAGAATTTCCATTGCAGTTTTTAGATTCCATGCCAGTGGGAGTAGATACCAATATCATATTTAAAAAATTTATTCTTTGGAATCTTGCCGACAAAAAAGACGGATTGATTTATCGCATCAAGGGCAAAGGTGAAATCGAATTGCTTACTGAAATAGCGGAGACTTACGAGAAATCTTTTACACAAGAGATTTCGCAGGAAACGTGGAAAAAATTAGCTGATCGGGCGGATAAATTGTACGCATACGCATACGCATCCGCATCCGCATACGCATACGCATACGTATCCGCATACGCATCCGCATCCGCATACGCATACGCATACGTATCCGCATACGCATCCGCATCCGCATACGCATACGCATACGTATCCGCATCCGCATACGCATACGCATCCGCATACGCATCCGCATCCGCATCCGCATCCGCATCCGCATACGCATACGCATACGCATCCGCATACGCATACGCATCCGCATACGCATCCGCAGAGTGGCAACAAAAATTTAACGAGCGAATTTTGCAGATGCGAGATAAGCTAATCGAATTAATTAAGACGGCAAACTAACCACCCTAACAGGGTATAACACAACAGGAAAATGATTTCAACTAAGAAAAAAGTAAAAGACTTATGCGATGAAATGTATAAGCTCAACTGCCATCAAATAGTAATTGATTTGGTGCAGGAAATAGAGCAGCAGTTGATTCATCCCGATGAAGAGGTTTCGCGGGACAAAGTAGGATCATTTGCCTATGAAGTGGACATTCTAAATGAAGCGTTCAATCCTGAATTTGAAAAGGACAGGGATTTATTGCGGAGGCTTTACGAAGCACTTCACGCATGGCAAAAGGACATTGAGGGAACAAACATTGCGCTCGGTATTCCGCGCGAATCATAACACACCAACCCACCAACTCCCTGAATTATTTTCGGGCGAACTTCAAACCACTAAAAAATAACTACAATGAAAACAAACTCGCAGTCACCCGCATTCCCATTAGATGTTACATACGATGATGATTGTACGGGTTTAACCAAGCGTGAATACTTCGCAGGACTTGCAATGCTTAGTCGGTTATATTCGGAACGATGGCGATGAATCGGGCGAAGAGTTTATTTGTGAAAGCGAATCAGAAATTTTAGACGAAGTCACACACTATATTTTCATTCCTAAAATTATAACCCCATGACCACAACCCCCAATCCTTCCGAGATAAAATCGGCTGAAGAAATACTGAAATCAAAATTGAATAATACTCAATGGAATTACTTAGAACACGTACTTCATTCGGGAGAGGTTTATAAGCAAATTTTGAAAGGCATGGAAGAGTACGCCTCCCAGTTCACCGGAAAGGAACAGGCGGTGGAATTTGCAGATTGGTTACAAGCAAAGCAGAAAATTCCCGAAGGTGACTTAATTCATTATCATGACAATATTTACCGGTCATTGCTCAAAGCGGGCGAAGGAGCAAAAATCACCACCTCCGAACTCTACGAATTATATCTAACATCTAAACAGGGAGAAACAAAATGACAACAGCGGAACTAACAAATGATGACTTGGCTTGGCTTTCGCACAAGCTGAATGCCCACCATGCAATGATTAAAAAGTCCGAAGAGTTAACGGACGAAGAGAAGAACACGGAAATATATTTTCTTGTTAAAAGAGCAATGGCATTTGGTCTTAACGATTTGATTTCAAGATTCGGATATGTGCTGATGAAAATACCGTTGACAGAACGAATTAAGGGACAAAAAAGAGAGGTGACTTTTTTATTTCCTAAAAACATTACTGAAAATGATGTTGATATTATTGTAAAGCAACTTGAAATTCATAAAATAAATAGCCCCCAATGACAGCAAAACAGAGAGCAAAGATTTACAGGAAGGACTACAAATGAAGAAAGGTGACAGGGGAAATGGTTTTTAATATGTTCGGGGGCAAGTGCGCTTATTGTGGCAATGAACTACAGAGCGGGTGGCACGTTGACCATATTGATCCTGTTATCAGGAAAACAAGAACGGTTCCCGCTCATTGGAGGCACGAAGAAACGGGCGAGAAAATTGAGCAGAATGAACTGCATAGGTTGCGCGAAATGGATGAAACAGAAGAAAGATACAAATGGAAATATATTCAACGGAAAGAAGTACCTGATGGATTTGTATACCCCGAACTGAATGTGATTGAAAATATGTTACCCGCTTGTGCGTCATGTAATATTAATAAGCACAATGGTAGTGTAGAAGACTTTCGGCAAATGATATATGGTTTTATAAAACATCTAAATGGAGCAAACACACAATACAAATTAGCAAAGCGTTACGGGCTTGTTCAGGAGACTAATGAAAAGATTGTATTTTATTTTGAACGCTATCAAAAGCCCGTTAATACAAAGTTTGAAAACACGGATGCAATAACAAACACCATAGCAAACGCATAACCCCCATATACAAATGACAGAAAAAGGAGCAAGACAACTTTTAAAATCAATAGCATGGAAAGCGTGGCGAGATGCTGCTAACGCTCACAGAATGTATCCAGAAAATCAGCATACGTTTTCTACTTATTGGGAGTCAGCAGAGTCTTTGTTTTCGCCCGAACTAAAAGAAATATTAGAACACCCTTCAATAGTTTCGCCCGACCCCAAACCCCTCCTTAGTGATGAAGAGATAGAAAAGGAGGCGGAGAAAAGCGCAGGCGGATTAACAAACGAAGGAACTACATTTGAGAGAAGCGAACACATTGCGGGATTCAAGTCATGCGCAAAATGGTTCCGTGAAAGGAGGGAGAAGGAATGAGTTTCAGACCGTATCAGAAATCAGATCAGCTTCATAAAAACGATATTCGGAAGGATGGCGAGGAATCCGCCGAGAAAAACACCTACGAAAATGCTGACTTAAAACCCGAAAAGAAGGAGAAGTTACCACGCCCCAGGCTGAAGAGAAGCAGCATTAAACGCAAGGCAGAGCCTACGGGGGAATTGGCCATGTTCCGGGAGATCGTCTTAAAACGAGGCGCAAGGAGCGAAATTAGCGGGGACAGGATTAACGAGATCACCGTTTCCAGCATGGCCCACATCTTGGCAAAGAAGCAATACCCTAAATTCAGGTTGAAAGAAGAAAACATCTGCATTATGACACCAGAGGAGCATCGCCGTTATGATCAGGGTTTACACGAGGCGCTACGAGTACTTCCAGAATGGGAATGGTTGTTTAAAAAGCGCGATATGTTAATTGGGCTGTATAAATTTGTTGTATAATGGCAATCACCAACTTTGACGAGCTGACCGCAGAACTGACTTACGAGGAAAAAATTATCGTCAAGCATTTGATGGCTGGCTTTGACAATCACTCCAAAGAGAATCCGATAAAAGCACCAGCCATAATTCATGGAATGAGGCAGAAGGGAATCAGTTTTTCAGAAGTGAGGCTGCGCAAAATGGTGAATTATATTCGGCGGAATGGGATGCTACCAGTGATCGCGACCTCCGACGGATATTATTGCAGCTATGACCGATTGGAAATTGAAAAACAGATTCTATCTTTGGGTAGTGTCTCAGTTTGAATGTTAATCTTCCCAATCTTCGATAACTGGATAACGTAATATGACAAAATGCTGTTTGAAAAATTGGTTATCGTCTTGATTGAAAATAAATTTTTCTTCAGTTAATTGGGGATTATCCAATTTCTCCCATTCATATAAATTGATTTTTGAATCAGCGGTTACTTGATTTTTATTACCATTATCTTCAAAAGCCAAAAGGTATTCAACGCCATCTTTGTTTTTCCCGAATCCCAATGGCAAAAGCCGACAAGGATTTTTTTTGTAGTTGATTGAAATAATTACTTTCGTGTCAATTGCTTTTTGGATTTCTTCCATATTGAATTACTTTTCTGATTTATATTTATCAATCAAAGATACCAATTCTTCAACGCTCATTACGTCCTGTGTTAATCCTGCTTCCATCGCTGGCGTTACTCTTAACGACTGATGTATTCTACAAAAGTTGTAGTGAACAAAATGTAGCGCAATAGAGTGGCAATGGTTTTCTAACTTTTTACTGAATGCATTTGTTAGTCTTGTGAATCTACGGTTACTCATTCTTAAAGTTAGATTCTGTCTTTCAATGTAGCTGGTAGAAATATTTTTAGGGTTTGGATTTCCCGTGATCGGTGTTTTCTTCGCGCTGACAAATGGAGAGGGTGAATATTTCCGTTCGTTATTGTTACCGTCAACCCCGCCATACACTTTTACTAATTGAGCATAATCAATGTTGTTTCCGAAAGATGCTTCGACAGCATTGATGTATGCTTTTAAACCGTCTGTTGTCAACTGAATTTTGTTGTTTAATCTGCTTGCAAGGTCTTCAACAAAGTACATTGCAGTATCAGCATCACGTTCACCAACGAGCCAACTGATTATAAGTTTGGAATCTGAATCCATACCGATCCACGTCCATGCATCACCAACACCAGTGCCCTTTTCATCATCTTGCACGTGCGCTTTTTTCTTACCAACATAACTCCAACATTCATCCAGCTCAGCTCTTTTTGTATTCAGATTTTTTACAGTCTCATAATGGAAGATAGAACATGCCTGACCAACTTCAACAAGCAACTTTGTTACGGTGTTAATTGAGCAGCCTGTCATGCGAGTAATTGATCGAAGCGAGTTGCCTTCGACAAGCATTTTAATTATTTGTGTTCGGGTTGAAAGTGGTAGTTTGTTCATGGTGTAAAGATAAACAATATTAGTAATATGTCAAGCATAATTTCATTTTAATTATTAGTATTGTATCGGTACATTTATTTTGTCAAATGTATTGTTTTTTAATGAAAACGTATTACATTTGTACCTGTATCTATACAATTAATGTGTTATGAACGGAAGCAAGAACAAGAAAATGGATGTTGATGGGTTGTTGAGAGACTTGTTTCATGAAGGATTGCCAAAGAAAAAAGACTCTTTAAAGGATCTGTTTGATCAACGGCTAATAGAGCTGAAAATATCTGAAACGACGGCTCTAAAAATCATGGACATGTCAACGCGCACATTAAAGGGAATATTAGATGGAACGTTGACGTTACTTGATGTTACAAATCTAATTAAGCTCGCTAATTTTTTATTAGTGCCATCGGAAATGGTTGTTCAGTTGTATTTAAATTCAATCGAACAAAATGTTCTTAATGAAGAAGCATATCCTATTGATAAGGCAGAATTTATAAAAAATAATTTTGATCTGGTAGAGCTTCGTAAGGCTGGATTTATTGATAGCTCTACTGATTTTACTCAAATTGAAAAAAGGATAACCGATTATTTTGGACTTAAATCAATTTTTGATTATTCATTGCCAGAAGATGAAATAGCATTTAGTTCTGGTATTATACAACCGAAAAATAAGTTTACACGAGGATTTTGGATTAATTCGGCAAAGAATTTTTTAATCGAATTAGACAATCCTTATACATACGATAGACAAAAACTGATTGACTTTTTTCCAGAGATACGTTGGCATTCTACAAATGTTGATTTGGGATTAATAGATATTATTAAAGCTCTTTATAAAATTGGAATATCAGTAATATATCAACCATCATTTTCGTCTTTACATTTAAGGGGAGCAACTTTTTCGGTCAACAGTAAGCCATGTGTTATATTGACCAATTACAGGGGCTTCTATGCAACCCTTTGGTTTGCTTTGGTACACGAATTATTTCATGTTCTATTTGATTGGGAAGAAATATTTGCAAAAAAATATCACTTAACAGATGATGATAATGATTTGTTATCTGTGAAGGAAAAAGAAAATGAGGCGGATGGTTTTGCGAGGGAATATTTGTTTTCAAAAGAAAAGACAGATAGAATTAGACCTTATCTTTACGATTCAAATCAGGTTAATCAATTCACAACCGTTAATCATGTTCATCCAAGTTTTGCATATCAGTTCATAGCGTACGATAAAGGAAAAGCAGATCGAACTGCATGGGCGAGGGCGAGGAAAAATAACCCTTCAATGGAAAAACTTCTTAACCCAATTACAAATAGCTGGAAGATGCCCCTTCCGATTGCTGTATTTGCAGGATCACTTAAATATAAACTTTATAAATAATCATTATGTCAAAGGCTAACAATAAAAAGCCAATACTTGTGCAAGATCATGAGCATGGCGAAACTAAAAAACAAACCCAGTCCGATAGAAAGGAAATAAAACAACTCATTCTCAATTTAACTGAGGGAAAAGTTGATGTTCAATTTTCTGATAAATATTTTGATAGACAAAGGGAGAAAATAAATCTTTTAAGTGGCGTCTCTGTTTCAATAATGGAAATAGAAAAAATAGTTGCCAAGACAATTAATTGGTGTGAACCAAAATTCAAAAAGGAATTTTATCAAGAAATTTGCAGACTGAAAAACTGGTCATTATCGTTGGCAGATGAGTTTTTCAAAAGAAAAGAATTTGCCGACTTTACAAACGAACTTATTTATGGTCGCTTTAAAGAAGGAATACTTTCCGTGATTCAAATAAAAAATCCGTATGTGTGCTTCACTCTAAGAAAATATAAACACTACCATCTAATGACAAATGATGGTCAAGCACAAGTGGATCAATTTATTAAAGAAGCAATAGTGACTATGAAAGAATGTAATACTTGGTATGAGTTTAGAAAATTAATGTATAGCAAATATGATGTGCCATACCAAATAAATTTACACGAGAATTAATCATTTTTTCCATCTTTTTTCCGCCGCTTTTTTCGCAATCGCTTTGCGCTTTGCGGCTGACAGTTTTTTAGCCCTTGCCTTCCCACCCTTCAATCCACCGAGCCGACCCGCTGCGACAGATTTTGGATTCTTATCTTTGTGTGAATCAGTATCGGTCTTTTGACCTGTCAAAATATCAACTATGAGTTTTGCGCGTTCATTGACATCGGTAGGTCGCGTGTGTTTCTTTGCCATCCATCAAAGATACAAAAGTGCTCAAGCATAAAACAAGAGGGGATTTAGTTAAAATCGAAAGTGAGACAGTACCTATCTTTGACCGAACGAGCCGATGGAATTATGGAAGCCGCTAATGGGCTTCGGCTTTTTCTTCAATAAAAAGAAATTTTTATATATATTTGTTCCGCACTTCAGGTATAAAAAAATCGAAATCCCTTATTCTTTTACGTTGCCAATGGTGGAATCCTCCACGACTGGAGTGCCTTCGTAATCGAGTAGGGGTATTTTAATGAAAGAAATAAAATTAACACAGGGGAAGGTTGCCTTAGTTGACGACGAAGATTTCGATTTTTTAAATCAATGGAAATGGTTTGTTCACAAGTCGTCAAGATCGTCACATGCGTTCTATGCCGAGAGGGCTATACGGGTTGATGGTAAAAGGGTAACTATTTTAATGCACCGAGTGGTTATGAAAGTCGTTGACCCAAACATATTAATAGATCACAAAAATACCAATGGTCTGCATAATTACAAGTCGAATTTGAGAGAAAGCACAAGTGCACAGAATCAACAAAATTGCATCCCAAGAAAAAACACATCTTCAAAATACAAGGGGGTTTCAAAAAGAACAAAAAGCGACAAGTGGCAGGTTCAAATTAAGGTAGACAAAAAGATAAAGCACATTGGTTATTTTGATCATGAAGATGCAGCTGCGCTCGCGTATAATGAAGCTGCAAAAACTCATTTTGGAGAGTTTGCGAGGCTAAACATTATAGAGTGATTTGGTTTTTAGATAGGATTAAAATCATCTATTGCAGCATGGCATATTTGCTGAATCATTTCTATCCCCCCGACCCGCTCTATCTTGCTTTGCTTCACTCCGAGCCGTATAGTTATCTTCGGATCTGTTGTAGCCGGTTTGCCCGCACCAGGGCGAGCGCCACCGCTTCCTTTTTTACGCTTTGCCATTAGCTGAATGAATAGTATTTGTGAATTACTTTGATTAACCGATTCCAATTTTTCCGGCGAGTAAAATGTGCCTTGAAAAATACTTTATCAATGCTTGTGAGCCTGATCCCCCTTTCTCCGTTGCGCAGTTCTACTGTTTTACTCAGGTATAGAATTGTAATTTTCTTTTTTAGTTCCCGTACGGTCATATAGTTTTGTTTTGAAGTAAAATTAGTTTGCTGTATATTTCTTTCCAATATGCTTTTCTGATTTTATCGTAATCGGTCGCAGGATTGTGTTGCATCCGCCGATAATAATCAGCTTGCCGAATAGCTTTTTTGAGGTCTGTAAGCTTTCTTGTCATTCTTTCGTTGTCGATGATTGTCATAAGTTGTGTTTTGAAGTGTTGCTTTCTCGGGCGGTTAGAAAGGAATTATTTACGTCCCCTGTCATAATTTGTTGGTACTAAGTATTCGCATCCGTTACAATAATGTTTGCCCTTTGTTTCCCAATATAGACCGGAGGAATACGAATCATAAAGACATCCGCACGTATCGCACTGCTCAATGGTATCAGGCAGTAACGGAAAATGTTCTTGCAGATACCAAATAATTGAATAGGCTTGTTTTTCATTTAGTTTTGGATTCCCACCTTTTTTTAACTGAATGCTTGCAGGTACTTTCCCCTTTAAAAATTCATAAAATTCTGTTATCCACTCCAGGTCTGAATCGGTTCTGTGATCATTTTTTTTTAGAAGGGTAATTTTGTTCGGTTTCATTTTTTTAGCTTTAATTTTTAGTGTTAGCTCAATTCATATTTTGCCCGTGTAGCCATAAGATACTGGTCGTTCCTCCGACAAAAATCATTATACCATAGGTGGCACACTTGGCCGCCTTCCGAGGAAAGGTTGAACAAAAGCCACATCATGCAGGCGTGTAGTGTCTGCTCTGTTATCTGTTTTTTGGTTTTTGTGTTTTTCATGGTCGGGCGGATGGTTAGGAATTTTTAGCTGCCTTTATTTCGCACCTTATTAGTTCTGCTCCGCCATCTAAACGGATAACTACCGTAGCCTTAGAAAAATCGTGGTTATCTGTTAGGTAGATTGCGCCTCCTGTGGTGATGTGTTCAAATAGAGTTATCTTTTTCATTTGTTTTTTAGTTTTTATACTGTTAGCTTCCGCCCGAAAATAATCAGACGTTTAATAAAATCCGGTTCGATCTTCCAGCGTAGCCGGTGCGCTGTTCCCGATGGAACGTATCAGGAAACCATCAGGAATGTTAATATCGTTCTCCGTCCTCTGTAAATTCGTATTCGTTTGATTCAATGGTTTCTATTATTGCTTCATCGGAATTTTGGTAGTCTATATCGGTCTCACACGCGCTCACCCCTTTGTTAAAACATTCTTCGAGCAGGTCCCGAAAATTATATTTTGTATTGGGGTTTTCCAAGGAAAGAGTAAATAGGTTCAAGAATAACGTCATCCATGTAGTAGCCGGTGAGAACACACGAAGTCTGTAAAATTATCCGTGAATGACGTATAACGTGGCGTTGGCCGATTGGATGCGCTTTGCTTACTTCAATTTTGTTTCCTTTGGCGTCCGTTGGGGATAAACGTCCGTAGTATTTACCCTGAAAAATCTGTTTACGGTAGTTATTCCAAAGGTATGTTGCAAGTCTCCATCCTGTTAGTTCTTCTATTTCGTCCGTTTCATCAAATGAGAATGAAACGCCTGAACCTGGGCCACCGTAGGACCAATCTTTAACCGTTATCGGAAATATGGCTGCGAATTTTTCCATCGTTTCCCTGTTTTCCTCCGACCAAAATATTTCTTCAGGTCTGTTATTATCAATGGCTTTTTGTTTTGCCGATTCGCTTAACTCATCGAATGAGTAAATTTTTAGTTCTACTGTTTTCATTTTGATACGTTTTTAAATTGTGAATTGATTATTTTAATTTTGGCTTTGACTTTATATATTTTTCAACTGCTTTCCTGACCATATCAGCCACGGTGAGCCCGCGCTTTTTTGCTTCTTCGCTCCACCTGTCCATTGGCAAGGACTTAAAGTTTCCGCGCTTTAATTTTTCGTTTTCCATAGTTATTGATTGTTTAAATAGTTGTGAATTTAAAATTTCCATGCTTTGTCAAAATCTTCCCGCGCCTTTACTGTTGCCGGATTTCGCTCACTTCCTACCACATGATAAAGAGCCAAAGCAAGATTTTTCCAGTTAATAATATTCCACCAACCGGAAGCCATTTTTTCATCGTTTTTGCCGTAGCAAATGTGCACTTCACCGGAGGAGAAGCCATTTTTAATCAGGTTCTCAATGTGTTCGATTGATGCAGAATCCATTTCGGTTATGCGTTCGTTATCTACGAACCAGGAAATGTCATGTTGAAGTATTTCTATGTTTTTTTGCATGATTTTATTTATTTGAGTGGGTTAAATTGATTCCATCTTCTGTTCCTGTTGCTAACGCTTGATTTCGTGCGGATACTTCTGAGGAGGCATAAACTTCTATTTGTTTACACATTGTCCAGCTCACGGATACAATGTATTTTTTTGTTTTGTACATTTTCTTAGTGCATTAAATGGTTATTGTAATTCTTCCAATTCGTTGACAATAGCTGTTATATCCTCCGCTGTTAGGTAATTGTCCCAATTGTTTCTAAGCGTTTCGGATTCTTGTAATATCTCTTCTCCGACTATGTAAGCGTACATATTAGCAACTTTTTCAGAGCTGGATAAATCGGTTGATACCTGACCAAAATTATCTTGTTCGTAAGTTTTGATTTTCTCAATACAACCAAAGATTCCCTCAACCGTATTCTTTAGGAATTCTTCCGCTTGATGATAACCAATGATAAAATAATCTTCATTGAATAGGCGATTATGAAGGTCGCATCCGTGTACGCTGTCAGCCTGTACGTTTTTAAGATTTTCAATTCCGTAATTTAAAACTTCTGTGTTGTAAGATGTAGTTTTCATAGTGTTTATTTTTTATAAGTTTCTGATTTATACGACAAATGTAAACTAAAGGTACATACCATTGCAAATCAATCAACATTCGTTTTTAAATTGAATTCAAATAAAAGTACATACTTTTCTGCGTTTTTTGATTAAATAGCTTGAAAATTAAAAAAGAGTTAACTAACTGAAAAACACAGACAAAAGTTGTAAATAAATACAAAAGTTCTCTTGCATCCGCCGATAAAAATCATCCCAAGACAAATGATATTTACGTAGGCAAACCAAGCTCACGGCTTCTCACATGATATGCCAGATCAATAAAATCTTTATAACCCGCATAACGTGAAAGGATATTTAAAAAAGTGGTTGAAGCCGTGTAATATTCTCCCTTCCTCATCTTGTTAAGCGTGTTCCTGGTTATTATCCCGCCGAGCGCCCTAAGCTCTTTTATCGCCTGATTCTCTGAAATCCCCCGACTATCCAACACACGGTTAAACTCTCCTATAACTGTCCGTATAGTGTATCTATTGGCTGAAAAAACCCCTTTAAGATAGTCGCTTTCTCTGTCACATGCTTGAAATACCTTTTTTGTGAAGTGGGAACCAGCAGACATGTGGATAATTGGCGTTTATTCGCATCAAAAGTATGAAATCTGGCTCAACTTGTATCTGTTTCAATAATAATTTGTTAATAAATTGTTTATAAAACGAGTATTGCAGTACAATATTTACGGAGTTTTTATGTATTATTGTGCAATGAACCTAAAGGAGCTAAGAAAATCAGCGAAAATAAGCGTGAAGCAAACCGGATTGAACGCAAGGACGGTAAAGAAGATAGAAACCGGCAATGATTCGGTAAGCGTTAAGAGCCTAAAAATATATTTGGATTCAATCGGATTAAAACTAAATTATTCAATATGAAACACGAAAGAAAGTATGTGGTTTATGGCTTGCTTTGTCCTGATGCACTTGTAATAAAATATATAGGAATGACTTGTTATCCAGGAGCAAGATTGAAACAGCACATCGACTTTGCCAAGCTTGAATACAGGAAGCACCTTGCAAATACTCTTTACAAGATGACGCCAAAAAGTGATTGGATAATAAAAACTATGTGGCAAATGAGTGATTATCCTCAACTAATCATTTTGGCTCAATTCAATATAAAGGAGAACGCAAAAGCCTGTGAAGCGATGACAATAGAACAGCACAAAAAGCAAATTGTTAATATTGTACAGCCCTCAATACCAAACTATTTAGATAACGATGAACATTTTATAACTGATGCTTATAAGTGGCTTGGTAAGCACGTTCAATAAACCCGGCTTTTCTTTTGTTCTAAAATAATATGTTAAATAGTTTTATGTTAAACAACATTTGCTTCCATCGCCTTCGCCTTCGCGCCCTTCGCCATTGCCAGCGGCCCGCAAGGAATGGTTTATCCTAACCTGGTTTAGCTCATTCGATGTTTTAAGGAAAGCGGAGCGGATCAGAGCAGAATGCAGGAGTTTGAAAAATCCGGAGCTGAAAAAGCAGTGGGGGAGGGGTTTTTTTTGAAAATTTCGACGGCAACACGGTGGGGGTGACCGGCCCGTACGCGAAACTGTCCAAAAAACGCAGATACTTTTAAAATGCATGCCCAAAAAAACCAATTTTCCAAAAAATTTTTTTTTCAAATGGCTCTCCTGTGGAGGGGGTACAAAAAGATATTGGTGTGGGTGTCTTTTGTTGTCGGCGGATTATTATGAATCTCGGTTTGCAGCAGGGCGAGGGCTTGTTGGTAAGGCAGTCTGGATTTTTGATCGGCACCGGTTTCATCCAAGATGGATTCAACGATGATATTGTTCTCGGGCGAGAGGGAGTAGTTGAGCAGGTAATTGTTCTCGTTGATGAAGAGGTTTGCTTGCATGATTTTTTGTTTGTACAAATGTAGAAATAAATATTTGTGCCATGCATGTTGATAAGTTGGTTTTGTTCTCGGCGGATTTGGGGGAATTGGATAGTATCTTGCCCTGGTGTTATTGTGATTCGTGTTGATTAGGATCCCGTGGTGAATTCCCCGGGATTCTTTTTGTGCCGCCGAGAAAAGATGTAAATAACTTTTTTAATTATGTAAAGATGTGGATTGAAATATTTGTTTTCTTTGTAACATGAAACTTGAAATTCACGCAGACATTCACCTTCATTCTCACGGATCAGAGAAGGATATGCTTCAGATGCTTCATAAACTCGATGAGATTATAAAGGCTGTGAGTATTTCCAAAGAATACCAGAAAACAATTAACAGTGAGACGGAAGAAATAAATAGAGCATCTGACGAACTTAAAAAAAGTGTTGATCTAAACACACCTCAATAAATAACCATTAAAAACAAAATAAAATGCCTGATTCAACTCCACTCGATTTCACCGCTCAGAAAGCAGCGATTGAAAAATTAAAAACCGTTAAAGCATCGGTAGTAGAATTGCTTAACTCTTTGTCAGCAAGTTTGGCAACCGCTATTCAGAATCTTGCCGATGCAGGTAACTCTCCGGAAGAGCTTGCTGAATTGCAGGGTATCGCTGATGGTATCAATACCGAAGCGGATGAGATTGCAGCAGCAGTCTTGGCAAATACCCCGGCAGCGAAACCGTAATCCGAACGATCTTATTAGTATTGTTGAACGCATCTGGAAACGGATGCGTATTTTTTTGTCGTCAGATTGAAAAGAATCCTTTACGTCCGCCGAATAAAAAAGCCCGACCATATTATGTATCTGGCTACGCCATAGTTGTGTTACGAAAAACTTTTACCAGAACTTTTCATTCCTTCTTATCTCACGCTCCTTTCGGCGACGAAGTTTTTCTTCGGGCGACAAGAGAGGAATCCTTGCGAACGATCCTCGTCCGTAGGTGATGCGCTTCTTGATGTGTAGTGGTGGGTGTGTCATAGTGTGTACGTTAGTTCGTTTCCGGTTAATGCGAAGTATAGGTTTTGAAGTTGATGAACAAACTTAACTTCCATTATTGTTTCGGTTTCTTCATTCCCGTATGAGTTGTAATAATGAATACTTAAATTGGGTGGTGAATCAACATTGTTTTGCAAAACTATTTTTTCGCAAACATACCATTCGTAACACTTTTTTTGTGGATTACTGCTTGTTGGAAAGGTGTGATATGCGTTTTCATTCGGAGTAAAGCCGAGTTTTCTAAGCCACTCATCGGTTAATTCTATTCCTTCAAAATCATGAATAGTCACCCTGCCAAGCGTTTCTTCCGATTCGGTAGGAAGCACAGTAAGCAAGCCGCTTGCCACGAAAATGTCGTTGACAGAATAAACAACGCCTTTGCGCTGAATCAAATTTTTGTATCTAAGTTCTTCTGCCTTCATGTTTAAGTTGCTTTTATATTCGCCGAATCTCCCCACCATTTTGCTCGCTTTGTTTGGGTTTTCGGCAGCGTGAAAGGAATGTAAGAATAATCACAGCATACCAGGCGGTTTCCGATCCATCCGAAGTTATCATATTTTGTATCGGTGAACATGGAAGGAATCTCTTTCGGATAATCTTTCTTTGTTTTATTCTTCCAGTTTACTCTGCGCTGGATCATCCACTGACCTGTTTCACTTATTAGCATGCATGGAGCAAGCCACTGTTCAAACCACTTCCACTCTTTGTTGTTGATGTAATTTCTCCACTCTGTTGCATTGGCGAATACAGCCTGTGACATATCTACTTCAATCTTTACAACATAACGGGGATCAAATTTGAGTTCGTACACATCGCGGTACAGTCCGTGACCAATCTGTTCTCCGCAGATATTCTTACGGATAGCGTTCATGTCTCTGCCCTTTATGGGAGTGAGAAGTTTTTTCTCAAAGACAAATGGGCGACTCATGCTATGCTAAGTTGTTTCATCAGTACGAGTAATTCTGATTTATTTTTTATCGTGCCGATAAAACGGAATCTGATCGGTTCAATCTGATGAGTAGTGAAGTGGTATATTTCCAGAAGATGATCGTCTTCAAAATACACAAGCATTTTTTCATTCAGTTCATAAACGGGGGACCTTCTTTCATTGCACAACACGCCATTGTTATTGTCATATCTTACCACAGGCAAATCTTCGGAGGCTTCCCATCCGCACGATTCAATGTCTTCTCTGTCCAGATATTTGACGCGAATTAAATTATCGTCAATTCGTCTTTTTAATTCTGAAACAGTATCGGTATCATCGGCGAGAAGATCGTAAGAGAAGTCTGAGCATTTTACCCATTTGTATTTACAAGGGGTGCCACTAATAAGTTTTCCTTCAATTTCCAATAGCTCGTATTCAAAATTGACATGAAACTCTTCGAGCGATGGCTTGTAGTATTTATTCATCGCGCAATGTTAATAATTATTTTCATACAAAGTAAAAAAGTTAAATAATTTATTTTATGTTTGTCGCCGATGAAAGCAGAATCAATAACATACTATCCTACGGATGAGAATATGAAATTCCTGAAAGACCAGAAGGCAAAGGGAATATCATTTGTCTTCACGATCAACGAAGCCATTAAGGAATATAAAAAAAAGAAGAAAAAATAAAATGGATATTATCATTCTCTACTTCTTCATACGTCTGTTTAACAGGATTATTCAGCCATCAAACTGTGTCCGTCTCTCAGGATGGAAGATAAAGCACGGTGGAACAGTAAAGGATGCTTCGCGACACTTCGATTACGTTTACTTAGGCAATGGTGTGTTTCTGAAAATTAATAAACTGAAAAAGAAATGAGCCGCACGACCTACACCGAGAACGATCTTCGTCTTATGCAAGAAAGGATTGCTGCCAAAAATAAAGTGCAGCTAAATGTTAGTGCTCGGGCGGAAAAGAAGGCTCCTGTCAACATTCATTTTCATTCGCCGACCATAGAAAACGGAGCGATAAAAATTTTGGTGAAGCCCATGAGTGTGAATGAAGCATGGAAAGGAAAGCGCTTCAAAAGCGTTGCTTACATGAAGTACCAGAAACGGGTTTCTATGCTACTCCCGCACCTGATTCTTAATGCGACAAATCTGAAAGTATCACTGGAGTTTGGATTCAGCAACAAAGCCAGCGACATTGACAATCCAACAAAACAGGTATTGGATATACTCTCAAAAAAATATCATTTCGATGATCGGGAAATTTACGAGATGAATTTAAAAAAAGTAATTGTGAAAAAAGGGGAAGAATATTTCTCTTTTAAAATTGAATCATTATGACAGATGAACAATATTTTGCAATGTGCAATCTGGAGGGTGCCATTCAGCTTGCACACCCAGACTTCGATGAAAGTTTTCACGAAGCAATATGGAAGCAGTTTCCTGTCACCTGTATCATCTGTCAGCGGCAGACAAAGGAGTTTACGCAAATTGCTATCGAAAGCCTCCTGCGGTTTTATCCGTACATTAAAATATTGGTGATGGATGGTGACAGCGAAGATCAATCAACGCTGTATTTAAAATACAAAGAACTAACTACCGAGAACCTAACAGTATATAATTACGTGGGAAGGAACTCTCACGGAGAGATATTGGACTTTGCCATCAGGAACCTTGTGGACACGCCGCTTGTAATGACGTTTGATTCTGATGTTATTGTTCGCTTCGGTGGATTCATAGAAAAAATGGTAGAGCAATTTTCCGCCGATGATAATTTATATGCAACCGGTTCTCTCATGCTTGTAAGCCACTCCAACTATGGAGTAGGGACGCCGAAAGACGAAAACGATGTTCTCCGGTACGCCCATCCATCAGCCTCCATGTACCGCTCATGGATGTACAAAGAACTCGGAGCAGCGAATGATAACGGAGCCCCTTTTGGTCAGAATATGCGAGATGCCGCCGAGAAAAAACTAACCGTCGCTCCGTTTCCAATAGATTATTTTATTCAGCATAGATGCGGTTCCTCATGGGTAAAAGAGCACAAGATCGTATGGCCTTCTGATCACGGAGTTTTCCTTCGCCCGTTCGCAACATTTCTTGTAAGCGACGAAGAACAGTTGATGCTATTACAATCGCAGAAAGATAAAGACTTCAACATTGTCATGCTCGGCGACAATACGAAAATCAGGATATGGGAGACAACGACCAGGGACATTGACAATCCGTATTATGAAATCAGGTTTCAATGTAATGGTGAGTATGTTGTTATCTTCGGCGAAAATGTAAGCGGTTTTGACGAAAACATGGTAACAAGCATAAAGCAGTTTATCATCGACCTCAATGCGCCCGAAAAAATAGAAAGGTCAAGCGGAATGAAGATTTACGAGAGAAAGTATTTTCAAAATGAAATAGCACTATTCTGATGCAAATACCATTCAAGATGTTCTTTCACATTGCGCAACTAAACCATTGGGAAGATATTGTCAGGGAGCAACTGCAACAAGTTGTTAAGTCAGGATTCTACAACGAATGCGATCTTGTATATGTAGGTGTTTTGGGAAACGATCTTGAAAAAGTTAAGGAAATTTTCGCCGATGAAAAAGTTTATCGGGCAGAATTTTACCATCACATAGATATTAAGCGATATGAATTTCACACACTTAGGATTCTGAAAAAGGTTTGCAATGAATCGCCTCTTTTTTACGGTGCTTATATCCACGATAAGGCGTGTTCCTATCCAACCGATCCAAACAAAAATGCTGGAAAGGTTTGGAGGGACTATCTTATGCACTGGACGATAGGTGAGTGGAGGCAAAACTACAAGGCGCTTAACATGAAGTTTCTTGGATATGATTTGTGTGCGATAAAGATTATTCCTGCAAGGGTAAGCCCATCTAATAGGACACATTCGTCTGGTAATATGTGGATGTTTAATTCAGAGTATATCAGATCGCTTGTTGAGATTGATGAATTGGACACTGCCAATAGATTTGAAGCCGAGATGTGGGCATTCTCTGGTCAGCCCATAATTTATATGCCATGCAACCTATTTATTGATTATTTGAACAGACAAAAGTCCTATGAGGATTTTGTTAATAATTATCCAGAATATAAGGATCATTGTTTGTTTAAATAATTATATTTGTTCCGCTTAGAGTATCGTACTATGTTTCCAAAAATATTTTTAAACGCCTCAACGACAAATGTGTTTGTTCCTCACGGTACGAACTCTAAGCCATTTGTCCGAGAGGCGCATTTATTTAATGTTATGGAAAAAAGGAAGAGGGTGTTAAGGGATCACAATATTTCTGGAAAGAGATTTGGGAAGTGGGTTGTTTTAAATTATTCTCACGAAGCAGATAGATTCAAATACTTTTTATGTAGGTGTGACTGCGGGAATGAAAAAATAATTCAAAGCTATACCTTGATAAAGGGAATGAGCACTTCGTGTGGTTGCCCGAGATATGGAGACGAATCTAATGGATACAAGCATGGGAAAAGAAGGCATCGTCTGTATTATATTTGGAATGGAATGAGGCAACGATGTAAGAACGGAAAACTGGATTCGTATAAAAATTATGGTGGGAGAGGAATATCTATATGCAAGGAGTGGGACAACAGTTTTGTTTCCTTTTATAATTGGTCCATCTCAAATGGTTATTCAGAAAGCCTTGAAATAGACCGTATAAATAATAATGGAAATTATGAACCATCAAATTGTCGGTGGGCAACCGTTATACAACAGGCATACAATAGAAGAAACAACGTATTATTAGAATATGAAGGAGAAAAGTTGTCTCCAAAAGACATGGCTAAAAAGTATAATGTGGACATTGTATTGTTTAGGTCCAGAATGTATAGAGGATGGAATGTTGAAAGAATTATATGTGAAAATAAGCACAACAATTAATCAAGCACAAATATGAATTCTGTAAGTTGCGTCACCCTTGCCTTCAATACCCCTGATCAGGTAACTGGTGCGGTAGAAAGGCTGTATGCACAAAACAAAGTTGATTTCACTCACTACGTTTTCGATTTAGGCTTTCCGTTGGAAGAAGGAGATGTTATTCCGGAGGATATTGAGTCGGCGAAAAAAAATAATACCGAGAAATTAAAAAAACTCTGTTGGCTTTATGGATCTCACTATTTGAAAATAGATAACGTTGGCGTTCAGCAAAATTGGTCGCGGGCAATAGATATAATTCAGCCAGACGACTCCGATGTAATTATCGGTTGCGATCCGGATGAAGTGGTTTTGGATAATGGATGGGTGAATGCGATGACGAGAGTTTGTCGCAATTCTAATTTTGCTCTTGCATCATTGGCCCAGGTAGGTGTCATCGAAACAATAAAGGAAGATTTTTATACTAAAGAATTATTCAATGATATTGTCGTTTGGCGCATGAAGGGTGTTGTAAATTGGGCTCAGATTGCTTTCAATGGAGCGTTCCTGAATAAAATTAACAGGGAACTTCCATATCCGCCGACAGCAACAATATACGGTCACATAGAAATGATGATTCAGGATTTCAAAGATCATGGGTACGATTGGGCTATTATTCCCGATATAAAAGTGGAGCATACCAACATCGGAAAAGTTTACCGGGCATATAAAGACTACATTATTTTTTCAATGGAAGGAAAGCCGCAGATTTATTTTGATGAATATTTACAAATGAAACGTTCGATATGAAAACAATTTTTATATTTGTAACGCTATTGCTAATTCAATGTTCCCAAACAAAAACTTTAAACGCCTCGTGCGAAGATGTATCTCTCCTTCATTGGGTTGGTAATAGCCATCTTCAATCGGGGCGCTATTTATTTGATATGAAAAATAAAATATGTGGGTGCGGAAAAGTGTTTGTTCCAAAAAATTATGGAAAAAGATTTTCTAAATTTTGTAGTATGGGGTGTTCGGTCTTGTACAAAAACAAGAGAAGGCCGAAGCCGGAAAGTACAATAACAAAAACCTGTCCATGCGGGAAAGCATTTGAAGCCAAAAAGTGGAGGTTGGAGCAAGGGAAGGACAAGTGTTGTAGCAGGGTGTGCGGCTACAAGTATATGATTCGCTCAAAAACCCACGGATACACAAAGCATAAAGAAAATTCTGGCTGGTTTAAAAAGAATAATTTGCCGTGGAATAATGGGCTCGGTGGAACGGGAATTTGTAAACCAAATAAAGGAAGTATAAAGGGCGGGGAACGACGGGGTGTGTTCACTGAGTTTAAGAGTGGTCAGCGATCATGGAATAAAGATAAGAAGTTTCCTGAAAGATCGGGAGAACACCATCCGCTATGGAAAGGGGACGATGTTGGGTACGAGGCGATCCACGGTTGGGTTTATAGGCAACTTGGGAAAGCGTCTTCATGTGAAAGATGCGGCGCATTAGAATCTAAAAGATTTCAGTGGCATAACAAAAGCCATTTATATAAAAGAGATATTTCTGATTGGGAGTCCTTGTGCGCAAAGTGTCATGCAAACGAACATAAAAACTGGGAGAAACGAGCGTATGTATAAAACAAAGTGCCTTGTAACTGGTTGTGTGGGTTTCGTAGGGAGTAGAATTTGCGCACGACTGATTGATCTTGGCATAGATGTCTATGGAATAGATAATTTATCTTTTGGAAGCAGAGAGAATATTCCAGAAGGTTTGGCGTGGATGGACAAGGATTTCAATGAAGCTGGTGCAAGATTTTTGAACGACTTTGATGTACTTGTACATTGCGCTGTTTCAAACATCATTTACGCTCAAACCCATGAGACAGAAACTTTTTCTAACAATGCCTTACATGCAATAAATTTATTTCAGAAGTTTCGCGGAAAAATAATTTTTACTTCGACGGCTTCAGTTTACAATTCCGCCGAAGAAATACCAACTCCCGAACACGCAAAAATCCATTGTGTCAACTCTTATGATACGTCGAAAAGAATTTCTGAGATGTATCTGCAAGAGCGTGGAAATTATACAACGATTCGTTTAAGCAATGTCACGGGGATTAATCAGCGACCGTCATCAGAATATTGTGGTGTTGTTGGGAAGATGATTCATTCGGCGATCAAAGGAGAATCTATAAAAATAATAGGTGACGGTAAGCAGACAAGAGACTTCACCTACGTTGAAGATGTAGTGGATGCTGTGATGAGGTGCATTGAACTACCGGCAATGAATGATGAGTACAACATTGCAACAGGAATAGAGACCTCAATTATTGATCTTTCTAAAATGATTTGTTCGGCACTCGACAGGCCCCATTCCATACAGATGATTCCAAAGAGAAGTATTGATGGTATTAACAGGAGGTGTTTAGATATTTCAAAGGCTGAAAAGATTCTCGGCTGGTCGCCGAAAACAAATATTAAACTTGGTATTCTTAAAACGATTGAATGGCAAAAAACAATATAACCACATAATTATGCAAGTAAAATTCTATTTCGATGAGGCAGAAAACAAGTACTGCCTGTTCTTTGCTGAGGCATCAGAACAAGATGTACTACGACCATACCGTGTTGATGGAGGTGAGTTGATTCTTGAAGAACCACTTGAGAAAAATTCAATGGTTCCGGCAACGATAAGGCTGTCGCCAGAGCAATTTAATTCACTGATATATGCAATTAAAAAAGGTTTCTGATGAACGTAGTCCGCTCCATACCGATTCTTTTCCTTTCGGCGATACCCAAAGATGAGAATAGATTTTCATCCACAGCCCCCATTGACAGTAAGCCAATGGAAATTTTTCACGCCTCCTTTGAAGCACTGCTTGCATCTGACTGTGGAGCGATCTTCGTATTCGACAACTGTTCAAGAGTAGCACATTACATAAATACTTTCAAAAAAAACAAAGATTTAGGAAAGCAGATTATACTTATAGAAACAAAAGCAGAGGTAAGCTATGTGAACACGGTGAATTGGTTTCTTCGGCGGATCGGAGAGGAATTTGAAATAGCAGGAATCATGGATTCTAATTTTGCCGCCGACAAAGAATTTTGTTCTGAAATTATATCACGTATGGAAAACGCTGATATAGCACATGGCATACCTACATTCTTCCGCACAGCAAAAGTTCCATTCCTTCCTATCGGTGGATGGGAACAATTTATTGAACAGCATCCTGAGTTAAAAGTAACATGAAAGTATTAATAACATCGGGTAATTCGTATCGCACATTCGAGCCGTATTCAAATTTGAAGATTGACGGTATAGAGTTTCTTTTCATTTCGCCCGAAATGAATCAGGATGAAAAATACGATGCTATTGTACTTCATCAGCCTATTGACAAAACGCTCATTCCATTCATTCAGCAATTTCAGAGTGATGGCGGAGTACTCGTAGTTGACACGGACGACGACCTTTTCAATCTCCCTTTCTCCAACCCCGTCTATGAAGAATTGAAACAAAAGAACGGACTTCCTGTTTTCAAAGAATGTCTTCGACTCGCCGACTACATTCATGTTTCAACTCCTCAGTTAAAAAAAGCACTTCCATATCCTACCAAGACAGAAGTATTTTTAAATAGTATCAACTTCGATAATTACAGACTCGATGAAAAGGAAAGGATAAGGGATGAGTTTCGGCGGGAGCATAAGATTCCGGAAGGAAATAAAATTATTGGCTGGCAGGGCACACCATCCCATGTAGATTCTTTGGCGCTCATTCGTCCGGCGATGAAAGAACTTTTGCAGAGAGGAAATATAACTTTCGCTATCGCCTCCAATATTGACTTCTTAAATATTCTCGGGCTCACTGGTCAGAAGAACATCGTTTGCATCGGCTGGCAGGATAGGAACATAGCACTTGAATTCCCGGCAGCATGCGATGTGTTTCTCTGCCCGTTGCCCGATAATAAATTTAATAATTCAAAATCTGAAATCAAGGTACTTGAGTCTTCCGTATGGGAAGTACCCACTGTTTGTTCAATGGTTTCGCCCTTCATTCGCTTCAACGAAAAATCACACGGAGGAAATTATTTGGTTCACAAAGAGCGAATCAAACATTGGATAAATACCATTGACCTTGCACTGAAATCTCCTGCATCCGCCGAGAACGCATATCTTTGCGTGAAGAATGATTACGATTTAAAAGTTTTAAACGAGAACAGAAAAAAATGGTGGAGCGCACTGCTAAAGAAATGATTCACGAATTAAAAACCTATGGGATAACTGTCATGCCTGAAGAAGCAATAGATTACAGAAAAATCTTTGATCAGCTTTTCATGAATCACAGTAAATATTCTGTGGTCGTCAGCGAGAAGGAGGGAGAAATTTCAGCCACATTTAATGGTGTTGTGGTGTATCGTGAATCTTGGTGGGGTAAATTTGACAAAAACGAAATATGGAAACGATTGATTAATGCGATTCTTTCTGATGCGATTGATAAAAAAACTAATGATTACAATTCATTTAATGTTTCTTCTCAATCCGCCGACAAAAATTCATTTGACGACAAACCAATTGGAGGATTAAAAGAATGGTAGAACCTACTGAAGTAAAAGGAATACATGCGTTTCGTGAGATAAAAATCACTTCTGCCAAATATGGTGTAAAATACCTTGTGGTGGATGAGCAGGATTTTGAATTAGTTAATAAGCACACATGGTATTTGCTGAAAGGCAGATATACTTTTTACGCTGCAACAAATGTGGGGATTCTGGGAACCAAGAGACACCATACGCTTCTTGCTCACAGGTTAATAATGGGAATAACCGAAAAATCAATTCAAGTTGATCACATAGATCACGATGGGCTCAATGATCGAAGAAGCAATTTACGCGAATCAACCCATAGCCAAAACCAAGTCAACAGGAAGTCTCAAAAGAACGCAGCATCTTCATATTTGGGTGTGTCGAGAGCTGCACAGACAGGTGGATGGAGGGCGCTGATTCGCGTTGGCGGGAAAACCAAGACGCTCGGGTATAGAAAAGATGAAATTGGTGCAGCAAAGCTATATGATGAGGCTGCAAAAAAGCATCATGGCGAATTTGCAAATTTGAATTTTAAATAAAACGAGAACAGTGGTAGATCAACCTATTGAAGAAAAAGTAAGTGGTACAGATGACATTGTAAAGGCAAAGGAAGAATTCCGTCATTATATCGCCTCACTCATACGCGAAGCCATAAAAACACCGATGAAGGACTATGACAGGCTATACAAACTTTCCGAACTAATAAACATTAATCTGCCGCCAGCGGTAAAAACTGGTCGTACAAAAAAGGAGGCTGCATCTGTAACACTGCAATCAGAAGAAACAAGAGAACCTGGTGTTGATTTAATTGATGAAGCAAGATTGGCAATAAAGAACAAGAATGGCAAGGTTTAAAAAGGAAGTATCCCTGAGTGATGACGGACTGGTTTATCGGCTTCCAAAACTGCCTGACGAAAAATTAATTGCAGGATATGAGATTTCTTCAAAAAAGCAAAAATTTCAGAAGCAGAATTTTCTTACTGACGATGAATTTAAAAAACTCAGAAGGGAATCGCAACTCGAAATAATAACCACCGAACTCACAAGAAGAGTAGAGGGATACTGGTTTTTTAACAACGGCGTACCGACCTACATAACAGGATCACACTATTTTTATCTTAATTATTGGTATATGGCTGCCATTACCCCTGATGGTATGCCTGATTATCGGTATGCACAAACCAAGTGGGCATATTTTGTGGATCTATGCGAGAAGGACAACCTTTGTTTTGGCGCAATCATGTTGTCTGCAAAACGATTTTCAAAAACGGAATTTGCATTAGCGCACATTTATAATTTAGCAACTCTTATTGAGAATGATTGTCTTTTTGGACTACAATCACTAAATGCAACGGAAGCAAAAAACAACCTGTTCGTTGGAAGGATAATTAGGTCACATCGCCGCATCCCCGACTATTTAAAGCCAACCAGCAATGATTCAAAAGGAAGAAAAGAGATTACATCGAAACTTACTTTTATCGGAGAAAAAGATGGATCAAAGTATCAGGGTGGTTTGAATAATGTGATTGACCACAGGCCTACATTGCCATCTGCATATCAGGGAAAGCGACCAAGGGGGGTGTATATTGATGAGCCTGGAACTATCGAGGAGATGGATATCATCGAGGCGTTGTCAACAATCAAACAACAGCTTCAAATTGGTAAACGCGCTTTCGGGAAGATATTCCTTCCGGCGACACTTGAATCCATGACTCCAAAAGGAGCACCTATGTTTTTCCAAATATGGAACGAATCGGACCCTTCGATGAGGGATGCCAACGGAAGAACACAAAGTTGGCTTTACCGATACTTCAATCCACAATATGAGGGGCGAGAGGACTTTATTGATGAGTACGGAAACTCTAAGATTGATGAAGCAAAATCATTTAGAAAAAACGAACTTGATTTTGCTACCGCATCTGGACAGATGAAAATTAAAAGACAGTATCCCGAAACTGTTGATGAGGCATTTGGTTCATCGGCTGGGGGGTTGTGTTGGGAAGACGATGTAGTAGAAATATTAAAACAGCAAAAGACAGCAATATTGAATGCCGATGTTCCTTTAGGTAAATTCAGTATTGTAAATCTGAATGGCGCTATCACAGCAAACCCCAATCAACAAGGGAAGGTGTGGATGCTTGAACCGCCGAAACAAGGATGTATATACGTTCACTTAGCTGACGGTGTAGCCACCGACACAGATACCGGAGGAATAGAGGGGTCTAATATTGCTGGCGTAGTGGTAAAGGTTTTTGATCCCAATTCAGATCCGTACATGCCCGTACTATTGTACTCTGAGCGCCCGAAAACAATCGAAGGCGCATATTATAATTTGTTGAACCAGGGACTTTATTACAATCAATTTGGTGGCTTTGAAAAGTTTTATGCTGAGGCCAATGCATCGCATGCCTCTCATTTCGGAAACTTCTTAATATCACGTGGACACAAGGAATTGATAGCAATGCGAAAAGATTTATCCGGTAAAGGATGGACAGATCAGAAGAAGATGTTTCAATACAGGACTCCGGAACTCATAGACTTCCAACATAAGCAAGGAAACATGTTCTTGCGCAAGTACGCTCATTCGATACAGATGCTTCCATTGATAGAACAGTTGTTAATGCCAAAGTCCGTTAACTGCGATTTACGGGATGCGTGGCTACAGTTCTTTACCGCTCGTCCGAACTTCGATGAAGCCCCGAAGCCCAAGAAGCCGCCGAGAAAAATCACCACCACCACCCTTGTCATGCGGGGAGGTGTTACCTACTATGAAACCAAGACTGTGTGAAAAATTATTATCTTCTTCGGCGGATTTGATATTATTTTCGTTCATTTGCAAATAACATTCGCATTTATCTTTTCCTTTTTCAGAAAGTATCTCAAAAAAGATAGCGCATGTTCCCATTAGTAGTCCCCAAAGACCCGATTATTGTGCCACATCCAAACGATTTGGCAAGCGAACACGAAAAGTTCAAAGATGGGGGAACTTGGTTTTTGCAATACGGCAGGTGGATAATTAAAAATTTGTACAACTGTTATTCCGTGCCGTCAAGCTTTACCACCACAGGCGCAGCACCCACACCAACCTCAATAGTAACTGGTAACGGCAGTTCTCTCGGCGGCGGATCGTTAAGCATCGTGGATGAGATGTTGTCAAACTACGACTACTACTACGGCAACCAGCCCAACGGTATTTTCAATCACCTGACCGTTGACCTCAATAACAACCCTTTACCAAACGTGTTTATCAAAGGACAGGAGATACGAAGTTTGGTTGATCATATTGTTGGTAAGTGTATCACCTTAATTGATCCGATAGAAAAAAACATTTCTTGTGATTCCATTTCAGAAAACTCGCTTTTAAAAAAGAAAGAGGTATTTGAAAAAATCGATCTTGCCGCCGAGATAGGTGATGTACTCAATGAACTCGGTGCCGGAGAGGTGAAATATAATCCTGCAGGTGGAATAGATTATTCCAATCCTTCCGAGATAAAAAATGCCAAAGAAAAGATTCGTCTGGAATATCAGAACGCAGGTACGGTGATCGCCAGATCAGCATACTACCAGAACCGTATGGCCGAGATGTTTGTTGCATCAGCGAAAGAAACGGCTATTGCCAATTTAACCGGCATGCATTTCAAAGAAAAAGATGGACAGCTAAGCACGGAATACCTGCCCGGTCATTCTTGCATCTACGATTTCTCCACATGGGGAGAGTACGGCGAAGGTCAGACAAGAGGCGGGTTTATTCTTCCCGTTACGCTCGAAGAAATTCTTCAGGAGTACAAGGACCTAAACCCAATCATGGTAGATGAGATCAAGGCTGTGCTGTACGGTAATGAAGTAAACTCATCAGACTGGATGGAGTACTACAACGCTCCTTTCACCAATGTAAAATGGTGGTACAATAATCAGAAATGGATGAGCAAGGCAACAGTGTACTGGATCACACGCTGCGACACCCGCTACATCAAGACCACCAATAAATACGGGAACAAGCGTGTTAAAAAAATTGATGATTACAAAAAATATTATGACCCGGGTATTGACGCCTCTCAGTTGCCTGCCGGTACGCCGATGAAAAACGGCTATGAGATAAAAGGTGACTCACAGGTATGGAAGGTCCACAAAGCCGTCATTCTCGGTAACAAATGGTTACTTGAATACGGATACGAACCCTACCAGGTCCGTCCGTTCGGCGATAAAAGAAAACCTATCATTCCAATTCTGTTTTTGTGTCAGGGGAAATTGGCCGGCTATGTAAAATCTATTGTCAGCCGGTTGAGGCCAAAACAGGATGAACTCGATGCTGTACGGTACCGGATACGCGAATACACTGCGCAGGACTTGGGAAAAAATTATTTCATCCATGGCGGGAAGCTCGGCGAATCGCTCACCACCCAGAATATTGTCAACGATTTAAAAACGTTCCACATTACAGTTGTTCCGCCGACAGGAGACCCAGAAATAGATAAGGGAGGAATAGAGGGGCTTGTAAAAGCGGTGGACATGAGTAACCACGACTACATCACTCAGTACCTCACATTGAAACGGGATATTGAGGTGGAAATGAAAGCCATCGTTAATTTAACGGATATTTCTCTCGGCGAACAGAGCACCACTATAGGGAAAGGGGTTCAGGAGAACACCATAGCCCGATCAGAACTATCCGGACTTTCGCTTTACTCGTCCCTGCAGGAGCATTGGAGGCGGTGCATTCAGTATGCCGCCAACAAGAGTAAACTCATCATGCTCGACAAAGAAGATAAGAACGTGATTCTTCCTGTTTCGGCGAAGGATGTTCGCCTGCTTAAATTGACTAAGGAGATGCGATTTGAAGACCTCTGGTGTTACCTGGAAGAAAACGATTCTGTTGCAGTGGCGGATATGGCTACATTAAAGCAGGCGCTTATTGCGATGGCCGTCAATCCAACATTGGAAGCCGCCGAATCCATCAAAAACATAATGATGATTCTTAAAAACAAAACATTCACAGAATCTATCGTTCAACTGGAACAATATATAGACGATAAGCGCAGGGAGAATCAAGAAAATCAAATGCTGGAAATGAAAACAGAACAGGCGACACTTGCACAAACCCAGCAGTCAAATCAGATTCTTGCCATGCAACAACAGGTTGCCGATCTCACGAAAAAATTGGCAGAAATTAATTTGAAATCAAGTTGGGAAATTAAAAAGGAAGAAGTGAAGGCTGGATTGGAAAGAGATTATAAACTGGATGATGCATACATAGCGCAGATAACCGATCTTATCCAAAAGCAACTTGCGATGGTTAATCAACCGCAACAACAAGAACAGATTCAGGTGTAAAATACTTCCATTTATACCCCCATGCTGTTGTGTTCTTTTTAATTGACTCACTTATATTGCTGCCTTCCCTTCTTTTTCTATTTGTAAAATGTGAAAAAGCATCTGCGCAACTATCCCATATCTTTATTTTATTGCCGTTCAAATCCATTTGAACAATTTTTTTTGACAGCGGATTTAATATTCCACGGTTTCCTGTGTTTCCACTAACTTGTTTGAGAACATCGAATCGGTGTCTTGTGTTTTCAGAATTGGTACACCATTCTAAATTTTCTACACGATTATCGGTTTTAATTCCGTTGATGTGATTGATGGCTGGCTTATTTTCTGGATTAGGAATAAAAGCGATTCCAATTAAGCGGTGAATTTTAGCAAGTCTTTTTGGTGGTGTGAGTGTACATGCTGAGTATCCAGCAACGGTAACTTGTTTTAGCAGTAGCTCAATCCACGGGTTCTCTTTGTAAATTTTTTTTATTCTTCCTTTGTTGCTGACTTGGTAGTGGGATTTTTCGCCGACAACATCTCTCCATTCTTCGCCTTCAAGATTTTCAACAGGTTCTTTAAACCATTTAAGCAACTTCATTTCTTGCAAACACTCTTTACATCGTGTCCGTAACCATGTTTTGTCTGGTTGCTGTAGTCCGAAACAGTCCTCATCCTTTTCGATTTTACATCGAGTACAAATTTTTGTTTTCATTTTACTTTCTTTAAAAGTTCCACATGCTCTTCCAGAAGTTTTTGTATGACCTTCGGATATGGGACACGATTTTTTAATGCACCATTCCCCGCCTTCGTCATTGCTGTTTGCTTGTCAAACACAAGTTGAAAAGCATCACCTGTTATCTTTACTGTTACGTTACATGAATCCATAGTTGTCTGTTGTGTTTAGTTTGGTGCAATGATAGTCATTTGTTGTTCGTGATAAATTTAAGTTTGAAAAAAATTACTAACACCGCATGTTCAAATTATATTTGTCCCTCAACATTCGATATTTCCATGGTAGAAACAGAAGTAATGCCAGTTATGGTGCCAACGACAGAAGCAAATGTTACTCGGGCGAAAAACAATCCTCCTGTAAAAGTGGAGAATCCTGCTGAAGCAAAGTCGGATACACCCGCACCTGTTGCTATTGAAAAACTTCCTACCAACACTGAGAAGGTTTCCCCTACACCCGCCGAAGCAAAGCCCGAACCTCCGCAAGGAGAAGCAAAGCCTGTTGACACCACAGACCGGCTTGCTAAATTCAAAGAGAAAGCAAAGTCAAAAAAGCCCGAGACTTTTGTAAAAGCGAAAACCGATGTTGTCGAGGTGAAGGATGGTGAGGTTCCACCACACATTCAGGCACGTATCGAAGAACTCGAAAAAAAAAATGCTGATTACGAAAAGCAGTTATCGGATGAAGATGTTCAGATTTTGCGGGAGGCAAAAAAATCAGGAAAAGATTTATTCGATATTTTAAAAGAGGTGGAGGGCATCAACCCTGACCAGCTTACCAAAGAGCAGCTTTACGAAATTGACTGTAAAGAAAAAGGGCTCACGGGAGAAGACCTTGAAGAAGCCATGGCTGATTTTGAGGAGATGAAGCCCTACCAGAAAACGGCTGCCACCAACGTCATCAAAGAAAAACTTCGTGGCGATGTCAGCAAGAAGAAGTTAAATTTTCTTGCCAAAGTAAAAGAGGGGACGGCTGAATCAGCGACTCTGGCACAGGCAGCTATTGCAGCCGCCGAAAAAACACAACAAGATTTTAACAAACTTTGCGACGACTATATTGGAAAAAACCACTATGGTCTTGTCGGCACACCGCAGATGTCGGAGAGTTTGAAAAATATATTAAAAGACCCGAATGGATTAATTGGCAAAAACCAAGATGGTTCATTGAATGCTAACGATCTTTTTGAGTTCGCGCATTTCAAATTATTCAAAGAGACTCTGATCGAGGAAGTGAGAAGCACTACCTACGCAGAAGCCTGGGAAGAATTTGAAAAAGAGTATGGTGCTACCGATGGCAGCGCCAAAGTCGTGCGTACTCCGCAAGGAACCGTTATGAGTGAGAAAGAACAGTTTGAGCATACTATATCTACTGCTAAGCCGGTTCGCTAATTCGCATTTGATTTTTTCTTATTGCAAAATGTCGCAAGGAGAGTTCCTTCGATTCCAACCATCTTAACCATTAATCTAAAATGAATACTACAAATCAAAACCCACAATTTATAAACAGCTACTTTTCGGCGTTGCTGCACTACAAGAGCTTCAACCAGCTTTTGTGGGACTACAATGCTGCCGATCTGCAGGCGTGGATGCTCTTCCGAAATTCAGACATTTTCGGAAAGTCTATTCCTACTATGACGCCCGATGGAAGTTTTAATACTCCTATCAAAAACGTTCAAACCGTACAGGCAGTAATCGCCTCGGCTACACAGTCAGGAAACAACCTGATTCTCACTTTCACTGATGCAACGTATGCCTCTTTCAGGAAAGACCAGAAAGTCTCGGATCACAACATGTTCGAAGGCTACGTGCTTCAGGCATCGCCGGGAACCATCACCGTTGGACCACTTAACAACCCATCTACCACCCTTACCGCTGGAACGCATTTTCCAGCGAATACCACAATAAGGGCTAACGGTAAAATTGCAGCCAACTTCAATTCTGTTGGGACCACAACACTGTACGATCAGAAAGATGTTCAAGTGGATTGGTCAGAGATAACTCGTGACACATGTCAGATTGCTCGCCGGGAAAAACAGAATCTTTTTGAAAGCACTACAACGGCTGGCGAAAAAGTGTTCTACGGTTACACCGATACAGAGGCTAATACTTTCAACCGCTTCTTATGGGAGTGCGCATACAAGTATATGTTCGGAAAAGGCGGAACAGGACTTCAGCTTTCTGATGGCGTGGCTTCCAAGACTTACGGAATCCGTAACAGGATTATTGACAATTCCGGAAACTACATCTCTTCCAACGCCCCGATGACTCAGGCACAGTTTGAGTCCATGGTATTGCAGGCCGCTTCGGTGAATCCTGCCATGGGATCGGAAATTTTGCTTATGCCAGGAAGACGCGCATTGCAGCAAATCGGAACGTTCTATCCTTCTCAAATGGCTTTTGCCGCTGCTGAAAGGAGAAATGACAAAATGAGTGTTTCCCTTGATACCCGCGAGGTGTTTATCGCTGGCATCAACGTGAAGGTGCTGACAAATTTCTCGCTTCTAAATTCTGAAAAGATCGAAGATTGGCATAAAGACTCGGTGTATGTGCTCAATATGGCGCCGACAAATATGAACGGTCAGAAAGCCAAGATGGTGCAGTTGATTCACACCTCTGATGATCCTAATTCTACCTCCGAAGTCATCCGCAAAGAAACTCCGGGTATGACAGGATCAGGACAGGGCAACAATACAGGAATGGGTAACATCGGTCAAAACCAAGTTACTGCTTCTCCTGTTGATGGAACTACTGTTGAATTCTTGGATGACTCAGGTGTGGCGATGGTTGCCAAAGGACAGGGATTATTTGAATTCAAACATTAATCCTAAAACGATCAATTAATTAAACTCTAAAAAACTCAAATAAAATGCAAAGAAATAATTATCAATGGATTGTTTTAGACACCATCAGCGCATCGGCGGGTGTGGTGACTGTCAAAAACCGTGTGGCTTACATCGCTGGACAATTCTGGTTCAAGTACGATGACATACAGCCAAATACCATCATCAAAGAAACCGCTATTACCTCTGCAACGGCAGGAGTAATTACTTTTACTGTCGGCGCAAATCCTGCCAACAGCGCAACCTATAAGTTGCAGTTTTCTCAGCAGATTCCTACCTCTTCAACACAGGGGACTTCAACGACTGTTCCAAAGACCTACACTGTCGTTACTCCGGCTACCGGAACTCCGACAGCAACTACGGTTGCCGATCAGTTCAGATTGCAATTTACCGCCGAGGGAACAACGTATGTGACAGCCTCCGGAACAGCAACGCTCATCATCACAGCCAACACCAATTACCCTATCATCTACGGAGGAGCATGGGTACTGGACGGATCTGGAACGGCGAGTACGGTGACCCAGACCACAACGGGCATCAATATCCGCGGAACCGGTGCGGCCCTTGTTGCTATCGGGGCTCCAGCCACAACAACGGGAGCAGCTTACACCATCTATTACAAACTCGGTTTTGAAAACATCGGGGAAAATAATACGATGCGTGTGAACCAGGGATGGCAGACGATGTTGGCGATTTTAGAAAGCGCAACTAATTATTCAGCCTTGATAAGTGCGATTGATTTAACGCTGGACGCCTTTACATCTGGAACCACTATCAACCCTGAAGTTATTAGTGTAGCTGGTCAATAAGTTTAAATTAGTTTTATCAAACTACTCCTCTGAAATACGGGGAGTAGTTTTTTCACATTCGCAATTAATCATAACCCATATAAGAATTTAACATTTACAAACACCCAAAAAAACCAATGAAACACAATTGTATTATCAGAGCAGCATCCGGAACCGCGGGTGGCTGGATTGAGTTTTCGAAAGTAATTTACAAGGGCAAGCCCTACATCATTACAAAAGACTTCAGGGCTATCCTGAAAGTAGAAGCAACACCGTCAGATGAACCGCTGTTTCTTCGCGTAACGCCCGATAAAAGTTTTTCACTTAACTATGATGATGATCCGAATTTCCGCGATAATAAAAATGATGATCGGCGGAAAGTATGTGAACTTATCCCATACCATCATCAGATGAATAATGTGGAAGGTATGACCTACCACGATGGCAGCCAGACGATGAAATCAAATCCTAATGCCGGGACAGGGATGATCTTCGAGTTTGAGGATATGGCGGCTGATCATGTTAAAAACGTAAAGAATATTAAACTCATGGGAGCGGCTTATAATAAAGTCAATAACATGAGTTACAAAGATAAATTGGCTGTCATGTATTATTACGGAGAGAATCCTACGGTAATGGAAGATGGACAGACACAGAACATGCGCCACTCAGAGGCTTTTGTCCGCCTTGTAGAGCCTGGCTTTGGAATCGTTTACCGAAGAACTCAGTTTGGAAATTCAGGAAAAACATTTCTTGACCATTTTGTAAATGATTACAACGCCGAAGACGCTTCCTATGCATTAAAGACGACAATTTTAAAAGCGCAGTATGTGCGCTTGGACGATGGAAAAATGCTTATCGGAAAAGCTGGTGCAGCATGGATGTTCGGAAATGATGTTATCGGTTCAGGCGTGGAGGAGGCTATCGTATGGTTTAACAATCATGAGCAGCTAAAAGAACACCTCTTTATGATGGTAGCCAAAGCCGACAGCATGAACGATGACGATCTTGACGAAGTACTGACAAAATTCGATAAGCCATCGGATGTAGCTATTCGTCTTGCTCATAAGAGCAATTACGAGGACCTGAAAGCATATTGCAAATCAACACTTCGTCTTTCGTGGAAAGGTGTTCCTACCCTTGATTCGCTCAATAAACTGAAAGATGAAGCCGAGCCGGTATGGGCAGAGGTGAAAGAACTTGGGCTCACCGATGAAATTGACTCCCAGCCGGAGATGAAGTTTGAAGATGTTAAAAAAAGAGTCACCGAACGTAAAAAAGAATTACTGAAAAAAGAGAAAGAACTCGTTTAAATATTCTCGTTTAAAAACAACACAGAAAGCAACTTCTATTGTGGGGTTGCTTTCTTTATTAAGAAAAAATGACAGGCAATGAACTGAAGAAAATCTTCGAGCAAGAAACGGACCTTTCCTATACTGCTTTTTATGATGACATCAAGCTCAACCGTTGGTTTAAAAAAGCTATTATCCAATCGGCACAGGATATTTATTTGAATCGGCTGAATAATCAGAATGCATTCGATGAGCTTAATTTCTTAATTGCCACCGACCAGACCATCACGGTAAATAATAACCAAGTATATACTGCCCCCCTTTTGCTTGCCAACGTTACCATCGCGGCTATCACGGGAACTTTTACAACCGAACTTCCTCATAATCTTTTAACTGGCAATACAGTAACAACGAGCGGAATCGCAGGATTCACCACCAACCCCAACGGGACATTTGTTATCACCGTAACTGGTGCAACCACATTCACGGCTATCGTTACCGCATCGGCAGGAGCCTATACCGCTAATACAGGATATGTTACCTCTCCGGTTATGCTATCAGACTATTATCACTATCTTTTTGGTTCGGCCAGTTTTACACTTCCTACAATATTTACGATAACAGGATCAACGAATGCTACACCTATAGTGATCACCATTAACAAGAGATCCTATTTTAAGACAGGAAGCAAAGTTTTAGTCGGCGGCATCGCGGGAAATACTAATGCCAACGGAACCTTCTTTTTAAAACAATACACCGATTTTACCTACGGGCTGTACACTGATTCAACATTTCAGACTCCGGCAGTGGGTAACGGTGCCCAGACTGGTACGGGTACGATATCAGAACTCGTTACCGATAGTGTGCTGAAATTCAAGAGAAGCGATGAAAAGGGAACCATTCTTGGAAAACCGACTGTTTATAACCCTTTTTTTCAGCAATCAAAACTACTGATCAAGATACTGCCAGCGACACCGGTTTCTACCGCTACCTTCGATTATATCCGTGTACCTCCTCAATTTGTTAATGTGGCTGATACCTCCATTGACATGAGTAGCTGGTACCCATTGTATTTTCAATACCTGTGGATTAGTGAAGTTGGAAAAATGATGGCACTGGCACTCAGAGACGGAAGTTTAGCGCAAGGTGAACAGGAACTAATTGTCACAAACCCTTAGATATGAAACTACCAGAATTAGCAGAACAACTTGACAGGCTTGTTGGTGGTGGCATAGCTACCGATGAAGGAGTTTTGGACTCTTCCTATCTATATTCCATTATCCATGATGCCAGGGCATTTATTCTTCGTCAGGATTTTATAAAATTCAGGCGTTGGTCGCCACAATCGCTGCAGAACCATTATCCAGAATACGAATCTACTTTTCAGGATTCCTTGTGTTATACCCGCTTTGAGCTTCCCACAGGGTTTATCCAGGCAAATCAGGCAAGTGATGGACTTGTGTACTGTGGAACCGGTGGGGATAAGATTTTAAAAATAAAAAATTTCCGCCGAATAAAATCACGCAACGAACTGGCTGATTTTTTAAAGAACTCTCACATGAGTCCCGCTAACGGCAGATACATCGGAGTGCTCATTGAAGGATTAATCATGACACTTGTTTCACGTGACACAATTAAAAAGCCACTGGTTATTGCAGTATGGGATAACCCAACGCTTATTCCTACCTATAACCTGCAGCTGAGCGACTACCCAATTTCTGGAGATATGATAAAATTCATGGAAACGTATATTCAGCAGTCAACGCTGAATCAGATTTCTGCCCGTCAGCCGGACACGCTATCGGATAGTAACGATGGGGCGCCGACACTTAAAAACACTAACTGGAAATTGAGACACTGATGGATGCAATAATTTCGTATGAAGAGGTTTTGGCAAATGTGAAGCAAATACTCAGGTTGCCAGATAGCAACAATGACGTGTGGTTATCTTCGATAGTGCTGCAAAACGCGAGAGACCTGTCAACCAACGAAACTCTTATTATTAAAAATTGTACCGTTGAGATTAACGATTCCAAGTTCTCACTCCCCAAAGATTGTAAAAGACTCCTTGCTTTTCGGGCCTCCAATTCATGTATTCCAGGAACATTCGTGGATTTCCCGTTTTTTACTCAATGCGGGTGTAATGTGTCCTCATCGCAGGCAATCAATCCATTGAGCAATCTGCTCGATATTCAAGGTAGAACAGCCTATTTTATTCTTGCCGTGAGCGATGAAACCGAATTTCAGATTGCTTATCAGGCGGTAGACACCGATTGTGAGGGACTGGTAATTATCAACGAGGAGGCCTATACAGCGCTTTCTTTTTTGTCGGCGGCAGACTTCGCTCTTTCGTACCCGGAGATGTACACACCCATGCAGGTGAAGGAGTGGCAACGGAAAGGTAGCGCACAGGGTAGCCGGGTAAGGGGTCTTGCCGCCCGAAGAAAATTTGAACAGGCGCGTGAGCAGATAAAACAAAAGATGAACCAGATCATCAATACATCGGCTCCTGTCGCTCTTTTAACTGGAAATTACAGCACCTTTTTATATCCTACCATCCGTTAATGGCAACGCTGCGAAATATAATATCCTTTCTTTTCAAGCCACTCTTAGGCGGGATGGCGAAGGATATTGATCCGCGCTATCTGAAAAATGGTGATTTTGTCGACTCTCTTAACAACAGGTCAACAACAACAGTTGGCGCCACAACCGCTGACAGAGAAGTGGTTATTGGGAATATTCTTGCATATACCCTTCCGTTTGTTTCATCTCAGGATAAAATGTATCGCATTTACCTTGACTCATCGCAGGTGACACCTACGGCAAGAACACTTGAGTTTTTCGATGGCAACGGACTCACCATAGGAACATCTACCTATACCCCCACGTCAAATGATTTAGCGGCTACCTATGCAGATACCATCACCGCTATCACGGGAACCCTCGGTGGTGGCTATACGCCGGGCCCCCTTGTGCAGACAAGTGCAAATTCGGGGTATTTTTCTTTTGACTTTACGGCTGTCTTCTTTTGGGATTACACTATCATGCTCACCGGTGCTGTTGACGAGCCATTGCCTATCATCATACAAGAAGCTATTGACGCTTCCTTGTCCGGTCAGCTTGTAACTATTGGCAGCTATGATCTTCTTGGAGATTTATTCGTATGGAGCACCAACCAGCACAATATACCAAGTGTATTAAGAATCCTCGATGCCACTAATGACGGAACGGGTCTGATCCGGATAACATTGGAAGACACCACAGACCTACCCGATTATACGCACAGTATTATTTCGGGGGTCATAGGAACTACCGAGGCAAACGGAAACTGGATATCTACCCTTGTTGATGCTACACATATTGACCTGCAGGGGTCTGCATTTGCAAATGCTTTTCAAATAAGGTTAAATTATTCAAATCTTGCCGGAGGAACCTTTGCTGCCGCCGACACTATAACAGCTTCTAACGGAGCAGTAGGAACGGTGGTAGGTGACAATGGTTTTGATTCTCTCACATTTACCATAACGTCTGGGAATTGGTTTGATCTGGCGATAACAGACATTGATAACGGCACAGGGGTAACGGCAGATGTAGAATCTGTATCGGGCGGAAACCTTACAATCAATACAGTCGGGCTTGGCGAGATAGGCGTAGCTGTTCAGGACGAGAACACGCAAATATGGACATACACGACTTTGATAAGAAGCCGGGAGTTTAACTTCAACACCAAGCACCAGATAAAAACATTCTGCGAGCGCAACAACTTTTTAAAGTCCCTTTATTATGTGGATGGGAAAAACAATGTTCCCCGGGTGACTTATTATACTGGCGCATATGTGGCCGATGGAGCATTGAGCTACATCAACCCTCTTGGCATTTATGAATATGGGAGCATAGCGCAGGAGATTCAGTTGATATTAAACACATCAACCTTTGATGTTGCGTGGGTCAACCAATTTCAGACAGGAGGGGGAATAGAAGCCGGAAATTGGAGGTATGCCGTGCGCATGCTCACCGATAACTTTTCTCCTACCATGATTACTGATCCTACCAACCCTGTTAATGTATGTGTTGAAAATGCTATCAATCTTAATTCAGCCAGTCTTCCTCTTATAGGGGGTAATGACTCTTTTACCGTCACGGGAAAACAAAACATATTGGAGATAACCGGTATTATTCCTAACCTATTCAAATACGTGGAGCTTATCGGTCTTTACTATGTGGATGGCAGTCCCGTTCCCATTGGATATGTTATAAAGCGGGACCTACTCACACAAGAGCCCACGCAACAAATCGTTCATACAGGACTTGAAACAGGGGTGCAGAGTTTTGATGTTGCAAATTTCTCGGCGGTTTTTAATGATATACTGACGGCAGAAAATATTGCAGGAGTAGACAACCACCTTGTCCTTGCCAACACAACCTCGTCGGCGCCCATTGATCTATCAGATTTTTTTGCCACCATTACCCATACCATCAAACGAGATACTATTGACGGTGTACGCATTCCTGTGTCTGGAACCTACCGATCCGGCGAGTACATCACCCCCTTCAACGTATATGGAAAAATGGGATATATGTTTAACGAGATATATGCCGTTTATGCCAAAGCCAAGCTAAAAACAGGCTTTGTCACACAAAGTTTTTGGGTTGACTATATCCGTATTGACACCCTTGTTACCAATATAATAGCTAATCCAACTGATGACAGAAGGGTGGGCGCTGCTCTTGCCAGCTACGATCTGACAGATGCCAGCGGCAATGATGTGTATGTTCCGTATATCGAACTAAACATGCCCAATGTGGATTTTCTCATTGATGGGGTTCCTGCCAGAGACTTAATTGATGAGATCATATTTGAGCGTCCTGAAATGATTGATGATTATATTGAGGTTCGGGCGGACGGGGTAGCTGCCATGTCCGCCGATGCTCTAATATCTTTTGAAACAGGTTCACCTTACGATGCCAATATTGACATTGAACTTACCCCCGCTTTTGCGACTACACCACCGCTCATAGAATTTCCATTTATCTCAGGTGAATGGTTTTATGATATCAACGGAACGTCAGCAACCCCAAATAACGTTGACTACAACTATAATGCATACGCCTATCAGATAGCTTTATGGGGGTTTCCGGCTAACTATGTTACCAACAGAAAATTCTTTGCTTTCTATTCTCCTGAATATCTTTTTGTAAACTCTGGCTTTGCTCTTGTGGCAGGAGATTCTATCATAAACTATGGAAGCCCAGGCGAACTGCTGGTAAATGCAACGGGTGTTCAAGGGGTGGCGGGTGGATGTGCTATCTACTCTTCTTTGCGAGAATTTAACGGTTTTGTCAACACTAACACATATCAGGCGCCTTCGGTTGCCAATCCGCCGAGCGGAGTGAACATAGTAGCCGGACAGGATGTAGCGCAAGGGTCAACGGTTACAATTAATGCCGTCTCTTTTACAAAAAATATTGGCCTTATCGTGGGACTTTTTGGCGACTTAATACCATCGGCGTCTTTCCTTTATGACAACCCAACATCCCCCGTTATCACCACAACCGATGATTTAACGGATGTGAACGGAGCCGGAAACACGGATTTTGGGGTGTACCGGGTGCAGCACTATCGCTTTAAGGGTAGCGGCAAGTTCGGAAATGTAACAAGCGTGAAAACGGTTCCTACAGGGCTTGTTTACAAGATAACATCAGATACTCCATCGGCGGTAACAGGGCTTGCCATGTTTGGTGGAGATTGCTTTACACAAAAAAGCTATATCAAACACGTTATGCCACAGACGAGTAATGCTGATATAAGTGGGAATAACTACGCTAAAACTGGCTTTGGTGGCGGGTTTTCTTTTTACTCTCAGAACAGGGTGAATACCCAGATGAGAAATACTGATATTACACAGAGTAACCAGAACCGGTACCCGGCTATCACCAACTCAGCATGGCTTGAAAGCATAGATTCTGATGTGGTTCCCGAATACAACACCGGATATAACATAGAAAACGGAGTGATAGCAGACTCTGTATTTGATCCCAACCAGCCCGTAGCCACCGATCAGCCAGCACATATACCGTATTCTGATTTAAAACCTGAAAACTCGGTGGTAGACAACTACCGTACCTTCCTACCATTAAATTTCCGCGACCTGCAGTTGAGCCATGGTCAGATTACCGAGATCATGAATGTAAATGGAGAGCTGATGTCATGGCAGGACAGGCATTTTGAAATGCAGTATTTTAATACCACGGGTATGCTTGTGGCAAGCAATACCGATGTTATCATGGGTAATGCGGGGATAATGACACAGAAGGGCCGCACCTTATCTACCTATGGTTCAAAACACAGGTATGGACTCATAAAGGGAAAGACAAAAGCCGGTAAAGATGTGGTGTACTGGATGTCTTCTGATTACAGGAGGGTGATGAGGTTTGAGCCATCGGACGGGACGGTGTGTATCTCTGATGTGCATGGGATGAGTTCTTTCTTCGGCGAATTTTTGAGATTCGCTGGACTCTACGACACCCCTGCCGACGGTCTTGGAATACATGGAGTATGGAACGATAGAAATACAGAAGCTATCTGGACGGTACGCGCATGGAAAACTGGGATAGCAGAATGGACAGAAACTCCTTTTGGCGAGAGTGCATATAAGATAATTTTTACAGGGCTCACCGGAGCCTTTTCATCGGGCGAGAATATCTCTGGTGATATGGGTGGTAGCGGAGTGATTACCCTTACCGCCAACAGCAATAACTATATGTTTGTTGTTAATGCAAGTCAGTTCTTCCAGGTTGGAGAGGTGATCACCGGGGCATCATCCGGGGCTACGGCGACAGCGACAACGGTGGTAAATATCTATTCTTCCGGAAGTATTGTTCAGGATGGTAGTTCAGAAACTTTTGAAGAATTCCCCGATTTTTATGAATCGCTGGTGAGTGGAAATACCGATCAGCCGAGTGATGGGGTTCTTCTTTATCCGCCGACATGGAAATATCTCTGGAACGACCCACGAGTGTATAATATTTACACGGTGGTGTTCAACGAAACGACAAACAAGTTCGACACCTTCTATTCTTTCCATCCTAAGATATACCTCACATGGAAAAACACATATCTTTCTCCACGACCAAAGGAAAATGAGGGTCGAACATTTGAACACGGAAGGGGTGAATTCCTTGTATGGTACTCTGATCAGGTTGAATCCGGCTACTATGTCTTTGTCATTAACGCCCAGATGGATGACATAAAAAGATTTTTGGCGGTGAGATTCAGAACATCGAAAGTGCCCGTCAGAGTAGAGGTGGAAGGGAGCATGGGACAAAAGACCTTCATGGTAGCCGCAGACTTTACTTTCCGTGAGATGAATTACGACGCCGGAATCCGCATGGATACCACCACCTCATCAACAGGGGCAGCAAATAACGAGGACACAAGTTTTATTATTGGAGATTATTGTTTAGTAAAAATGTTTTTTGATCCTCGAGAATATCAAAAGTTAGTGGAGATGAGCATGCCATCAAAAATTCGCCCGAGAAGAAATCAATCATAACAAATAAAAATTAAATTTACCCCACAATGGCAGATGAAAAGAAAAATTCGATAGCACCCCTACTCTATGGTCTTGCAGGAGTAACAGGATTAGAGGGGATATACAGTCTCTTCACAGGACTTAATGCAATGAAAAATCTTCACAAAGAGAAGTTCCCATTGCAGTCGGAAGACCCTCAGATGAGAGCGTCCAGGGAACGAGCCAATATTGGCGCTCGCTACGGCTTCTCTCCGCAAGAAAAAGCAGCATGGATGCAGCAGAATGCATCGAATATAAACACACAGACGCAACGGGCAATGGATGCAAGTGGTGGTGCGCTTGGTAGGGTTATCGCCGGAACGCAGAACATCAGCAATCAAAAATCTCTCGGTGATTTTGCGCAGCGTGATGCTCAGTTGAAGTTAAGCAAAGAAAGATACGCAGACTCCTTTTCTCAAAACCTTCAAAACATCGCCAACAATAATATTCGCACTCAGCAACAGACCAGATTAATGGCAGAAAATGCGCTTGGGCAGGGGGTAGCAGATAGTCGTAGCCGGTTAATGGGTGTTGGGAATACTTTAATAACTGCCGGGGTGCTTGACAATCAAGATCAGAATCATGTCTTTGATACAAATAATGATCAATTCGGATGGTATAAAAGGTTGATGGGTGTCGGCGGACAGCCCACAAACTCGCTTTCTCCAGGATTGCCGCCACAGGGAACAACGGACTGGGAAAATACGGGAGGTTATAGGTAATGGCTGATGTAGTTTCAAATATTGGCATAGGCAAAAGCATTTCCGGCCGCGGTCCGGATTACTCCTCTACCGCTTTACGTGCATACGCCACGACCGAACGGTACAAGAGAAAAGAAACACCTGAAAAATTAATAAATTTAGACGATTTCAAACTTGGTACAGACAATCTCTATCCGGTCTATGCAAAACAAGTCGGCGAGGTGGTGAAGAAAGCTGCCAATGATTATGTAGAAATAAAAAACCGTGTGGGAGATCCAGTAAAAGCCAGGAATATATGGGAGGCAAACAAGGCTCAGTACCAGGAACAGATCAACCCGCTACTCAGTGCTAACTCTACACTAAAAAAAGTTTCGCAAACAGAAGGAATATTGTTTCCTAATCGCGAGAAAATTATGGCGGCGGCAAACAATATGGAAACCACAAGTGAGCAATGGGCCTCTCTTGCCGACATGAACAACGGACTAATCACCACACCTCAATACGGGTTCGATCTTCCTCCGATCAAAGAAGTCAATCTCTCGCAGATACCAGATAAATACAAAACACTCACCGAGGAAAGGCTTGGGAAGGTTCAATATATTCCCGACGTTGCAACAGGAAATCGTAGGGCATGGCAGGAAACAATCACGGCGCCAACGGCGGATGCTATTGATAAAACGGCGGATGATATTTTAAATGATGTAGATGCGCTTCAAACCTTCCGTTATAAATATGGTGATGTTATCGAGAAAAAATATCCCGATGCAAAATTGATTAACAGCAGCGATCCCAATGAACAGCATAGAGCTACGGATGCTCTTCGGGCGGCTGCAAGGGAATGGGCTGCTGGAAAGTTCGGCACACAAAGTAGGCTTCATCCGTATGCCGACAATCCGCCGAGAGAAACACAGGCAGATAAAAATAAGGAGTGGAAGGTAGAAGGAAATACCTATCGTGATGGTGACAATATCTGGCAGTACAACGCTGATTCAAGCGGAAAGGAAGTCTTCACTTTCGTTAAAAAAGATGCCACACAAAATAAAGAGATGGAGTTCAAGGGCGGAAAGTCTGGTGGAGAAACGGTAGAAGGTGTGCCACTCCGTTTTGAAATACCTAAAGACGGGAAAGCTGTTTTGATAGTGGCCCATAAAAACAAAATTCCCCTAAAAAATGCAGACGGAACAACACAGGAGGATGCTAATGGAAACGAAAAATACACTACCGAAACAACAGAGATATCAGTTCCATATATTCCCGAAAATGCTGACAAGATAAAAGCGGAGTTTGGTAAAAATCCGTATGAGGTTCGTTCTGCCGTAACCGGAACCCTTGAACGCGGAACCAACAAAACAGGAACAATAAGAGAAAAGACAGTTTCCTCTACTAAAAAAAGTTCCGGAGGCGATCAGACAAATGAGTCAAACTTGGTAGCTCGCAAAACAAAAGATGGAAGAATCGGGTTATTTAATTCTGAAACAAAACAATTTGTTAAATGGGAGTAGGGAATCAACCTTCATGGGACGAAACAACTGAGGTGGAAAATAACTCTCCTTCATGGGACGAGACCGCTCCTGTATCAGATTCTAAAAAATCCGCCGATAATGATATCCCCACCATTGACCCTCCACAAACAGAGGCAGAGAAAAATTTAGTCAGTGAGACCTTAATAAAACCTTCTTTTTTACCATTTGGATTGTCGGCGAAAAGTAGAAAATCGGACGAAGGAAAGAACGAAAAAAAGGGAGTTCTGAATGCGCTTTCTGCTTTATCAAATATCCCTGGCACTCCATATCACGAAATAAAGGACGCTGCCGATATTGCCACATCTCCGGTAAAAGCACTTGTACATGGAGTAGGCTCTGGAATAAAAGAAATAGCAACACACTCTACCTTTGGAATGCCAGCGAACCCTACGCAACTTTTACAAACCGCTCACGGTCTTGCCACGGCTGCTTTCGGTATGCTGAATGTGCTCCCACCCGTTGCCGCCTTTACTATGGGAACAGAACTTGCAGGAAAAGTTGTTCCTGAAAAATATATCAACTACGTTTTTGCTCCAATCTCTTCTCTTGCTGAAAAATTTAGTCCTGAATTACTCGAATCAGATGCAGGCAAAGCAGGGCTTGGACTTGCCGATATAGGAGTGACGCTACTTGGTTTTCATAAATTAGGATTGCTCGGCGATAAAATTAAAAACGGAAAGGAACTTTCTGTTGATGAAGTTAATCAAGCCGCCGAATCAATAGGAAAATCTACACCAGAGGAGATTGCACAGGCAGCCAAAGAAGTCGTTGTTGACAATACTCATCCCGATCTTGCTCCTATAAAAGAAAAAGAAATTGCACTCACGCAAGATTTGAACAACGCTCTTCCTATTATGGGAGAGGATGCACAAAAATTATTCGCTCCCGAAATTGAAAAAACGCAAGTTGAACTCGCAGCGAAGGAGAAGCAGATAGAAACTGTATCAAAACTCGAGGAGGCATTGCCACTTGCAAGGAGCGAAGAAGGAAAGAAATTAATTCTCGATCAGTTAAACAAATTAAATCCTAAAAAAGTAGATGCCAGCAAAATCGAAAGCACAAAATCGGTGGGTGAACAGCCCATCGGGGAAGAAAGCACTCGGAGCGGGGGGGGTGAAGGAGTGGAACAGGGCAACGAAGGGAAAGAAACTGCCGGAGCGGGTGAAGAAAAAGAAATAATTCCGCCTACGGAAACTGCGGAATCAAATGTTTCCGAAATTAAATCTGAAGCCAATGGCAAAAAAGAAAAAGAAGTCAGCGATGAAACCCAAACCGGGGAAAATGAAGTACTGATTTCTGAACCACTTGTGAAAGCAGGAGGTGAAGAGCCTCCTGTTGTTTCTTCTCGGGCGGAAGTAAAGGAATCTGTAAAATCCGCCGAAGAAAAAACCGCCATTAATGAAGCAAATAAAATTGCAAAAGAGAATGATTTTTCAAATGCAACACATCTTTTAAATTCTGTCAACAAACGCACTGGGAAGAAATACAATACCGTTCAGGAGATACCTGATGAGGTAATAAAAAAAGTAAAGTCTGACAGGTCAAAACCATCGCTTGCAGAAATAAAATCCAAAGTGATTGAGAAAGCACCAGAAGCAAAAGCAAGTGCAAAAAAAGAGGGTGTATCATTGAAGGTTCAAAAAGACGATTTACTCTCACAAATCCAGAGAGCGAAACTTGCCGTTGTTGACGTATTGGAGGTAGAAAAATTTTCTCCCGATTTTCAAAATGAAATTAAAAAAGTTTTAGAAAAGGAGGGATTTGAAACATCAACCCACGAAACAAGTGGGACCACACAGGTTGTTTTCGACGTTGAGGGTGACGGTCAGTTCAGATTAGCGGCTGACGGTCTTGAAGAGGCATACAAGGAAGTTGAAAAGCATTGGAAGGTTAGTGAGCAAAAACCAATCGCTAAAGATATAAGGAGAGCGCCTCTTCCGAAACAAGTTCCGATGGGCGATTATTCTTCTCTCGCCAAAGCGGAGGAGTCGAAAAATTCCGCCCTTGAAAATCTTGAAACAGCAAAGAAATCCGGCAACAAGGAACAGGAAAACTTATATCAGAAGCAAGCTGAATTAGAATCGGATGAATACAAGTACTCTCTCGATAAGCACGAGACAAATATAGCCACTGTAAAAAGAATTGAATCTGATATTGCAGAAAATAAATTTAATGATTTGTATGAAGTTGATAGATTGCTTAGGCTTCCTGAATTAAAAAATGAGGTTGCTAAATTTGAGGGAGAAAAATTACCGAATGAAAAGCCAAATTACACATTAGCAAAAGAGTCTCTTGAAAAAATTCTTGATAAAAAAACTGCGGAACACGAAAAGTTTTCGGAAAAGTTTAAAAAGCAAGACGGTACATTCAAAAAAAATATAAGCAAGTCAGATCAGTCAAGATTAGATCGCGAGGTTTCTGAAATCGCCGATTTGAAAACGAAACTTGCAGAAGTTCGCTCGAAAGAGAAATCCGCTCTTGTAGAAGAAAAAATTGATAAACAGAATGAATTAAAAGAAAAGCAGAAAGCAAAAATTGCAAGTGGTGTAAATGGTGTTGTAAATAAATTCGGAGTCAAAAAAAATCTCACGCCAGAGGAACAGACAAAATTATTTGATGATTTGAAAAATATTGTAGAAGGTTCAATCGGACTCGGTGGAATAACCCTGAAAGAAGCGATTGCCCATGTTATCCAAAGCGTCAAAGAAACAAAATGGTACCAGGATTTTTCCAAAGAAGATAAGGTGCATGCGGAAGAGGTGGTTGAGAAAGTAGCCAAGAGTTTCGAGAGAGAAGAAATCAAGGGCATCACCAAGGAGGAGTTAAAAAAGGAATGGGATCGTATCGGTATTGATGAAGACTTTAAAGACGGACTTAAACAGGATTTTGGAAAACTCGCCGACGAAGCAAAAAGTAAAATAGAAACAGGAAGAGTCAATGCCGACGAACTCGCACAAGAGTACGCAGACAATATCAACAAACCAGTGTCCGATGAAAACCTTGCGCTTCTTTTAACCCGCAAACGTCAGCTTCAAAATCAGATTGATGACATCGCGCAAGAACCCGATACTCCAGAAAACAGAATTACAGCAGCAGCTATACAGGATCGGTATGAAACACTTTTAAGGGGTGTCAATAACGCTACTACCACAAGTGGTCGTGCCCTGCGATCTGTACAAATGGCTTTGGAGAAAGACTTCTCTCTTGCCACCATGAAAGCCCAGATAAAAAATATTAAGGGTGAGCCGCTGACAGAAGCAGAAATAGCACATATTGAATCTCTGCATAAGGAAATACAAGAACTTCGTAAAAAAAATGAGGAGTACGAAAAAAAGATTTCTGAACTTGGTTCAGAAAATGAGGCGTTACGTGACCTGATAAAAGATTCTGAAAAAGAAAAGAAGCGTTCTCCACGTACCGCCACAAAAGAATATTTAAAGAAAGATCGCGAAAACCTGTATGTTCAGTTATACCGGATAGCAAAAAAACAGAGAGCAAAACTTTCTGCCAATCCTATTCCTGTTGAAATGATACCAGTACTAACAAAACTTGCCAAGAATTATATTAAAGATGGCATTGTATCGGCGGAAGAAATTGCATCCAATATTCATGATAAATTAAGGGGTGCTATCACCGGGCTTACAGTTGATCATATAAAAGAATCTCTTTTCAAGAAAAAACAAAAACCAGTTCTTGACCGTGAGCGCCTGGCCTTAAAAGCCGCCGAGAAAAAAGCACAGGATAAGTTCAATCTTCTAAAAAGAGAATACGAAAAAAAGAATCGTGGCAAAGGAGAGAGGGTTCGTGATGCGCTTTTAAAGTGGCAACGCTTCGCTATCCTGTCAGGAGTAAAGACGCTTGGAAAACTCACCGCAGCAGCAACAGCGCGTCAGTTTTTAACATCAACTATCGAAGAAGGTATTGGGTGGGGGATAGGAAAGGCTGTTCCCAAAGTCGCCAAAGATGCTCCGAGAGAAGGTGGCTACAATGCTAAAGCAGAAGCAAAAAATATCACGGAAGCATTTAAAAAAGCTACCTATAAGGATATATGGGAAACAGCCAAGGCCGGTAAGGGAGAACTTGACCAGCTATTTGGAAGGTCATCATTACCGCCAGAGGCGCTTGATTTTTTCGGACAGCTTCACTCAGCCCTGAAAACAATGCCAAAACGAGGAGAGTTTTTTCGTTCTTTTGAAAAAAGAATGGAGCATGCTATCCGCAATGGCGCTGATGCAAGTGATCCTTTGGTACAAGCCGAGATAGGCGCCAAGGCATACGAAGATGCGCAGCGCACTATTTTTATGAATGAGAATAACGTGGTCACTGCTTATCAGGGATTTTTAAAGATACTTGAAAATAAGGGCGCTGGAAGTGTGGCTACAGGGTTCCGCCTCCTACTCCCGATTGTAAAAATACCATCAAACTTTGTTGCCGAAACATCTTCCTATTTAGCGGGAGGACTTAAAGCAGCAAATGTTTTAAGAAAAGGTGTTGAAAACTTAACCCCTGAACAAAAAGATTATGTTCTCAGGAATTTAAAGAAACAAACTTTGGGAGCAACGCTGCTCACCATCGGCTACATGAATGCCGATAAGATTGGAGGATATTATCAACCTGGCAAAAAGAAAAAAGACGACATTCATTTTGGTGACGTAGATTTTTTAGGTGTTAAGATACCTCACGTATTCCTGCATGCTCCGGCTCTTGAAATGCTTCAATTCGGTGCGACAATAAAAAGAGTGCAGGACAAAATGCTTGGCAAGCATAAGACAGCAGCAGAGGCTCTTGAAAAAGGAATGGGGGCGTCTACATGGGGACTCGCAGAACAACAACCATTTATCGGAGAGGCTGCACGTACCACACAGGATTTAAAAAATGGCGGCACAGCCTACGCCGTAGGAGATATAGCAAAGGGTTTCTTGGTGCCACGGCTTATTCAAGAAACGGCTGAGTTCATGGACAAGGATGAAATGGGAGAAATACAAAAAAGGAAACCCGAAGGTGTATTGGAAAATCTTCAAACGGGGATTCCGATTTTAAGAGAACAAATAAAAAAGAAAAAATGACAGACAGCACGGGAAAAGTAGAACAGTTTGAATACACCATCAAAAAAGAAGTGTGTATTCTATGTACAGAAGAGATGAATAATACGTCTCATAAACCTTTCTGTGATGAATGCTTTAAACAAGTGGTTGAGAGAATTGAAGATGTAAGAGGTGTTATTCTCGTGCGGAAGTGAATAAATAATTTTCATCAGACAAATAATAAAACCAATATAAACATACATTTGACAAATGACAAATTCAGGAGTAGTATTAAAAGGTGACATTACCTGGCCAAGCAACTGCAAGAGCATTAACTGGCTCGAACTCACGGGTGCTTATTCTGCTTCCAATCCCGGCGGCTGGAATTCGCCAAGACCCGACATAGACACCGCACTCACGGCAACGCTTGATATTACCCTGCAGAACGGAACTGTTATTCCACAAATTGATTTGTTCGATACCTTTCCTACCGATGACACTCAGCTTGCATACCAAGTACTGAATACCGTTTTAGGTTATGCCTCCGAGGAAAAAATTCCATCACAGGTGATCACCGCTATTTATACAGTAACAGGAGATGATTCGGGCGGAATCGGGGAATACTCAGAAACAGTAACCATTGAACTTCCAATCTTATGTACACTTGAATGCTGCGTGAACAAGATGGCCGCCACCTACAAATTATGCAAGTGTACCGATGAATGTAAATGCGGAGGATCTGATTTTACAAAAGCGTGGAACACATTGGAGGCAATAAAGAATTCGTTTCTCTGCGATCCGCCGAAAATACAAAGGGCAAAAGATTTAATCGAACAACTAACAGATATCTGCAATCGTACAGGTTGCGGATGTGTATGATATGGCTATAAGAAGAATCATATTCGCATATAACGGAGCCACCACCACTCCTATACAGCCAATCATCATCCAGGCTCCACTCGATGTCTATGGAAATGGAGATGTTGTTGTCAACGGACAGATAACTTCTGATCAGTATCGGTATTATAACGAAGGCGACACGCTGACCTTTGTAGCACCGCTGACAAATGCAGATGGACATCCGTTCTACCGGTTTCAGTCAAATGCATTTGCATTAACAGTCGGAACAAATACGTGGACATTTGTTTTGGGAACAGCCACTTTCGGGCTAAATATGGTGATATTTGCCACCTACGCACCAATAGTTGATGGACTTAAAGCGATATTGATACCACGGTTTCCGAGCGCCTACGGGGTATCTAAGATAAACATAGGAACACTCACCAATATCAATTCTGTGCAGGTTCAGTCCGGATATAATAAGTCTGACTTCGCAGTAAGTGTTATCAGCGGAGCGGGAGGCTACTTTACGGTATGGTCAACCGGGCATATCGGCTCGAATATCACCGGAATTCCGCTTGAAGACGAAGTATGGGCAGAAATAACAGATTCTTCCGGTGCCATTTTACGAATATACGGATATACTTATTGGGCAGAAGAGGTAACACTTAACTTTTCTGCCGACCTGGCTCTGTGTGCCAGCGGAGATAGAACCGTTTCGGTATCTTATGATGACCCCGAACTTGTGGGTCCCACTTATGCATGGAGTCCCGGCGGTGCTGGAGGGTCTGTTGTTTATACTCCTTCCGCGAGTCCGCTTGGAATGGTGTTCACTGATGATGCGGCAGGAAGCATAGGCACATTTATCGTTACCGGTGGTGTGAACCTGTTTATTTTGGGTGGATTTACAATATCAGCAATATCCTCTGACTCCACCAATTTGTTTGCTCCCAACGGATTTGCAAGCGTAGATACCGTTACGGGCGGCGATGAGCCATATTCGTACTCATGGAGTAATGGTGCTGACACACCATCTATTTCAGGGCTTCCCGGCGGAACCTATACCGTGGTAGTGACAGACAGCAATGGATGCACACAAACGGCAAGCGTTACCATATTGGAACCTGCAGCAGTACCGACCACCGATCTGACATATCCACAAACACAGGCTATCGCAGATAATATAGCATGCTGTTCCTCCCGGCTCGCCGATGAAATAAGAATCGCACAGGAAAACGGCGAAGAACTATGCCATTGTGAAGAAGAGAATTTAAGCTATGTCACACGCGCACATCAGATCATTCGGAACTACATACCATCGGGCACCATCACCATTTATGGAGATCGCTCTTGCGTGATATTTGCTTTTCTTGACAGCGATACCGAGATAACAGAAGGATACGTGACAGTGGACGGCAATGTGATATTCAGTTTCAGTTCAGTTTTTTTTGCCACCTTCCAGGATATGATAGATTATATCGTTACCAATATTGGAAATGGATATAGTGCGACCGATCTTGGAGATGCAGCCATACAGATATGTGCTCCCGATGGAGGATATAATGAGGCTACGGTAACATTTGGATATACAGGTAAGCTCGGACCACATAGTTATAGTAGTTTGTTCTCGGGCGGAACAGAAAACACCGTAGAGGTATCTGACGGGTGCCTGAGTGACAGCGAAGTCCGCTCTATCATAGACAAAGTAAACAATATCTGTGGGTGCTGTTAAAAGTAAAGTTTAGCATGAGCAGGTTTTGAATAGAATTTATTTTTAAGTTTGCCATTCTTATTCGCATTTAGATTTACGGTTTCTAACTTTTTAATCTCGTCACGCGAATGAGTAATGGTGTTGATTTATCCAATCAGGGGCGGAACTTAGCCTATGTTACAGGAGAGTATTTTTGGATGGTCATCAATGACCTGAAGACAAAGATGCTTCGGGGTACATGGATATTCGGCTCGGGCGCACCCACGCCGGGGCTTCTTGCCGACGGACAGTTTTATCTTGACATAAGCACAGGCGATCTATACTATAATGCAGGTGGCACAGTATCGGTGATATTTACTTTTTCGGGTGGATCATCTGCAATCGCAATGGTATCAATACCAAAGGTCGATTTTACGGGCGACTCCATAGACACCTCAATTTACGGAGCTCAATTTGTTCTCACCGGGAAATCTCCTGATGTAAATTTCATTTTATTCACTGACGCAACCTTGTCAAGCAGGATAAGGTATGCCGCGTCACCAGTATATTACTCCTTTGCCGGATCCACCATAACGATGGCCAATGGATCCGAAGATATATTCTTACTCGTCCTATCATGACCAAATCACTTAAACTAACCGGACTATTCGTTTTATTTGTATGCGCCATGCATGCGCAGCAAATAAACTTTCCAACATCGGGCCTTGGCACACCGGTTTTGATTGGGTCGGCAAATACTTCGGTTAATCAATATTTTATAAACGGGTTAAAAATTCCGGACTCTCTTATTGTAGATAATTTTTTTGCATTAAACGGTCAGATTGTTCTTGATGGAACAAGGTATGACTCCTCTGCATCAGGAATAGTTTTAAATTATTCACTTCAAACCACAACTTTTGATTTAAGATTTAAAAACAACACGATAAGGCTCGGTGGACTTCAGAATGGCGTGGATGGCAGGTGGCTATTACTTGGGAATCTTAGCACAAATGGAGATAGTATTGTATTGATAAACGAAAATCTTAGCTCACAGGCGGCGGGAAGATTTTCCCTGCCACTTGGAATTGCCACCTATCCTCTGCAAAGCGGATATGTGGCTCTTTTAAGATATTCCGGGTTTACCCACAGGTGGAACGTGATAACGACCAACTTCTTTTCGCCGACTGGCGGTGGTGTATCGCTCGATGGCGGACAGGTTGCCGTGGGAGATGGCGCAGCCAATCCATTAGTGGGATCAAACCAGCTTACATATATTAGCGGCGTTTTTTCTGCCGGCGTCCAAACCCTTGGTGCAAATGGGACGGGAGTAAGAAGCACGTCAACCGACGCCATACTGGGAGACATAGACCAAAGCAACGCTTATCCGGTTGGGTTCTATTATAATTCTACAACCTTTAGCGGAAGCCCTCCAAGCGGATGGAATGGTATTATTACAGAATATTTTGGAGATACGTATATTGGGTTTGATCCTAATACTGGACCAACAAATGCCGCTATTATCGTAAGGAATCTAATATCAGGCGGATATGAGTTCAATTCTCCTAATTGGACAATAAACAGCGTTCCCTATGTATATACTAACACGCAGGGAAACGCTGGAGATGTGTGGACCAATGATGGTCTTGGTAATTTAAGTTGGCAGCCGGGTGGCGGAGGGTCATCATTGTCTCTTGAAACCAATGGAACACCAAATGTTGATCAGGCCCTTTTAAATTTAGCCCAATCTGGAAGTATCACCATTACTGATAATGGGGCGGGTACGGTTACTATTGGTTCGGCGGGAGGAGGGGGAATGTCAATTATACCCATTACTGCTGCCGCACTTAAAACGCTTGTTAATACCTACACTGCCGATTCAACAGTTATATACCAGGTCAGTAATGCCGGTGCGGGACAAACGGGGGTCCACATGAAACTTAATATCATGGCTCTGACCAAGGGAAGGTTGGAGGTCGGCGGACAGGGGTACTTTATTAACAGTTTCATGAGCGATACTGTTATGGTAACAGCTACTTATGATGTACAGAACAACCTTGTTACATCAGTGTATGAGCCTCTTGGCAATAATGCTGTCATTGCTGGAACCATTGGGCAAAGCGCTATCGGCATGTTTCCTTTTGATTGGTTTTCATTTGAGACGGATAATAAAATTGATAACACGCTGATGGAGGACTTTGATCAGTCTGATGTTATCGCCGGAAATACTTATTTTATTTCCAACAATTTTAAGGACTCTTATTTTCGCGCCGACAATCATACATCTCTGACATTTGAAGGAAACCATGTACTTGGATATAATGCTGGTGGATCTCCTGATATTACCTTCTCTTTCACGGGAGATAACTCAGACATTCTTTATAATGACATTTCCCCTGTGAGTAATATTACTACCGGTGGAATATTAAACATCGGTGCTGGAGCAGAAATAAACGGGTGTACCATTGGCAGGAACAGCGTGGTGGACATTCAAAGCCATACAGGATGCAAGTTGAAAAGCATGCGCATGGGAGTGGCTTCGAGAGTTTATTTTGAAGCAAATAGCATACAGGTGGAAGGGTTCTCCATAGATGGAGAGCGTACAAGCGGCACAGACATTCACTTGACAGCGAGCGCCAACAAAACATTTATCTTCAATTCAAATATTCAGAATTTCGGGAAGACAACCAATGTACTTTATACCAATTCTGATATTATAGCTTCGGCAGCGGGAACAGGGGTTAATCTTGAAAATGCTTTTGTTGAAAATACAGAAATACATAATGGAGATACGGGCGATAGTATCAGGTTTGCAAATCTGAATAACTGTTATGTAGACTTTGCCTCATTTAATAATTGCGTTCTTCGGGGAACATGGGCAAATCAAATAATAACTTTTACGGCAGACAACCAGGTAAAGGATAATGGAAAGGTGGACACAATTTTTGGTGTAGCAAGTAAAGACACCGTAAAATATACTATTGATGGTGTTTCCCATCAATTCCCTGTTGGAGGTGGAGGAGGATCTATTGATACAACGATTACAGGATGCTTAAATAGCCTTTATGTGCATACGATCAATGCGTGTTCTCCTCTTGCCATTAATGCTTCACAGATAAAACTAAACGATACAACTTTCTTTTCCATTGGAGCAACAGAGATCGCAGGATTATCTCATGATTTTGGTACAACAGTTTTTGGTGCAGAAGCTGGGGGAGTATATCGTAACACCAATTTAAAAAATTCAGCTTTTGGAAGATTTACATTAGGATCCAATACAACGGGTCATGAAAATACAGTTCTTGGGTGGTTTGCCGGAGGAGAGAATACCACCGGATTTAACAACACATTTGCAGGATCAGAGGCCGGTTCTATAAATACAACAGGAAAGTCAAATACATACATTGGTCGCCAGTCTTCTGATCATAATATTGATGGAAGCTGGAATACGGCAACTGGATGTTACTCTGGAAATATTGGGGCTTCGCTTAATTATACCTCTACCTACGGATATAGAAGCAAAGCCGAGTTTGACAATGTGTTGATCCTTGGTGGTAATGAACCCAGCTTTTATACTTTCACTGCAGGAATAGGTGTATATAGATTTGACAGACCTGCTGCACAGCTTCACATAAAAGCGACACACCCGGGTGTGCCTGGACTTATTGTACAGGACACGGCAGGAACAGGCATTCGTGACAGTCTGGGTTTTGGAAAAAATAAATTTGACGTACGTATAGATACTATTCGTATTAAAAATGGAGAAGAAGCCACCAACAAAGTTCTTACTGTTAGTGCTGATGGATATGATCATTGGAAGTACCCTGCTACAATAGATTCCATTGCTTGCACATCTGCTCAATTCATAGCAGCTGTTGCTGCTGATACAGTAATCATTGGTGCGACCTATACAATTACAAACCCATCGGCAGGTGCTTCACCATCAGATCAAAATGTTGACTATTCCTTTCCCATCAGTGGACAATGGAATGGAGTACAGTTAGTAAATACAAGGTTGTATTATTATAATATCGCCAATGTGGCTATTCCTGTTGAGTACCTATGGGATTTAGACTTTATTACCCTTATCAAAGACAATACTTTTCTCGTTAATCCTGTTGAACAAAGTTATCCCGGATTTGTAGTACTTACCAATACTCCTAATTGTGTTAAGTGGGCGATAGCTGCTCTTTTAAACTGTTACCAGGTTGCTTACTACGAAACTCAAAATGTAACAGCAAGGCAATGCGAGATCAATGTTGATTCAAGTAATGCACAAATCATAAATGCCAGCCTTGAAATTGATTCCAAGTTAACCCTGAAGGATTATAAACAACGATACTCTGGCATATATGGATTGAATCTTGGAAAAGTAGCCTCATTACGCCTGGATTCAAATACACTTGGTAAATATTTTGACATCGGACAGTATTCAGATATTAAGTTTGGTTATCATAACCAGGGAGAAGGGGGTGGTGAGGTAAGCCAGTTTACAGCCGGAATGGGATGCCAATTTAATTCAATGCCGTATAATACTTTTGATGAGTATATCACATTACATGATGCCGGGAAAATGTTTGCTGATACAGGATCAGATTTTGAGGGTCCCATTGTAATTGGAGAAGATGATACGCTCTATGTTGGAAAAAGATGTCATTTTTTTAGTAACATCTATATTGCCCCCAATGACATTGAGGTAATTGTACCCGACAACAAAATATACACTACTTCATTCGAGGTTTATAAAACCTATTCCAACGTAATAGACACTCTGGCTGTTTCGGCGGCTCCCGTATATGACATTTCCACAATTAATTATGCCACTAATATTTCCATGTTTATCGGGAATATTGAATCTATTTCTGATATAACCGGAGCAAGACCGCATTTTAAATATCGGTTTGATGCTACCAGCAATGTAGATCCAACAAGTTATGTTCAGTTTTATTCTGGTGGAAATTTAATCCTAAAAAATGGTCAAGACTTTTTTGTTGGAGCAAGCGACAGTTCATTTATTGAATTTATGAGCGATGAAGATGGTGATACGCTGTATGAAACCAATAGGTACAATTATTCGCCTACCCCATATTGCAAAGACACCCTTGCGGCCACCACGGCAGCCGTTATATATGACTTTACCTTTGGTGGTGCCGGGAAACACTTAATATCACCCTATCTCACTATAAATAGCATATCTACTGATATTATAAAAATGACGCTGGAGTATGATGACCAAAACGGGAATCATAAAACGATAGACCTCTATCCTGCTGGTGTCACCTCTGTAAATGTATCTACGGCCACCACCCCCTTGTATGGAGCGTTTCAGATCAATGTTAGCGCATTTGGAGAAATAAAATTATACACCACTCTGGTCAATTCGCTTGGAAGCATAAACTACGATGCAGGAGTCTGCGTCGAACCTCAATTTTAAAAATCAAATGCTATGATAATTATTAAGAAAACATTAAAGCAGACAATTCTATTTCAGGACAGAAATTGTGATGTATGGGGCGAATATGTAGAAGACGCCTACACCCCTTATCAGATATTGGGAACCGACCAAGAAGGCATCTATGATATAAGTGTAGAGTTCACATTTAAAGAGGGTAACGGAGAATCTGATAAAACATTAAGGGGAGAGTTGGTGTGGAGGGATTCATCAAATCGTGACCGAGTTAAGAACAGCGAAAGCATTCAGTTTAACGACCTAATAAATGGTAGCTATGCTAAATTAAAGGCAGACGGAATCTATCATAAAGGAGGTTCAAAAATAACTTTAATTTCGGGTCCGGGGTCTGTTATTGAAAACGGAAACGAAACATTACTTCCGGGTTTAGGGAACTCCCCAGTAGAAGGTCATGCATTTGACTGCTTAATTACATGGGAAAAAATCGCATAACTTTAACCAAAAAATAAATATCATGAAAAAAATATTTTTACTCGGCGCCTTATTGATCTCCTTGTCGGTAGTAGCTCAACTTCCCTCATCAACCAAAAGCCTGCTCTCAAAGCGCAAAGCGGTCCTTGAAAAAGCGCTGAAAGACCCCAAGACCACCGATAACAAAAAGGCTCAGTTACGCGCTCTTATCAAGGGTATTGATTATAAATTAACGGAGTCTGCCAAAGCAAAGCAAAAAGTTAAACCTAAAAAATAAATACCATGAATGTAACAATCTCAAAAACAGAACCCCTATTCTCAGGAATAGATCCACGGTACCCTGATTATCCGCCAGTGCTTACCGGACATCAAATTTTCTTCATTGGATTGGAAGGAAAAACCTCGGCCCAAATTTGGGCATGGGATATTGTTTATAATCGCTTTACTCAAAAAAGTACAATGCTCCCAATTGATAACGGAATGATGATCGTTCCCTTGTCGGTAATATTGGGAACACACGGAATCATGTGCCTGAAACTCTCAACAGACTACCCGGTAGTGTTAAGCAATAAGTTCAATTACGAGTTACAGAATATTGAGGTTGTCGGCGGAAGCGTGAACCTGGGTGATCCGTATGCAGATATGCCCTTTTCTCAATTAACTGTTACGCAAGGCGGAACAACCACAACCACCACTACGTCTGGTACAAAGGGAAGGGGAAAAAAGTAATTCCTTCGCAAAAAGGTAAAACTAAATCACATAAATAATTTAACCATAAAAATCAAAAACCAATGGGAGATTTCAGAATAGTAATTAATGCTGTAGGTGGTCACGGACAAGACCGCACAAAAAAAGACGGTGAAATAGTTGATTTCACGAATACAGGTGGGGGCTTCAGTAAAGCAACCCCTGAAGCCATTGCAGAAGAGTTTATTCAGCGATTGAGGGAAAGTGGGGTGAGCATTACTTCTGCAAAAGTTATTCATTGGCCCGCTGACAATTATCCCGAAGCAACCGATCGAAAGGCAGGTGAAGAAGTTGTGGATGATCTGGTAACAAAAATAAGAAAAAACAGTTTTTAATGAATAACGAACAGGGCAACGGTTTTAATTACTGGAATCACAGCGAAGGACTGTGGCTCGGAATACTATACGCCATTGCTTTGTTCATATATTTTATCTCATAAAGAATACAAATCATTTAATCTTAAAATCAAAAAAACAAATGAAAAAACTAATTTTAGTATCTATCTTTTTTGCAATGCTGACTAACTCGATAGTTAGTTTCGCCACAGATGTTACATCCTCTGTAAATTCGTCCGGAGTTACGGTTACAATTACCGATCCTCCGACAAACATGACCTACTTTACCATTGAGAAGCAGGCATCAACAAACCCCGCTCAACATTGCATGGAAACCCTTAATGTCTATGACAACAACTGCAATCCGTATTGGATAATTTTTGATGATGGTATTTATGTAAAGATTGCTAAAGGAACCGGAACATCAATTACTATTCCGTTTGGGAATTTAACTGCAAATGATTATGGAACAGGAGATGTTGGAGATGGACTACCTCACCGATATGTTGTAAGGCTATACAATACTCCTTATGTTCCTAACAATAGACAGGTGTGGGGGGGCTATACAACCTTCACAGCACCCAATAATGGATTTGTCTATCCTGCATGTCCTAATAAAGCACCCGATGCCTATATCTTAGCTTACCCAAATAGCATAATGGTTAACGGTGTTCCGGTTACTATTTCTTATAATATATATACAGGATGCAGTAATCCCCAGGACAATTGTCCAATGACCATCATTCCTGCTAAAGACGGCACTACTCTAACAGCGGCTAATGTTAAAACATTGTGTGGGTCAAGTGCAATATTATTGCTTCAGGCAGATAATATGATGATATCGGGGATTTCTATTGGGGGCCATTTTACCTCAATAGTGGCTAATTCTTTTGGGGCCGATCAACCCGTTTCGGTAGATGTTCCCACTCCCGCTGTATCAACCGCTAACTTTAAGGGCAAAAGAAAAAACTGATCGTTCCGGGAAAGAACAAAAACTAATACTAAAAAATAATTCTATGAAAAACAAATTACAGGAATCAAAAAAGAAGTTTCACAAACTCGAACAGCTATTAACCGCTCACGGCAAAATAAAAACGTTTGAAGAAGCAAAACCAATACTGGAAGAGGGTCGCGAAACGCTTCTCTCGCTATCAACCGATTTGGATGAAGCAAAAACAGGGGGAACCCTTTCTGCGGGTATGCACTATCTTCACAAAGGATTTAACTCGGTTGTGGTTGGTCAGATTGACCTTATGCTATCGGAAGGAAAATTTGAGATAAGCCCGATGAGAAAAAAATTCTTAAAAGGACTTATAAAAATGTCCACAGATCAAATTGATGAGTTAATGAAATGACCGATTCCATCTGGCATGATATTATTCTCGTTATCCCATCTACCTTGATGGGGCTTGCTGCATTTGTATCTTCTTTAAGGAACAGAAAAAAAATTGAGGAGGTGCATAAAACCATAAACGGGGGGCTGTCGGTACAGCTAACAAACGCTAAAGACGCAGGAAATCTCGAGGGCAGAACAGAATTAAGGCAGGAAAATAGGGGTGATGATAAAGAAAGAAAAGAAAAGAAATTATGAGCCAGTCCGCCGAACAAAGCCTTGTGCAATCATTCAGGATCATCAAGAATGAATTTGAACGACTTGAAGAACATATTATAGGCAATCCGCAATACGGCAACCCTGGCATTATTGGAAAAATAAAAATTCATGAAGACAAAATCAACGACTTGGAAAAAGAAATTGATGTGTATTCTAAAAAAATAGACAAACTCTCCAATGATAACTTCAGGCAAAAGGTGGTCGGCACCTCAATAGCAACCGGTGTTGGTGTCGCCGCTGGAATATCGGGAAAGGCCATCTTAGCCAAACTTGCAACCTTCTTTACAATGCTAAAACCATAGTCAAATGTCATACTACAAAAGAACAACACAGTACGAAACATTTTATTATAGCCTGCTCGATCCTATTATTATGATAATGGAATCATCTACCGTGTACAGGGTTAGTGAAGCCGATCATGATGAAATATGGATCAAATCAAATGCAGAAGAAATTGACGAGGAAGAATATAATGATAAAGCAGACAACATAAGCACGTATGCAAGAATCGGGACCCATCCACCATGTCCGCCAGGTGGCTGCGCGTGATTTGCTCGTAGCGTTCCTTGTGTGTGACTTTTTAATAAGAGGCCACCTATGGGTATGGGTAAAGCACCACTACGGACTGTCTGCGGGATTGCGCTGCTACTGGATATGCGACAGCGTTACTTATGCGCTTGGTTATGGAGCATTGTTCTTGTTGACTATTGAGTGGTGGATGGTGAGCTTAATAATGGGAATAGCGCTTTCGTTCGCATTTAACAAAGTGGTTGAAAGTATTTTTACTGATGAGATTAAATTCGACTGGACCGAATATGCTGCGATTATATTTTCTATTGCATACGTTTGTTATAAGTTAAGAAAGTAATAAAAAAAAACTAAACAAAAACCAATCATGCCAACAAAAAAAATCAAAAGCCTCATCTCTACAACCAAATATGCACGTAGCGAAGGGAACCAGGTAAAGACAATCGTATCACGCCTGGAGGGTGGAAAGGTAAAAATGAATGGCGGTAACATTGACGAGGTTACAGCCATCTTCTGCGAGCTGGTGTGTGATCCACTCATTCTTGCATACATGCTCAAAAGAGGCTTTAAAATCAAAGCAGGATATAAATCAAAACTTAAAAAACTATAATCATGGTACTCTCAACATTATTGGTAATCACCGGTAGCACACTGTTATCGGTATTAATATGGCTTATCGTGGCCGGTGTCATATTTTGGTTAATAACCTGGGCAATTTCGTATGTCGGGGTTCCTGAACCATTTAATAAAATCATCCGCGTAGTGCTTGCACTCATCGTTCTCATCATCCTTATTAATGCATTGCTGTCCATAGCGGGGCATCCGTGGATTGTGTGGTAGATAAAATTAAAGGCAAAATGACTCTTCCAAAATATATTGTACTCATCGCGTGGACTCTGTGCTCCATAGCATTCATAACACTATTCTTCCATGTCAGCCGACCGGAATTATGGTTCGTAGCTTCAGTGTGGACATACTTAATCAGCAAATTATTTCCTTAACAATCTAAAAATAAACATCATGTTCAAGTTAAAATCATGGAAGACGACCAGCATGGGAGTCCTTGCTATCGTAGGGGCAATAACCGCCGTGGCATTTGCTCCTGTCATCACCGCTGCCGTCATTATGGGTGCTGCAGCAAGCGCATTAACGGGGGTCGGATTGATCTTTAGTAAGGACGCTGAAGTTACCGGAGGCACCAAGCCAATCACCCCAGAGGCGGCGGAGCGTGTTCTGCCCGACAATGTAAATGCTGCTATTGAAAAAGAGGTTGAGAAAGCGAAGGAATGACAAGGGAAGAAACGATTGCCTCTCTGAAATACTTCTCACCAGCACGAGATCCAAAAATTGACTGGGACAAAGTTGGTTTAATAGCCATTGTAGCCCTTGATAATGCTCGGGCGGACGCGGGGGTTCCGATGTCCGTTACATCGAATTACAGAACACCGGATAATCCAGCAGGCTTTCCAACGGATGAACACCGGGAGATTCCAACCATGTGTTTCGACATAACCTTGCGCCGGTCCGATGGAAAATGGGATTCGCAAAAGGCATTCAAGGTTATTCCGGCGTTAGTAAAAAACGGATTCAATCGCATTGGGCTAAACTTTAAAAACAATTCCCTGCATGCTGGCATGAGTCCGAACTTTCCGCAGAATGTTTTGTTTATAGAGTAGAAAACCTGTTGATAAATAATTTTTATTGTCGGCGGATCGAAAGGAATTTTGAAGTTTATTTGTGGCGGAGAAGGAAGTATAGAAAAAGTAGTTATCTTTACAAAGAAATTAAGATAGCGGTCTGCAACACCGTATAACGTGCCACTTGTAACTCAGTGTTCTATACAACCCCGTCCCTAAAAAGGCGGGGTTCTCCATTTTGCAACATGGAGATAAGGGTACCACATAAGATTCTTAATTTTTGCCGAGACAACAGGCTCCTGAAGGAGTTTGCCTTTTTTCTATTTGTAAAATACAAGTACAAGAACTCCTGCATTTTTAATTACTCACCAAAATTACTTTCTGAAAAAACCGGATATTCCATTACAAAGATCAACCGGATGATAAAGATATTTTTTGAACAAGGGTGGTGTGAGTATCATGGAAAGAATCTTGTCTTTAAAAATATCAGCAAAAAATTCAAAAATTTTGTTTTAAAAACAGAACACAAGGAAAAAATAATTCTAAGAAACCTATACTATCAAATACTAAAACAAAAGCACGATCAGTGCATGTACATTGTAAAGAAAAAGTTTGACCTAACCCATGCGAAGACTTTGGTGGATCACAAAGAAGCGGTGAAACACTCAAAGACATCAAAACATATAGGTGTAATAACTCAACAATTTATACTGTCTGCAAAAGGATTGTCAAAAATATGGAACTGCTCATCCTCTATGGGAAGCACCATCCTTCGTATGCTTGAAAAGAACCTGTACGTTGACATCACAAGAACAAAGCGTGTGATCGAACGCTGTTCGGCAAAGGTCGCCTCCTACGCCGAGGGAAATGGTTTCTATTGGTGTCGCGGAAGATTGGTAATAGTCGCTCCGAATAGGCTGTCTCTTCGCATTAAGTAATAGCAATAAAAAAATCTTTGAAAATTGCCAGAAAAATAATTACCCTAAAAATCAAACAGTTAAAAAATAACACTTGACAAGCGTAAATTACGATTGTACATTTACGCCCGACAATGAAAAACATGAAAGAATATACAGTAGGAGATTATGCAACCAAAATAAAGAAGAGCAGACAGTGGGTACATATTCTTATTTTAAAAAATAAAGTGAAGTTTAAGAAAATCGGAAATCAATATATCATACTTTCAAAATGAAAACAAACAGGTCTCGAATTATTAGGCTGCAACAAAAAAAATATGTAGTATACGTGTTGATTTGCCCTGTTGATCGTGTTATAAAATATATTGGATGCACAAAAAACCCATTGAATAGATTGGGTGCGCACATAAGCGACAAACACAGTAACAAGAAAAAGGTCGCGTGGATTGATGGGTTAAAGAGGGCCGGACTGTTGCCGTTGCTTGAGATTGTGGATCAATTTGATGATGCAGAAACAGCATTTAGACGAGAAGAGGAGTTAATAATAAGTCACTACGGTTCTGTTTACAATGTAATGCGAAAAAGAATACCGTTTACCGAAAAAAGTGGCAACAACAAGGTGGCGCAAATAAATCTACGGATTTCAAAAGAAAAGAAAGACAATTTTACCAAGCTGGTTAGGTCTTTTGGAATGAGCGTGACTGGCGTACTTGAAAGACATTTGGATTCGTTGTTATTGGACGAAGCATGAACCCGAAAAAGCAAACCGAAATCGTTGAGCAATACATTGACCGTTGCTTGGCAGCAAAAAAAATACTATAATGGAATCCACTATTCCCACCTACACCTTTGATGATGTAAAAGACGAACTCTTTACACGCAGAGAAAACCTGCTTGAAACAATGGTAGAGAAAAAGTTTAACTATAAACTTACCTACGACTTTTTGATTCGGCGGTATTGGAGGATTCGATCAGAGGTAAAAAAGGAGAAAAGAATTGTGAAGATTGAGTGTAAAAAAACAGAACTGATTCACATAGAAAATGAATGTAAACGAGTGGAAGAAATAATATCTGACCTCTCGGTTAAAATAATAAACTATAATCCAAACTATTAATTACTGTCCATCCGCCGACAATGAAAACAATCCAGAAAGCGTTCGAGAAACCAGAACTCGAAATCGAGTGTGGCGGCGGTGTGTGGCAGGAAAACTTTTATTGCAATAATCCTTTGCTTCCGCCCGAATATAATGAACTGAAAATACTTCACCTTAAAAGAACCGTTCCTAAGTGGAACAAGCTGTATGTAAGAATGCCGATCATCCATAATCATAATTAAATTGTACTAATTCTAAAAACAAAAATCATGACATCAATCAAGGACAGGCTTTCAAAAAGTCAAGGTGCTGGAAACGCAGTACCGAAATTAGAAATCGCAGCAAGAATTAAGCTGAAAGAAGATGCTACCGGAAAAGCAACATTCGTCACATGGGACAATGAAAAAAAGGAGGACACTCTAATTGATCCGCCGATAAAAGGAATCCTGATCGGTCAGGCAATGGAGGCATCGAGTTATTCTGATAATCTCGGCAGTAAAGGAGGAAACTATACCTCTTCCTACTATTTCAGAAATGATGAATCCATTGCTTTGTTTGCGCCATCACCGAAAGGATATGCTATCGTCGCCAAAGGAGCCATGCCGGTCATTGAAGAATACATCACCAAAAACAGCACAAGTATTTTAAAGAAGCGCCAAGTTCTTTTTGTCCTGACAGAAGATGGGCTTGTGGCAGTGACCACAAACCTTTCCATCGCCATTGATCAGATCACCGCTCACAAAGAAGAATTGCAGGAGAAGTATGTTCTCCTTAATCCTCAAACATTCTTTGAAGCCGACACTACCATCAGTAAAAAAGCAAAAGAATATTTGGGAAAATTTCGTCAGAAAAATCCACCGAAGTACGCAGCCATTACCGTTGGCGATTTTATCAGCGAAGAAGATTTTAATAACTGGAAAGCTGAAAGCGTGATTGACGAATACATGAAGTGGAAAGAATTTAAGATGAAAGGTGGCGAGGAGAAGGTTGAGCCATCGGCGGAAGTAATAGAAACCGAAGCACACACGCCCGGAAAGATTACCCCGAACACCGGAGGAGTTAAGTCCGCCGAGAAAAAAGTTATCAGAACAACTGCTGAAGACGCTGATCCGGCAGACGATCTCCCGTTTTAATTTAACATGAACAACGGCAAGCGGTAGTCCCTTGAAGCCGGAATAACAGGGACTTTAAAATAGAGAGCCGCTTGTTTTTTAAAATTCATTATTGTCGGCGGAAAAACAAGAATCTTAAAACAAAAAAAAACATGGCACATAGACCAAATCCAAATGCGGGTAAATGGAAATTACCACCCGGCTATCGGGACATCGGATGGCAAATATCTTCTTCCAACGAAGACTTAAAAAATTGTGTGTCACTTGGACACAACAATCATCAAAACTAAAGGCGCTGGAGAGAATTTGACAATTCTCTTTTTATGAACAGATGTACAGATGTGGTGACTATTTGCGATGAATGTAAAATAGTTTTTCACACAGACATGAGTGATTAATAATTCCCTTAAATCCGCCCGACAAAAATGAAAAACGAAACAAAGCATATCATACCAAAACTGAGTGACATCATTGACGAGAAGCCCCTCTCTGAATCAGAGAACAATCTGATGGTGATTCTCAACCAGCCGCCGAAAAAAGAATGGCTGAAAGAGCATCCCACAGCCAAGGTGCAGAACAGATCGGGCGAATGGATTCCGCTGGTGTACCTTCCTATCGAGCGGATTGAGTGGCTCCTTGCATACATCTACGGGGGCTATCAGACAGAGGTAAGGTCGGTACAGGAGCTTGCGCAGTCTATCGTGATAACGGTGCGTGTAACGGTCAGGAATCCGGTAACAGACAAAGAGGAATACCAGGATGGTGTCGGTGCTTATATCGTAGGCAAAGATCCGGCAGGAGCGCAGTTAGCAGCACCGGCAGCGAAGACGTATGCGATCAAGGATGCCTGTGAGCAATGGGGTCGGATCTTCGGCAAGGACCTGAACCGAGCGGAAACGATGGACTACAATGCTCTTCTGAAATCAAATGTGGTGGATGATGTTAGTCTTCGGCGACTTTTTGAGAATAAGTTGGACAAAATACACCCCGAGGACAGGGAAAACTATTTGCGCATAATTAATGGAAAAGAAAAAACATCATACAAGAAAATTCACGAAACACTAACCAACCTATAAAAATGGAAACAACAGTAAACATGAATCCCCTGCGCTTTGGCAATTTCACGTCGAGCGAAGCGGTAGCCCTCTACTCGACAGGAAAGAGGGATATGGCAGAAGATGAATTGGCTGCATACAAAATCACAAATCCGAAAAGCAAAGCAAGAACCATTGAATCGTGGCCGGGCGACGCTTGCATCACGTACATTAACGAAACCAATGTAGAAAGGATCTTGGGTCGGGCGATAACCAACGAATCGGATGCTCGTCCCTTAATGTATGGAAAATTATGTGAGCCATTTTTTTTTCAGAAGCTGCCAAATTCGTATCGGCTAAGTTCTGCTGAAGTAATGGTGCACCCAACAATAGACTGGTGGAGCGGTTCGCCAGAGGGGGAAAAATTTGGTGAAGAAAAAAGAATAGGGTTTGAAATGAAATCGCCCTCTACCTTATCTTCATTCACAAGGCTTGTTGATCCGTTCTATCGTGGACTTCGTGGAATGGACGCAATCAACGCTATTCGCAAAGATTGGATTGATCCAATGACAGGATTGAAACGCAAAGCACACAAGGATGGAGAGAAATATTTTATACAAATGATTTCCAACGCCGTTCTTCTTGATGTAGATGTGTTTGAGTTAATCGTAAGCGTTCCGTACAAGGATGATTTGACAAAATTAAAAGTGACATCCGATGACCACGAAAAGAAAGATGGAGTAGCGAGATTCTTTTGGGCGGAAGACGACTCGCTTCCCTGGATTCACCGGGGCGGTTATTATCAGGACATAACGATAATTCGTTTTGATGTGCCACAGGAAGAAAAGAACAAACTTACAGAGCTAATGATTGCTGCCGGAACCTATTTGAAACCCAGATTTGTGGCGCAAGATTCTCTTGCGTCCGCCGAGAAAGAAAAATCAGAATCAAAATTATTGTCGGCGGATGGAAAGGAAACGGTAAAGTGACCGAGGATGAATTTAAAAAGCGAAGATGGAAACCGTTTGAACTTGTTGTATTTTCAAATGACTATTCCGGCAAACTTGCAGAGGCGTACAGATTTGAAATGGACTGCATTGTTCTCGCCATAGACTTTGAAGAAGGTTTGCTGAAGGTAATTCCTCTTTATCCATCCGAATATAAATTTGATCCACCAGACGGTTTCTATGCAAATCATGCACACATAACAATAAAAAAGCGCGGGATGGAAGTCATACATAACAAGAAAAACTACAAACAAATAGTTTAAAAGACTCCTCTCAATCCGCCGACAAAAAATGAGCGATCAATCTAACATACCCAACCCTCTTGTTGAAAAAGTACAGATGCTACTCGCTGACAACGATTATGGAATTTCCGCCGAGAGAACTATTGACTACGGCTACCAGATTAAGACAACAAGCGGTGCTGTAATAAATATGTACAGGACAGGGAAAATACTCCTGCAGGGACAGAAAGATGAGAAGTTAAAAGAGTTGTTCATCGGCGGGTTGAAAAGAATCTTTGCGATCCGCCGATGAACAAACACCTGTTGATAAATAACTTCACACAACATATTTTTGTTTCAATATGGTTTCTATTATTACACCCGAATCAAAAGCTGAAAACAGATTCCAATGAAAACAAACAATCTTATTTCAAAATAGTGTCCGTTAGTAGGACGACAACCGTTCCATTTTCTCCCGATAATGGTTTCAGCCGGATGTTGTTTGAACGCGGACACCATTATTTTCACATGGGCAAACAACCATACATTCCCTTTTATGTTGGTGATTATTTAAAGGACACCCGGGTTCTCCCGTTAAATGTGCGTGGCGGATACGTTGATCTTATTCTTTATATGTGGGATGCAAGCATAAGGGGGGAGATTATTGGTTCCTATGAGGATTTCTCCAGGTTAATGTCTTGTTCGATGGAAGACTCTGTTTTGGTTATCCAAACACTTAACCAAAAAAATGTAATTGATTTCACTCAACTCGATAACGGGCAGATGAAGATTGAAAGCCGGAAAATCAAAAAAATGGAGGAACTGTCAAAAACGCGAAAAATCGCAGGAATGCGCGGAGGCAACCCTAATTTGGTTAACCAAACGGTTAAGCAAGATAGAAACCAAAAGGTTAACCTAAATGCTGAAAATGAAATTGAAATTGTATCTGGTTATACGGTCAGCGAAGAAATTGTTTTAACCAAACCGTGGTCGGATGTAGACAAAGAATTTCAGCACGATTATCGGCACATGAAGGATGCCGATTTTTATAAAAAATATCCAGGAGGCAAACACCCCAACGAAAAATGAGCCAGATAGAAACTGTTAAAAAGTACATTGGCTTGGGGGTTTCCGTAATTAAACTCGGAGCCAACAAGGTGCCTATTGGTTCATGGAAGCCATTTCAGGGGAAATTTATGTCGGAGGCGCAGGTTGAAAAAAACTTTAATCCCGAAGCGCCAGCAATCGGAATTGTATGCGGAGAGGTTTCTGGAAATCTTGAAGCACTGGATTTGGATTGCAAGTATGATCTGACGGGAACATTGTTTGAAGACTACCGAGATCGCGTTAATCCGGAAATATTTAAAAAACTTGTCATCCAGGCTACGGTAAACGGTGGGTATCACCTGCTGTATCGTTGTCGGCGGATTGAAGGGAATCAGAAACTTGCGGAGCGACCAGCGACAGAGGAGGAGCGCAGGAACGGAGAAAAGGTGAAGGTGCTGATTGAAACAAGGGGAATTGGCGGGTATATCGCGGCATATCCTACTCCAGGGTATAAGTTTATTGAAAAGCACCTGCATCAGATTCCCGAAATTTCGCCCGAAGAACGTGACCACCTACTCAACACGGCAAGAGAATTCAACCAAAACTTTAAGGGCGATCAAATTGTTCATCATGCTACACCGAAAGATGGTGAGTTAAGCCCACTGGAAGATTACAACGAGCGTGGGGACGTGCTGGCGCTGCTTGTCAAGCATGGGTGGAAGATTGTCTCGAACGATGGTAAAAACGCGCTCTTGCGTCGACCAGGGAAGGATGAGGGCCATTCGGCCGGATATCGTCATGCAGACAAGTGGTTTACGGTTTTTTCTACTTCCACTGAATTTGATTCGCTCAAAGCACATTTGCCGTATGCGGTGTACGCTGTGCTGGAATGTAATAAAGATTTTTCTGAGGCATCGCGCAGGCTACGTGCGGAGGGATACGGGGCGGCGCGAGAGCCCGTTCAAACCAAAGAAAAAAAGATAATCAAGAATCTTGAAAAATATCTTTCGGTAGACGATGAAGACCTTGTATATCTCCGGCTTGCCAGGGATGGCAAAATTCCAATGGGACTATCAACGGGTATTCTGAAACTTGACGAACATTTTCTTTTTAAACAAGGAAATCTTGTAATTGTTAATGGCCACGACAATGTTGGCAAAACGCTTGTAATGCTTTTCCTTGCAGTATTGTCGGCGAAAAAACACGAATGGTCGTGGATTATTTATGCTGGGGAGAACAGGAATGGATATGTGAAGCGAAAGATAATTGAACTTTACTATTGCAAACCAATTACCGCACTCACCAACGAGGAACTTGAAAATGGTTATCAGTGGGTGAAAAAGCATTTTGCGCTTATCGCTAACAAAGATGCCTACAACTACAAGAATTTAATTACAATCGCCGAGCAGCTATTTGAAGAAAAAGAATATCAGGCATTTTTAATTGATCCGTACAACTCATTGGATCTCGATATGGAGCCATTCAGCAAGCTATCCACCCACGAATATCATTATAAGGGAACTGGAGAGTTACGGCTGTTCAAGGAGCGTCACAACTGCTCTGTTTATATAAACTGTCACGCCGTTACTGAAGCGCTCAGGAGAACCCATGCTAAGGGACACAAGTATGAAGGCTTCCCAATGCCACCGGGCAAAGCAGATACCGAAGGAGGAGGAAAGTTTTCTAATCGGGCGGACGACTTTTTTACGGTTCATAGGTATGTGCAGCATGCTACGGACTGGATGTGGACAGAAATCCATGTGAGAAAAATAAAGGAAACCGAAACGGGGGGAATAGCAACCCCGATGGATTCACCGGTACGAATACGAATTGTAAAGGGAAACTGCGGGTTTGAGAGCGATGATGGATTCAACCCAGTGCTTGACAGCTACACTCCACAGATCAGCATAATTACTCCGAATAGAATTGTGAGTGAGCCTGTACATCCTGGAAGCAGATTTGAATTTAATTATGACAGCGACGATGACAGCCCTCCATTCTGAAAAGTATAATGTTATCTACGGCGATCCGCCGTGGTCATACGAGCAGAAAAAGACGGGCCGTGATTATAAACATGGTGCCGAACAGAAGTACGACGTGATGACTAACGAAGACATTATGAACCTGCCGATATGGGAGATAACCGAGAAGGACGCGCTTTGCTTCCTGTGGGTTACCGTGCCGTTGTTGCCGGAAGGATTGGCGACTTTGACTGCATGGGGATTCAAATACAAGACGATGCTGACGTGGAGAAAAATTATGAGCATGGGTATGGGTTACTGGTTTCGCGGGCAGTGTGAGCATTTGATACTGGGCACGAAAGGAACGGTGAAAGCGTTCCGTCAACAGAAAGCAAACTTTTATGAAAGTCAGGTTTTTGATTTGGATGAATGTCACCAGTCCAAAGCAGGCAAGCATTCGCAGAAGCCCGCGCATTTCCGGGAACTGATCAACAAGGCGGTACAGGTTTCCTTTGCTACTCCGCGTAAGCTGGAATTATTTGCACGAAGCAGGGAGGGTATGTTTGCCGACCACGAATATGAAGGTTGGAGTGTGTACGGCAATCAGGTAAATAATTCTATCGAGCTATGAGTGTACCCAACTACACCGACCGGACGTACGCGCGATTGTTAGCGATGCCTATGGGTGGCTCCATTATTTTTGATCGGGAGAAAGCATACAATGTGTTGAAGAAGCTGCCGCAGGGCGACCGGATTTCGTTTGATCCGGCGACAGCAACCAGCGAGGACTGGGATAAGTTGATTCAAACGGAGTGGGACCGATTTATAGAAGCTGTTAAGCGGTTCATCGATGATGACTACGGGATGTACCAGCAGGTAAAGTTCAAGATTGAAATTGCCAGTGACTACAAAAGCGTGTGGAAGAAAAAGCATGAGCCCGGTGTACGGATTGATTTTAATTACGAACGCGAAAAGAAAACATGCTGATATTAATTGGTTGTGAAGAATCACAGGAGGTATGCAATGCTTTTCGAGCGACGGGACACGAAGCGTACAGCAACGACCTGAAGGATTGTTCGGGCGGTCATCCGGAGTGGCATTTGAAAATGGATGTAATGCAAGCGATTGAGTTAAAGCAATGGGATTTCATCGGCCTACATCCGGTGTGTACAAAAATGACGCTATCAGGCAATCGGCACTATGCTCCAGGAAAGCCACGGCACCAAGAAAGAATATAGGCCGTCGAATGGACGGTTAAGTTGTGGCAGCTTGCTGTAAAGAAAGCAAGGAGGGTGTACATGGAGAATCCAATGGGAGCGATGAATGGGGATTCCAGGTTGCCAAAGCCACAAATAATTCACCCGTATTATTTCGGGGACGAATATCAGAAACAAACCTGCTTGTGGTTGTCAGGGCTGCCCATGTTGTTGCACACGAAGGGAGATAATTTGTTTGAACAGAACACGCATGTTGATTCGGGAGCGAAGCATACTTGGGTTGATTCTAAAACTGGAAAAGAAAAAAGTCAGCCGTTGTGGTACGCGCAAGGAAAAGGATTCGGCGGAAAGCAGCCGCAAAAAGATTTTAATGAGTACCGATCAAAAACCTTTCCTGGAATTGCAAAAGCTTTTGCTGCCCAATGGGGAAATATAAACTAATCAATATGGAAATAATTGGCTGTAAGAAAAAGTTAAAGAAAATTTTGGTTCGTAAGAAATGGACCAACAATAAACTTCATAAGCACATCGTCAATGCGGGCTATCTTGTAACTGGACCAACGGTAACAAGCTGGGTGAGGGACCCAGCGCGGATGCGGATAAAAGAAATACAGGCAATGGCCGCAGGGCTCGGGATGACCTTTGAAGAACTTTTCTTCAGGGTGTTTTGGGAAATAAAGAAGGCGACGCCACGTGAAGGTGAATGTTGTGGGAGGTGCGATGGAATCAACGATATATGCATTGGTGATGTACATTCAGAAAACAATTCGATTGATAATCAGGTGGATGAAAAATAACACTTGACTTTAGTGTTTCTTTAATAGTACATTTGTTTCCGATATAAAACACCATGATTTTTAACCAAAAACTATTTACAGAGAAAGTTTCAACTCACAGGAAGTATCAACAGCTCTCCATGAGAAGTGCGGCAAAAAAGATTGGAATATCTGCGTCCACGTTAAGCAGAATTGAGGCGGGAAGCCCACCGGACATTGAAAGCTATTGTAAATTATGCAGGTGGATGATGATAACATCTGATTATTTCATAAAACAAAACTCTAAATAATCCGCCGATGGAAAATATTATTCGAGACGAAGTAATACACTCTGGATTTACGGAAAAGGGAAGATTGATCGCCAATGATATTTTTACCATCAGGGACCTGCGAGGAAAGCCACATCGGTTTGCATATTTGCGCAGGCTTGTAAGGACAAAGAGATTTTGCAGAACAGTAACACCGTAATTAGATGAAAGAGATTCCGTTGTCGAAGAGAGGAAAAAAGTATGGCCACATGGGACTGGTTGCCTTGGTGGATGATGAAGATTTTGATTATCTTATGCGGTGGAATTGGTCGGTTAAGAAAAGCGAAAAAGACCATACATTTTATGCCCACAGAAGGGTTTCTAATAAAGAGGTGGGGGTTGGAACGGCAATGCTGTCCATGCACCGAGCCGTACTAAGAATTAGCGATGCGGAAATTTTAATAGATCATGAAAACAGAAACGGACTGCACAATTATAAAAGCAATTTGCGAATCTGTACATCCTCCGAAAACCAAAGGAATAAGAAATCAACGATAGGCTCAACGTCTGTATATTTAGGGGTTGATCGAACGAAAAGAAAAAGAGGCGAATGTTGGCGCACAAGAATTACTGTAAACAAAAAGGAGCGGCTAATCGGTGTTTTTGATGATGAAATTACAGCGGCGTTTGCTTACAATATAGCAGCAAAAGAGCATTTTGGAGAATTTGCTAACTTAAATGTAATTGAAGCATGATTCCCATGAGACACATAATTATTGTGGATGATTCGATTCCCGCGTTTACATACAAAGGAGAGCCTTACTATTTACCAGGAGAAGACTTCAAGGTAAAACTGGCTGCTACACTTCCTGTCCGGGAAAGCATTAGTTACAAGAACGGAGATCAGCTGGTGAAGACACCCTACCAGCCGACAGCGGATGACCTGACGACCGACGACATAAAAAAACACATCCTCGACAATCGTGACAAGTGGGTCTGCGATTGCGATGAATAATCTTAAACCATAAAAAACACAAAATTATGAGCAAAAAAGCAGCCAGAGAGTTTTTATTTGAATTGGCGTGTGCCAAGCCTAATTTATCAGCCGACACCCTGAACAATTTATCAGCCGACACCCTGAACAATTTATCAGCCGACACCCTGAACAATTTATCAGCCGACACCCTGAAAAATTTATCAGCCGACACCCTGAACAATTTATCAGCCTACACCCTGAAAAATTTATCAGCCGACACCCTGAAAAATTTATCAGCCTACACCCTGAACAATTTATCAGCCTACACCCTGAAAAATTTATCAGCCGACACCCTGAAAAATTTATCAGCCGACACCCTGAAAAATTTATCAGCCTACACCCTGAACAATTTATCAGCCTACACCCTGAACAATTTATCAGCCTACACCCTGAAAAATTTATCAGCCGACACCCTGAAAAATTTATCAGCCGACACCCTGAAAAATTTATCAGCCTACACCCTGAAAAATTTATCAGCCTACACCCTGAAAAATTTATCAGCCTACACCCTGAAAAATTTATCAGCCTACACCCTGAAAAATTTATCAGCCGACACCCTGAAAAATTTATCAGCCGACACCCTGAACAATTTATCAGCCTACACCCTGAAAAATTTATCAGCCGACACCCTG
>Ga0193696_1000018_pt1 | contig 83913 bp, 71 predicted proteins | sample L3m1metaG_FD_145074 | JGI IMG/M metagenome (GOLD analysis project Ga0193696, IMG submission 145074) | Soil microbial communities from a riparian zone of the East river system, Colorado, United States - L3m1 | ecosystem: Environmental > Terrestrial > Soil > Riparian zone | place: USA: East River... | reverse complement strand
TCGCGCCGTAAATCAACCGGTGCGCTGACGAAACCCGAAGTCCCGGCGCATTACTGCGCCGGGACGTAGGTCGCATCCAACGTGTTGCGATCGATCACCGATCCGTACGCGGTGACCTTGCCAGCTCCATCGATGACGCGGACGCTGAGCCGCGTGTTGTAGACGTTGCCGACGCCGATGTTGCTGAGCACCGGCAGCTGCACGAATTCGTACGCGCCGAGCGGCACGCGCACGACCGGCGAGACCTTCGAATCGGGGAGCACGACCGAGATCTCCGCGACCGCCGGATTCCCGGTTACTTCCGCGATGCCGACGTTCGTGCGGTAGCGCGGCGATTCCTCGAGCTGCAGGATCTGCAGCGCGCGGTCGCTGCTGCCGACCGACTCCGCTGGCGTGATGGCGGGGATGAACTGTCCGACCGAGCCCTTCGACGTCTGGTCGTACGTGCGGGCGGTGACCACGAGCGGAGCGTTGTTGCCGGTCGTCACGTGCAGCACGCCGCCGACATTCGTGAGGCCGAACACCGACTGCAGCACGTTGTCGAAGGCCTTCACTTCGCCCGGATTGAGCGTGATCTGCTGCGAGATGCTCACGTTCGACGACGGGAGGAACGTGAGCGTCGCGGTCTGCGGCGCGTTGCCTCCGTTGAGCACGCGCAGGTCGCTCCGCCAGTTCGCGCTGTCGCCTTCCACCTCCGCCACGCCCGGCACGACGAAGTGGTTCGCCGTAGTCGTGCCGAGCGGCACGCCGGCGACGAAGAACGGATCCTGCGACTGGTTGTCGATGACCGACGCGTACGCCGTGACGCGGCCGTCGCCGCTCGTGACCTGCACTTCGACGTGACCGTTGTCGAGCGCGATGCCGTTCGCCAGCAGGAAAGAGTTGAGCTGTTTCTGCTCGCCCGCCTTGAGTGAGGTCGGGATGTCGAGCAGCTTCGAGCCTGCACCGTTGAAGACGCTGACGATGACGTTCGCCGACTTGTTCGCGCCCTCGACGAGTCCGAGGTTCGTGCGGAAGAGACTCGACTGCGCGATCTGCTGCAGCGTGAGGATCGAGGCCGGACCGCTCGTCGTCTTGCCGATGAAATTCGTGAACGGCGTGGCGGGGATGAACTGGCCGAGCGTCGACGTGCCGATCGCGTTGAACGTGCGGCTGGAGACGATGGTGGCGAGGTTCTTCGCAACCGGCTTGCCGTTGCTGTCGAGCGCCTGAATGGTCAGCGCGCCGTTCGACGAATCGCCGAGCGGGCCGACGCCGAACCAGTTGCGGACGAAATCGTCGAGCGCCGTCGTCGCGCCCGGCTCGATGTTGATGAACGTCTGCTTCATCGTGTTCGAGCCGTTGTTGAACGAGAGCTGGTACTTCACCAGCGCCGAGCCGATGTTCGCCAGGCGGATGTCGCTGCGCCACGTCGAGCCGCCGCTGGCGAGGAAGCCGAGCGACGGGACGACCAGCGCGCTCTGCGACGCGCCGGTGAGCGGCTGCGGCGAGACCGGCGTGACGACGTTGACCGAGACGGGGATCGAGGTCGTCGGCGAGGAGCCGTCGGAGCGCACCTTCGATGAGACGCCGGCCGCGCCGTAGACGACGATCACCGTGCCGGTCCACGTGCCGTTATCGAGGTGACTGGCATCGAGCGAGATCGTGACGTTCACTCCTTCCGGTCCGACGATGCCGGTGATCGGCGTGATCGAGATCCACGGCTTGTCGGTGGTGACGAAGAACGACGTCGTGATGCCGGGGATGCCGGGGATGAAGAGCTGGAACGTCACCGGCTTCGTGCTGCCGAGCGGCACGTTGACGCTCGGTGACGGCGTGTTCGGCGCCGGCACCGGCACGATGACTACGCCCGTCGGCGGCGAGAACGGACCGACCGCGTTGCAGTTGGTGACGGCGCGGACGCGGTAGAAGAACGCGGTCGGCGCGACGACGTTCTTCGAGAAGGTCTTCTGCAGTCCGCCGGCGGTGGAGCTGGTGGCGTTGGCGAACGTTGAGTCGCTCGCCTCCTGCACCTCGTACGTCGCGGCGCCGGTGACGGCGGTCCATTCGAGCGTGTAGTTCTGCCCGGTGGTCATCTGTCCTGGAATCCCGGCCGACGGCGCCTCGGTCGGCGCGGTGCAGACCGAGAAGACCGCATGCGCGGAGGACTGACCGGGGCAGCCGTTGCCGGCGATCGCGTCGACCGACCAGTTGTAGGTGCCGTTCGCCAAGTCGATCGTCGTTGACGTCGAACCGGTGGTGAGGGTCATCGGAGGTCCGCCGCCGTTGATGGTGACGATGTACTGCGTCGCGTTGAGCACCGCGGTCCAGCTCAGCGTCACGGGCGAGGTGACGGTGGCGTGATCGGCCGGCGCGATGAGCTGCGGTCCGGACGCGGGGCAGAGCGGCGGCGACTGGATGCTGAACGTGAACGAGCTGCTGTTGTTCGACGGATTCGAATCGGACTCCGCGCTGGTGACCGACGCGGTGTTGGTGATGTTGCCGCTGGTCGCCTGCACGAAGTAGGTCGCCTGGATGTACTTCGTCTGATGCGGAGCGATCGAGGCGATGGCGCACGGGAACGGCGTCGTGCAATCGCCGGCGTTCGACACGAACGTCAGGCCGGAGGGCGTCGCATCGTTCACCGTCACGCCGGTCGCGGGCACCGCGCTGTTGTTGTTGATCGCGATCTGGAGCGTGACCAGCGATGACGGAGCGGCGGTCGGGAAGCCGCTCTTCACGATCAGGAGATCGACGCTGCCGCTCGTGGCCTGCGGCGTGACGACGGTCGATGCGTTGTTCGAGCCGTTGCCGTCGTTGGTCGAGCTGCTCACCGACGCGGTGTTGGTGATCGAGCCGGATTGGTTCGCCGGGACGCTGAAGACGGTGGTGATCGTCTTCACCTGGCCCGCGGTCATCGTGCCGAGCGCGCACGGATAGTTGCCGGTGCACGCGCCGCTGTTGCCGACGAAGCCGAGCCCCGCGGGGGTCGGATCGGTGACGAAGACGTTCGCCGCGCTGAGCGGACCGTTGTTCGTGACCGTGATCGTGTAGGTGACGTTCGAGCCCGGGTTGTACGACGCGGGACCGCTCTTGACGATGGAGAGGTCGGCGCTGGCGGTGACCGGCGTGGTGACGGAGGAGCTGTTGTTCGACGAGTTGTTGTCGGTCGCGGCGGAGCTCACCGATGCGGTGTTGGTGATCGACGTGCCGGCGTAATTCGCGGGGACGCTGTAGGTCGTGGTGATCGTCGCCGACTGTCCCGACGCCAGCGGGCTGAGACTGCACGGATAGGTACCGGTGCACGCGCCGCTGTTGCTGACGAACGTGAGGCCGGGAGGATCGGGATCGGTGACCACGATGGAGCTCGCGGTCGACGGACCGAGGTTTGTGACCGTGACGGTGTAGGTGACGAGGCCGCCCGGCGACGCAGAGGGCGGACCGCTCTTCACGATGGAGAGGTCGGCCTGCTGCGTGACGTTCGTGGTCGCGGCCGAGCTGTTGTCGGCAGTGTTCGGATCGTTGACGTCCGAGGTGGCCGACGCGGTGTTCACGACCGTCGGGCCGCTGTAGTTCGCCGGGATCGAGTAGGTCGAGTTGATCGTCGCCGACTGTCCGGCGGCCAGCGTGCCGACGTTGCACGGATAGGCCGTGACGCAGGCGCCGGTGTTCTGGGTGAAGGCGACACCGGTCGGCGTCGGATCGCTGACGATGACGTTCGTCGCGGGCGACGGGCCGTTGTTCGTCACGGTGATCGCGTACGTGACGTTCTGACCCGGAACCGCCGTGGCCGGGCCGGTCTTGCTGACCGCGAGGTCGCTCTGTGCGCCGACGTTCGTCGTCACGCTCGAGGAGTTGTTCGAATTGTCCGGATCGGTCGTAGGCGCCGCCCAGGCAACGCCCGCGGTGTTCGTGACGTTGCCGGTGAAGCTCGGCGACGTGCTGTAGGTCGATGTGATGACCTTCACCTGACCTGCGGTGCTCGTGTTGAGGAAGCACGGATAGGACGTGGTGCAATCGCCGGTGTTGGAAACGAAGGTGAGATTCGCCGGGGTCGCATCGAAAACGACCACGCCATTCACCGTCGATGGACCGTTGTTCGTGACCGTGACGGTGTAGACGACGTTCTGTCCCGCGACGACGCCGGCCGGGCCGCTCTTCACCACCTCCAGATCGGCAACGCCGTTTACGGTGGTCGTGTTGCTTGCGGTGTTGTTCGAGCCGTTGCTGTCGAACGGCGAAGAAACGGTCGCGCTGTTGCTGATGCTGCCGCTGTTGGGCGGCGCGGTCATGGAGATCGTGAGCGTCGGATACGACCCGCTGTTCGGGATCGCATCGGTCGAGGTGCAGGTGATCGTGCCGCCCGACGGCGCGCCGCAGCTCCAGCCGGTGCCGGAGCCTGATGCGCCGGTTACACCGGCGGGCAACGTGTCGACGACCGTCGTCGTGCCGGCGGTGGTGTCCGGTCCGTTGTTCTGAATGATGATGGGGTAGCTGAGCGGCGCGGTGGCACTGACGGTTGCCGGTCCGTTCATGAACGCCGCGAGATCGGTCACCGGTGCGACCGCGGTGAGGACGAGCGCGTTCGACGTGTAGCTCGAGGCGATCATCGCCGGCAGGACGTAGGTGGTGAAGTCGCCCGTGCGCGTGGCGAAGGTGAGGACGTTGAACTGCGTGCCGATGATCGGCGAGTAGTTGAGCGAGGCGGTGAATTTCCCGTCGAGCGTCGCCGTGCCGCCGACCGCGAGGACGTCGTAGAGCGAGGAGCTGTCGAGATCGATCGCCAGTTCACCGCCCGAGCCCTGCGTGTAGTTGCCGGTGATGGTGATCGTGCATGCGGGGCTGCCTGGGGCGACCTTCGCGTCGTTCTGCACGTCGCCGGTGACCGTGCCCATGCCGTTCAGCTCACCGCCGGTGAGCTGCATCGTGCTGTCGACCTTGATGTTGCCGGCGCCGAGTGTCGTCGTGCCGGCGGTCTGCGTGTATCCGCCGGTGAAGTGCAGCTCGCCGCTCTGCGCGTTCATCGCGCCGGCGTTGGTGAAGGTCGGATCGACGATTGTCGAGCCGGTCCCCGCCGATTTCTGGAACGTGCCGTTGTTCTGGATCGTGCTGCCGAACGGGATGATGATTTCATCGCTCCCCGTCTTCCTCGGCTTCGTCTTCGCGTCACCGACGAAGAAGTTCTCGGCGATCGGCTGATCGGTCTGGATGTCGAACAGGCCGTTGTTCGTGATCAGCGCGGACGACGTGGTGATCTGGTTCGGTGCGACGCCGGCGTAGTTCACGGTGCCGTCGTTCTTGAGCTCGATGCCGCCGATGAATGCGTTGTCGGTCGAGGCGTTGATGGTGAAGGTGGCGCTCGGTCCGACGTAGAAGACGCCGCTGCCGTTCATCGCGCCGCTCGACCAGTCGCCGGTGCCGAGCAGTGTGAAGGTCTGGTTCGCGGCGATGCCGAGCGTGCCGCCGTCGAACATCATGTCGGTCGTCTCGCCCGAGGCAAACATCGTCAGCGTGCCGCCGTAGATCTCCGTGTCGTTGATTGAGAAGCTGTAGCCGTTGTAGGTCGTCGAACCGGAGAACGACACGGTGCCGTCGCCGTTCACGCTGCCGGTCAGCGAGGTGTTCGCCGCCGCGAACTCGAGCTCGGAGCCCGAGCTGACGTAGAAGCTGCCGCTGCTCGTGCCGTCGCCGGAGATCACCAGCTCGCCCGAAGTGACCTGGACGCTGGCGCTGTTCGCGAACGCGGCGGAGATCGTGGAGGTGCCGCTGCCGTTCGCTTTCCAGAGCAGGCCGTTCGGCGCGACGGCGAACGTACCGCCGCCGCTGCCGGCGTCGATCGTGCCGTCGTCCTGCAGGACCATCGTTCCGTAGACGCTGAACGTCGCGCCGTTGGCGAGCGTGAGCGGATTCGCCGTCGCGGTGAAATTGAGATAGCCGTAGTTGTTGAAGTTGCGGCCGTCGAGCGTCATCCCGCTCACCGACCCGTCGATCGTGCCGGTGCCGCTGCCGTTGAGCTGCGTGCCGCCGCTGCCGGTGATCGTGCCGCCGCTCCAGTTGAGGGTGTCGGTGTCGAGGAAGCCGGCGCCGGTCAGAGTGCCGGCGCTCATCGTGAATCCGCCGGGCGAGGTGACGCCGCCGATCGATAGGGTGCCGCCGCTGACGCCGAGCGTTCCGGCGCCGGAAACGGTGCCGTTCGTAGTGAGTGTGTAGGTGCCGGAGACGGAATCGGCCGACGCGCCGGAGGCGATGTTGAACGGAACGTCGCCAATGCCGTCCTTCAACATCAGCGTGCCGTTGTTGACGTCGACGCTGCCGCTGCCTGTGATCCTGCCGCCGCCGCTGAGCGTACCGCCGCCGTTGACCTGGACCGTGCCGCCGTTCGAGAGCGTGACATCGAGTCCCGGATCGATCGACACTTCGCCGCCGCTCAGTTGCAGCGTGCCGCTGCTGGTGACGGAGCTCGAGGTCTGCAGCGTCAGCAGGCCGCCCGACTGCACGTCGACGACGCCGCCGGCGACGTTGAAGTTCGAGCCCGATTGCATCGTGAGCGAAGCGCCGTTGGCCAGGACCAGCGAACCGCCTGATTGCACGACGATGCTGGAGCCGTTGCTGATCGAGCCTGGGCCGGCGAGCGTTAGCGAGCCGCCCGACTGGATGAAGATGCCACAGCCGGTGCAGTTGAGGTTCAGACCGATGATCGGATTCGGAATCGTGCTGTCGACGATGAGTAGCGTCGGCGAAGCGTTCGTATCCGACGCGCTGTCGCCCGGCGCGCAGCCGGGGAACCCGCCGCTCGGCTGCCACACGCCGACGGTCGTCGTCCAGTTGGCCAACGGGGGCGGCGCGCTGGCGGTCACGCTGTACGCGGTCGGGATGCAGACGGCGTAGGCCGTGGCCACGCCGAGAGCCGCGACGAGCGCGAGCGTCAGGAGCGATGAAACGAAAAGGGTTGGACGACGGAAAGCAGCACCACGGATCGCGTTACGCATTTCGGGGCTCCGGCTTGCTGAAGTGTCGTTTGGGCGGAAACGAAGCAATGAGACTACCACCGAAGAGCGAAATAGGTGCGGTCAGGGAACCGTTACCGGAAGTCCGAACAAAGCCCGCTGGGGTGAGCTCGGGTCCTGTGCAGCAGGCGCACCGAACCTCGTCAGGTCCGGAAGGAAGCAGCGATAAGGTGCTCTACCTGCGTGACACAGATCGGCCTGGGCTCTTCCGAGCGGGCTTTTTGCCGGCACGGCCGGCTGCGTTAATTGCCCAAGGCTTCTTCGGGAGTTTCGCCTGAACGCTTTTCTTCTTCTGCTCAGGCTCTTAGACTCCCTCCCTCAATGTCCTACCAGGCGCTGGCCCGCAAATACCGTCCCCAATCGTTCCGCGACATCGTCGGTCAGGAGACCACGGTCCGCACGCTGCAGAACGCCATCGAGTCGAAGCGCATCCATCACGCGTATCTCTTCTCCGGCGTCCGCGGCGTGGGAAAGACCACCAGCGCGCGCATCCTGGCGAAGGCGCTGAACTGCGTGAAGGGACCGGCGGCCGAGCCGTGCAACGAATGCACGATCTGCCGCGAGATCACGGAGGGAATCGACCTCGATGTCCGCGAGATCGACGCCGCGACGTACACCGGCGTCGACAACGTCCGCGAGCTGCGCGACGTCACGCAGTACGAGCCGGCGCGCGACCGTTACCGCGTGTTCATCATCGACGAAGCGCACATGCTGTCGATCCAGTCGTGGAACGCGCTCCTCAAATTGATCGAGGAGCCGCCCGAGCATGTGATCTTCATGTTCGCCACGACCGAGATCAACAAGGTCCCGCAGACGATCATCTCGCGCGTGCAGAAGCAGATCCTCCGCAAGATCACGCTCGATGAACTGATCGGACGCCTGCAGCAGATCTGCGATTCGGAGGGAATCAAGGCCGAGCGCGAGGCGCTGGAGATCGTCGCCCGTCGCGGCGAAGGAAGCGTGCGCGACGCGCTGTCATTGCTCGATCAGGTCATTGCCTTCTCCGGCCGCGAGATCACCGCCGCCGACGTGGCGACCGTGCTGTCACTTTCCGACATCTCCGTCTTCGCCCGCATCGTGACGTTGATCGGCGAAGGTGATCACGGCGCGATCCTCGAGACGCTGAACGAGGCCGCGGAGAGCGGCCGCGATTTCAAGATCCTCTACCGCGATCTGCTGAACTTCGTCCGCAACCTGCTCCTGCTGTCAGGCGGCGCGAACGAGTCGATGCTCGCCGCCTCCCCCGAGGATCTCGCGACGATCCGCGGCGTCGCCGATCGCTTTTCGTATCCCGACCTGCTCCGCATCGCCAACCTCCTCCTGCGCGACGACGAGACCGTGAACCGCGCCGAGCACCAGCGCCTCGCCGTCGAGCTCGCGCTGCTCAAAGCGGCGACGTTTCCGAAGTTGAAAGCGGTGGAGGAAGTGTTGAGTGGAGGTGGGCACGAGGGCACCCGGGCACGAGGGTCCGAGGGGACTGCGGCGCCGCGCCCACGCACCCCCGCACCCGCGCGCCCGAGTGGCGGCGACCTCTCCGACCTCACCGAGAAGCTCGCCAAATCCCGCCCCCTCATCGCCGGCTACCTCGAGCACGCCACCTCCGGCAAAAAAGAGGGCACCAAAATCGTCTGGACCTTCGACGACCAGACCTTCGCCGACTACGTCAATGACGCGAAGTCGACGATCGAGCAACTGGCGTTCGACGTATATGGCGAGAAGATGACGATCGAGACGAAGCTCGAAGGGGCGCAGCCGCAGCAACAGGCGCGGCGCACCGAGGACAAGCCGTCGGCGCTGCGCGAAGATCCGATCGTGAAGGCATTCCAGAAACATCTCGGCGGCGAGATCGTCGAGAGCAGGAGAACGAAATGAACCCGAAGCAGCTCATGAAACAGGTCCAGCAGATGCAGGAGCAGATGCAGAAGCAGATGGCGGAGCTGCGCGTCGAAGGCTCCGCCGGCGGCGGCATGGTGAAGGCGACGATGAGCGGCTCGAAGGAGCTCCTCGGCGTGGTCATCGACAAGGAAGCCGTCGACCCGAACGACGTCGAGATGCTCCAGGACCTCGTGGTCGCCGCCGTGAATGAAGCCTCCCGCAAGGTCGACGAAGCGATGCAGAGCTCGATCGGCTCGATGACCGGCGGCATGAAAATCCCCGGAATGTTCTAGTGACGGCTCCCCCTCTCGCCAACCTGATCAACGAGCTCACCAAACTCCCCGGCATCGGCGGGAAGTCGGCGTCGCGGCTCGCCTACCACATCCTCAAACGTCCGGCCGGCGAGGCCGAGGCGCTGGCGCAGGCGATCCTCGAGGTGAAGTCGAAGATCTTCCGCTGCTCGATCTGCAACAACATGACGGACATCGAGCCGTGCGCGATCTGCGGCGATCCGCGGCGCGATCCGTCGGTCATCTGCGTCGTTGAGGAGGCGTTCAACATCGCGACGATCGAGCAGACGCGCGATTTCAAGGGGACCTTCCATGTCCTCCTCGGCGCGCTCTCGCCGCTGAAGGGGATCGGTCCGCAGGACATCGACGTCGAGGGCCTGCTGAAGCGGGTCCAAGGCAGTTTGGTGCGCGAGGTGATCATCGCCACGAACCCGAATGTCGAAGGAGAGGCGACGGCGCTCTACATCGCGCAGCAGCTCCGGCCGTTTGGGGCGAAGACGACGCGGCTCGCGTTCGGACTCCCCGTTGGCGGCGACCTCGAATATGCGGATCAAGTCACGATGTCGAAAGCGCTGGAAGGCAGAAGAGAAATCTAACGCTATGTTCCTAAGTCGTTCCTGTGCTATACACTTCGGTCCGTCCCAACTTTCGGGCACCTGGTGAACAATGGCCGCTCCTGATCTCGTGATGTACGAGGAGGAGTACCTGCAGATCAAGGAAATCCTTCATCGTCTGCAGGTAGACTCCAACTCCAAAATCGTCTTCCTGGTCGACAAAAACGGCCAGCAGATCGCCTCCATGGGAGACATGAGAGGCGTGGACGCTACCTCTCTCGCCTCCCTGACCGCCGGCAATGTCGCCGCGACGGACGGGCTGGCGAAACTGATCGGCGAGAAGGAGTTCTCGATCCTTTTCCACGAGGGAGAGCGCGACAACATCCATATCTCGCTCGTCGCGCAGCGGGTCATTCTCGTGGTCATCTTCGATGAAAAGTCGTCGCTCGGCCTCGTGCGGCTCAGAGTGAAGAAGGCCTCCGGAGAGCTGGAGAAGACCTTCGAGGTATTGCTGAAGAAATCGGAGGCGGATCGCGGCAATCAGGCGAACCGTTTCGACTCGCCGTTCGCTGAGATCACGGACGAGGACATCGACAGCCTGTTCAGCGAATAGCAATGACGTTCATCAATTACGCGGCGCGCGAGATCAACTGCAAGATCGTGTACTACGGTCCCGGTCTCTGCGGTAAGACCACGAATCTGCAGTGGATCTACGACAAGACGAATCCGCAGGCGAAGGGAAAGCTGATCTCCCTCGCCACGGAGACCGACCGCACCCTCTTCTTCGACTTCCTGCCGCTCGACCTCGGCACCGTGCGCGGTTTCAAGACCCGTTTCCATCTCTACACGGTTCCGGGTCAGGTCTTCTACGACGCCTCCCGCAAGCTGATCCTGAAGGGCGTCGACGGCGTGATCTTCGTCGCCGACTCGCAGGAGCCGCGCATGGAGGCAAACATCGAGTCGCTGCAGAACCTCGAGAAGAACCTCAAAGAGCAGGGCTACGACCTGAAGAGCGTCCCCTACGCGCTGCAGATGAACAAGCGCGACCTCCCCACCGCCCTCCCCGCCGACGAGATGTATCGCCAGCTCAACTTCAAAGGTGAGCCGACGTTCGAGGCGGTGGCCATGAACGGCACGGGCGTGTTCGATACGCTCAAAGCCGTGGCGAAGCTTGTTCTCACCGAGCTGAAAAAGAAGTAGGGTTGCCGCGCACTCATGCGCTCCGGCCTCAACATCGTCGCCATCGGCGGCGGCACGGGACTCTCGACACTCCTTCGCGGCCTGAAGACGTTCGTCAGCGGTGCGGGCACCTGGTCGATCTCCAGTCTTGGCGCGATCGTCACCGTCACCGATGAAGGGGGCAGCTCCGGCGAGCTGCGACGCGATTTCGGCATGCTCCCGCCGGGCGACATCCGCAACTGCATCGTGGCGCTGGCGGAAGAGGAACAGCTCCTCTCGCAGGTCTTCAATTACCGCTTCGAAACGGAAGGTCCGCTGAAAGGGCACTCCCTCGGCAACCTCCTGTTGACGGCGATGACCGACATCACCGGCAGTTTCGACAACGCGATCCTCGGCGCGTCGAACATCCTCGCCATCCGTGGCGCGATCTATCCGTCGACGCTGAGCGACGTCCGCCTCCGCGCGATTCTCGAGGACGGGACGGAGCTGATCGGAGAAGTCGCGATCAGCGGCTCCTACCTCGGCGACCGCCGCCGCACGCCGCGCCAGCACGCGCGCATCGTGCATCTGGCGATCGATCCGGCCGATGCGCGTCCCGTCGATGGCGCGATCGAGGCGATCGCCGCGGCCGACATGATTATCATCGGCCCCGGCTCGCTCTACACCTCGGTGCTTCCGAATCTGTTGATCAAGGACCTGGCCGATGCGTTGCGTGCGTCGAAGGCGCTCCGCGTCTACATCTGCAACGTGATGACGCAGCCGGGCGAGACCGATGGCTACAGCGCCGAGGAGCATCTCGCCGCGATCATCGAGCATGCGGGACTGGTCGTCGACGTGATGATCATGAACGGACGCCGCCCCTCGGAGCAGATCCTCGAGACCTACGCGAAGGAAGGCGCGTTCCCCGTCGCCTTCGATGTGAATGCGGTGCGCGAGCTCGGCGTGACGCCATTTTTCGGCGACATCATCGCGGAAGCGAATTACGTCAGGCACGACTCTCGCGCTCTTGCCGATACGATCTTCCGGCTCTACGACCGATACGGCCGGACGTTGGAACGAATGCGGAGAAACGAAGGATGACCGATAACGTCGAAGTGATCATCCTCGCGGCCGGACTCGGCACGCGGATGAAGTCGGCAACGATCAAGATCCTCCATCGCGCCGCGGGGCGGCCGATCATCGACTACGTGCTCGATCTCGCGTCGGAAGTCTGCGAGGGCGCGCCGGTGATGGTCATCGGCCATCAGCGCGAAGCGGTGCAGAAGCAGGTCGGCGATCGCGCGCGCTACGCCGTGCAGGAGCAGCAGCTCGGTACCGGTCACGCCGTCATGCAGGCGATGCCGGTCCTCGGGCACGAAGGCATCCACGGCAAGCGCGTGCTCATCCTCTCCGGCGACGTCCCACTCACGAGTCCCGACACGCTGCGCAGGTTGATCGAAGAACACGAGCGCTCGAACAACGCGCTGACGCTGCTCACGATGAAGCTCGACGATCCGGCGATGTACGGCCGCATCGTGCGCGACGACAGCGGCGCGGTGACGCGCATCGTCGAAGCGAAAGACGCGACGGACGCGGAGAAGAAGATCCGCGAGGTGAACGCGGGGATTTATGTGTTCGACGGCGAGCGGCTCTTCGAGAATCTCAGCAGCCTCTCGACGAACAACGCGCAGGGCGAGTACTACCTCACCGATCTACTCGGCCTGTTGCGCAATGCCGGTCATCGGGTCGGCGCGGTGATCGTCGACGATCCGATCGAAGCGGCGGGCGTGAACTCGCGCGCCGATCTGGCGACCGTCGAAAGTGAAATTCAGCGGCGCGTGGTCGCGAAGCTGATGAGTGAAGGCGTGACGTTCCGCAATCCCGGCACGGTCGTCATCGACTCCACCGTCGCCATTGGCGCCGACACGGTCGTCTATCCCTTCGTCACGTTGGAAGGAACGACGAAGATCGGCGAGGGCTGCGTCGTCGAGCCGGGCGTGCATCTGATCAACGTCACGGTCGGCGACGACGTGCATCTCAAGACCGGCACGGTCGCCGAGGACGCGATCATCGAGGACGAAGCAGTCGTCGGACCGTACGCGCATCTTCGTCCCGGCAGTCAGCTCGGACGTCACGTGAAGGTCGGCAATTTCGTCGAGACGAAAAAGGCGGTGTTCGGCGAAGGGGCGAAGGCATCGCATCTGTCGTACATCGGCGACGCGGAGATCGGCGCGAACGTGAACATCGGCGCGGGAACGATCACCTGCAATTACGACGGCGTGAAGAAGCACAAGACGGTGATCGAAGAGGGTGCGTTCATCGGCTCCGACACCCAGCTCGTCGCGCCGGTGCGCATCGGCAGAGGCGCGTACGTCGGAGCGGGATCGACGATCACGAAAGACGTGCCGCCGGAAGCGCTGGCGCTGAGTCGCACTCCGCAGAAGACGATCGAAGGTTGGGCGGAGCGGAAGAAGAAGGTGTAGGACAGGCGCCCTCGCCTGTCACCCGCGAATCAGCTCGACGCGCATCCGTCCGAAGTCGACGATCACCCGGAAGTTCATCAGGAAGTTCTCCCCGATGATGCCGACGGCGTGGGCGCGATCGTCCGACTCGTACATCGGGAGCGTCTTGAACGTGCCGCCCCACTTGTCGATGCCGAGCTCCACGTTCTCGATCTTCTCGCCGCGCTTTTTCGCCCCGCCGAGGCCCTGCAGCAGCGCGCCGTGCATCTTCGGCGCGTAGAACTGCACCGGCAGCGCGGGGAGCGACGACTGGTTGACGAACGTCACTTCCGACCCGGTGTCGAGGACGAAGAGGAACCATCCCTTGCGATTCACCGTGCCGCGCACCATCGGGCGGAAGCCTTCGATGAAAAGGTTCTGCGAGGCGTCGGGCTGATGATCGGCCGCGGTGAGGTGCGTGAAGAACGCGCTGCCGTGGCGGTAATCGAACTCGATGCGGAACTCCTTCAGCAGATTCGCGCCGAGGAGGAGGTCCATCTCGAACGGCTCATTCGTGGCGACGAGGAAGCGCATCTTGTCGCTCGGCATGATCGCCACCGGCACGTTCTCGATCTGGATGCCGCCGATCTCCAGCGAGTCGAGCAGGCCAAAGTCGACCTCGATCGGCTCATCGAGCAGACCGAAGAATGTTCCCTTGAACTTCCCGAGGCGGCGCAGCGGCAGCGACTGCGCGAGCTTCTCCGACACGATCGAAAGCACGGCGCCGGAGTCGACGATGGCGAAGGTGTTTTTCCGGCCGTTCATCCGCACGTCGATGCGCGGCACGTTTGGACGTCCGATCTGCATCGCCACGCGATCGCTCTGTGAGCCGGTGAAGTGATAGATGTCGGTGCTCGCCAGCGCCTGCAGATAGTCGAGATGCCATTGCTTGATCGGCAGGCCGTGCTTCTGCGCGAGCTGCGCCCACTCCAGGCTCGACTCGAAGTTGTTGCACATGTACTCGACCTGCGAGAGGTCCCATGCGATCTGCGAGAACGTCGTGCGGTACGGATCGAGATCGATAGCCGCGCGGAGATGCTGGCGCGCGGCGTCGTAGCGGCCGGACGCGAGCTCCGCCTCGCCGAGTGACATCAGGTCGCTGCTGTTCTTGCGCTGGCGCGATTCGACCGTCGACGTCAGCTCGATCGCGCGGATGTAGTCGTACTTGCGGATCATCGACTGCAGGTCGGAGCCGCGATCGATGCCGGCGGGATTGATCGACAGAGGCGCGATCGATACGTCCGAGTAGAGCGCGCAACCCGCGGTGAGCGATGCCAGCACTGCTGCGACGAGGAGCCGTTTCACGATGCAATGGATTCTACGCGCCTGCCTGTGAACGACCGAACACAGCCATGTACCAAACCGCCTACACGCGAACCATGATCCCCAGCTCGCGGATCTGATACGCCAGAGCCTGCCGCGACATCCGCAGCAGCGAGGCAGCTTGATTCTGATTGCCGCCCGCGGCAGCGAGCGATTTCTCGATCAGCTCGCGCCGGAAGCGCGCCACCGCCTCCTGATACGAGCCCGCGGTGCCGCGCTTCGCGACCACCTGGCGCAGCCGCTCGGGCAGATGCTCGACGTCGATGGCGCGTCCGTCGCCCGCCAGCGCATGCGCCGCGCGGATCGTGTTCTGCAGCTCGCGCACGTTCCCCGGCCACGCGTACGACGATAGGATCGCTTCGACGTCGGGTGTGAACGACGACGCGCCGCCGCGATGCTTCTCGCGCTCCGCCGCGAGGAAGTGCGCCGCGAGCTGCAGAACGTCGTTGCCGCGCTCGCGCAGCGGCGGCAGCGCGACCTCGACCCCGCGGATTCGATAGTAGAGGTCCTCGCGGAAACGCCCTTCTTCGACCGCGTTGTCGAGCTTCCGATTCGTTGCGCTGACGATGCGGACGTCGGCGGTGCGATTCGCCGTGTCGCCGACGCGGCGGAACTCCCCTTCCTGCAGAAAGCGAAGCAGCTTCGCCTGCGCGGTAAGCGGCATCTCGCCGATCTCGTCGAGGAAGAGCGTGCCTCCGTCGGTCGTCTCGATGAGGCCCGCGCGATCGCGATCGGCGCCGGTGAATGCGCCGCGCACGTGACCGAACAATTCGCTCTCGATCAGGTTCTCCGGCAGCGCCGCGCAGTTCACGGCGGTGAACGCCTTCTGTCTGCGCGATGAGTGCCGGTGAATCGCGCGCGCCGCGAGCTCCTTGCCGGTGCCCGACTCGCCGAGCACGCAGACCGCGACGTCGCGCTTCGCTACGCGCGTGATCGTCGAATAGACCTCGTGCATCGCAGGCGAGTCGCCGATCACCCCTTCGACGGTCGTGCTGTGCGCGTGTGCAGGCTCTTCCTGTTCGAGCAGCCGGCGCAGCCGATGGTTTTCCGCGCGCGTCTGGAAGAGCGCGGCGATCGCGTCGCGCGACTCGGCCGGCCAGCGCCAAAGCCCGTCGATGTAGAGCAGCTCGCGATCGCTGCAGGCGATCCAGTCGGGTACCTGCGCCGACATCGCTTGATCGAGGTCCGTCGACGCGAGCGGCGGCAGCGATCCGATCTCGCTCCAGTGCCCGAGACGATTGCGCGTGGCGAAGCGCCAGCGAACGGCGCCGAGGTCGTGCGGGCCGAATGGGAAGTCGCGCGTCGCGGCGGAGCGGAGCACATGAAGCTCGCTCGCGGCGGCGGACGGCATCTCGATCTCGATGCCGAGCTCGCGCGCCAGTCGCTCCGCGGTCGCGCGATCGTTCTTCGTCAGTGCGGTGCGGAAGCGCTCGAGCTCCGTTGCGTCGGATTCCTCGCCGAGGAGGCGCTTGTGGCGGCGAGTCAGCTCGACGTTCGGCGTGCGGCCGGTCGAGCGGAGCGGCGTCGCGTTCCCTTCGATGCGATCGATCTCGTCGAGGATCAGGTGCGCCGCCTCGCGCATCTGCGACGACAGCTCCGCTTCGAGCGCCGCCGACGCCGCGATGCGCGCGCGCTCGAAACGTCCGCGGCAGAAATCGAGATGCGCCGTGAGGAGGTCGAGCTCGCGCAGCCGCCGTGCGTCGCCGACGCCGGAGTAGAAATGCCGCAGCCGCTCGATGTGATGCGACGCGTGCACCCACTGCCCGTCGTCGGCCACGAGAAACGCGAGCGTGAAGAGGATGCCGCCGGCCGCCCGATCGCCGTCCGTCTCCTCCACCAGCGCGAGTGCGTTCATCGCCTCCGCGCGTGTCTCGCGCCAGCGGCCGGCCGTGAAGAGGACGAAGATGCGATCGAGCGAGACGTCGATCCGATCCGGAATCGTCTTCGCCAGCTGGAGCGAGACCGCGGTCGATTCGAGCGCCGCACTCACGTTGCGATGGCGGATGGCGCGGTACGTCGCGTGCCGCGCGAGCCAGTACGGATCCTCGATGCGGCCGGCGAACGAATGCCCCGCTTCGTTCGCCAGGATCGCACGGTGATACGACAGCCGCGCGCGCTCCGCTTCGTTGGCGGGCTCGCATTCTGTGAGCGCTTTGTGCGCCTCGTCGTAACGTCCTTCGACGAACAGCAGCTCGCTCCGCAACAGCGCGGCGTCGAAATCGCGGTACTCCATCCGCTCCAGGCGGGCGAGCGCGGAGTCGTAATCGCCGGTGCGGCGCTCGCACTTTGCGATCAGCGTGTCGTTCTTCGTGATCGCGCGAGCGTCGGAGTAGCGCCCGAGATCGATCAGCGCCGCCCCGAGCGTCTCAGCAAGCTTTTCGGTCAGCGCATGCCGTGGGAAATCGCGTAGCACGCGCACGATCTCTTCCGTGCCGCTCCATTTGAACGACTCGAGCTTCTCCGCCGCGACGCGGCAGAGCGCCGCGCGGGAAGCCTCGGGCACGAGATGCGACAGATTGCGGGTCAGGACGAAGCAATCGTTCTCGATCGACGTCACGCCATCGATCAGAAGCTCCTCCAGCGAGCCGGTGAAGAGAAATTCGCCGAGGAATGTCTTCGCCACGTCGCACGGGATGCGCTGTCCGAGGAGCGAGAGCGCGCCGAGATAGGAGCGGCTCGGTTCGGAGAGCGTGATGTCGTCGGGCGGCAACGTCCCGCGATCGAGCAGCGCCTCGTACGCCGGCGAGGTCACGAGAGACTCGATCCACGGCCACGAACGCGATTCGAGCGCGCGCAGCGTTGCGAGATGCTGCGTGATCACGAAGTGACGCGCCGCGGGCAGCGGCGTCCCGCCCGGCATGATCCACGTCGCGCCGTCGACGTTAGAGATCATCTGCACGACCTGCTTCGACGCCGCGTCGAACGCCTCTTCCAGGATGAAGATCAGATGCCGCTCGTCGAAACGCGCGATGACGCGCTCCGCCACGTCGCTCTCGCTCAGTTGCTCGAGGTCGCCGATCAGCGGAGTGAGTGCCTCGAGCGCGGAGTAGCGGCGCAACGGCGAGCCTCCGCCGATGACGATCGCATCACCCATCGCGCGAATGGCTGTCGTGTCGCTGCATTCATAACGTCCGCCGCGCGTCGACCAGAGCGTTTCGAGCGCTTCCGGTCCCGGCGCGAGGATCGAGCCGGCGGCCGCCGATTGCGTCCAGCGCAGATCGGACGCGACGTCGTCGCGCAATTTGCGATGCGCCTCGGCGTACACCGATTCGGCGCGACCCCACGACTGTCGCAGCACATCGAGCGGCGGCGCGTCGATGGCGTCCGCAAATTGATGGATGAGCGTCAGCATCGGCGGAGCCGTCGCCGGATCGGGATGCCGTGCCGCGACGCGTACGAGCCGGCAATCGCAGCCGCGTTTCCGCACGACGCGCCATTCGTCAGCACTGAATTCACCGTCCGCGATGCTCGCGAATTGCAGAAACGCCTGGTGCGCAGCGAACTGCGCGACCAGTGAGAGCCGCTCGCGCGCGCCGAGGTTCCACTCGTTCAGCGGTTCGAGATCGAGCTCAGCGCCGAACGGGAGCGTCGAATGACGCAACGTCGCGAGCAGCGCGCGATCCCACGCGAACGCGCGCGGGGACACAACGACCACGTTGCGAGCACGACGGGCCATCGCAAATGGGGAGCTTAAAAGTTCCTATTTCCCTACCCTCAATTGTGGAAAGTCACACGCCAACGCGCTTCACCAGCTCTTTGAATCGCGCTTCCGTCCGCAGCGATTCGAGCGATGGATCGACCTTCAGCCAGACGATCGACTCCGAGCGGTCCGTGTACGCCTGCTCGAGCCACGTAATTGCCTCGTCGGAGCGCCCGAGGCCCGCGTTGACGCGTGCGAGGAACAGCGGAAGCGTGTAGCTCGGCCGCCGCTTCAGCTCCTCGATCGACGCGAGTGCCTCCTGCGTCTTGCCGGCGCGCGCGTTCACGAAGCCCCACATCGAAACGAAGAGCGGCGTGCGGCCGGCGAGCGACATCCCCTTCTCCATCAGCGACAGCGCATCGGTCGTGTTTCCTTCGCGCTCCGCGATCTGCGCGAGGAGCATGTACGCGTGCGCGAAACGGTCGTCGAGCTCGAGCGCCTTGCGTGCCTCCGCCCGCGCCTCGGCCAGGCGTCCCGAGTAGAACAACACGCGGCCGACATCCCAGCTCGCCGGCGCCGACAGCGGATCGAGCTGCTCCGCCAGCTTCATTTCGGTGAGCGCGCGATTCAGTTGCCCGGTCGCCGCGAGGAAGTTGCCGTAAAGCCTGTGTCCCTCGGAATCATTCGGATTGAGCGAGATCGCGCGCCGGAACTCGCGCTCGCCTGCCGCGAAGTCCCAGTCGTACCAGACGAGGACGAGCGCGAGCGACGTGTGCGCCTGGGCCAGCGAATCGTCGAGCGCCAGCGCGCGTTGCGCCGCCTCACGCACGCGCGGCATCGCCTCACGCGGCGGCAGGTAGAGGTTCGAGAGTCCGTAGTACGCGTCGGCGAGACCGGCGTACGCGAGCGCATACGTCGGATCTTTTTCCAGCGCCTGATTGAAGAACGCGACCGCCTTCCGCACCGACTCTTCGCTGTACTTGCGGCGGTAGTAGCGTCCTTTGAGATAGAGCTGGAACGCGTCGCTGCTCGATGCGCTCCGCTTCTGCAGCAGCTTCTTCTCGTCGCCGGAGAGGCGCGTCCGCAGCTTGTTCGAGATCTCCTGCGCCATCTCGCGCTGCACCGACAGAACGTCCGACAACCGCCGGTCGTACTGCTCGCCCCAGATCTGCGTCCCTTTGCGAACGTCGGTGAGACTCGCGCGGATCACGAGCATGTCGCCGCGCAGGAACACGCGTCCGGTAACGACGCCGCGCACGCGCAACTCGTGTCCCGCGGTGAGCGGATCGACCGTCACGCCTTTGTAGTGAAACGCGCGGCTGCGCGCGACGACCTGCAATTGCGGCAGTTGCGACAGCGAATCGGTGATGCTGTCGGCGATGCCGTCGCTGAGGTACTCGGAGCTCGGATCGCCCGAGGCGTTGATGAACGGAAGAACGGCGACGGTGCTGATCGGACCGTCGGCGTCGAGCAGTCCGCGCGCGAGCACCCACGCGACGATCGCCAGCAGCGCGATGCCGGCGCCGATGGCGAGCAGCGGGAGCGCGCGGCGCTGACGACCGCCGAGCGACGGATTCGTGAGCGGCAGCGTCGCCTGATGAGCGAGCACCGGTGACGAATGCCGGATGTCAGTGGAGTCATCGAGGCTGCCTTCCATCTCCAGCTCGCGGCGCAACGTGCGGAGATCTCCGAGAAGCTCGCGGGCGCTCTGGTAGCGCTTCGCCGGATCCTTCTCCAGCGTCTTCATCACGATGCGATCGAGATCGGGCGGCAGTCGATGCACGTGTCTCGACGGCGGATCGGGCTGCGTGTACGCGACGGCGTGCGCGAGCTCGACGAACGAGTTGGTTACGATCGGCGGACGGCGCGTCAGCATCTCGTAGATCACCGCGCCGAGGGAGTAGATGTCGCTGCGGCCGTCGGGAGTCGCGCCGTGCGCCTGCTCCGGCGAGAGGTACATCAACGTCCCCATCACCGCGCCGGTATTCGTGTCGGAGCCGGGGCCGTCGAGCAGTTTCGCCAGTCCGAAGTCGAGCACCTTCACGTACCCGTCGGGGCGCAGCATGATGTTTTCCGGCTTGATGTCGCGGTGGATGATCCCCGCCTCGTGCGCGGCGGCGAGCGCATTCGCCACGCCGATCGCGACGTCGAGCACCTCGGCCAGCGACATCGGACGCTCTTTCGTGACCCGGCTACGGAGCGTCTCGCCTTCGATGTACTCGGTGGCGATGTAGTGCCGGTCATCCGCCTGCCCGATCTCGTAGATCGTGATGATGTTCGGATGATTCAGCGCCGATGCGGCGCGCGCCTCGCGCTGGAATCGGCGGATGCGCTCCTCGTCCGCGGAGAAGCGCTCCGGCAGCACTTTCAGCGCGACCTTGCGCCGCAGTTTCGCGTCCTCCGCGAGGTAGACCTCCCCCATGCCGCCGGCACCGAGGAGGCGTTCAACGCGGTAGTGCGAGATTTGTGCGAGATCCATCAAAAAGGAATTGAGCGTAGTGTAGGACAGGCGCCCCCGCCTGTCGTTGGTTGTCGATCGCGGGACAGGCGAGGGCGCCTGTCCTACACTACGTCCGCTTGACTGACATCGAGATCGCCATCGAAGCCGCGCGACGCGGCGCTACAGTCCTCCTCGGCTACTGGGAACGGATCGGCAAGGAACAGGCGGACCTCAAGGCGCGCAACGACTGGGTCTCCGCCGCCGACCGCGAGAGCGAGGCCGCGATCAACGAGTTCCTGGCGCAGGAGCGTCCCGCCGACGCCACGCTCGGCGAGGAGACCGGCAGCAGCGGCGCCTCGACGAATCGCCGCACCTGGATCATCGATCCGCTCGACGGCACGTCGAACTACCTGCAGCACTTCCCGATCTGGTCGGTCTCGATCGCGCTGAAACAAGGCGAAGAGATCGTCGCCGGGGTCGTGCACGAGCCGCTGCGCGATCTTTTCTTCACCGCCGAGCGGGGCGCGGGCGCGTTTCGAGAAACCGGTGGTATAGCCCAGCCGATCCGCGTCTCCGATCAGCAGAAGGTCGAGGCGTCGTTCCTCACGACCGGATTTCCGTTTCGCGCGCAGCAGTACGTCGGCATCTACACCAACATCTTCCGCGACATCATCATGGTGGCGAAGGGTGTGCGGCGGCCCGGCTCCGCCGCGCTCGATCTCGCCTACACCGCGGCCGGCGTGTTCGACGGATTCTTCGAGATGCACCTCGCATCGTGGGACGTGGCGGCGGGATCGCTTCTCGTCACCGAGGCGGGCGGCACGATCAGCGATTTCTCGGGCGGCGATCGCTGGCTGTCGCGGGGCAACATCATCGGCGCGCCCCCGGCTGTGCACGCGGAGCTGCTGAACATCATCAATCGTTACGTTGGCGAAGACGAGCTCGATCATCGTGGCCGACAAGCTTCCGCGTGAGCTCTATCTCCAGGACACGGTGACGGTCGCGCGCGCGCTCCTCGGATGCGTGCTCTGGCGCCGGCTCGGACGCGAGCAACTCGCGGCGCGGATCGTCGAGGTCGAGGCATACCTCGGCGCGAACGACGCGGCGAGTCACGCGCGGCGCGGCCTGCGCTCGGAGCGCAATCAGTCGATGTACCTCGAGGGGGGCCACGCGTACGTCTATCTCAGCTACGGCATGCACTGGTGCCTCAACGTCGTCTGCCAGGAATCCGACATCGCGGAGGCCGTGCTGATTCGTGCGGCGGTGCCGGTCAAAGGGATCGAGTCGATGCGCAAGCGCCGTCCGAAGGCGAAGAACGATTTCGAGCTGATGAACGGACCGGGCAAGGTCTGCGCGGCGCTCGCGGTCGACAAGCTGTGCGATGGCGAGCCGCTCGACGGCGATCGCTTGTGGATCACGCAGCGCGACCTCGACGTGCCGGAAGAAGAGATCGCGGTCAGCAAACGGATCGGCGTGGAGAACTCCGGTGACGCGGCGCACTGGCCACTCCGCTTCTTCCTGCACGGCAACCGCTACGTGTCGGCGTATCGCTATGCCCGCTGATCACTACAGCATGCCCGCCGCCCCGGCCGAGGCGCGGATGAAGATCGAGCGCTCGGAGTTCCTCGGGATCGTCTTTCCGGTGTCGAGCGAGGAAGCGTTTTTCGAGGAGCTGCAGCGCGTCGAGAAGAAGTATTTCGACGCGACGCATCACTGCTGGGCGTTTCGACTCTGGGGCGGGCGGACGCGCAGCGCGGACGCCGGCGAGCCGTCGGGCACGGCGGGGAGGCCGATTCTCTCCGCGATCGAAGGGGCCGATCTGCACGAATGCGGTGTCGTGGTCGTGCGCTGGTACGGCGGCGTGAAGCTCGGCACCGGCGGCTTGTCGCGCGCCTATCGCGAGACCGCGGCGGAGGCGCTGCGCGCGACGTCGCTGGTCGACCGCTACGTCTACAAGCGGTTCACGCTCGAGGTGCCGTTCGAGATTCTGAGCACCGTGTACCGCATGGTGGCACCGCCCGACGTCGTGCTCGTCGCCGAGAACTTCGGCGAGTCGAACACGTTCGATTTCGATGTGCGGGAGTCGATGGCGGAGAAATTCGGGGCGATGCTGATGGAGAAGAGGATTCGTTTCACTCCTCACTGACTGTCGTCTTCGCGATCCGATCCCCCAGCCGCGGCTTTCCGGCCACGACGAGGAACACCTCGATCAGCGTCAACGGGAAGACGACGATCGTCAGGTTGCGGAGCACCGACCGCCACCAGCCACATCCCTCGCCGCGCGGAGTCAGCAGACGGAGGCCGAGCATCTGCTTGCCGAGGGAGCGGCCTTTGAAACCATCGCGGATCAGCAGCGCGGTCAATAAGATGAAGAGCGCGACCCACCAGACGATCTGGATCGCTTTCACCGATCCCCCCACCCAGGCCATCCCGTAGCTGATGGCGGACGCGGGCAGGATGAGGAGAATCGAGATCGTGAGCGCATCGACCAGGAAGGCGGCGATCCGGAGAAGGGTGGTCTGGGAGGTGTCGATCAGTGCCAATTGAAACTCTCGCCCCTGGTGTCCGTAGTAACCCGGTGCAGGTGACTCGAATGAACAGCCGAAACCGCTACCTTTATTTACTGCCCGCGATGTTGCTCATGGCCTGTGTGGCCGGCGAGCGGCGGGAGGTAACGATCAACCGCACCTGGCCGGCCGATGGAATCCATCGCCTCAATGTGAACGAGGTCAACGGCAGTGTGAACGTCGAGGCTGGAACGACGAACGAGATCACGCTCGTGGCGCACGTCCGTGCGTACGAGAAGCCGCAGCCGACCCAGGAGAACCAGGGATACTTCAAGAGCGAAGTGAACGGCGACACGCTCCAGATCGGGCGGAAGCGCCGTCACAAGGTCCATTTCATCGGCTTCAACTTCGGCGATGAAGTGACGGTCGACTACTCGCTCCGCGTGCCTCCGCAACTGGAGCTCGAGCTCCGCACCGTGAACGGCCGCATCGCCACGCACGGCATCGACGGCGCGACCGCGGCGAAGAGCGTCAATGGCGAGATCAACCTGGAGAACGCGGGAATCGCGGAAGTCGAAGCCGGCACCGTGAACGGCCGCGTGATGGCGAAGTTCGTCCGCGACTTCCAGGGCGCGAAGTTGAAGACCGTGAACGGCCGCGTGGTTGCGGTGCTGCCGGCGAGCGCGTCGTTCGCATGCGACCTGTCGCAGGTCAACGGCGACTTCGAGGCGACCTTCCCGCTGAGCATCCACTCGCATCCCGGCAGCCGCCGCGTGTCGGGTGACGTGAACGGCGGACGGCATTCGCTCCGGATCTCGACCGTGAACGGCGACATCCGCCTCGAGAACGGCGTTCCGCCGGTGCCGCCGGTTCCTCCGGCACCGACCGCGATCCCGGCGCCGCCCGCTCCGCCGGCGAGTCCCGCTCCGACGACGCGGTAAGTTGAAGACGGGCGAGGCGCCTGTCCTACACTCGCGGCGTGCGCCGCACGGTCCTGCTCTTCGCCGTCTTCGCGATCGCCGCGCTCGTCCCGCTCCGCAGCTACGACCTCTTGTGGCATCTCGCGACGGGCCGCTGGATCGTCGAGCACCGCGCGCTGCCGGCGAGCGATCCGTTTGCGGTAGCGAGCGATCGCGTCCCGTGGATCAACGGCGAGTGGCTGTTTGACGTCGGCGTTTACGCGATTCCCTTCGGTGCGCTCACCATCCTCCGCGCGCTCTTCGTCGCCGCGCTCTTCGCGTTCTCACGTGATCCTGTCCTCGCATGCATCGCCTTCGCCGGCGCAAACCCCCTGCTCGACATGCGCCCGTCATCCATCGCCGCCGCGTTCGTCGCCATCGCCATCGCCATCGCAAGACGCTCCTGGATCGCCTTCGCCCTTCTCACCGCGCTCTGGATCAACATCCACCCTTCGGCGTTGCTCGCGCCGGTGATCATGCTCGTGCTTACGCGCTCCATCCCGCGCACGCTTGCCTCATGCGCCGCGCTCCTCGTGAACCCGTTCGGCTGGCGCGCGATCGCGGCGCCGATCTCGCTCAACGCGCTCGCCACGAGCGGCGCGTTCACGAACGCCGAGTGGCAGCGCAGCTCCCCGCTCGTCTTTCCGCTGCTCTACCTCACGATCATCGCGGCGATCGCGCTCTTCGTGAAAATGCGCAAAGGCGAGTACGTGCTCTTCGCGATCCTCGCGGTGTTGGCGATCCTCCACGTGCGGCATCAGCCGCTCTACTTCGCCGCGTTGCCGCTGCTGTTGCCGCCGATCGAATGGAAGAAGCCGGTTGCGTACGTCGTCGCCGGCGCGGCGGTCATCTTCGCGTTCGTCGTGGTGCCGCACGGATTCGGTCTGGCGAAGCATCGCTGGCCGCTCGCGGCCGTCGCGCGTCTGAGATCGAGCGGTTTGCGCGGTCACATCTACAACCCCGATCAGTTCGGCGGTCTCCTGATCTGGTCGTTCTATCCCGAACGGCGCGCGCTCACCGATGGCCGCAACGAGCTCTATCGCACCTTCAACTCGGAGTACGCACGCGCTCGCGTCGACGGCCGCGCCTGGCGCGCGCTCCTGCGCAAATACCAGATCGATCTGGCGGTCGATGAATATCGTCGCGAGAAGATGACGGTGATGGATGCGGTGACGAAACAGCGGCGGCAATCGCCCGCCTCACTCGTCTACTGGCCGCGCGCGGAGTGGGCGTTGATCGGATACGACGATGTCGGGATGGTGTTTGCGAGGCGCGCGGCGTTTCCGCCGGATGTGCTGAAGAGATGCGAGATCGCCGGCGTGGTGCCGGACGCGATCAATTGACCAGTTCGGAGGCGCTGGGACGGAGCAGCTCGGCCTGCGGCCAGCGCTCGGCGAGCAGACATTCGAAGTGCGGGCGGACGACGCGCTCGAAACGATCTTCGAATGATGGATGCAGCTCGAGGATCGCTTTGCGCGCGCAATCGATGAGGCAGCACGCTTCGCGATAGGTGACCGTCATGTCGCTGCTGACGAGATTCATCGTCAGTTCCACGATCATCCGAATGCGGCGGAGTCTCCGCCGTTCGAAGAACGCGGAGCGAACCTCCGTCATGGATTCGGTCTCGAACTTAGGCATTGTGTAGTCAGGCCAGCTAACGCGGGTCTATGGGACTGCATTCCTTTGCAAATCAAGCGTGTTCTCTGTCGCCTTCGGCCCAGATCTCATCCGCCACCGCATCGTCGACGCGCGACTCGTAATACCGGATCGCGGCGCGCGCGACCGCGTATACCGAGGCGTAATTCAGCGCGCCGCCGGAGATCGCGCCGACGATCGGCACGAACTTCATCAGCCGCTCGCGCGCGAATCGCGCACCGATCTTTTCGGCCACGATGCCGCCCTCGAGCACCGCCGACTCCAGCATCGTCGCGATTCCCTGCTTGCCGATTCCGACGCCCGACGAATAGGCGAGACACGACAGCGCTTCGGCGAAGCGCTCGCGTCCGTGCGGCTCGTGTCCGTAGATCGTGGCGATGCCGACGACGAGGCGGAACTGCTGGAAGACGAGATAGGCGAGATCGGCGCCGAGCGTGCCGATGGCGAGGAATCCCGACGGAATGCCGGTCATCGCGCCGGCGGCCGCGCAGCGGATCGCGGTGCGGCGGGCGAGTGTCTTCGCGTGATCGGCGGCGTCGAAGTCCGGCTCGCTCGCGCGCATCAGCCCCACGTCGCGGCGGATCCGGTCGGTGTCGATCTCTTCGAACAGCGTTCGAAAGACCTCTTCGAGCACCGAGTCGGCGCGTCGTTTCAGATCTTTCGCGGTGACCATCTTCATCAGTCGGATGTCTTGCTGTCGCTCTTCGTTTCGGACTTCGTCTCGCTCTTCGTCTCCGTCTTCGATTCGGACTTCGAGTCCGACTTCGATTCAGACGGCTTCGACGCGTTGTAGTCGGTCTTGTAGAAACCGGAGCCTTTGAACTGAATGGCGGGCGCGGACTGCAGCTTCTTCATGTCGCCGCCGCACTTCGGGCAATGTGCATACGGCGGATCGCTGTGCCGCTGAATGACCTCGACACGCTCGCTGCAAGCCTGACACTGATACTCGTACAGAGGCATGCGTTGTCCTTTGTCTATTGTGCAGCGCCGCCGGAGAGCGGCGTCAAACGGGCCTGCGAGTTCTCTTCCGCTGCGAAAAGTTCGCCATCGCGGAAGTAGACGCCGGCGACCCGTCCGTCGCTCGTCCGGTAGTACCACGACTCGATCACCGAGTCGCGCCGTTCAGTACGAACCTTCCAGCCGGGGATCGGCTTCCCCAGGATTTTCGCCACGTCGTGTTGTGACATCCCTTTTTCAAGCGCCAGGAGTTTCTGCCGCGAGACGGCGAGATGCTCCACTGCATCGCGCAGACCGTTCAGCGCATCCGCGTGCTGCGGATCGTGAGCGAGGATCGCGCGGTAGAAACGGATCGCGTCCTGATAGCGGCCGAGCGACGAGAGCTCGCGGGCGAAGTCGAGCTGGATGTGCTCGTAAACCTCGCGTCCGCGGCTGTGCGTCGGATGCCGCTGCACGAACGCGGCGAGCGTGTCCGCGTAGACCTGCTTCTCGCGCGCCGTGGCGGACGGGGAGATCGCTGCTTTTTTGGAGTGGAGAACGCGCAGCCACTCGCTGTGGTCCGCGCCGTCCGAACCGGCACCGCAGGCCGCGAGCAGAAGTGCAGCCAGTGTCGCGATGAGAGACCGAGTCATCTGGTGACAAAAGTAGCACACCGGCCGTTCCACCGCGCCGCCGCAAGTTGACAGCTCGTAAAACCGGGGTCAATAATCGCTGCGCCCTCGTCTGGGCAGGTTCAAGCTACGGTACCTGGAGGATTTATGGCCGTGAGGGGAGAGGAAGTCGCGACCTCAATCGAGGCGCACGTACGCGAGTCCATCGATCGGATGGTCGCGGAGATCCGGTCCTCCATCGAAGACGTGCGTGAAGTCGTCGACTCACAACTGAAGGCCGCCCTCCAGAGCGTTCAGGCTGACGTCAACGCGATCAACGTTCTTCCGCACATTCAGAAGTCGATCGGGGAGCTCGAAGAGTCGCTCAAACCCGAGCCGGTCGAGGCCCCCACGCTCGTTCCGCAGATGTTCGCAGCCGGCGGTCCCGATGCCTCGCGCGTGAAGAACGCGGTGCAGGCGGTCGAGCGCGGGAAGTCGCAGGTCGATGTCCTCAACGCGCTTCTCGAGGAGTGCCTGCAGTTCGGTTCGCGCGCGGCGCTGCTCATCCTGCGCGGCGAGACGTTCAGCGGCTGGAAGGGCGTCGGCTTCACCGCCGCCGGCGGCAACGACGAGAACGTGAAACGTTTCAACGCAGCGCCCGGCCTCATCCCGGAGCTCGACACGGTATTGCGCGACGAGCACGTGGTGATCTGGGACGGCGCCAACATTTCGACACGCCTCGGCGTCGCCGCATCGACGCGCGCGATCCTCGTGCCGATGGTGATCAAGGACAAAGTCGCGGCCGCGGTCTACATCGATGCGGTCGAGGCCGAGATCGCAAAGCTCGACGCTCCCTCGGTCGAGCTGCTGGTATTCGCCACCGGCCTCTTGATCGACACCCTCGCGCTGCGCAAGAAAACCCCGTCGCCGAGCCTCATCGAGGGAGGCAGCACCGCCGCTGCTCTCGAGCCCGCTCCTGTCGCCCCACCTGCTCCGAAACCGGCTCCTCCCGCGCCGCCGCCCGTCGCGCCGAAACCGGCACCGCAGGCCGCACCGCCTCCTGCGCCCGAGCCGCAGCGGACGGAGACCATGCGCTTCGACGCCGCCCAGATCAAAGAACTGATGGCCAGCGCGTCTCCCGCGCCGAAGTTCAACATCCCGTCGGCCGAGGAGTTCTCCAGTCCCACTCCGCCACCGCGTCCCGCGCCGGCTCCCGCGCCGCCGCCCGCCGCGCCTCCCGCGACGCCGTCGATGGGAGACGAGGGTGGTGCTCGTCCGAGCACCCAGTACGTTCCGCCCAGCGGTGTCGGCCGTGGCGCTGCCTTCCAGTCACCGCAGAGCGAAGACGCCAAGAAGCACGACGAAGCGCGCCGCTTCGCGCGTCTGCTCGTCTCCGAAATCAAGCTCTACAACGAGTCGAAGGTCGAACAGGGACGCAAGAACCGCGACCTGTACGAGCGGCTCAAGGAAGACATCGACCGCAGCCGGCAGATGTACGACGACCGCATCGCCGACGAAGTGCGGAAAACGTCGAATTACTTCTATGACGAGCTGGTGAGAATCCTCGCGGACGGACACGCGGAATCGCTGGGGCTGTAACGGGCAGCCCTTTCGCACTCTCGCCGGCTGATGCGTAAGCGCTGGCTCCTCGTCTCGATCGCGGTCGTCGTCGCCCTCGTGCTGGTCGCGCTCGGCATCTACCATTTCGTTCTGTTGCCCAAGGCGCAGCGCGAGAAGGTGGCGGAGGCGAAGCCTGAAGCGCCCCCCGACCTCGCGAAACTGCGCGACGTCTACACCGCGGGCGTCGAAGCGCTGCAGCGCGGCGATGGTCCCGATGCGGTGAAGCAACTCTCGTCGTTCCGCTTCGGCTCGCGCGCCGTCGAGCAGTACCGCCTCTATCTGCTCGCGAACGGACATCAGGTCGCCGGCGACAGGAAATCGGCGCGCACCACGCTCGCGCAGTTGTGGTCGATGTCGCCGAAGCTCGTCTACTGGGAAGACGCCGCCTTCAACCTCGGCGGCCTCTATCGAAACGTCGCCGACTGGGACCGCAGCGCCGACGTCTACGCGAGCATCGCCGTGCGATCGGAAACGCCGTCCGTCACCGCGACCGCGCGCTGGAACGTGATCGAGGACCGCTTCATCCGCGGCGACATCGACGCCGTGCTCTTCGCCGCGCGCAACATCGCCATCAAGAGCCCGCGCGCCGCGCAGAGCGGCGATGCGCTCGCCATCATTCGGTCGCTTTCATCGGTGCCGAAGGACGGCGCAATTCGGATCTCGGCCGACGAGCGTCTGGAGCGCGCCATGAACCTGCTGCGCGACGGCGATCCGCAGAACGCGCTCGACGAGCTCACCGCGCTCGAGCCGGTCGCGCCGCCTGCATTGCGCGAAGCGGTCGCGCTCAATCGCGGCCTCGCGCTCTATCAACTGCATCGCTACGAGGACGCGAACAAAGTCCTCGAGCCGCTCGCATCGAGCTCGTTCAAGGTTGCGATCCCCGCGATCTATCACGCGTCGAAGAGCTACCGCGCGCTCGCGTCGTCGATCAATCCGGTCGTGCTCAAGACGGTCATGCAACGCAAGCAGGTCGGCGTGACGAAGGTGCGGCGCGGCAAGGGGAAGAAAGCGCGCACGATCACGAAGCCGAAATTCGCGAAGGTGAAGACGCAGGTCAAGCTGATCGATCTGGCGAAGAAGGCGAAGCAGGACGAGTACGAGCGGTTGTCGACCGAACGATTGAAGGATCTGCTGTCGCTTCGGCTCGAGCAAGCCGTACGTGTCGAGGTGTTGACGACGCTGATCGGTCTCGCCGAGGCGAAGAATCAGGACGAGTACGAACAGGATCTGGTCCGGCAACTGGTGAAGCTCGATCGCCTTGCCGATCCCGGCCTGCAGCACTTCTGGGGCAAGGCGTGGGCGGCTTATGCTCGCGGCGATCTCGCCACGGCAGAGAACAACTTCAAGTTCATCGCCGACACGTATCAGAGCGTCGGCATCATGCGGCAGGGGCAGTACTGGTACGCGCGGACGATCGAGCGCGCCGGGAAGAAGGAAGAGGCGACCGCGATCTATCGCTCGCTCGCCTCCGCGCCGTACGACGATCTCTACGCGCTCTTCGCGAAGTCGCGCGGCGTGCCGGGGCATCAGGAGACGACGAATCCGCTGAAGATCAATCGACCCGACTGGGGTCAGCTCGCGGAGAAGATGATGCCGCCCGAGCTGCGCCTCGCGTACGAGCTCACCGCGCTCTCCGACATGAAGAACGCGCGGATGGAGATTCAGAAGAACGTCAACAAGACCAACCAGGCATTCGCCGACGCGTTGCTGACCGACCTCTATCACGCGAACGGCAACACGCAGCTGATGTTCCTGACTATCCGCCGCGCGTTTCCGCAGCTCGCCACCGTCGAGCAGGATGCCGTGCCGCCGTACTTCCTCCGCATGTACTACCCGGCGAAGTACGAGGATGAGATCCGCGAGTACTCGAAGAAGAACGGCGTCGACCCGTACCTGATCATGGGGCTCATCCACCAGGAGAGCTACTTCAACCCGCGCGCGAAATCGCGCGTCGGCGCGACCGGCCTGATGCAGCTCATGCCCGCGACCGGAAAGGAGATCGCGCAGAAGCTCCACTCATCGGGCGATCTCGAGAATCCGGAAGTGAACATCAGGCTCGGCACGTATCACTTCCGCCATATGACCGATCTCTTCGGCGGCAACCCGCAGCTCGCCGTCGCGTCGTACAACGCCGGTCAGGGCAATGTGCTCAACTGGCGCCGCGCCGCCCCGCGCAAACCGATCGACGAGTTCCTCGAGTCGATGCCGTTCTCGGAGACGAGGACGTACGTGAAGAGGGTGACGATTCTTTCGGCGACGTACCGAAGGTTGAATCAGTAAAATCAAAGCATGAAGATCGCAACCGGCGTCGTTACGGATGGACAGATCGTCGTGGAGGGACAGCCGTTCGCCGAGGGCGAACAGGTGACGGTATTGGGCCACGACGACAATCGCCCATTCAGCGTCACTGCCGAAGAGAAACGCCTACTCCTCGAATCGATCGCGCAGGCGGACCGCGGCGAGTTAGTCGATGGTGAGGAGTTGCTCGCTGAGCTCGATGAGTTGAATTGAGCTGTGGCGTTCGCGATCAAGCCGACAACTGACGCGGCAAAGCAGATTCGGCGTGAGGCACGCTGGTGGAGACACAACCGGCCGAAGGCTCCGCGACTCTTCCGCGAAGAGCTTAGGCGAGCATTCCAACTGATCGCCGAGTATCCCTACGCAGGTCCACCAGCCGAGGATGTCGAAATCGCTGGCGTGCGCCGCATTCTTCTGGGCGGTACGCAACACTACTTGTATTACCGCGTGAACGAAGCCGAAGGCCGCATCGAAGTTCTCGCCGTCTGGAGCACGAAGCGTGGAGATCCACCGGTGTTGTAGTCGTCGCCGACCCTACGGTATGTACCCCCGAATCGTCCTCACCTTCGCGTCCGGCCGGTCCACCTTCACCTCCACCGTCCGATACTTCTGATCCTTCTTCGACGCCTCGGCGTTGTAGGTGATGAGGTACTGCGTGCGCAGCTCCTTCTCCAGTTGCACGTAGGTGTCGGGCAGCGTTTTCACATCCTTGATGAAGTACGCGACGCCGCCGGTCTCGGCGGCCATCGCTTTCATCTTCGACGTCCCGGAGAAATCGGAGAAGCCGAGGCCGATGCCGATGAAGTAGAGCGGCACGCGCGACGCACGCACGTAGTTGAGCATCTCGTCGTAGCTGATGCGCGACGTCGTGTCCTCGCCGTCGCTCAGCACGATCAGCGCCTTCCGTCCCTGCACGCCACGGAAGCGATAGAGGCCGGTGATGATCGCGTCGTAGAGCGACGTCCCGCCGCCCGCGTCAGGAATCGCTTTCACCTGCGACTCGAGCAGATCGACGCTGGAGACGAACGGCGCGATCTTCGTCGCGTCGAACGCGAATCCGGCGATGAACGCGCGGTCCTGTCCTTTGATGATCTCCTTGAAAAACTCGACCGCGGCGTCCTTCGTCTCCTTCATCCGCTTTTCCATGCTGCCGGAATGGTCGACGAGCACGCCCGCGGAGATCGGCAGATTCGCGGCGTAGTTGAAGTTTGCGATCTTCTGCGGCTTGCCGTCTTCGAAGACGGAGAAGTTCGCCTGCTTCAGATTCGAGATCGGCACGCCGGCCGCGTCGCTGACCGACACCGGCAGCTCGATCAGGTTGACTTCGATCTCCTCCATGAAGCGATCGCCGTTGAGGAAGAGAAGATCGGAGGCCTCGTAATTCGTGTCATCGGTGACCGACGCGCGGAGGAAGTCGACGCCGGTCAGTTTGCTCGCCGGCAGGTTCACGGCGTACGGCGGGCCGCTCCACTCGAAGATCTTTTTCTGTCCCGCGAAGAGCACCGCCGACTTGATCGTCGTGTTCTTCGGATTGTGGACCGCGAGCTTGATGTGCGAGACGTTGTCCGGTGTCACCACGCGCGTCAGTTTGATTTCCAGCGGCGTCTCGCGCTCGTTCACGACGAACGCGTCGGCGTCGATGTAATGCCCCTGCGCGTCGTAGCCGATCGCCTTCACCTCTACGCGCTTTGGAAGATTTCCGAGATCGAGCTCCGCGTGATACGGCGGCGCGTTGCGCGTCATGATCTTCTTGCCTTCGACCCAGAACTCGACCTTCTTCACCGGCGGCGTGACGTCGACGTCGACGATGAAGAGGTTCGGGGCGACGTCGCGCCGCGGCGTCAGGATCCGCACCGTCCCACTCGCCTCGGGGACGATCCCTTCGGCGATCACCGACTCCGCTCCCTCCTCGATGTTCGCGGTGTACGGCTTGTTCGTCTTCGCCACGGCGAAGGTCTTCGCCAGCTTGCCGAGGATCACCGGCGCCGCCTCTTCCAGCGGGATCATCAGACGCGCTTCGATCTCGATGTTTCCCGGCGGCACGGTCTGAATCGCCGTGAGCTCGCTGCGCGAGCCCGACGTCATCTGGTAGCGGAAATTCTTCAGCACTTTCCCGTCCTGCGAGATCGTGCCGACGATCACCAGCGGGATCTGCGGAGGCACATCGGAGGGGACGTTGAACTTGAATGCCGTTCGCGTGACGACGCCTTCCGCGTTGTCGCCGACCGCTTCGAGATTGATCGTCAGTGCCGCGCGATTTTCGTTGCTGTCTTCAGCGAATGTGGATGGGGAGAGGAGGAGCAACGTGAGCAGCGCTGCGAGCGACGTTCTCATGGACCTACCACCGTAGCAGCAAGAAATCGGCCCGGAATTCGCTAATGGTGACATTTCGGTAGAATCCGCAGCCCCATGCCCCAGCCGCTCCGGTACCGCGCAGTCCTGTTCGATCTCGACGGCACTCTCGTCGATTCCTACGCCGCGCTGACCGAGGCGGTGAACTACGCGCGGCGCCAGCATGGACTCGATGAGCTCAGCGCGGCGCGCATCCGCGACTTCGTCGGCGACGGTCTGGAGACGCTGCTGCAACGCGCCTTCAACGTGACGAAAGTGCCGCGCGGCGTGCAGGACGCGTTCGAATCGCGCTATGACGAGATCTGCTGCGAAGAATCGAAAGTGCTGGCGGACGTCGAGATCACACTCGAGGAGCTGCAGAAGCTCGGCGTCGAGATGGCTGTCTGCACGAACAAGCCGACGTCGTTCTCGAAGAAGATTCTCGCCTTCCTGAACCTCGCGCCGTACTTCCGCGCCATCGTCGGACCCGACGTCGCCGGGGCGCGCAAGCCCGATGCGCAGCACGTGTTGCGCACACTCGAGTCGACACAATGCCCGCCGGCGTCGGCGCTCTTCGTCGGCGACATGCCGATCGACGTGCACGCCGCCCGCGCGAGCGGGATCGACGTGGCAGTCGTGCCGACCGGATCGTCATCCGAGGAGCAGTTGCGCGCGTCGCATCCCGATCACTACCTCGACCGGTTCTCGGATCTGCTGAAGATCGTGGCGATATGACCGCGCAAGTCCACTCCCTTCGCCCCCGCCGCGCGGGGGAGAAGGTGCCGCAGGCGGATGAGGGGGGCCCTCACCCGGCGCTTCGCGCCACCCTCTCCCGCTGCGGCGGGCGAGGGCAAATCGCATGAGCAAGTACCGCTTCGTCTTCTTCGACGTCGATTCCACGCTCGTCACCATCGAAGGCATCGACGTCCTCGCCGGCGGCAACCCTGAAATCGCGAAGCTCACCGATGCGGCGATGAACGGCGAGATCCCGCTCGATCAGGTTTACGCGCGCCGCCTGGAGATGATCCGCCCGCGGCGCGAAGCGGTCGAAGCGCTGGCGCAGCGCTACATCGAAAGCATCGTCGACGGCGTCGAAGAGACGTTCCGCGCGTTGCGCGAGGGCGGCGTGCAGATTCACCTCGTCACCGCCGGCATCGCGCAGGCGATCGAGCCGCTGGCGTCACATCTTGGCGTGCCGGCGCGCGCGGTGCACGCCGTTGCGTTGCGATTTGATGACCGCGGTGACTACCAGGATTTCGATCGCCGCTCCTTTCTCACGCGTCCCGGAGGGAAAGAGCTCGTGGTGCGCGACGTGCGTGCGCGGACTCATGGCAAGGCCGCGTTCGTCGGTGACGGCGTCAGCGATCTCGAAACGAAGCCGGCCGTCGACCTCTTCATCGGCTTCGGCGGCGTTTGCGTGCGCGAGCGCGTGAGGGACAATGCGGAGGTCTACGTAACGACGATGCACGAACTACTCGCGTATCTGGTTGATTGATCATGACCTGTAAATTCTTCGTTCCCGGCCCGACGTGGGTGCGACCCGAGATCCTGCAGGAGCTCGCGCGCCCCGTGATCGGACATCGCAGTCCCGAATTCCGCGACCTCTACGCCGGCATCCTCGCGAACCTCAAGCCGCTCTTCGGCACCACCGGCGACACATTCGTCGTCACGTCATCCGGCACCGGCGTGATGCAGGCGGCGCTCGAGAATTGCGTCGCACGCCGCGTGCTCGTCACGACGTGCGGCGCGTTTTCGGAGCGCTGGTTCGCCATCGCCCAATCGCTCGGCCTCGAAGTCGACCGGCTCGACGCGGGCTGGGGCAACGCGATCGATCCCGAGGCGCTCGGCGATCACCTCGCGTCACGCCGCGCCCACTACGACGCGGTCACGCTGACGCACAACGAGACGTCGACCGGCGTCACGAACGACGTCGCCGCGCTCGCGCGCGTCGTGCGCGACGAATCGGCCGACACGCTCGTGCTCGTCGATGCCGTCTCATCCCTCGGCGGCATTCCGATGCATGTCGACGAATGGGGACTCGACGTCTGCCTCGCCTCCGTGCAGAAGGGACTCGCGCTGCCGCCCGGCATCACCGTCGCGGCGATGTCGAAGGCGGCGCTGGAGCGGGCGAAAAAGCATCCGTATCGCGGCACCTACTTCGATCTCGTGCAGTACAAAGAGAAGGCGGATGAGATGAGCGTGCCTTCGACGCCGTCGATCTCGCACTTCTACGCGCTCGCCGCGCAGCTCGATCACATCGTCCGGCAGGAAGGGCTCGAGGCGCGTTACGAGCGGCACCGCCGCATGCGCGACATCACGCTGGAGCGCACGGCGAAGTACGCGAAGCCCGCGTCCGATCTGGCGCATGCGTCGTGCACGGTCAGCGCGCTGCAGCCGGTGAAGTCGCCCGACGCGATTCGCGCCGAGATGAAGAAACGCGGCTACACCCTCGGCGGCGGCTACGGCGACTGGAAGGAAACGACGTTCCGCATCGGACACATGGGCGACATCCCGCTCGACGATCTGAACGCGATGCTCGATGTGCTCGAGGAGGTCGCGCTTGGGTGAGTTGAAGGTCCTGGTCACCGACACCCTCGCCGAATCGGGTCTCGACATCCTCCGCGCCGCCAGCGACGTCGATCTCGACTATCGCCCCGGCCTCAAAGGCGAAGAGCTGCTGCGCGCCGTCGCGGAATCGGATGCGCTGATCACGCGCAGCGGCACCGCGGTGACCGAGGAGCTGGTGAACGCCGGCTCGCGTTTGCGCGTGATCGGGCGCGCGGGCGTGGGACTCGACAACGTCGACGTCGACGCATGCACGGCGCGCGGCATCCTGGTCATCAATGCGCCGACCGCGAACATCATGTCGGCGACCGAGCACACGATGGCGATGCTGCTGGCGGTCTGCCGCAACATCCCCGAGGCCCATGCCAGCGTGAAGCGCGGCGACTGGACGCGCTCGAAGTTCATGGGGACGGAACTCGAGAAGAAGACCCTCGGCATCATCGGCCTGGGCCGCATCGGCACGCGACTGGCGCGCCGCGCGCGCGGCTTCGACATGCACGTCATCGCGTACGACCCGCACATCGCCGACAGCGTTTTTCAGCAGCATTCGGTCGAGCGCGTCACGCTCGACGAGCTGCTCGCGCGCGCCGACGTCGTTACCGTGCACACGCCGCTGACCGACGAGACGCGCGGCATGCTCGGCACGAACGAGATCGCGAAGATGAAGCCGGGCGCGATCGCGCTCAACATTGCGCGCGGCGGCATCTACGAAGAGCAGGCGCTCGCCGACGCGCTCAACAGCGGCCAGATCGCGGCGGCGGCGGTCGACGTCTACGTCGATGAGCCGCCGGGGAAAGATCATCCGCTGCTCAACGCGAAGAACATCATCCTTTCGCCGCACATCGGCGCGAACACGATCGAGGCGCAGGATCGCGTCGCGGTCGAGACGTCGCGGATGGTCGTCGAAGCGCTGCGCGGCTCGATCTTCGTCTCGGCGGTGAACCTGCCGTTCGAAGGCGATCCGGATGCGGCGCCGCTGATCAGTCTCGCCGACCGCCTCGGCGCATTCGCCGCTCAGATCATCAACGGGCCGGTCAATCGCGCGCAGATCGAGCTGTTCGGCGTTCCCGATCGACTGCAGAAGATTCTCTCCATCGCGGCGCTCAGAGGATTGCTCTCCTCGCACGTGGCGAACGTCAACTTCGTCAACGCCGAGCAGATCGCGCAGCAGCGCGGCATCACCATCGGTACGAGCTCCGATCCGAATCCGCGCGATTACGCGAACCTGATCACCTTCCGCGCCTCATCGCAGCGCGACGAGGTGTGCGTGTCGGGCACGCTCTTCAGTGAGCGGAGCCAGCGCGTCGTGTCGGTCAACAACTTCCGCGTCGAGTTCAAACCGGAAGGGCATCTGCTCTACATCATCAACAAAGACGTCCCCGGCGTCGTCGGCCGCGTCGGCACGATCCTCGGCGAGTTCCTCATCAACATCGCCGAGTACAACCTCGCGCGCACGACCAGCGGCGGCAAAGCGATGGGCATCGTGACGATCGACTCCGCGCTCAGCGCCGACGCGGTGGCGGCGCTGCGTTTGAATCCGGCGATCGAGGAAGTGAAGCTCGTTCACTTGTAGAATCAAAAATCGATGCAGTACCGCGAGCTCGGCAAGACGGGGATCAAAGTCAGTGAGATCGGCTTCGGTGCGTGGGCCATCGGCGGGCCGACCGAGGCCTCGGGTGTGCCGATCGGATGGGGGCGCACCTCGGACGACGAATCGCTCGCGGCGATCCGGCGCGCGCGCGACCTCGGCGTAAATTTCTTCGACACCGCGGACAGCTACGGCTTCGGCCGCAGCGAGTCGCTCCTCGGCATCGTGTTGTCGCGCAAGCGGCAGGACGTCGTGATCGCCACGAAGGTCGGCAACGCGCGCACCGGTGCGGGCGAGCTGCGGAAGGACTTCTCGAAGCAGCACATCTTCGTCGCCGTCGACGGCTCGCTGCGGCGGCTGCGCACCGACTACATCGACCTCTATCAACTGCACAATCCGACCATTCAGGACCTGCGGCGCGAAGAGATTCAGGAAGCGATGGAGCGCCTGCAGGAAGTGGGGAAGATCCGCGTCTGGGGCGTCTCGATCTCCACGCCGGAAGACGGTATCGAGATCATGACGCACGGCTGGGGCTACGCGCTGCAGGTGCTCTACAACGTGCTCAATCAGGCGCCTGCGACGCAGCTCTTTCCGCTGGCGAAGGAGAAGGGCTACGGGATCATCGCGCGCGTGCCGCTCGCGTCAGGGCTGCTCACCGGCAAGTTCCACGCGGATACGGTCTTCCCAGCCGATGACATCCGTCAGAACTTCCTCACGCCGCGGCGTCTGCAGGAAGCGAGCGATCGCGTCGATGAGGTCAAGTCGATCATCGGCGGCACCGCGCGCAACCTCGCGGAAGGTGCGCTGCGCTTCGTGCTCGCGCATGACGCCGTGTCGACCGTCATCCCCGGCGCGCGTAACGTGCATCAGATCGAGATGAACGTCGCCGCATCGGAGGGACAGCTACCGGCTGATGTGGTCGAGAAGCTGCGCGCGCGGCTCGGCGAGTACAACTTCTATCAGCGGCACTCGATCAGGATTTAGGGTCCATCTTCCGCCGCATCGCGTAACCGACCGCCTCGGCTCGCGTGTGCAGCCGCAGCTTGTCGAGGATGTTGCGCACGTGGAACTTCACCGTGTTCTCGCTCAGGCCGAGGCGATTGGCGAGCTTGCGGTTCGACGTCACGCCGTCGACCATCAGCTCGAGCACCTCACGCTCGCGATCGGTCAATGCATCGGCATCCGGCTCGGCGGTTTGGGCGCGCGCCGCCGGCTTGGCGAATTCCTGCAGCAGCTTGCGGGCGAGCGCCGGCGTCAACGCCGGCTCGCCGAGACTTGCGCGATCGAGGAGAGCGAAGAACTCCTCCGCTTCGAGGTTCTTCAGCAGGTAACCCTGCGCTCCTGCCTTGATCGCGTCGAACAGAGTCTCGTTCTGCTCCGACGCCGTGAGCGCGATCACCTTTACGTCGGGCATCTGCGTCGTGAGCTCGCGCGTCGCAGAGACGCCGTCGAGCTCCGGCATCTGAATGTCCATCAACACGAGGTCGGGCTTGAGTTGCAGCGCGAGCTCGATCGCCTGGCGGCCGTTGCGCGCCTCGCCGATGACTTCATGGCCGCGCGACTGGAGGAGACTGCGCAGTCCGTCGCGAAAGAGGGCGTGGTCGTCGGCGATGAGGATGCGCACGTCGGCAGTTTACGTCGGCAGCGGAACTTCAACCCGCACGCGCGTACCCGACCCCGGCGTGCTTTCGATGACGAATCGTCCGCCGATCGATTCGGTCCTCTCGCGCATGGTGGCCATGCCGAAGCGCGGGAAAACCGCCGGCGTGCGCGCGGTCTGCTGCAGGCCGATCCCGTCGTCGGTCACGGTGACGAAGAGGATTCCGTCGCGCTGTCGTAGATCGATCTTCGCCGTCGTCGCCTTCGCGTGTTTGCGGATGTTGGCGAGCGCTTCCTGAATGATGCGCACGAGCTGCAGCTCCATCCCGGCCGAAAGCTTCAGCGTGCTGTAGACGAGGAGCTGCGTGGCGATGCCGGTCTGGTCCATCCAGCGATCGGCATACTCGCGAAGCACTTCCTCGAACGACTGCGAAGGTCCGGGAAGCGTGCGCAGATCGACGATCGCCTCGCGCACGTCGCCGTACGCCTCGCGCGCGGCGCTGCCGAGCTCGCGCAACTGCCCGAGACCGTCGTCCGTTTTGCCCTGCAGGATGTACTCGGTCGCCGCCTGCACTTTCGTGTTCACGTAGCCGAGGACCTGGGCGATGCCGTCGTGCATCTCGTGCGCGATGCGCAGGCGCTCCTGCGCGACCGCGAGGTCGGCGACCTGGCGATGCAGGTGCGCATTGTCGATGGCGATCGCCGCCTGCACCGCGAAACGTTCCAGCGTTTCTTCATCGCTCGTCGTGAACTCGGCGCCGCCCGGCTTCTCGCTCAGATAGAGATTTCCCTTGAACGGCCCTTTGCAGACGATCGGCACGGCAAGCAGCGATCGCATCGCGGGATGATTGGGAGGGAAGCCGTGCGAGCGAGGATCGCCGCCGATGTTGGTGAGACGCAGGTGTTCCCCTTCGCGCAGCACCACGCCGAGGAGCCCGTGACCGACGGGAGGAGGCCCGATCTTCGCGCGCACCTCCGATGAAACGCCCGACGTGATGAACGCCTCGATCGATCCGTCGTCGCGGACCACCGACAGCGCGCCGTAGTGCGCACCGACGAGAGCGCACGCCTTGCTGACGACTTTGTTGAGCACTGCATCGAGCGAGAGCTCGGCGCTGACGTCGAGACCCGCACCGTGCAGCGCGAGGAGCTCCTCGTTGTGGCGTTCGAGCCGCGACTGCATCCGTCCGATCGCGCGCACCATCAGGAAAGAAACGGCGATCAGAACCGCGGCGGCGATGGCATCGAGTGCGATGCGGCGGGGAAGAGACATCACACCAATCAGTGATTGCCGGCTCAGCTCGAGCGCCGTCACCAGCACGATCGGTGCAGCCACCGCCACCCAACGAAGATGTTTGACTGTCACCAGCAGCTCTTCTTCGGGAGAGTATGCCGGAAGTGTCTCGGTCCGCATGGGATGTTCACATTGTTCGTTCGCGGCGGAGAGGCTGCCATGTCCGATCGGGCGGTGCGGTCGAGCGTGACGGGGCGGGGTCGTCCCACCCGGCGGGGTGGGTTTCCCGAGAGAGAAGCTCCGTTCCGGCTGTGTGACTCCGCACATCGGGTTGTGCGCTGCATCACCCGTCGATGTGCGGACAACTACCCGGCAGGGTGGCGCGCGGGGGACGGGCAGGGCGCATCTTGTGATCAGCAAGAAGGAGTGAATGATGCCCAGCCCGTACAACATCGACATTCAGGACCACTGCACGACCTGCACGCTGAACAAAGGCGCGTTCTGCAAGCTGCCGCACGCGTCGCTTGAGACCCTGGACCACATCAAGTACACGAGCGTTTATCCCAAGGGCTCGCTCCTCTTCGTCGAAGGCGAACAGCCGCGCGGCGTCTTCGTGCTCTGCAGCGGTCGGGCGAAGCTGACGATGTCGTCATCGGAAGGCAAGCGGCTGATCGCGAAGATCGCCGAGCCGGGCGAGATCATCGGCGTCAGCGCCTCGATCCTCGGCACTCCCTACCAGGTCACAGCCGAGACGGTCGAACCGTCGCAGGTGAACTTCATCCGCCGCGAAGACTTCCTCAAGTTCCTGGCCACGAATTCAGACGCCTGCATGAATGCCGCGCAGCAACTGAGCGCCGAGCATCACTCCGCGCAGCGCGGCGTCCGCTCGCTCGGCCTGTCGCAGTCGACGACCGAGAAGCTGGCGAAGCTCATCCTCGACTGGACCGAGACCGGCGACGAAACGCCGAAGGGCATCCGCCTGAAAGTGCTCCTCACGCATGAAGAGATCGGCCAGATGATCGGCAGCACGCGCGAGACCGTGACGCGCCTGCTCAGCGACTTCCGCCGCCGCAAATACATCGACATCAAGGGATCGACGGTGTTCGTCACGAACGCCGGCGCATTGCAGGCGTCCGTGACGATCTGAGAAAACCGCCGATCAGAGGAAGCCGTTGAACGAGATGGCGATCGTCCCGCCGGTCACGCCGCCGGGACGCTGGCTGACGCAGAGCCCCTGAGGATTCGTCGTCGAGCCGTCGCTGATCTCGGAGCAGTACTGGATGTTGGTGCTCGGATCGGTGATCGGCGCGTACGACGTTCCGCCCGGCGTGGTGCACTTGCCGTTCATCGCGCGCGGAGCATTCGCCGGCGGCGCGCAGTTGGCCGCCGGATTCGGATAGCCGGCGCTGTTCACGCAATTCGTCGCCGCCCATCCGTAGACCCCCTGCGCATTGGCGTTCGAGCCGAAGTTGCCGTTGTCGGCGGAGGTGAAGGGCCACGCCGTTCCGCTGAGCGACAGCGCGAGCGCGGCGTTGATCCCGTTGACGCAGCTGATGTCGGTTGCGTCCGCGTTGGCGCAGCCGGTGCTGGCAGAGGCGTTGATCCCGAAGTTGATCGACGCCTCTGCCAGGTTCGTCGCATTGGGGAACATCGTCGATCCGCCGCAGCCGTTGTTCGGATTGCCGTTGTAGGCCTCCGGCGTGAAGAAGAAGTTGAACGTGACGGCAGGGCTGCACGTGCTCGATCCGCAGGTGAACGTCTTCGGCACGTACGTGATCACCTCGTTCGCGTCCATCTGGTAGTAGCCCTTCGTGGTGATGCCGGTCGCCTGCGGCGTGAACTTGACCTTCTTTCCGGCGACACTCGAGGTGAAGACAAGACGCGAGTCGGCGATCGACTGGATCTGCTGACCGAGGTTCGTGCAGTTCGGCGGATTCGTGGTGGGCGGTTGCCCGAGAACCAGGGTGGCGTAGACGGACGATGACGCGTTGTTCGTGACGGTGATATTCGTCGGCGTGACGGTCGCCGCCGCGCGTTTCGGTTTCGGGTTCTCTGCCGCAAACCCGACCGAAGCGACGAAAGCGAGCGAGATCCCCAGACACCAGATCTTGCGCATGGGATGAACCTCCTGAAGTAGGAGTGATGGGGGGCAGTCAATCCCTACCCTGCGGGTGAATTGGCGTCCCCGGCAGGGCTCGAACCTGCGACCCACAGCTTAGAAGGCTGTTGCTCTGTCCAGCTGAGCTACGGGGACGGAGGGAGGCGGTAAGTGGTCGGGGCGAGAGGATTCGAACCTCCGACCCCCTGCTCCCAAAGCAGGTGCGCTACCAGACTGCGCTACACCCCGACGCGGTTACAGCCAACAGGAGAGTACGGAGACCGATTCCGTCAGACGGCTTTGGCTCTTTCGTCGTTCATGCGGTGCGGCGGGAGCGCTGCCATCCACTTCGGGCAGACGTCGGGGGCGAGGATGAACTCGAAGGTCGTGCCGTGCGAGCGGAGGCGGAGGGCGCGGCATCCCTGATCGACCTGACGGCCGGTGGCCAGCTCGTCGTCGTATTCGACCTCGTCGATCGTCCGCAGCTCGAACATCGCCTCGAAGTCGGGGTTCTCGTAATAGAACTTGTCTTCCGTCAGGGCGAGGGCGACAGGCATCCGCTCCAGGCCTTCGACGTAATCGGCGCGACTGACCAGCTTCGAAGTCGGGCGGCGTTTGTTCAGGATCTCCTCGATCAGATCCTTCGCGCGAGTGCGCATGAAGAGGACGATCAGGCCGGCGAGAACCACGAGTCCGACGACGGTGATGGTGCCAAGCGAAGTCACAGAGTGCCTCCCTCTTTATGTCGCTGCAATTTCCCAAAATGTACGCCTTTTCTGAGAAAAGAGATAGACGGATAAAATGCCTGCTCGATGCCTGGGGGGAAGCGGAAAGTGCGCAACGAGCACTCGTCGGGGGGTGCGGTCATTGCCCTGCGCGACGGCCAACCGTATGTCGCGCTGATCGCCACCCGCGGACGCACGCGCTGGGGTTTGCCGAAGGGCGCGGTCTCCGAGGGGGAGACTTCCGAGCAGGCCGCGCTGCGCGAGGTGCTCGAGGAAACGGGGCTCGAAGCGAAGATCCTCAAGCCGCTTGACACCATCGAGTATTACTTCCGCGTCGGTGACACGCTCATCCGCAAGCGCGTCGATTTCTATCTGATGGCCCACACCGGCGGGACCATGACGCCGCAGCTCAGCGAGGTCGATGACGTCGAGTGGGTCGAGCTTTCGCAGGCGATTCAGCGCGCGAGCTTCGACTCCGAGAAGAAGCTGCTGGAGATGGCTTCGATCGCGCTCGCTTCTTCGTAGCCGCCTTCGCGGCGAGTTTCGAGGCGATCGTCGGCGCCGCGCGCGTCGACGTCCGGTTGCTGATCCACACCTTCTTCGGCGACACCTCGTCGACGGTCTTGTTCGACACCACCGACCGCGGCGCGAACTCGGTGATGTCGATCTTGTCGTTCGCGAACTCGTCCTTGTGCTTGAGCAGCAGCCACTCGTTCCCTTTGTCGCCGGTGCGGCCTCGACCGCTGATGCGCACCAGCGCCCACTCGCCGAACATCTTTTTCCCGTTCAGCCGGAACGTCAGCTTGCCGGAGCTCAGAGCCTTCACCGCGTCGTCGCCCGGCTCGACGAAGTCCCACGTCCCCTGGTCCCAGATGATCACGTTCCCCGCGCCGTAATTGCCCTCGGGGATCACGCCCTCGAACTTCGCGTAATCGTACGGATGGTCCTCCGTCATCATCGCCAGCCGCTTCACGGTCGGGTCATATGACGGCCCCTTCGGCACCGCCCACGACTTGAGCACGCCTTCCATCTCCAGGCGGAAGTCGTAGTGCAGGTGCGACGCGTGGTGCTTCTGGATGACGAAGATCGGCTTCTTTCCTTTGACCGGCTTGATCTTCCCGGCGGGCTCCGGCGTGACGCCGAAGTCCCGCATCTTCTGGTACTTGTTGAGAAGGTTGCCGGCCATGCGCTACGACGCCTTCCTCTTCTTCGATGTCGTCCGCGCGCGCGCCCTCGACGGCTTCTTCGATGATGCCGCGCGCCGTGGTGCCGCGCGCCGTGCAGCGGGTTTCGACTTCGCGCTTCCGCCTCCCAGACTGCGACGCAGCGCTTCCATGATGTCGATGACCTCGCCGCCTTTCTCCTCTTCCTTCTCCTCGGCGACGATCGTCTTGCCGTGCGATTTCGCGCGGATGCGGTCGAGCAGGCGCTCGCGATACTCGTCCTTGAACTGCACCGGATTGAACTTCTTCTCGCTCAATTCGTTGATCAGCATCTCGGCGAGCTTCATCTCCTTGTCGCGCACTTCGCCCGCCCCCTCCCGCTCGATCGCGTCGAAGTCGCGCACCTCGTCAGCGTAGAACATCGTATGCAGGATGATGCCGTCCTCGTACGGACGGATCACCACCAGGTGCTCGCGTCCCGCGGCCACCCAGCGCGCCAGCGCGACCTTTCCTTCCTTCTTCATCGCCGTCGACAGCAGCTTGTACGTCTTGCCGCCGCCGGGGGCAGGCCCGAGGAAGTAGGCCTTCTCGAAGAAGACCGGGTCGATCTGGTCGAGGGTGAGGAACTCGACGATGTCGAGCGCGCGGTTGTCGTCCGTTTCGAGCGTCTCGATCTCGTCGTCGGTGAAGGTGACGAATTTCCCTTTCGAAAGCGCGTAACCGCGGATCAGCTCATCCGAATCGACGATCTTCTCGTGCTTCGGACACCACCATTTGCGGTTCACGCGGGAGCCGCAGCTCTCGTGCAGCAGGTTGAAATGGATGTCTTCCGATTTCGTCGCCGTGTAGAAGCGGACGGGGATCGAAACCAGTCCGAATGTGATCGTGGCGTTGCGTAAAGCCCTGAGTGCCATAGAGCCTCCGAGGTCCTGTAGTGCATTGCGCGTTCCACGAAAATCGGACCGGAAGTGCCTTGTTTTCCGTGATTTGGGCGCCTACAATCGGGACGGCACGGCCCCGTTCTTGCATCTGGCCGAGCTGGTCTTTCTGGGGTATGGCCTCTTCCATCCATAAAATGCTTTGGGGCGCGTTCGCGGCGCTGACGATTCTCGTCATCGCGGGCGTCTCCCTCATGCTCCTCGTTCTGCAGAGTGAGCGGCGCGAGGAAACGAGCATCGTGCGCGGGTCCGAGCCGCTCATCGACGCCGTCCAGGCGATGGACAGCGCGGTCATTCAGGCCGTCGCGTCAGCACGCGGCTACGTCATCAACCAGCGGACCGAATTCACACAGTCGTACGCTGACGCCGTCCGCGATTTCGAGAAGAACTACGACGCCGCGAACCAGCTCGCCATCGATCCTCGCGACATCAAGAACGTCAACGACTTCAAGAAGCACTTCGACCAGATCCGTGGGCCGATGGACAAGCAGGTCGATTCCACCCACGAGGACGACACCGAGGCGATGCTCGAAGTCGCACGAATCCGCCGCGCCGCGCCCGACTTCGCAGGCAAGCTCACCGATCGGCTTCGCCGGCAGCAGAACGCGCAGATCGATGCCATGACCATGCAGCGCCAGTGGGTGATGTTGCTGATGGTGCTGATCGGCGTCGCCATCATCGCCAGCGCGTCCATCGCCATCCTGCGCATCGAGCGCTCCATCGTCGGCTCGATCGAAGGCCAGGTGAAGCGCACCGAGGCGATGATCGCCGGGATGGCCGACGGCGTCATGCTCGTCGATGCCGAGGGCCGCACGGTCTTCATCAATCCCGCCGGCGAAAAATTGCTGGGACGCACGGAGATCGGCATCCCGATCTTCAAGCAGCCCGACGTCTATCACCTGCGCAACGACAACGGCGAGCGGATCAACCCTGACGACCTGCCCGCCGCGCAGGCGCTCGCCACCGGCCGGCCCGTGCACGACAAGACGATGCTCATCGAGCGCGAAGGGCGCAGCCTCGCCATCTCGATGTCGGCGACGCCGCTGCACGAGGAGCGCCTCACGACCGGCGCGATCGTCACCTTCCGCGACATCACGGAACGCCGCCGCCTCGAAGACGAGATGCAGTTGCAGGCCGACCGTGCGCAGACGCTCGCCGACGCCGGCGCCTTCTTCTCCTCGAACATCGATCCGGTCTGGGTCACGCAGGCGATCGCCGAGCGCGTGGCCGAAGTCCTCGGCGACTGGGCGGCGGTGATCATGAAGTCGGCCGACTCGCACGAGCTGCGCGTCGCGTCGATCTATCACCGCGACATGGCTTCGCTCGGACTGGCGTGGTCGTACATCTATCGCCAGCCGCTGATCGTCGGCGAAGGGATCATCGGACAGGTCGTGGCGACCGGATTTCCGTCGCTGACCACGAACATCGCCGGCGTCCCGAGCGAGGACACCGGCTATCGCGTCGGCACGTCGCAGCACGCCAATCCGATGAAGCTGGCGTCGCTGCTCATCCTCCCGCTGCGCACGCGGCGCGAGATGCTCGGCGCGATCGTCATCGCAGCAAACGATCCCGCTCGCGTGATGACTGACGAGAAGCTCCCGCTCGCGGAAGTGCTCGCGGAGCGCGCGGCTCTGGCGATCGAAAATGCGAAGCTCTACACCGACCAGGTCGAAGCGCGGCGCAAGGTCGAAGATCTTTCGCGGCTCAAGGACGAGTTCCTCTCCATCGCGTCGCACGAGCTGCGGACGCCGGTCACCTCGATCAAGGGCTACACGCAGCTGGCGAAGACGCTCATCCGCGAGAACGATCTCGCGACCTCCGAGGAGTATCTCGACATCGCGCTCGACCAGATCGACCGCATGTCGCGGCTCATCCTCGAGCTCCTCGACGTGTCACGCATCGAGACCGGACGCCTGCAGATCAGACGCGAGTCGATCCCCTGGTCGAACTTCGTGCGCGACGTCGTGCATCGGCATCACACCGCGTTCAGCGATCGTCACTTCAAAGTAGACGTCGACGGCGACGAGCGCGTGGTCAACGGTGACCGCGACCGCCTGGAGCAGGTCCTCGGCAATCTGCTGGAGAACGCGGTGAAGTACTCGCCGGAGGGAAGCGACATCAGCGTCGACGTCGATGATCGCGGCGATCACGTCGTCACCGCGGTGAGCGATCGCGGCATGGGCATCCCGGCCGACGAGCTGGGCCAGGTCTTCGAGCGCTTCCATCGCGGGCGCCACGTCTCCTCGACCAACTACGGCGGGCTCGGGCTCGGGCTCTACATCACCAAGCAGATCGTCGAGCGCCACGGCGGACAGATCTGGGTGGAGAGCCGCGAAGGGCAGGGAACGACGTTCTACTTCTCGCTGCCGTCGACGCAGGTCACCGCTCCGGCACAAGCGGCCGCCGGCGCAGCCTCGTAACATCTCTTCGGAATGCTCGCTCTCCTCACGGCGGCCGCACTGCTCACCGCCACTCCCGATTTCCGCCTCGACCGCGTGCAGGAGTCGCTCACCGGACTGCACTACCACTATCAGCAGTTCGTGAACGGCGTGCCGCTACTCGACGGCGACGGCACGGCGGTACCGCACGAGCGCGCGGCGTTGCACGTGAACGGCGAGCTGCGTTTCGTGCGCAAGACGATCGTGCAGGAACGTCTGCTGGAGCGCTACGCGGAGCTCCGCGACGTCACGACGAACGAGCTGCTGCGCCGCGTCCCGCTCTTCTGGACGGCGAAGGCGCGCGTCTTCGACGTGAATCCGGTCGCGCAGCTCAACGATCCCTCGCTGCTCGATCGGGACGATCAGAAAGCGGCGGTGCCGGAAGCGGCGTACAAGGAGGTCGACGTCGATGCGGAACTGAGCGGCGCGAACTGCGCGATCGTCGATCTCGAACAACCGACGAACGCGCCGATCGATCCGTCGCAGCCGCTCCTCTTCGATCGCGACCAGCGGCAGTTCGAGCAGGTCAACGCGTACTTTCAGATCGATCGCGCGCAGCGCTACCTGCAATCGCTCGGCTACACCGGGTCGCGGCGGCTCGTCGACTATCTGCTGCCGGTCGATCCGCATGCCGCGAACGGCACCGACAACTCGTACTACATCCCGAGCTCCACGCCGGGCCACGGCGGGCTCTATTTCGGTGACGGCGGAACCGACGACGCCGAGGACTCCGACATCATGCTGCACGAGTTCATGCACGTCGTGCAGGACTGGATCGCGCCGGGAGCATTCGGCGGCGAATCGCGCGAGCAGTCGCGCGCGATGGGCGAGGGCTACGCCGACTACTGGTCGTTCTCGTCGACGTACGCGGAGACGCTGAAGAGCGGCCGCGATCCGGTCTGCATCGGCGACTGGGACGCGCGCTGCTGGACCGACGATTCGTCGCAGGGCTGCGGCTATCCCGCCGGATCGGATTGTCTCCGCCGCGTCGACAGCACGAAGACGATCGCGGACTACATCGACAGCAACCAGAGCGGCACGGAGCACAGGAACGGCGAGATCTGGTCGTCCGCGCTGCGCGAGATTTTTCTGAAGGCGGGCAAGCAGGTCACCGACACGCTGGTCATCGAGTCGTACTTCGACACGCCGCCGTCGCCGACGTTCCGGGTGATGGCGCAGAAGCTCCTCGACGCCGACCGCCAGCTCAACGGCGGCGCGAACGCGGCGACGATCTGCTCGGCGATGACGCTGCGCGGACTGCTGAGCGCATCGGATTGCGATCGTGCGCCGCGCGGCGAGGTCACGTACTTTCAGAGTCCGCAGCAGGGGATCGCCATCCCGGAGAACGACGCCAACGGCATCGTCTCCAGCCTGACGATCAACGACGCGCGCTCGATCAGCCGGCTCTTCGTGCACGTGCGCGCGACGCATCCGGCGCGCGGCAACCTGCGCATCACGCTCACCGCGCCGGACGGCACGTCGATCGTGCTGAAGCAGGAGACGCTCGACATCACGCCCGATCTCGACGTCACGTACGGCGTCGACGCGCAGCCGTTCCAGTCGCTCGACGTCCTGCGCGGACGATCGGCCGCGGGGACGTGGCAGTTGCGTGTCGCCGATGTGCTGCCGACCGACGTGGGAACGTTTTTGTCGTGGGAGCTCGGCATCGAATTCGTCGGCGATGCGCCCGCGACGTCGCGGCCGGTTGCACTGTCGAAGACCATTCCGGTCGTCGGACACGTGAACGGCGCGAACGGGACGCGATTCGTCAGCGACGTGCGGCTCTACAACCGCGGCAATGCGCCGGCGCACATCACGCTGATCTACACGCCGAGCGGCGCGAACGGCAACAGTGCGTTCGCCGCGTTCAACGCGGTGATCGACGCCGGGCATGTCGTGGCATTCGACGACATCGTGGCGAACGAGCTGCAGAGCGTCGGCGTCGGCCAGCTCGCGATCCAGGGCGACGTCGCACAACTCGTGATCACGTCGCGCACCTACACGACGACGTCGATTGGTACATTCGGACAATTCGTACCGGCGGGCGAGGCGACCTCGATGCCGCTCATCATCAATCACGCCGAGGTCGACGATGCCTTCCGCACGAACTACGGATTCGCGGAAGTCGGCGGTTCGGGAGGGACGGTGCACGTGACGGTGCTCGACGCACGCAGCGGCGCGACGGTCGGCGCGTTCGATCACGACGTCGCGCCGTTCTCGCATGGGCAGTTTCCGCTGCTGGCACGTGGCGATTTCGTGCTCGTGATGACCAGCAACGCGCAAATCCTCGGCTACGCGAGCGTCGTCGACAACAGCTCCGGCGATCCGATCTACATTCCGGGCGTGCCGCCGCCGGCGAATGCGCGCGTCGCATTCGCGCCCGCGATCAACTCGCCGGTGTGGCACACCGATGCACGCACGACGTCACCGCAGACCATTCTCCGCTTCGGCACGAGCGAACGCGTGGTCGATTCGACGATCATCCCCGACGTCCTCGGTACGTTCTTCCATGCCCCCAACACGAGCGGCGTAGTGAAGGCCAGCCTCCCCGCCGGCGCGATCGCGACGACCCGGACATGGACGGGTTCCTACGGTCAGTTCATCCCGTTCCGCGACGAGAGCGACGCGAAGACGGCGCAGGACATCGTGCAGGTGGAAGTCTCGCCGCGATTCCGCACGAACATCGGCGTGATGTCTCCGAATGCGGCGAGCGTGACCGTGACGCAGCTCGATGCCGCCGGCCTGGTCATCGCGCGATACGACTTTTCGCTCGCGCCGCTGCAGCTCGTCCAGCTCCCGCTCACGGCCGTGGTGGTGAACGGACGGGTGCACGTCGAGGCGAGCGCGCCGGTGCTGGCGTACGGGTCGTTGGTCGATAACCGGACCGGCGATCCGACCTTCATTTCGGGCCAATAACTGTGCCGTCACGGATGGTATCCTTCGCGGCCATGTCCGCCCTTGTCCTCCCGGAGCCTCAGTCGCTCTCCCAGGTTCCGCAGAAGGTCCTCGAGGAGGTCATCCGGCAGCTCCGCTCGACCCGCAACGACATCATCCGCTTCGGCGTCTGGAACATCCGGAACCTCTCCGACGAAGAATTCAACCGCACCGACGACCGCAAGCTCTTCGGCTACTTCCGCCAGGATCTGCTGGAGACGCGCTTCCTCTCCAAGGGCCGGCGCATCGACATCATTCAGCTCTGGAAGTGGTTCGACAACGAGATGTCGGCGGTCGAGCCGATGCTCATCGACGGCGAGGAAGTGTTCGTCAACATCCAGGACAAAGACCTGGAGAAAGTGCGCAAGCGGATCGCCGAGATCGAGTCATTCCTCCCGACGCTGCGCGGCGACGACCTCGAGGCGTTCAAGCGCGCGAAGTACAAGCTCCGCCGAACGGTGATGCGCCTGACGTACGACCTGCATCATCTGTTCAAGCGGCTGGAGAAGTACCGCAAGAACTTCTTCATGGGAGGTCCCGCCCGCCCTGAGCGCGTCACGCTCGAGGCGGTTGCCGAGATTCCGGAGCCGCCGCAGATCGACGAGCACGACGAAGAGTAGTGGGCAGCGGGTAGTTGGCCGTTGGCCGTAGCTCCTGCCCACTGCCAACTACGAACTGCCAACTACATCCTCACCGTCACCGTCCCCCCCTCCACCACCGTCACCTGCGACGACTGCAGCACGTTGTTCTTGTCGTCGAGGAGCTGGAGCGTGTAGACGCCGGGCGCGATGTTCTCCAGCGTCGACTGCAGCGGATCGAGCTCGACGGGGAAGTTGCTCGGGTTGCCGCCGCGTCCGCGGCCGTACCCGGCGCCGGTCGAATCGAGGAGGCGTCCGCGGATGCCGCTGTGGTTCGTCGATGACACGACGATCGTGCCGCCCGGCGTGAGGCCGATGGTCTGCGTCCCGGGCGAATTCATGTTGAACGTGCGCTGCGCGTAATTCTCGGCGCCGACCGTGATCCTGAACGAGCCCGCGGGCAGAGGAATCTTCACCGGCTCGGTGCTCGAGGCCATGATGCGGATGAAGTCGTCGTACTGCTGTCCCGTCGACGACACGGCGTGATACCAGGCGCTGATCGGCCGCTGATCGCGCGCATCGACCACGAGTAGCGTGATCCCCACCGACGACGTCATCTTCAGCTCGATCGCGTCCGCGCCGCTGTCGCTCACCGGCACCTCGGACGTCGCGGCGCCGTAGCCGCTCTTCTCCGCGCTGGCCGAATAGGTGCCGGCCGGAATCATGTCGAACGAGAAGTTGCCGCCGGCGTCGCTTCCGGTGACGCTGACCGGCGGGCCGGCCATGCTCGGATCCTTCTTGCGGATCGTCACCGTCGCTTCGTTGATCGGCTCGCCGGTCGCCGCATCGACCACCCGTCCGCGCAGCACCGTGCCGCGCATGTCGATGTCGAACGTCCCCGAGCCGCTCACGGTGTAGATCGCCGAATAGGGACCGCGATTCGGATCCATCACCGTGACGCTGTACCTGCCGTCGTCGAGTCCCGTCATCTCGTAGCGGCCGTTGTTGTCGGTCGAAGTCCGTCCGCCGCGTCCCGCGCCCGAGAAGTTGACCGAGGCGCCGGCGACCGGCGCGCCGGCGCGAGTCACGCGGCCGGTGATCTTCGTGTCGTTGGAGAAATCGATGTCGACCGTGATCGTCGATCCCGGATCGACCTGCACCGACTTCGGCGGCGCGGTGCGGCTCGACGTCATCATCTGTCCGGCGCGCGCATTCACGCGGACCGTGCCGGTGGGAGCGCCCTCGATGCGATAGGCACCGGTCGCGTCGACCGGGGCCGACGCGTTGCCGTTCGCCGAGTTGACCATCACCATCGCGTTCTGCAGCTCGGCCTCGGAGAGTCCGGTGATGTGACCGACGATCGTGCCGCCGCTCTTCAGCGTCAGCCGCACCATGCCGGCGGCCGTGATGTCGACGTCGCGCGCGATCGCGTCGGCGTAGCCGTCCTTGCCCGCGTTGAACTCGTAGTGCCCAGGCGCGAGGCCTTCGAACGAGAACGATCCGCTCGCGTCGGTTCGCGCGCTGCGGCCGAAGCCGGGATCGGATGCCGACTGCGCGCGCACCTGCGCATCGGCGATCGGGGTGCCGCCTTCGTTCACCACGATGCCGGTCGCGCGCACGCCCGACGAGAGCTGCGCATCGACCTGCATGTGATCGCCCGAAAGCGTCACGGTCTTGGATGTGGAGATCATGCCGCTGCGGCTGAAGACGAGCGTCTTCTCGCCGGGCTCGACGTTCTCCAGCGTGTACTCGCCGTTCGGGTCAGCGACCGTGTACGGATCGTTCATGCCGCCGCCGCGCATCATCCGGCCGCCGGCCATCGCGTCGATGCGCACCAGCGCGCCGCCCGCGGCAGCGCCGTCCGGACCGGTGACGCGGCCGGTCACGCGGACGCCGGTTTCCATCGCTACCTCGACGTTCTCGACCGCCTTGCCGTTTTCGACCGTGAGGTTCGGCACGCGCTCCTGCACGTAGCCGGGCGCGCTCACCGCGAGCGTCACCGCGCCGACCGGCACGTTCTCCAGCACGAACGAGCCGTCGTCGCTGGTGAAGTTCTGCATCGACGGAGGCATCATTGTCACGAAGCCTCCGCCGTTGCGCGACGGCGAGATGCCCGCCTCGAACGACTTCACCGGCTGGTGCGTGCTCTTGTCGACCACGTGTCCGCTGATGCGGCCGCCCGGCGGCAGGTCGATGTTGATGTCGGTCGCCGGCGCGGTCACGGCGCGGTTCATCTGGATGAACTCCTCGCGCTTGCTGAAGGCCAGCATCATCTCGCCCGGCGCGAGATCGCCGACGCGGAACGTGCCGTCCGGCCCCGTCTGCACCGGCATCATCTGATCGGCACCGCCGATCGGGATGACGTTGACGTTCTCCACCGGCTGGCCTGCGCGCGTCACGCGGCCGCTGATCTCCACGCCCTGCTCCAGCGTCACCTCGAGCGGCTTGCTGCTCGCGCTCACCTGCTGCGCACGGAGCGACTTGCCGGCGTAACCGGTCGCCTTGAAGCCGAGGTCGTACGTCCCTTCCTTCACCTTGATGGAGAACGTGCCGTCGTTCGACGTGCGGACGACGTCTTCGTCCGTGCCGCGCATGATGTTGTTGATGATCATCCGCCGCACGTCGCCCCGGCCGCCGCCGCCCGCGCGCGTTTCCGATGCCGCGATCGCCACGCCGGCGATCGGTTTGCCTTTGCTGTCGATGACGCGGCCGGTCACCGCGATGCCATGCGGCAGCGCGATCACCACGCCGCCGCGCCGCTCGCCCGCCGTGACCTTCAGCGTGTTCGAGCGCGCGCTCGGCTGACCCTTCTTTGTCGCCTCGAGCTGCAGCTCGCCTTCTTCGATGCGGATCAGGAAGCGGCCGTCGGGCGCGGTCAGCGTCGGGCGGTTGCGATCCATGATGCGCATCCGCGGCATCATCATTCCCGGCTCGTTGCCTATCTGCCGCGGCTCGATGTGCGCGGCAGCGACGCCGCGCTTGTCCTCGTCGACCACCGTGCCGGAGATGCGCGCCAGCGGCGTTCCGTAGAGCACTTTCTGCGCGGCCTGTCCGGCGGCGACGTGCACGGTGACGTTCGTCATCGCGTAGTTCGGACGCGAGGTCGTGGCATCGTAATCGCCGCCGCGGAGTCCGGTGAACGAGTAGTTCCCCTTCGCGTCGCTGATCGCGGTGAGTCCGCCCGCGAGCGTGATCGCGCGCGGCGTGATGAGGCGGACCTCCGCGCCGCCGAGCGGGAGCTGCGTCTTCGCGTCGCGCACCGTGCCGCTCAGCGCCGCGCCGCGCGCCAGCTTCAATTCGATCGGCGACTTCAGGTCTTTCGCAAATGCGCGCGATGCGATGCGCGTGTCGGCGTGCACTTCGATCTGCTCGAACTTCTTCGGCAGGTGCGCGATGGTGAACGTGCCGTCTTCCGCCGTCTTCGTCACCGGCACTTCATCGACGGAGACCGCGGCGTTCGCCACGGCCGTCGTTCCATCCTCCGCCACCACCCGCCCGCTCAGCGACGTTCCGGGGTCGAGCGCGATGTCGGTCTTCGACGTGCTGAAGCGGCTGATCGTCTGGTTGGCGATCGCGTAGTCGGGATGCTTGACGATGATGCGCGAGTTGTTGCGCGCCGGATCGGGGAGCGAGTAGTGGCCCGTCTCGTCGGTCGTGGCGATGATCTCGCCGTACTCGCCCGCCACCAGCACCTGCGCGCCGGCCAGCGGCTTGCCCTTCGCCGTGATCGTCCCCTGCTTCATCTGGCCCGGCTGCAACTGGATCACGCCGGCGTCATCGTCCGCCGCGGCGCGCTCGTTCTGCTGCGCGAAGCCGGCGGCGTCGAAGCGGAGGTCGACGACCGAGCTCTTCGGTGCGTCGATGGAAAAGTTTCCCTTCGAATCGGTCGTCGTCGTCGCCAGAGGCTTGCGCGTCGTGTCGGCCGACCCGAGGCGGGCGCGGCGTGCATCGAGCGACTCGAGCGCGAAGGCCGAGACTTTCGCGCCGGCCACCGGCAGGCCGTCCATGTTGATCACCGTGCCGGTGATCGCGGCAAAAACAGGCAGGGAGAAAAGGCTGAGGACGACAAAAAAGAGACGTGCGCGCATAGATCCTCTACGACCTCGAATTGAGTTCGCTGAATTAGACGGCCGACTTCCGGAACAGTTTGCATGCGGGGCGGCGTTGCGTGATCCATGGCCCTCAACAAGCCCGTACGGCAGGAAATCCTGCACGAAAGGCTCGACCAGCTCGTCGCGACGTTCGACGTCTCGACGATCACCCCCGACCCGCTCGAGCTGGTGCTGCGCTATCGCGATCCCCTCGACCAGGAGATCGCCGGCCTCCTCGCCGCCGCCTTCGCGTACGGCCGCGCCGACATCGTCGTGGCGAACATCGGACGCGTGCTCGATGCGATGACCCCGTCGCCGTACGCCTACATCGCGAGGTTCAACCGCAGGGATGCCGAGAAGCGTTTCGCCGGCTTCGCCCATCGTTTCCAGAAGATGCCCGAGCTCGTCGACTTCCTCGCGTGCATCGCGACAGCCGTGAAGAAGCACGGCTCCCTCGGCGCACTGTTCGAGAAGTTCTATCGCGATGACGACGACGACATCGGACCGACGCTCGCGCGTTTCGTCGACGAGCTGCGTGGCGATGACACCATCGATTACCTCCTCACCTCCCCCAACGACGGCTCCGCCTGCAAGCGGATGAACCTCTATCTGAGGTGGATGGTCCGCCGCACCTCTCCCGACCTCGGCCTCTGGACCTTCGTCGATCCGGCGAAGCTGGTGATGCCGCTCGACACCCACATCCACCGCATCGCCACCTTCCTCGGACTCGGGCGCCGCAAGTCCGCGGATTGGAAGGCCGCGCGCGCCATCACCGACCGCCTCGCGAAGTTCGATCAGGCCGATCCCGTCCGCTACGACTTCGCGCTTTGCCGCCTCGGCATCCTCGATCTCTGCAGCCGGAAGCGGAAAAAAGAAAATTGCGACGTCTGTTTATTGAGGGACGTCTGCCGATTTCCTGTACGGTAGTTTGGAGTCATCCTCCAATCAATTGGAGATGGCTCTCCGTTCAAGGAAGTGAAGCACCCGTCCAATCGTTTGGATTCAGCGAGTTAGGTGCACATATATCGCGGCACCTCCGTTGAATACTCCAATCGGCTCTCGAATGCGCAGATCGCTCCTGTCGAATGTGGTGATCGGGTTGCTGACACTGGCGATCATCGCCGGAGCATTCGCCTCGTTTCAGCGCAAGCGCTCCTCCTTCGAACGAATCGACTTCACGTTCCGCCGCAACAAGGGCGTGATCGTGGTCAAAACGGTCGACCCCGACAGCGGTGCCGCCGTCGCGGGACTCCGCCCCGGCGATGCGATCTGGCTGATCGGTGGGACGCCGACGACCGAGATCGAAGGACTGCAGAAGACTCTTCGCCGCATCGGCACGCCGGTCCCGATTCTCGTGCAGCGCGGCGGGCAGACGCTCACGCTCACCTACCGCGCGCCCGAGCTGAAGATCGATTACCCGTACCTGATCCTCAGCTTCATCGGGTTTCTCTACCTCGCCATCGGTCTCTTTACGCTGTTCCGAGGACCGACGAGGGAGAGCGCGCTCTTCTATTTCGTGACGCTGCTGTCGTTCACCGTCTACGTCTACACGCCGGCGGGCGACATCGACTTCGTTTACAAACTGCTCCAGGTGGTGGAGGAGATCGCGATGATCCTCCTCCCGCCGCTCACGCTGAACTTCTTCCTGCTGTTCCCGCGGCCGATCGTCCATCACCGCGGCATCCTCGCGGCGCTGTACCTGCCGCCGGCGCTGCTCGCGGCGTGGGACACCGACCTCCTCATCTTCAACAACGTCGTCCCGGTCTCGTCGGTGGCGCACTCGTTCGAGCTGATCTTCCGCTGGGAGCTGACCCACTTCGCGATCTACTTCACGCTCGCCGTCGTCGCGCTGGCGTACACCTACCGGAAAGCGGCGGCGGTCGGAAAGAAGCAGATCAAGTGGATCTACTTCGGGATGGTCATCGGCTTCCTCCCGTTCCTCGGCATCTACATCATTCCGTATCTCGTCTCCGGACCGATCCAGCCGGTCTACTCGACGCTGTCGATCCTGCCGCTCGCGTTCATCCCGCTCGCCTTCGCCGTCTCCATCCTCAAATACAAGTTGTGGGACGTCGAGGTGGTAATCAAGGAAGTCCTCGCCTACTCGGTCGTCTTCGCCTTTGGCATGATCGCGTTCTCCACCGTGAACCTCGTGCTGTCGCACGTCATCGAGGAGCGCTCCGCGATGGAGCGCAACTTCCTCGCGTTCACGTCGGGCCTGCTCATCGCCGGCGTGCTGATCCCGGTCAAGTCGCGCATCGAATCGGTCATCGAGATGTTCCTCTACCGCGACAGCTACCGGCATCGCAAAGCGATCACCGATTTCGCGCAGGAGCTGGCGACGTTCAACGACGTGCACGAGCTGATCTCGATGATGCGCGACCGTCTGCGCGCCGCGCTCGACATCGATCGCATGAATCTCTTCCTCCGCGAAGGGGTGACGTTCGTGATCTATCAGCCCGAGACCTCGCTGCCGCGGCGCGCGACGTCCGACGACTTCGGCGCGATCCCCAACGAAGGTCCGATGATCCTGACCGAGCCGCGGCTCCCCGATGCGTCGGATGTGCCGTGGCAGCTGCTCAAGTCGGGTTATCGCTATCTCCTGCCGCTGCGCAATAGCGGTGAATTGCAGGGACTCCTCGTGCTCGGCACGAAGCGCGGCGAAGAGCCGCTCTCGCGCGACGATCTGCACCTGCTCGAATCGCTCACCGCGCCGGTCGCGCTGGCGATCGAAAACTCGCGACTGTACGGACGCCTGCGCCGTCAGCTCGAGGAGATCCGCGCGCTGAAGGAGTACAACGAAAACATCATCGAGTCGTCGTCGTCGGCCATCGCGGTCGTCGCCAGCGACGGCACGGTGCTCACCGCGAACCGCGCGTTCTGGGAGCTCGTCGCCGCGGAAGGGGAGGACGAGCCGATGGCCGATCTCTTCCCGCCGTTCGTCGAGCTCCGCCGCGGCGCCGCGAGCACGCTCACCACGCACTTCGTCAACCGGCTCGGCGTGGAGAAGGAAGTGACGGTCACGGCGAGCGCGCTGCACGCCGACGATCCGAACGGCGCGCGCGTCGTGGTCATCGCCGACATCACCGATCGCGTGCGCCTGGAGCGCGAGCTGGAGGACAAGGAGCGTCTCGCGTCGCTCGGTCTCCTCGCCGCCGGCGTCGCGCACGAGGTCAACACGCCGCTCACCGGCATCTCCTCATACGCGCAGATCCTGCTCAAGGACATCCCGCCCGACGATCCGAAATACCGCGTCCTGAAGAAGATGGAGCAGCAGACGTTCCGCGCATCGAAGCTCGTCAACAATCTGCTCGATCTGATCGCCAATCGCCCGCGCACCCGCGAGCTCGTCTCCATTCCGGAGCTCGTGATTGCGACGATTGCGCTGCATGAAGACATGATGGCGCCGAAGAAGATCGCGGTGCAGTGCGGCGACATCGCGGCAATGCAGGTTCATGGGAACTTCAACGATCTGCAGCAGGTGCTGACCAACATCCTCCTCAATGCGCGCGACGCGGTTGCCGAGGATGGCAACATCTGGATCGACGCATTCGAAGATGGAGACCGGGCGATCATTCGCGTGAAGGACGACGGCAAAGGGATCGCGCCCGAGCTGATCGATCGCATCTTCGATCCGCTCGTCACCACGCGGCGCGGCCAGGGTGGCACAGGCCTCGGTCTAGCCATCTCCCGCCGCATCATCCACGCGTCCGACGGCGAGATCACCGTGCAGAGCGCCGTCGGCAAGGGAGCCGAGTTTTCGATTTCTTTGCCCAGAGCCACGGGTCCCGGTGTCATCCTGAGCCGCGAAGATCATGCGCATTCTCATCGTTGATGACGAAGAAGTCCTTCGCGACGTGCTGGAGACAGTGCTTCGCCGCGAAGGATTCGACGTGCTGCTCGCCTCGAGCGGCGAGGAAGCGCTGAGCGTTCTCGACCGCGCCGACGAGATCGATCTCGTCATCCTCGACATCATGCTGCCCGGCATCAGCGGCATCGACACGCTCCGCTCCATCCGCGTCTCCACGCCGTCGCTGCCGGTCATCATCATCACCGCCTTCTCCTCCATCGACGGCGCGATCGAGGCGATGAAGCACGGCGCGTATCACTACATCCCGAAGCCGTTCAAGAACGAGGAAGTGGTCATCACCGTCAACAAGGCGCTCGAGCAGCGGCGCCTGTCGAACGAGAACGAACGGCTGAAGGAAGAGCTGGCGGAGAAGTACGCGTACTCGAACATCATCGGCAAGAGCGAGGTGATGCGGCGCGTCTTCGACCTCATCCGCCTCGCCTCGCCGTCGCGCTCCAACATCCTCATCGCCGGCGAATCGGGCACGGGCAAGGAGCTCGTGGCCAAGGCGATTCATCACGCCTCGCCCCGCGCGCGCAATGCATTCGTCACCGTCAACTCCGGGTCGCTCCCGCCGGAGCTGCTCGAGTCGTCGCTCTTCGGCCACATGAAGGGCGCGTTCACCGGCGCGATCGCCACGAAGCGCGGACTCTTCGAGGTGGCGGACGGCGGCTCGATCTTCCTCGACGAGATCGGCAACATCAATCTCGAGACGCAGGCCAAGCTCCTCCGCGTGATCCAGGAGAAGGAGTTCATGCGCCTCGGATCGGTGGAGACGATCCGCGTCGACTGCCGCATCATCGCCGCGACGAACGCCGACCTGAACAAGCTGATGGCGGAGCAGCGTTTCCGCGAGGATCTCTACTACCGCCTCAACGTCATCACCATCCCGCTCCCGCCGCTGCGCCGCCGCCGCGAGGACATCCCGCTGCTCGTCGCGCATTTCCTGCAGAAGTACGCCGACGAGAACAAGCGGAAGGTGCGCGAGGTGACGCCCGACGCGATGCGCATCCTTCTCGATCACGGGTGGCCCGGCAACGTGCGCGAGCTGGAGAACACGATCGAGCGCGCCGTCGTCCTCTGCACCACCGATCGCATCGGTCCCGATCTGCTCCCCGATTACCTCCGCTATCCGGTCAACACCGATCAGCCGGCGATGACCGTGCCGGCCGAGGGCCTGTCGTTGAAGGATGCGGTGTCGAGGTACGAGCGCGCCATGATCCTGCAATCGCTCGAGCTCGCGAACGGCGTGCAGAAGCGCGCCGCCGAGCTGCTGCAACTGAAGCCCTCGACGCTGAACGAGATGATGAAGCGCCTCGGCATTCACGCGAAGTCGAACGCCGCGGTCGAGGAAGAAGTCACAGTCTCCGAGTAACGCGCCACAACCCGTGCGCGCTCAATACTGCCCAACTTCCCTCCAGCAAGATGAATCCGTACTGCATCGACGCGACCGCCGCGATGCAGAGGCAGATTCCGCCGAACAGGTTCAGCGATTGATACAGAGCGCTCTCCGATTGCATCCGCCGCATCTGCACCGCGGCGAATGCGAAGAGGATCAGGATCGCGCCTAGCAGGGAGATGATCTGGTAGATCATTAGCGAATGATGATGCGACGGTTCTCGGTCATTTTGTTCGTCCTCGTTTTTGCCACCACGGCGCTGCCCCAGACCACCGCTCAGACGCCGACGCCGGAAGAATTTCTCGGCTACAAGCCCGGCGATCACTTCACGTCGTGGGACCGCATTCTCGACTACTTCAACGAACTGGCGAAGAAGTCGAATCTCATCACGGTGCAGACCTTCGGCCATACCTACGAAGGCCGCCCGCTCGTCCTCGCCGTCATCACCTCGCCGAAGAACCGCGCCCGGCTCGACGAGATCCGCAACGACCTGACGTCGATCGCCGACGGCAGCACCGACGCGGCGAAGGCGTCGTCGATCGCGAAGAACGATCCGGCCATCGTCTGGCTCGGCTTCGGCGTGCACGGCAATGAATCGTCGTCGGCCGAAGCGGCGATGCAGGTCGCATCGACGCTGCTGCGCGACACGTCAAATGACACGACCTCGCGGTCGGCGATGCTCGACGACCTCGTCGTGGTCATCGATCCGCTGCAGAATCCCGACGGCCGCGAGCGGTACATCCAGTGGTTCACGCGCACGCGCGGCGTGGCGCCGAATCCGAATCCCGATGCGTTCGAACATCAGGAGCCGTGGCCGGGCGGCCGCTTCAATCACTACCTCGTCGACATGAACCGCGACTGGACCTGGCTCTCGCAGCGCGAGACGCAGGCGCGCGTCGCCGAGTACCGCAAGTGGAATCCGCAGGTCTTCGTCGACTTCCACGAGATGGGCTATCAGTCGACCTACTTCTTTCCGCCCGACGCGAAGCCGATCAACGCGAATCTTCCCCGTGAGGTCGAGAAGTGGCTCGATGTCTTCGGCCGCGCCAACGCGGCGGCGTTCTCGGCGAAGGGATGGCCGTTTTTCGTCGGCGAGCGCTTCGATCTCTTCTATCCCGGTTACGGCGATTCGTGGCCCGCGCTGCACGGCGCGATCGGCATGACGTACGAAGTCGCCGGCCACTCGCACGCCGGCACCGCGGTGACGCGCGAAGACGGCACGGTGCTCACGCTCGCCGATCGCATCGCGCGGCACTACACGACAGGCATGGCAACACTGAAGACCGCGGCCGCGAATCACGAAGCGCTCATCCGCTACACCTTCGACGCGGTGCAGGCGCAGCTCGCCGCGGCGAAGCACACCTATCTCGTCCTCGCCGGCTCGCCGAACTTCGAGCCGATGCTCGACCTGCTGCGGAAGCAGGCCATCCGCGTCGACATGCTCACCGCGCCCGTGTCGGTGAAGGCGACGCGCGTCGATGCGGAGGCGGCGGAGACGCGCACCTTCCCCGCCGGTACCGCGATCATCACCACGAAGCAGCCGCTGGGCGGACTCGCGCAGACGCTGCTCGAGAAGTCGCCCGTCTTCTCCAAAGGCTTCCTCGAGGAGCAGCGGACGAAGGCGCAGCAGGACGAGCCCGACGACTTCTATGACCTGACGTCGTGGTCGCTCCCGCTGGCGATGAACGTCGAGACGTTCGTCGTGACGACGCCGGTCGCCGCCGAGGTCAAGCCGTACGTGAAGACGGTGCCGGCCGCGTTCCGCACGGCGTCGTACGGCTATCTCGTCGACGGACTCGACGCGAACCTCTATCGCTTTGCCGGCGCGCTGCTGCGCGACGCGATCAACTTCAGCGTGAGCGACGACGAAGTCTCGTTCGGCGACCGGACCTACGCGCGCGGCTCGCTGATCGTGCTGAAGGGGAACAACAAATCCGATCTCGACCTGACGCTCGAGCGCACCGCGCGCGCCATCGGCGTGAGCGTCGTTCCGCTCGAAAGCGGCTGGACCGGCGGGACGGCGTTCGGCTCGGAGCGCATTCATTTCGTCCGCGATCCGAAGATCGGACTGGTCGGGGGCAACGGCACCAGCTCGACGTCGTACGGCATGCTCTGGCACACGCTCGACGTCGACACGCCGGTCCCGCATACGAGCGTCGCGCTCGAATCACTCCGCCGCACCGACTTCAGTCACTACCGCGTGCTCGTCCTGCCGGACGGCGATTACGCGCGCCTCGACAAGAACACCGTCGGCCGCCTGCAGGCGTGGGTGAAGGCCGGCGGCACGCTCGTCGCGGTGAAGGGAGCGGCCACGTTCCTGCGCGACAAGGACGTCGAGCTGTCGAAGCTCAAGGTCTGGGAAGAGCCGAAGAAGAAAGGCGACAAAGACAAGGACAAGGACGACGACGAGAAGACCGACGAGCGCTACAACGAATACCGCGTCCCCGGCTCGGCCTTCCGCACCGAGATGAGCTCGCGCTCATATCTGACGTTCGGCGTGCCGCGCGCGCCGCTGGTGCTGATCGAAGGGACCGCCGCGTACCAGCCGGTCGCACACAAGGTCGACAACATATTGACGATCGACAAAAAGTCGCCGCTCGCGTCGGGAGTGGCGTGGCCGGAGTCGATCGATCGGTTGAAGGGCTCGCCCTACCTGATCTCGGAGCCGTACGGCGACGGCCAAGTCATCACGTTCGCGGATGAGCCCAACTTCCGCCTCTTCTGGCGAGGGACGTTGCCCCTGTTCCTGAACGCGGTGCTCTATTCGCCCAGTTTTCCGCGGGAGTGAAAACCACCGGGGCGCCTCCGGCGGGCGGGCCCGGCCCGCAGCGTTAGTCTTTAGGGCTATGCCAACAGACGCTGCGGGCCGGGCCCGCCCGCCGGAGGCCCCTCGTCGTCCCCCCCGGGATAAACTCATCGCATGATCCGCCCTCCCGCCGTGGCCGGCACGTTTTACGAAGGCTCTCGCGACCGCCTTCGCCAGCAGGTCGCGTTCTGTTTTCGGGAGTCGCCGGTGCAGGAAGCGAAGGAGCGCTTCATCGGCGCGGTCGTGCCGCACGCGGCGCTGCTCTACAGCGGACATGTCGCCGCCTCCTTCTACGCCGTCGCGGAACTTCCGAAGCGGCTCATCATCCTCTGCCCGAACCACACCGGCCTCGGGCACTACGCGGCGCTCAATCGCGAAGGCACATGGCAGACGCCGTTCGGCGAGGCGCGCATCGACACGGATCTCGCCGACGCCTTGATGCAGAAGTGCGGGCTGCTCGCGGACGACGCGCTCGCGCATGCTCGCGAGCACTCGCTCGAAGTGCAGCTTCCGTTTCTCCAGCAACTTCTCGGCAACGACTTCACCTTCGTCCCAATCTGTCTCGGCGCGCCGCGCTACGACTACTGCGAAGAGATCGGACACGCGCTCGCCGACGTCATCACCGCGCAGGACGAGCCGGTCGGCATGCTCGCCAGCTCCGACCTCAATCACTACGAAGATCAGAAGACGACCCTGGTGAAGGACGCCCTGGCCATCGAGCAGGTGCTGGCGCTCAATCCGCGCGAGCTATGGCGCGTGGTGAATGAGCTCGACGTCTCGATGTGCGGCATCGTCCCCACCACCACGATGCTCATCGCCGCCCGCGCCCTCGGCGCATCGCGGGCACGACTGATGAAACACGCGACCAGCGGCGACATCAATCACGACTTCGGTCACGTTGTCGGCTACGCGTCGATCGCCATCAGTTAGTCAATGCGCGTTCTCTTCGCAACATCCGAGGTGTCTCCGGTTGCCAAGACCGGAGGTCTGGGCGATGTGTGCGGATCGCTGCCGAAAGCATTGCGCGCGCTCGGACACGACGTCGTCATCTTCATGCCGTACCACCGCCAGGCGCGGCAGTGGTTCCTGAAGAACGGCATCGAGCCCGAGCAGATCGCGTCGACGCCGATGACGTGGGCCAACTGGACCTCCGACCTCACCCTGCTGCGCACCACGCTCCCCGACACCGACATCCCGCTCTATCTCGCGGCCAACGACTACTTCTTCGATCGCGAGCAGATCTACTCCATCCGTCCCGACGGCTTCGACGATCTCGTCGAACGTTTCGCCTGGTTCTGCCGCGCGGTCATCCGCGGCTGCGAGCTGATCGAGTTCGCCGCGGAGATCGTGCACGCGCACGACTGGCACACCGCGCTGCTGCCGGTCTATCTCGACTCCGGCCTGCGCGCCAGTCCGGCGTTCCGCGATGCGCGATCGGTCTACACCATCCACAACCTCAACTATCAGGGCGTCGCGCCGCGCGAGAAATTCGATTTCCTCGGACTGCACAGCCGCTACTGGGTGCCCGATGCGGTCGAGCATTTCGGCGACGTCAATCTGATGAAGGGCGGGATTCTGCTCGCCGATCAGGTGACCACCGTCTCGCCGAATTACGGCCGCGAGACGCGCACACCCGCGGGCGGCGCGGGGCTCGACGGCGTGCTGCGTCACGTCGGCGAGCGATACAGCGGCATCCTCAACGGCATCGATCTCGACGAATGGAATCCGGCCGGCGACGAGCATCTCCCGGCGAACTTCGAGCCGGGAAAACTGCACGGCAAGACGATCTGCAAGCGGATGCTGACGAAGGAGCTCGGCCTCAAATACAAGCCGAAGACGCCGCTCATCGGCATCGTCTCGCGTCTCGTCGATCAGAAAGGGTTTCAGCTCGTGCTGCCGGTCTTGTCGAGCATCGTGCGCGCCGGCGCGCAGATGATCGTCCTCGGCAGTGGCGATCCGCATTACGAGCAGATGCTGCAGGACGCCGCAGCCGCGCATCGCGACACGCTGCGGGTGATCATCGGATTCGACGAGGCGCTCGCGCATCGCATCTACGCGGCGTCCGATCTGCTGCTGATGCCGTCGATGTGGGAACCGTGCGGACTCAATCAGATGTACGCCTCGCATTACGGGACGCTGCCGATCGTGCGGCTCACCGGCGGTCTCGTCGACACGGTGATTCCGTTCGACGGCACCAATCGCGGGGAGGCGACAGGATTCGGCTTCGGGCCGCCCAATCCGACCGATCTCTATCTCGCGACCTGGATCGCCATGCTCAACTTCAAGGATTCGCGTCTCTGGAAGACGCTGCAGGCCAACGGCATGGACATCGACTTTTCGTGGGAACGTTCCGCCAAGCAATACGACGAGGTATACCGGCGCGCGCATGAATGACAAATCAGTTGCATACGAAGAGTGCTACAGCGCGATCAACGCGATCTGGAGCGACGAAGGAGGCGCGACGCTCGACGAGATCGCGCTGATGGCGACGATCAACTCCGTGCTCGCCAATCGCTTCGACAGCTATTTCTGGACCGGCTTCTATCGCGTCTGCGGCGACAGGCTCGTCGTCGGACCGTACATCGGAACCGTCGGATGTCTGCAGATCGAATTCGGCCGCGGCGTGTGCGGCACCGCCGCCGCGAAACGGGAGACCGTGATCGTGCCCGACGTGAACCAGTTTCCGGGACACATCGCCTGCGACGCGAATTCGAAGTCGGAGATCGTCGTGCCGGTCTTCGATCGCGATGGCGAATTGATCGCGGTGCTCGACGTCGACAGCGACCGGCTCGACGCGTTCGATGAGGTCGATAAAGCGGGGCTGGAGAAGATCGTCGCGCTATTTCAGTAGCTGCAGGATCTCGCGGAGCTCTTTCTTTACCTCTGCAAGATTCATCTTCTGCCCGGGCGCCGTCGGCTCCGACATCTCCACTTCCAGTTTCTTCTTCGCCCCCGCGATGGTGAATCCTTCCGAATAGAGCAACTGCTTGATGCGCAGGATGATGTCGATCTCGCGGCGCGTGTAGAGGCGCTGGCCGCCGCCGCTCTTGTTCGGCGCGAGCGGCGGGAACTCCGTCTCCCAGTAGCGAAGGACGTACGGCTGCACATCCGCCATCCGGCAGACCTCGCCGATCTTGTAGAGCTCCTTTTCCGCGGCCACGGGGAAATTATGACAGCGGGAAACACGGTTTGGCGTCCCTCCTAATAGATGTGAGGCACATCGCGGTCGCGGTGATCGTCGCCGTCATGCTCGCCGGCTGCCGGAAGAGTCCCGCGGACGAGCTGAATAGCGCCGCGCGCAGGCTCGAGTACCGCCCTGTCGAAGGGCGACTTTCCGGTTTGCCGTACGCGCGGCGACCAGCAACGGGTTACGAGACGCGCAAAGCGCAGGAGCTCGTCTTCGCGCAGCAATTCGATGAGCTGCGTGCCCGAGCGCTGCTTCTGGCGGGTCATCAGGTCGCTGCAAAAAATCTCCTTCAGAAGATCACTTCGCGTTGCGTCGCGGACGCCACAACCTGGAACGACTACGCGGCCGCGCTTCACGCCACGGCTACTCGGGACGACGCGCTGCAGCTGTCGACGGCACTCGCCGCAGCCGATCGCGCGCTCGATCTACGACCCGCATTGCCGGAGGCGCTTTTCAATCGGGCGATCATTCTGGATGCGCTGGCTCTCCACGCCGATGCGGCCCTGGCCTGCAGGAAGTATCTGGAAGTCGATTCATCGTCGGAATGGGCGAGTGAGATCCGCGAGCGGCTGCGGAAGATCGAGTCGGCGCAATCACGAATCGCCGCGTGGCGGGACGTCGTCGACGATCTGGAGCGTGCCGCCGAGGCCGGCGATGAGCTGTTCATCAACGACGTGGCGACCACCTATCCGGAGAAAGCGCGGCGTTGGTCGGATCTCTATCTCGCGCGATGGGGTGAACGGTTTCTGGCAAAGGATCGCGACGGCGCGGCGTCCATGCTCATAGACCGGCCGATGGCGCGACTGTCACGGCATTCGTCGATCCTTGCCGACGCTCCACGGCCACGGCGACGCACGAACTATCTCGAGAGGGAGGCGCACCATCGCCGGTTGGGACTCCTGGGCGAGCAATTCGTGATGAGATTCGAATCCGAACGTCTACGGCTCGCAGGCCGAAAAGCGCTCGCTGAACGCATCGAGCACGTTTCCGACACGCGGGGCGACGGCGAAGGGTTCGATGTGTTGTCCTTCGAGGAAGGCGGCCGCGAGCGTCTCATCGAAGTGAAGACAACGACCTTCGGCGAATACACGCCGTTCTTCGTGAGCCGGTACGAAGTGGAAGTGTCGTCCGAACGTGCGGATCAGTATCACGTCTACCGTCTGTTCGATTTCCGCGATGACCCGAAGTTGTTCATCGTTCCGGGTGACATCGCGCGGTCGTTCATGCTCGACGCGATCCAGTTCGAAGCGCGATAACGTGCGTCCATGCACGTCCTCCTCTTCGGCACCACCGGCATGGTCGGACAAGGCGTCCTCCGCGAATGCCTCCTCGACCCGCGCGTTGAAAAAGTCCTCTCCATCGGCCGCAGCAAATCGGGCCAGCAGCATCCGAAGTTCGAAGAGGTGGACATCCGCGACTTCGACTCGCTCGATCTCACCGCCTACGACGCCTGCTTCTTCTGCCTCGGTGTCTCCTCGGCGGGGATGTCAGAGGACGACTATCGCCGGGTGACGTACGACCTCACGTTGGACGTCGCGAAAAAGATCGCCACGCCGAGGATGACCTTCATCTACGTCTCCGGCGCGGGGACGGACAGCACGGAGCGCGGGCGGACGATGTGGGCGCGGGTGAAGGGCGCGACCGAGAACGCACTTTTGAAGCTGCCGCTCGAGGCGGCGTACATGTTCCGGCCGGGAGTGATTCAGCCGTTGCATGGGATCAAGTCGCGGACGACGTCATATCGCGTTCTGTATGCGATCACGTGGCCGTTGCTGCCGGTGTTGAAGCGGATGCTGCCGAAGTACGTGACGACGACGGAGCAGGTTGGGCGGGCGATGATCAATGTGGCCGCGAATGGCGCGCCGAAGACGATTCTCGAATCCGAGGACATCAACCGGCTTTAGCCGCGCAGAACCGCGGTCAGACGGGCCCGGCTGTATCGCCACGTTGTCATTCCCATCGACCCGGAAAATCCAATAGCATGAGGCTTCGATCTTGCGAGGATACCCCCCCAGCGGAGGAAAAGATGCCGAAGACGAAGGCGGCTGTTCAACGTCCGGTCGAAGTCGACAAAATCATCAATCGGTACGCGACGATGAAACCGGCGGAAGTTGACAAGGCCCTGGAGGAAGCCGGCATCGATCCACAGCCCACCATCGACGCGATCGGCCGGCTCATGAAGGAAAAACTCGCCGGCAGACATCGGTAAGCGGACGCGGAACGCCGCGTCTGCAGAAAAGCGTCCTCGATCCACGCAGCCGTCGTGGCCCGCCATTCATCGAGACAGACGCAGAATCCAGTTCGATCATTCACGACCATCGCGGCCGGTCCGTCATTCGTTTCGGCGAGCACGATCAGGCGGCGATGAATCGGATCGAGTGACACCTGCCGTTGGGCGGCTGCGACGATCCGTGTGCGCAACCTGCCGCCGGCAAAGACGAAGAGTGTCGCGGTCGGCTCGCATGTGGTCGAACCGACCGTGACGTCGTTGTTGATGACCAGTCGCATCAGAGTCGCTCCGTTCGTCTACTGCATCGAATTCCAGCCGGTCCACGAGTGGTCGCTGCTGTCCCAGAGATTCACCAGGCGATGACCGTTGTCGTGTTTGCTGGAGAGGTGATAGAGCAGGGCGATGTGACCGTCGTGTTCGATCTGCAACCAGTGCAGGTCATAGTCGGGATCCCACTCCGTCGTTCCGCCGAACGTTTCCGGCACTTCCATGAAGTCGCCGTAGTAGATCGCGGCGTACACCTGCATGTCGGCGTGTGCCTGCAGTTCGTGATCGGCGTGTTCGATCGCCTGTGCGAGGTGATGCGGGTCATGCGAGTCGTGATCGGCCGGATGCGTTGCGTGTTGTAATGACGGATGTGCGAAACCGAGGAAGAAGAGAGCGATGACAAACGCGAGTGCGATGAGCGTGAGGTTGCGGATGATGTGGTTGCGATGTGTGGTCATTTGGTTTTGTTTCTCCTTTCAATGAGTACTGCCCGCCGGAAATGCGGATTTGCCATTTGCGAAGGATGAATTCGTGACGTTCGATCCTTCCGAGCTCCGCGCCGACTTCCGCGATGAGCAGTTCTGGACGCGGGAGACGCCTCGCTTTCTCTCTTATGCCCGCGCCGTGATCGTCAGACACCGCTGGCGTGGCTCTTATCGCGATGCGCCGGCGGGGGGTGAAGAGCCGCAGGACTATGTGATGCGCGCGGCGGCGCTGATCTTCGAAGGGCAGCGCCGTTGTCCCGCGGACGTCGATTCCGTGCGCTTTGTGCTCGGTGTCATCCGATCGCTCATTACGCACGACGCCGAGAAGCCGGAGAACCGTCAGACGCACGCGTTTGTCTCGGACGAAAGCAAAACGATCGATCAGGGTCAGCTCGTTGATCGCAAGAGCGCGTCAGTCGATGAACTGCTCACGGCGAACGACCTGGCGCGTGATTTCGTCGGCACGCTGCCCGAGGAATACAGGTCGTATGTCGAGCTGCTGATCTCCGGCGAGTGCGATTCCGCCGCCGAATGCGCGGAGCGCCTCGGCGTGGAAGTCGCCGCCGTCCGTTCTATGGACAAAGCGATCCGCAGAAGACGTCGCGCGTGGAAGGGGCTGCCGGTTCGCTGATCCGCACAAAACAAAAACGCCGCCTCGGGGAGGCGGCGGCACATTCATCAACCCTCCTTTCCTGTTAGTGAATCGGCTCCCAGTCGTGATACCGCGCCTGGTGGCCGTCCCACGACGCCGCGAATCTGACGCCGTCGTCGTGTTTGTTGATCGCGTGATAGACGCGGACGATGTTGCCGGAGACGTTGTAGTCGACCCAGCGCAGCTCCCACTCGTGCGTCCAGTGGTTCGTTTCGCCGTAGGTGTGGGGGAGCTCGGTGACCGCGCCGAGGTGGTGAGAGGCGTACGCGTGCATGTCGGCGAGCGCGACGTGATCGTGATGAACGCCGAAGAAGTGCGGGAAGTGGACGGTGTGGTGAGAGGAGTGAGCGTCGTGGCCGTTCGGGTGCTGCTGCGCGCGGGCGGTCGTGAACCAGGTCGTGGCGGCGAGTGCGGCGAAGACCATGAAGATTGTTCTGAGGGTTCGCATTTGTTTCGTTCTCCTTCGTTCAATGAGTGGATGCCCGCGTCGCTGATGGTTTTTGCCATCGCGTAGAAAATATTTTTTGTGGTGAATGGATGAGCACGCGGCAAAACGCGGATGGGCGTCCGGCCTTACACATCAGGAGTGATGATGCAGACCGACGACCTCCAGAAACTCTTTCTCAGAATCGACTGGGAGATGATGACGAAGAAGCTGCTGTTGTATGGGCGCTATCGCGTCACGAGGTTTGGAGGCGCCGCGTCGCTCCGTCAGAACATCCAGGATTACGTGCATGACGCGGTTCGCCTGTTGTTCGACGGCACGCGTCAATTCGATGGTGATGACGAGGAGCTCTTCGGATTCCTCTGTGGCGTGATCGACAGTCTGATCAGCCACGACATGGAGAAGAGCCGCCGGCGCGGACGGCATCTGTCGCTCGCCTGGAGCCGCGGCGACGACGAGACGCAGGAAGAGATCCGCGAGGATCAACTGCCGTCGGCGGATGACGTCGAGAGCGACGTCACGCTCCGCGATCGCTTCATGGCGTTTCTCGCGTCGATCGAGGACAAGCAACTCGCGCGGTATGCGCTCGTGCGCGCCGGCGACGACGGCAGCTCCGCGGAGCAGTACGCGTCCGCGTTGAACACGACAGTGGAAGACGTTCGCAACATGGACCGTCGCCTCCGGCGGCGGAGAGCTCAGTGGTGAAGGAGATGGATATGGACCTCCGAAAAATGATCTGGAAACTGACCGATCGACAAGTCAACGCGAAGTTGAGCGAGGCGGGCATCGACCCGCGGCCGACGCTCCAGGCGATCGAGAAGCTGATGCGGAAAAGGGTCCATCACGCGGAGGAGGATCATCGGAGGTCAGATCATCCCGGAGAAGGAATGAAGCAGAATCCTATCTACGGAAGTAAAGCTGCGTGATAATGATTCACTTCGGTTGAATCCCTACAATTTGCGAGGACTCAATGGCAGGTGGATCAGATCCCGCCCATGGCGTAGCCAAAAAGCTCATGCTCTTCATCGATGACGTCATGTGCGACGTCAAGCGACGGAAGGACAGAATCGGCGAGGTCGCGCTGGCGGCGTGGGACGAGCTGATGAAAGAGGACTCGCATCCCGATTGGTCAGATTACGAGACCTTCGTGGCGCTCTGCGACAGGGCAGAAGACATCATGCGCCGCGAAGGAATCTGGTGCGGTCCGGCGTACTAAAAGATTTTTTTTCATCCCGTGGCAAAAACCGCCATCCAATCCGGCATACGTGCTTATAGGTCTTGTCCAACGACCCCCTAAATCCACCTGTTGTACCGAGGAACTTCATGGAAGTGGCTATTAAGAACAATGCGCGTGTGGGAGGGGCGGTGATGGAGCGTAAGGCTCAGCGGCAGGACTCCGTGAAGGACAGAATCGCGTATTACGCCTCGCTGTCGGCGGAACAGGTCGACATCGAGCTGAAGAACGCGGGCATCGATCCGGCGCCCACCATCGAGGCGATCGAGAAGCTCATGCGCGAGAAGCTGGGCGCCTCGGCGCGCCGGTTATCGGCGAAGTAACGTCCGCGCGGGCAGCCGTCCTTCGATCTCCGCGTACAGCCCCACCGCCGCCTCGTACACCTCGTCGACGCCGATGTCGCGCATGCAGCGGTGGTGTCCGAGGGGACATTCGCGGGCGTAGCAGGGGGCGCAGGAGAGGTCGCGGCGGATGACGCGGGAGGCACCGGGGATGACGGTGCGGCCGGGATCGGTCGGTCCGAAGATGGAGACCGAGGGGATGGCGAGGGCAGCCGCGAGGTGCAGCGGGCCGCTGTCATTGGTGACGATCACCGAGCAATGCGAGATCGCGGCGGCGAGGGTGAGGACGTCGCCGTCGTCTCCGATGATCGGGAGGTTGTTGCACGTCGCGGCGATCGTCTCGGCCTGCACGCGCTCGCCGGGGCTGGTCAGCAGCAGGACGTTGCAGCCGTCGGCGCGGAGGCGGTCGGCCACTTCGCAGTAGCGGTCGTCGCCCCAGTGTTTCGCCCGGCCATACAAGCCGCCGGCGTGGATGCCGAAGAGCGGACGATCGAGCTTGATGCCGAGCTGGCGCAGGCGGCGGCGCGCCTTCTCCCGCGTCGCGGTGGGGAGCGTCATCGTTGGGATCTCGTCGACCACGCGCGGCGCGTTGATCGCGGCGAGGAGCGGCGTGTAGTCCTCGAGCTGATGTCCGCGCGTCAGCTCGCGCGGCACGCGATGGGTGAGCAGCATCGACCGGCAGTCGGTCGAGTAGCCCCAGCGCTCGCCGATGCCGGCGGCGAACGTCACCATCGCCGCGCGGAACGAGTTGGGGAGGATCACCGCGCGGCGGAACTTGCCGCCGCGGCGAAGGGCGTCGATGCGCGCGCGCGTCGAGCCGTTCCAGGGGATCACCTTGCGGAAGACTCCAGACGACGCGAGGAGCGAGGCGATGTTCTCCGGCGCGGCGACGGCGATGCCGCCTTCGCTCCGGAAGCGGTGATGCAGCGCGCGGAAGGTCGGCAGCGCGAGGATGTTGTCGCCGACCCAATTGAGACCGATCACTACCGTTTCGGCACTAGCCATTTGCCTCGCCTTCGCCTGTCCCTTTCCAGCGATCGTGCATCCAGAGCCAGAGCTCGGGCCGGGCGGCGATTCGGCGGGAGATGATGTCGTTGATCCGTCTCGTCAGCGCCACCGGGTCTCTCTCTTCCTCGCTCAGTTGGTCTACACGAATCGGCTCTTCAAACACGAGACGATGTCCGGAACCGTCGGGAATGCAAAAAGCGAACACAATTGTAGAGCCGTGCCTCACGGCCATCTTCGCGGGGGCGTCGGTGGTCCACGCCGGACGTCCCAGGAACGGGACGAGGATTCCTTCCCGTGGCAGCACCGCCTGATCGGGAAGGAGGACGACCACCGCGTTCTCGGCGAGGCTTTTCAGCAGGAAGCGCGCGGCCTTGCGGCGGTCGACCACCTTCGCGCCCGACTTCGCGCGAATGCGCACCAGTTCGGCCTCCAGCAACTCGTTGTCGAGAGGGCGGGCCACGGTGCGGACGTTGTCGACGTGGGCCATCAGCGCCAGGTGAGCGATCTCCCAGCCGCCGAAATGTGCGCTGAGGAAAAGCGTTCCCTTGCCGCGGGCCCGCGCGTCGTGGAGGATCTCGTCATTGATGTACGGGCATCGCGCCGCGACCTCCTGCAGCGACATCGACTGCACCTTGAGGTAGAGCAGCATCTCGCGGCCGAAGTGACGCCAGGAGCCATCGAGGATTCGACGCAGCTCGCGCTCGTCGCGTTCCGGGAACGCCCCGCGGAGGTTGCGCATCGCCAGGCGGTCGCGCCCGCGCAGCACCTTGCTCGCCAGCGCCCCCACCCGCGTCCCCCACCGCATGACCGACTCCTCGGACATCGCGCCGACCGCACGGGTCACGCCGCGATAAGCGATGTATTCGATCCGCTGAAGCAGTGGGGATTTCTTGCGACTCATCTGGCGATGCACCGGAGGATGCCGGCGATCACGTCCTCGCCGATCTCCATCTCGATGCGGAGCGCCATGATGTCATCCGCCGGGCCGATCTTCACGGCGTCTTTTTCGGTGGTGACGATGACGTCGGCGCCGCGCGCGGCATTGCGGATGCCGCGGAGGTCCGCGAGGGTGTAGCGGTGATGGTCGGGAAACTCGCGCGTGCCGATGACCTCCGCGCCGAGGTTGCGGAGCGTGTCGAAGAACTGGTCGTTGTTGGCGAGGGCGGAGAAGGCGAAGACGCGCTTGCCGCGGAATGCATCGCCGTTCACAACGCGGATCTTCCGCTCCAGGACGAAGTCGGCGTCGCGCAGCGAGGAAGGACCTTCGCGGTAGTAGCGCGCCGCCGCTTCGATCACGACGTCACAGTCGCGATGGAGCTGGAGGTGCTGGAAGCCGTCGTCGAGCAGGAATACATCGGCCGAATACTGTAGCCCGTTCTCGTATCGATTTTGCCCGACGATTACATCTATCTTTTTCGACTTGATTAAAACCGGCTCGTCGCCGAAGCGCTCGGTGTCGAGCGATGTGACGGGGCCCTGTTCCTCCGACTTGCGTCCGTAGCCGCGCGTCAGCACGGCGACGCGCAGGCCGCGCTCCTGCAGCGCGCGGGCGATGGCGATCGTCGCCGGCGTCTTGCCGCTCCCGCCGACGGCGCGGTTGCCGATCGACACCACCGGCACCGGCAGCCGCTTCGCGCGGAGCACGCCCTGGCGGTAGAGGAAGCGCCGCAGGCGATTGATCGCGCGGTACAGGAGCTCGAGCAGTTTCACGCCAGCAACTCGACGATCCGGCGCGCGGTCCGTTCCGACGCGCCGCGGTTCTGGGTCACGGCCAGCCGCGCCCGCTCGCCCCACGCGCTGCGCAGCGATTCATCGGCGAACATCCGCCGCGCGAACGCGAAGACCTCGGCCGCCGATTCGACCTGTTGCGCCGCCTCGTGGTCGATGAAGACCTGCGCGATCTCGCGGAAGTTCGACATCGACCTGCCGAAGCAGACCGGCACGCCCGCCGCCGCCGGCTCGATCGGATTGTGTCCCCCCGCCGGCACCAGCGAGCCGCCGACGAACGCGACGGTCGCGAAGCGGTAGATCTTCGCCAGCTCGCCGAATGTGTCGAGGAGGAGGACATTTGCAGTCATGTGAAGAGGGAATTCACTGCGCCGCACGTACTGGAGCGACGACGTCGCCAGGATGCTGGCCACGATCTCGAAGCGCTCCGGTTTGCGCGGCGCGATGATCGCGAACGCGTTCGTCTCCGCGACGAAGCGCTCCAGCTCAGGCATCAGGAGCTCGTCTTCGCCTTCGATCGTGGAGCCGAGGACGATCACCGGGCGGCCGTTGATCAGGTTCGTCAGCTCCGTTGCTACCTCGAGCGGCGCGATGTCCGGCTCGTAATCGAACTTCACGTTTCCCGACGTCTCGACGATCGACGCCGGCGCTCCGATGGCGACGAAGCGCTGGCGGTCGGTCTCCTCGCGCGCGAGGACGCGGTCGTACTCGCGCAGCACGCGTCCGACCAGCGGACGCAAGGCGCGGTAGCGGGGGAACGAGCGGTCGGAGATGCGTCCGTTGGCGAGGATCAGGCGGACGCCGCGCGACTTCGCGATGCGCGACACGTTCGGCCAGATCTCCGTCTCCATCGTGGCGAACGCGCGCGGGCGGTGATGATCGAGGAAGCGGCGCACCGCGAATGCGAAGTCGAACGGGAAGTAGGTCACGGTCGCGTCGGGATAGAGCCGCTTCGCCTGGGCCTGGCCGGTGATGGTGGTCGTCGTGAACGCGATGGTCGTCGCGGGCCGCTGCCGCATGATCTCCGCGACGACCGGACGCGCGGCGAGCGTCTCACCGACCGACACCGCGTGAATCCACAGATCGTGTGCGTCCGCCTTCGTCGGATAGAAGCCCATCCGTTCCGGAAAATTCGACAGGTACTTCCCGCGGAGGAAGCCCGTCAGAAGGAAGAATGGCGCGGTGATGATGAAGACGAGGTAGAGAAGTACCTCGTACAGGACGAACATGGGGGGATGATAGTTGACAGTTGATCGTTGACAGTTGGCAGGGTGCAGAAGGCCCGGGCGCTACTGCCAACTGCCAACTGTGAACTGGCAACCATCATGTATATTTGCAGGACATACATCACGTGACAGAAAAGACAATTGCCGCCGGTCTCGTCCTCCCCGATCTGGCGCGCAGCGTCGCTGAAGAACACCTCGAGGAGCTCACCAAACTCATCGAAAGCGCGGGCGGCGAAGTCGTCGCGCAGATCCTCGCCAACCGCCCCTCACCCGACCCCGCGTTGTTCATCGGCAAGGGCAAAGCGGAGGAAGTGAAGCGGCTCGTCGAGCATCACGCGGCGACGCTCCTCGTGTTCGACGACGACCTCTCCCCGGCGCAGGTGCGCAACCTGGAGAAGGCCATCGGCGTGAAGGTCATCGACCGCAGCGCGCTGATCCTCGACATCTTCGCCAGGCGCGCGCGCAGCCGCGAGGCGCGCACCCAGGTGGAGCTGGCGCAACTCGAGTACATGCTGCCGCGGCTCACCAGAGCGTGGACTCACCTCGAGCGGCAGGCGGGCGGCATCGGGACGCGCGGCGTCGGTGAAACGCAGCTCGAGCTCGATCGCCGCATCATCCGGACGCGCATCGCGCGATTGAAAGACGACCTGGAGCACATCGAGCGGACGCGCTTGACGCAGCGGAAGTCGCGCGCCGGCGCGTACACCGTGGCGCTGGTCGGCTACACGAACGCCGGGAAGTCGACGCTCTTCAATCGGCTGACGCGCGGCGGCGCCGAGGCGGTCGACAAGTTGTTTGCGACGCTCGACTCGAAGACGCAGCGCATCGCGTACGAGATGCCGCGCGAGACCGTGGTCGTCGATACGGTCGGATTCATCCGCAAGCTCCCGCATCATCTGGTGGCTTCGTTTCGCTCCACGATGGAAGAAGCGGTGGCGGCCGATCTCGTGCTGCACGTCATCGACGGCTCGCATCCTCAGTTCGAAGATCAGCAGGCGATCGGCGAGCAGGTCCTCGCGGACCTCGGCGTCGACCGCGACAAGACCCTCGAGGTCTACAACAAGTTCGATCTCGCCGAGACGTCGCAGCACTGGTTCCCGGAGCCGCGCCGCCCGAACGCCGTGGCTGTGTCGGCGTTGACCGGGCGTGGCATCGAGCGGCTCATCGAAATGATCCGCGACCGCGAGCTCGAAGGGGGCGAAGTGATGCACCTCGAGATCCCGCACGCCGAGTCGCGGCTCGCGGCGCGTTTGCATGAAGTGGCCGAGGTTTATGAGCAGGCGCAGGGCGAAGAAGCGACGACGTTTACCGCCTGGGTGCCGCGGGAGTTCATGCATTTGTTCGGAGCACATGCGCGAAAAGTCCGTCGCGTGGCGGTGTGACGACCGACACATTGCGACGTGATTCCGCCGACTTGATCCGTTTCACGCGCCCGCTAACCTTCGACTCGTGCCCGCCCTCGCCCACACTTATGATGTCGACACTGTCGTGAAAATCCGCCCTGTCGAACCCAAAGACCGCGACCGCATTCACGAGATCCTGGTCGGCGTCGCGCGATTCACCGAAGAAGAAGTGAAGTGCGCGAACGAGCTCGTCGACATCGCGCTCGAGCATCCGGAGCGCGGCGATTACTTCACCTACGTCCTCGACGATCCCGACAGCGGACCGAATCGGATGGTGCAGGGCTACGTCTGTTACGGACCGACCCCGCTGACCGACGGCGTCTTCGACCTCTACTGGATCGCCGTCGATCCGAAACAGCAGGGGCAGGGCTTCGGCCAGCTGCTCCTCCGCTTCGTGGAAAACGAGGTGCGGCGGCAGCGCGGACGTATGTTGTTGATCGAGACGTCGTCGAAAGAAAGCTACGCGCCGACGCTCCGTTTCTACGAGCGCAGCGGCTACGACGAGATCTCGCGCATCAAGGATTTCTACAGAATCGAAGACGATAAGGTCGTATTCTGCAAGAAGTTGAGCCTGTCGTGAGCGAACGATGAACCCCAACCTGACCCTCTACATCGCGCTCGGCTTCTACGGCGCCGGAACGCTGGTCGCGCTGCTGTCGCTCTTCGCGCGCGAGAAGCGGATGCAGCACACCGGCCTCGGTCTGATGGTCGTCGGATTCCTGAGCCATACGGTCTGGATCGGCACGATCTGCACGATTACCGGGCATCCGCCGATCACGAATCTTCCGGAGACCGCGTCGTTCATCGCGTGGCTCGTGTTTCTCGCCGAGCTCGTACTGTTCATCGTCTATCGCGTGCACGCGGCGTCGTTCTTCGTCTATCCGCTCGTGCTGATTCTTCTCTCCGTCACGGCGGTCGTGCACGAGCCGTTCGCCCATTCGCCGAAACTGCTGTCCCGGCTCTTCACCGCGCATCTGCTGCTGACCACCACAGGTGTTGCCGCGCTACTGATCGGACTGGCGTTCGGACTCCTCGCGCACCTTCAGGACCGTGCGCTGAAATCGAAAACGCGCGGCCGGCTGTGGGACCTCATCCCCAGCCTCAACGTCTGCAAGGACGTCAGCTACCGCGCATTGGCGATCGGCTTCAGCGTCTACACCCTCGGTCTCGTGACCGGCGTCCTCTGGTCGTACAAGACCACGGCGGGCATCGTCGCCCTGCGCACGAAAGAAGTCGGCGCGATCGTGGCGTGGGTGCTGTTCGCGGTCGTGCTGCAGTCGTACATCAGCGGCACGTACCGCACGCGCCGGACGATGGTCGTCGGAGCAGCGGCGTTTGTGGCGATCATCGTGGCGATGCTGGGGATTCACCATGTTTGAGGTCACGCGATGCCGCTGATGCTCGTCGGCCTCAACCACCGCACCGCTCCGGTCGAAGTGCGCGAGCGTCTCTCGATGGACGAGCGGAAGATGGATGAGATCCTTCAATCGCTCCTCGCGTGCGGACCGCTGCACGGCGTGGCGATGCTCTCGACCTGCAATCGCGTCGAAGCGATCCTCTCCGCGCCGAACGAAGACGTCATCGAGCAGATCGTCGACTGGATGGCGCAGCGCGCCGGTGCCGCGCGCGTGGAGCTGGAGAAGCACCTTTACATCCTTCGCTACGGCGATGTGGTCAAACACCTCTTCCGCGTCTGCTCCGGCCTCGACTCGATGATCGTCGGCGAGCCGCAGATCGGCGGCCAGGTGCGCAAGGCATTTCAACTGGCGCAGGACAACGGCACGCTCGACGCGCTCCTCACGCAGCTCTACGAACAGACGATGCGCGTCGCCAAGCGGGTGCGCACCGACACCGGCATCGGTGAGCACGCGGTCTCCGTTCCGTACGCCGCGGTCGAGCTGGCGAAGAAGATCTTCGGCCAGCTCGAAGGGCTGCAGGTCCTGCTCCTCGGAGCGGGCGAGATCGGTGAGCTGACCGCCGAGCACCTGCACGGCCAGAACGTGAAGCAGGTCTTCGTCGCCAATCGCTCGTACGAGCGGGCGGTGGAGCTGGCGGCGCGATTCGAAGGGCTGGCGGTGCAGTTCGGATCGATCGAAGAGCACCTCGCGACGTGCGACATCGTCATCGCCTCCACCGGCGCGCCGCATTTCGTCGTCGAGCCGCAGCAGGTGCGGCGCGCGCTCGCCACGCGCAAGAACCGCAACCTCTTCCTGATCGACCTGTCGGTTCCGCGCAACATCAATCCCGACATCGCCGGCATCGACGGCGCGTATCTCTACAACGTCGACGATCTGCAGCACGTCGCCGACGCGAACCGCGAGCTGCGGCAGAAGAAGGCGCAGCAGGCGGAGGAGATCATCACCAGAGAAGTCGACTCGTTCCGCAAGCGGCTCGTGGCGCAGGACGCCGTCCCCACGATCCTCGAGCTGCAGGGACGCCTGGAGGAGATCCGCGCCACGGAGCTGGAGAAGTGCCTGCGCAAGATGGGGCCGATGACGCCCGAGCAGCGCACGGCGGTGGAGCTGTTCTCCTCGCAGATGATCAACAAGATCCTCCATTACCCGATCCTGCAGCTGAAGGACGCGTCCGACGAGCCACAGGAGCGGGAGTCGCTGCGGAAGACGATCCGCAAGATCTTCGGACTCCGTTCATGAACAACGTGCGTATCGGCACGCGCGGCTCCGCGCTCGCGCTCTGGCAGGCCAACCGCGTTTCCGATCTCCTCCGCGCCCAGGGCTACGAGCCGGAGATCATCGTGCTGAAGACGACGGGCGATAAACGCCACGACGTCTCGCTGGCCACGATCGGCGGCAAAGGGCTCTTCATCAAGGAACTGGAGGAGGCGCTGGAGCGCGGCGCGATCGACATCGCGGTGCACAGCCTCAAGGACGTGCCGTCGATCATCCCGGCGCACTTCGAGCTGGCCGGCTTCCTCGAGCGCGCCGATCCGCGCGACGCCTGGGTCCATCCCTCGAACATGCCGATCGCCGAGATGCCGGCGGGCTCGATCATCGGGACGAGCGCGCCTCGTCGCCGCGCGCAGCTTCGCACGCTCTTCCCGCAGCTGAAGGTCGAGGACATCCGCGGGAATGTCGACACGCGCATCAACAAGGCGCGCGACGGCCAGTACGGCGGGATCATCCTCGCCAGCGCGGGACTGACGCGCCTCGGACGCGCCGCGGAGATCACCAGCTACTTCTCCACCGACGATCTGCTGCCCGCCGCCGGTCAGGGAATCATCGCCATCGAAACGCGGGCCGATGATGCGCGGGCGATCGAAGTCGCGCAATCGATCAATCACGAGCCAAGCGAGCTCGCGGCGCGCAACGAGCGCGGCGTGCTGCAGAAGTTCGGCGAACAGCTCGACTGCTACTCGTGCATCGCGGTGCATTCGGCGAACGGAATCATTCGCGCATTTTTCAACGGCGTCCGCGCGAGCGGCGCAACCGTGGACGAGGTCTACGAACGATTGGTGAGCCCCTGATGAAAGCAACGATGGGTAAAGTTTTTCTGGTCGGCGCCGGCCCCGGCGATCCCGGGCTACTGACGCTGCGCGCGGCGGAGCTGCTCGCGACGGCCGACGTCGTGGCGCTCGACGCGCTCGTATCGAAGGAGATCGCGGCGAAGATCCCGCCGGCGACGAAGGTGGTCTACGTCGGCAAGCGCGCCAGCGCGCACGCGTTGCCGCAGGATCAGATCAACCAGCTGCTCGTCGATGAAGCGAAGAAGGGACATCGCGTCGTCCGGCTCAAGGGGGGCGATCCGTTCGTCTTCGGGCGCGGCGGCGAAGAGGCGGAGGAGCTGGTCGCGGCCGGTGTGCCGGTCGAGATCGTCCCAGGCATCTCATCGTCGATCGCCGGTCCGGCGTACGCCGGCATCCCGGTCACGCATCGCTCCTACGCCACGTCGCTCACGCTGGTCACGGGACACGAAGCCGATGAATCGACCGGCATCAAGTGGTCGGCCCTGGCGCAGCTCGACGGCACGATCGTCTTCATGATGGGACTCGGCAACCTGCCGGCGATCGTCAACAACTTGATCAAGTACGGTTGCGCTCTCGACCGGCCGATCGCAGTGATCTCGAAGGCGACCACGCGCGAGCAGCGCAGCGTCACCGGCACGCTGGCGACGATCGAGCGCATCGTGAGCGACGCGGAGATGCCGACGCCGGCGCTGATCGTGGTGGGCGAAGTCGTGAAGATGCACGACATCATCAACTGGTTCGAGACGAAGCCGCTCTTCGGCAAGCGCGTCGTCGTCACCCGCGCCCGCGAACAAGCTTCGGAGCTGAAGAAGATGCTCGAGGAGTCGGGCGCGCAGGTGCTGCAGTTCCCGACCATCGAGATCGCGCCGCCGCAGACGTTCGACTCGCTCGATCACGTCGTCGCGCTCGCCGGGGGCAAATACGACCTCTACGTCTTCACCTCGGTCAACGGCGTGAAGTTCTTCTTCGATCGCCTCCTCGAGCGCGGATTCGATGCACGCAAACTGGCCGGCGCGAGCATCGCCGCGGTCGGCGACACCACTGCCGCCGAGTTGCGTGCGCGCGGCATCGCTCCCGATCTCATCCCCGAGAAGTTCCAGTCGATCTCGTTGCTGCCGATGCTCGCAGACGACCAGAGCGGCATCCGCACCGCGGTGATCCGCGCCGCGGAAGGACGCGACGAATTGATCGACGAGCTGCGCAAGCGCGGCGGCCAGGTCGACCTCGGCATCGCCTACCAGACGAAGGCCGCCGACTACGACCTCGACGAGCTGCGCGTGCTGCTCGACTCCATCGACGCCGTGACATTCACCAGCGCGTCGACGGTCGAGCATTTCTTCGAGAAGTTGAGTGCCGAGGAGCGGAAGAAGGTCGCGGTGCACGCGAAGTTTTTTTCCATCGGGCCGACGACGACCGAGGCCATCCGGAGGTTCGGATTCACGCCGGAGGTGGAGTCGAAGAACGCGACGATCGCCGCGCTGCATGATGCGGTGGTGGAGGCGTTGGTACACTCGCGCGCGAATGAACGCGCGCCCGCTCTCTGACCGGATCATCGCCGCGCTTCTCTGGACCTCCGCGTTCTGCTTCGCGACCGGCGTCTTCTTTTCCCTCACCCTCTTCTTTCCGTCGCTTCCACCCACGAAGCCGATCGCGGTCGGCCTGGTCACCGTTCTTCGCTACTCCAAGCTGAAGGACTACCTCGGCATCGCGCTCTTCTTCCTCACCGTCCCGCCGCTGACGATCCTCTTTCATCGATACGGCGAGCGGCTCATGCCGAAGAGGACACTTCCGGCCATCCTCTTCCTCGCGCCGTATCTGCTCGCGCCGTTCTTCTACCTGACCACCGGCAAGGCCGGCTGGATCCTCGCGCTGCCGATCGTGCTGTCGATCCTCGCGCCGCGCATGCTGAACATCCCGCGCTCGCTCTTTCGTGAAGAGCTCCGCCCGTATCACGCTCTTCTCTTCTGCGAAGCGATCTCCTGGATTCTCTTCCGCTACCTCGTCACGGGGCGCCGCTTCGCGCACATCCCGACGCTCTTCCTCGAAGTGGTGTTCGTCGCCGCGCTGCTGGCGCTCTTCTGGGCCGTCGCGTTGTTCATCGCGCGCATCGCGCAGGTGCCGTTCGAGCGTGTCGTGACCGCGGGTCTTCCGCTCGTCGTGCTTCCGTTCCTTCCGCTCTTCTGGATTCCGACGACGCAGCCGCGTGCGGCAATCCTCATCGCGCTGTTGATCGGTGTCCTGATCAGGAAACCGCTCTCGCCGCGCGCAACGTGGCGGCTCTGCGCGTTCGTGATCCTCCCGGCGCTCATCTACCTCGTGAGCTACGCGTCGACCGCGCAGGGCTCGCAGTGGATCGATCTCTTTCATCGCGGCGAATCGATCGGGCCGGCCTCGGATTACCTGCGCGGCAAGGTGCCGTACCGCGACACGTTTCCGCTGCACGGCATGCTCGAAGACGGCGTGCTCGACTCGTGGCTGATGCAGCTCTTCGGGCGCTCGCTCGAGGTGTCGGTGGTGAGCGGCGAAGAGCTG